>Ga0208589_1000405_pt1 | contig 21031 bp, 16 predicted proteins | sample NGESurshal092012_2_FD_184486 | JGI IMG/M metagenome (GOLD analysis project Ga0208589, IMG submission 184486) | Arctic peat soil microbial communities from Barrow, Alaska - NGEE Surface sample F53-2 shallow-092012 (SPAdes) | ecosystem: Environmental > Terrestrial > Soil > Wetlands > Peat ... | reverse complement strand
GCTCGCCCGGCGACAGGTCGTCGTCGCGCAGGAAATGGCGCGGCGGCCCCGCCGGGCGATCGGTCACATGCTCCATCACCCCTCCTGCCCGGCCGGCCGGCTGGCCGCAGCCCCGCCCGCAGCCCCGCCCGCAGGCAGCGCCGCATCGAGGATTCCCGGCAGCGCCGCCACGAACGAGCTGGCCTGCGCGGCGCTGAGGATGAGCGGGGGCGCCAGCCGGATCGCGTCCGGCTGGACCGCGTTGACCAGGAACCCGGCCTGCCGCGCCGCGGTCTCCACGGCGGCGGCGTCCGGCGTGGCGAGCACGATCGCCAGCCAGAGGCCAGCGCCGCGCACGCCGGTGACGCTGGGGTGCCCGATGGCCTCGATGCCGGCCGCCAGCTGCCCCCCAACCTCGGTCACGCTGGCCAGCAGCTGGTCGCGCTCGATCGTGTCCAGCACAGCCAGCGCCGCCGCGCAGGACACCGGGTTGCCGCCGAAGGTGCTGCCGTGATCGCCCTTGACCAGGCCGGTCGCGGATGCGCCGAGGCCGATGCAGGCCCCGATGGGCAGCCCGCCGCCCAGGCCCTTGGCCAGTGTCAGCACGTCCGGCACGATCCCCTCGCGCTGGTGGGCGAACCACTCCCCGGTCCGGCCCACGCCGCTCTGGATCTCGTCGAGCACCAGCAGCGCGCCGGCCTCGTCGCAGGCCGCGCGGGCCGCCTTGAGGTAGCCCGGCGGCGCCGGCACGACGCCGCCCTCCCCCAGGGCGGGCTCCAGGAACACCGCGGCGCAGTCCGGTCCGACGGCCGCGGCCAGCGCGGCCGCGTCGCCGTACGGGATGAACCGCGCGTCGACCCCGAACGGCTGGAACGGCGCCCGGATCGAGCTCTTGCCCGTCAGCGCCAGCGCGCCCATGGTGCGGCCGTGAAAGCTGTTCTCGGCCGCGACGATGACCGGGCGCTCCGGGCCCTGCCGGCGGCGGACCAGCTTGAGCGCCGCCTCGCTGGCCTCGGTGCCCGAATTGGCGAAGAACACCCGCCCGTCCGTGCCCAGCAGCCCCAGCAGCCGCTCGGCCAGCTCGACCTGCCGCGCGTGCAGGAACAGGTTCGAGGAGTGCGCCAGCCGGCCAACCTGCTCACTGACCGCCGTGACGATGGCCGGATGGGCGTGCCCGAGGGCGCTGACCGCGATCCCGCCGATCAGGTCCAGGTAGGAGCGGCCGTCGACGTCCCAGACCACGCAGCCCTGTCCGTGGTCCAGGGCGACCGGCGGCAGGCCGTAGGTCGCCATGATGGCCGCCGCGTAGCGCTCTTGCAGCCTCTCGGTCTCCGGCAGTTCCTGCGGGCCGCTCATCGGCTCGTCCTTTCCGTCATGGGGTCACCATCGTCCCGATCCCGGAGTCGGTGAAGATCTCCAGCAGGACGGCATGCGGCAGCCGCCCGTCCAGGACGTGCGCCTGCGGCACCCCGCCCCGGACCGCCGTCAGGCAGGCCTCCATCTTGGGGATCATCCCCTCGCTGAGCCCGGGCAGCATGGCCGCCAGCTGATCGGCCGACAGGTCGCTGATCACCTCGGGAGCTGGTCCCGGCCCCGTGGTAGGCGTTACTGCGCCCCCTGCCTCGCTGCCCGGCCAGTCCGCGTACAGGCCGGCCACGTCGGTCAGCACGATCAGCTTGGCCGCGCCGAGCGCCACCGCCACCGCGGCGGCGGCCGTGTCCGCGTTGACGTTGAATATCCCGCCCGACTGGCTGCGCGCGACGCTGGAGATGACCGGGATCCGGCCGTCGGCCAGCAGGGCGCTCACCGCGCCCGGGTTCACCGTCTCGACCTCGCCGACCTGGCCGAGGTCGACCGGCACGCCGTCCACGCTGGCCTCCAGCCGCCGCGCCGTCAGGAGCTGCGCGTCCTCCCCCGACATGCCGACGGCGAACGGCCCGTGCTGGTTGATGAGCCCGACCACCTCCCGGTTCACCTGCCCGGTCAGCACCATCCGCACGACGTCCATCGTCTCCGGGGTGGTCACCCGCAGCCCGGCCCGGAAGGTGCTGGCCAGGCCGAGCCGGTCCAGGTGCGCGCTGATCTGCGGGCCGCCGCCGTGCACCACGACGGGCAGCAGCCCCGCGTACCGCAGGAACACCACGTCCTGCGCGAACGTGGCCCGCAGGCTGTCGTCGGTCATGGCGTGGCCGCCGTACTTGATGACGACCGTCTGGCCGTGGAACCGCTCCAGCCACGGCAGCGCCTCGATCAGCGTGGCCGCCTTGGCGAGAGCGCCCGCCGTCGGCTCACCCGCGAGGGTCGGCGCCGTCATGTCGAGTACGCCGAGTTCTCGTAGACGTACTCGGCGGTCAGGTCGGTGGTCAGGATCGTCGCCGCGTGCGGGCCGGCCGACAGGTCGATGGTGATGGTCACGTCCCGGGGCTTGAGGTCCACTGCGGAGCGGTCCCCGGCGGCGAAGCCGCCGCGGCACACCCAGACGCCGTTCATCGCCACGTTCAGCTGGTCCGGCTCGAACACCGCGCTGGTGGTGCCGACCGCCGCCAGCACCCGCCCCCAGTTCGGGTCCTCGCCGTGCAGGGCGCACTTGAGCAGGTTGCAGCGGGCGATGGCCCGGCCCACGGTGACCGCGTCCGCCTCGCTGGCCGCGCCGGTCACCTCGATCGAGATGGCCTTGCTGGCCCCCTCGGCGTCCTGCTGCATCTGCCGGGCCAGGTCGGCGCAGGCGCCGGTCAGCAGGCCGGTGAACCCGGCCAGCTCCGGCCGGGTGCCGGCCGCGCCGCTGGCCAGCAGGAGCACCGTGTCGTTCGTGGACATGCAGCCGTCGGTGTCCAGCCGGTCGAAGGTCTGGCCCACCGCGCCGCGCAGCGCCTCGTCGAGCTCGGCGGACGGCAGGTCGGCGTCCGTCGTGAGCACGACGAGCATCGTGGCCAGCGCCGGGGCCAGCATGGCCGCGCCCTTGGCCATGCCGCCGATGACGTAGCCGGGGCCAGCTACCGAGCAGGTCTTGGGGACCGTGTCCGTCGTCCGGATCGCGTTCGCCGCGGCCAGCCCGCCGTCGGCGGCCGCGGCCGTGGCTGCCGCGGTGACGCCCGCGAGCAGCCGGTCCATGGGCAGCCGGTCGCCGATCAGCCCGGTCGAGCAGACGGCGATCTCGCCGGCCCCGACCTCGCCGAGCCCTGACCCGGACAGCACCGCGGCCAGGTGCTCGGCGGTGTGGTGGGTGTCGGCGAAGCCGGCCGGCCCGGTACACGCGTTAGCGCCGCCGGAGTTGAGCACCACGGCGCGCAGCTGGCCGGCGGCCAGGACCTGCCGGCTCCAGAGCACCGGGGCGGCCTGCACCCGGTTGGAGGTGAAGACCCCGGCCGCCGCGCGCGACGGCCCGTCGTTGATGACGACCGCGACGTCGGCCCCGCCGGACGCCTTCAGGCCGGCGGCCACACCCGCCGCGCGAAACCCCTGCGGGGCGGTAACGGTCACGGGGCGACTCCGCTGGCGGTCAGGCCGGTCCCCTCGGGGAGACCGAGCATGAGGTTGGCGTTCTGCACGGCCTGGCTCGCCGCCCCCTTGCCCAGGTTGTCAATGGCGGCCACCACGACCGCGCGGCCGGCTCGCTCGTCGACGGCGGCCTGCAGGTGCACGCCGTTGGACCCCGCTACCGAGGCGGTCGCCGGCCAGCGGCCCTCGGGCAGCAGGCAGCAGAACTCCTCGCCGGCGTAGGCGGCCGCGAGGGCGGCGCGCAGCGCGGCGGTGTCGGTCGGCCCGGTGTCGGTCGGCCCGGTGCCAGCCGGCCCGGTGCCAGCCGGCCCGGTGCCAGCCGGCCCGGCGGGGGCGGCCGTGAGCCGCGCGGTGCAGGTGGCCAGGATGCCGCGGGGCATCGGAGCCAGGACGGGCGTGAACGAGACCGTGGCCCGCGGCCCGGCCATCCCGCCGACCGCGCCATCGGCCCCGCGGCCGGCCTGGCTGGCCGGGTAGCCGGCCTGGCTGGCCGGATTGCTGCCGGCCTGGCTGGCCGTCTCGCCGCCGGACACGCCGTCAACGCTGGCGAGCTCGCTGAGCGCCTGCTCGATTTCCGCCGTATGGCGATGCGCGCCGCCGGCCGCGTAGGCCGAGACCGAGCCCATCACCTCGCTGCCCAGCAGGCTGGCCCGCAGCGAGCGGCCCGCGCCCGAGGTGCCCGAGGCGGCCACCACTACGACGTCATGGGGCTGCGCTAGCCCGGCCGCCACGATCGGCACCAGAGCCAGGATGGCGGCAGTGGCGTAGCAGCCGGGCGCGGCCACGCGGCTGGCGGCGCCGATCGCGGCGCGCATGCCCGGCAGCTCCGGCAGCCCGGTGACCCAGCGGCCCGGGTGCTCGCCGCCGTAATAGCGGGCCCAGGCGGCCGGGTCGGCCAGCCGGAAGTCGGGGCCCAGGTCCACGATCTTGACCGCGGCCGGGATGCTCCGGGCCAGGACCGCGGACTGCCCGGCCGGGAGGGCCGCGAAGACCAGGTCGCAGCTGGCCAGGCTGGCCGTGCCCTGCGCCTCGAAGGTCCGGCCGGCCAGTGCCGGTATCCCGGCCAGGTGCGCGTGCACCTCGCCGACCGTCTTGCCCGCGCTGCTGCCGGCGGTCAGCACGCCGATCTCCAGATCGGGATGCCCGGCCAGCAGGCGCAGCAGCTCACCGCCCGCGTACCCGCTCGCGCCGGCCACCGCCACCCGCGCTCCCATCGGCCCTCCGCCACCCGGCCGCCAGTTCGTCCAGCAGCCTGCTCAGTCGCCCGTCAGTCCGCCAGGCCAGCCGCGTCAGCCCGGAGGCGCGTCCGCGAGCCCAGCTCCGTGAATTATTATGCGTCTCACCGAGTGAATATGCAAAGGACCGGACTGCCCGAAGTGTTGCCCAGACTGTTACTTGGTCCTGCTTGGGCTGCTCCCGCGAAGACGGCATGATGATGGCCCGGAAGGGAGACCGCATGCACCCGCGCTGGTCCCAGGGCACTGCCGGTTCCCGGTGGCGGGCCCCGCTCCGGCTCGCGGCGCTCACCGCCGCCATCGCCGTCACGGCGGCCGGCTGCGGCCACTCAGCGGCCGCGGCCAGTCACCCGCCGACACGCTGCGGCACGGTCCGCACCTTCGCCAACGTGCCCGTGAAGGTCGAGGTCACCCACGGGCACGTGGCCTGCCCGGAGGCCATGACCGTCGAGCGCGCCTACACCAGCGCCATTGCCGACGGCAAGGCACCGGGCAACGGCGGCGGCGGCCCGCTCGACGTCAGCGGCTGGAAGTGCCAGGGTTTCCCGACCCCCGTGGTGCTGAAGACCGGGTGGGCGTCCAAGTGCGTCCGGGGGGGCACGGAGATCCTGGCGATCCTGCCCCCGCCCAGCTCGTCCTGAAGGTCCGGCCAGCCAAGTCACCACCGCCAGCCAAGCCAGCATGATCACGACCGTTTTCCCGCGCCATGGCGCGGGAAAACGGTCGTGATCATGGGACCGGCATCTACGGAGCGCTGCGCAGCACGGCGCCGACCCGGCGGCTCGCCTCGGCCACCGCAGCCTCCCGGGCCGAGCGCGCCTCCTCCGCCGTGAGCGTGCGATCGGGGGCGCGGAACCTCAGCGTGTAGGCGAGCGACTTGCGCCCCTCGCCGGCCTGGTCACCGGTGTAGACATCGAACAGCCGCAGCTCCTCGAGCATGATGTCGCCCGCCTGCGCGGCCCCGGCCGCGAGCGCGCGCTCGACGTCCGCCGCCGGCACCGTCTGCGCCACGATCAGCGCGACATCCTGCGTCGCCACCGGGTAAGGCGAGATCACCGGCGCCTGGACCGGGCCCTGCCGCTCGGCGGCGGCCTCGATCGCGGACAGGTCCAGCTCCACGGCCGAGGTCCGCGGCGGGAGCCCGAACGCCGCGATGACCCGCGGGTGCAGCTCCCCGGCATGCCCGGCTAGCTGCTGCTGGCCCGCCTCGCCCGTGAGCAGCAGCGCCGCGCAGCGGCCCGGATGCCACGGCTCGTGCTGGTCGGCCCGCACCTCGAACGGGACCCGGCTGGCCCGCAGCACCTCGCGGGCCACCTCGGCGGCGTCCTGCCAGCCGGCCGGCCGTCCGTCACCCCACCAGCCCGGCAGGTCGCGGTCGCCGGCGAGGACGACGGCCAGCCGCAAGGGCTGGTCCGGCAGGGCTGCTTCCAGCTCGGCCAGCTCGGCCGGGCTGGGCCCATGGTCGACGGGCAGGATCGGCGCCACGGGGGGGCTGTCGGGCCGGGGGTGGAAGGCCAGCCCCGTCTCGAACAGCGCCACGTCGGTGAACCCGCGGCCGATGTTACGGAGCAGGACCCGCAGCAGGCCGGGCAGCAGCGTGGTCCGCAGCAGCGGCTCGTCCTCGCTGAGCGGATTGGCCAGGACTACCGCCCGGCGCCGCGGATCCTCAGGCGGGAGCAGCAGGCGGTCGAAGTCCGCGGCGGCCGCGAACGGCTGGCTGGTCACCTCGACGAACCCGGTGGCGGCCAGGGCCAGGCCGATGGTCCGGCGCAGCCGCTGCCGGTCGGTCAGCCCGCGGCCGGCCGCCGCTTGGGGCTGCCGGACCGGGATGCGCTCGTAGCCCTCGAGCCGGATGACCTCCTCGGCCAGGTCGGCGGGATCCCGCAGGTCGGGTCGCCAGGAGGGCGGTTCCACGATCAGGGTCGGCTCGTCACCGCCGGTGCCAGGGCGCACGCTGACCTCGCAGCCGACCTGCCGGAGCCGGTGAGTGACAGTGTCCAGCCCGTAAGCCAGGCCGGCCACCCGGTCGGGGTAGTCCGCCGCCATCACAATGGAAACCCGCGGTATCGGCACGCTGGCGAAGGAGCAGCCCGGCACGACCGTGCCGCCGGCCAGCTCGCCCAGCATCGCGGCCGCCCGGGCGGAAGCCCGCTTCTGCAGCTCGTGATCCACCCCGCGCTCGAACCTCGCCGCGGCCTCGGAGGTGATCCGGTGCCGGCGGCTCATCCGGGCCGTGCCGCGCGCGGAGAAATGGGCCGCCTCGATGACCAGGTCGGATGACTCCGGCGTCACCTCGGTGGCCAGCCCGCCCATCGTCCCGGCCAGCGAGATCGGGCCGGAAGAATCGGCGATGACGATGTCATCGGGGTCGAGATCCCGGACGACGTGGTCCAGCGTCTCCAGCCGCTCCCCCGGCCGGGCCCGCCGCACTACGATCGGCCCCGACAGCCGGGACCGGTCGAACGCGTGCAGGGGCTGACCCGTCTCGAGCATCAGGTAGTTCGTGACGTCGACGGCCAGGGACACGCTGCGCTGCCCGGCCCGGGCGAGCCGGACGCGCATCGGCAGCGGGGTCGGCCGTGCCGGGTCGATGCTCCGGACCTCGCGCAGCGCGAACCGGTCGCATGCGGTCGGGTCCTCGATGCTCGCCGGGTAGACCTCGTCGGAGATCAGGTCCGCGTCAGCGGGCAGCCCGACGTCGGCCGGGTCGGTGAACGGCACGTCGTAGGCGATCGCCAGTTCCCTGGCCACGCCTCGGATGGACAGCGCGTAGCCCTTGTCCGGGGTCACGCTCACGTCGTACACCACGTCGGACAGCCCGGCGTAGGCGGCGAAGTCGGCCCCGAGCGGCGCATCCGGCGGCAGCACCAGGATCCCGGAGTGGTCGTCGCCGATGCCCAGCTCGGCCACCGAGCAGATCATGCCCTCGGAGACCTTGCCGTAGGTCTTGCGGGCGCTGATCGCGAAGCCGCCGGGCAGCGTCGCGCCCGGCAGGGCCAGCGGCACCAGGTCGCCGGCGGCGAAGTTGGTCGCCCCGCAGACGACATGCCGCTCCTGGCCATCGCCCGTGGACACCTGGCAGTACCGGACCGGCTTGCGGAACCCCTCGAGCTCCTCGACGTCCAGCACCTGGGCCACGACCACCCCGGTGATGTCCTCACCCACGCGCTCGAATGACTCCACCTCCAGCCCGCAGGCCGTCAGGCGGCGGCCAACCTCGTCGGCGTCGGCGGCCTTGATGGCCGCGTACTCCAGCACCCAGGACAGCGGAACCCGCATCACGCCTCCATTCCGAAAGCCCGGCTGAACCGCACGTCGCCTTCCAGGGTGTCCCGGATGTCGCTGACCCCGTGGCCGATCATCAGCGAGCGCTCGATGCCGAGCCCGAAGGCGAAGCCGCTGTACCGGTCGGGGTCGATCCCGCAGGCCACCAGGACCCGCGGATTGACCATGCCGCACCCGGCGATCTCGATCCAGCCCTGGGACCGGCAGACCCGGCAGGGCGCGCCGCCCGGCCGCGTCGAGGCACCGCGGCACACGTGGCACTCCATGGACACGTCGGCGGACGGCTCGGTGAACGGGAAGTAGTCGGGCCGCAGCCGGGTCCGCAGCCCCTCGCCGAACATCGCGTCGACGAATGCCCGGATCGCGCCGCGCAGGTCGGCCATGGTCAGCCCCTCGTCGATGGCCAGGCACTCAATCTGGTGGAACACCGGGCTGTGCGTGGCGTCCAGCGCGTCGCTGCGGTAGCACTTACCCGGGCTCACCACATACAGCGGCAGCGGGCGAGTCAGCATGGACCGGATCTGCACCGGTGAGGTGTGCGTGCGGAGCACGACGCCCGACCGCTCCGTCCCTGGCGGCCCGGCCACGAAGATCGTGTCCTGCATCTCGCGGGCCGGGTGGTCGGGCGGGAAGTTCAGCGCGTCGAAGTTGTACCACTCTGCTTCCGCCTCGGGCCCCTCGGCGACCTCGTAGCCCATGCCGACGAAGACGTCGACGAGCCGCTCGGCCACGGTGGTGACCGGGTGCCGGGCCCCGGCGGGCTGCCGGTCCCACGGCAGCGTGACGTCGACGGCCTCCTCGACCAGCACCCGCCGGTCGCGGTCCGCCTCCAGATCCGCCTGGCGGTCGGCGAGCGCCTGGCGGATCGCCCCGCGCGCCGTGCCGACCCGCTTGCCCGTCTCAGCCCGGGCGGCCGGCGGCAGCGCGCCGATCTCGGCGTTAGCCAGGGAGATCGGGGCCCGGTCGCCGGCGTGGGCCAGCCTGGCCGCTTTCAGTTCCTCCAGCGTCGAGGCGGCGGCGATGGCGCTCAGCGCCTCGTCGGTCGCGCGCTGGACCTCTGCAGGGGCCAACGCTGCCACCTCCACGGGGTCATACGTCTTATTCGGTGCGGACATCGCGGTTGCTCTCCTGCGATCAGCAAATGTCATGAACGAACGATCGGGCACCCATCATGCTCAGCAATTCACCCAGCACCGGAAGCGAGCAGCGCTCCGAGCGACTCGCGCGGGAGGCCAGGAGGTCAGCGCCGGGAGGAACAGCCCGTCGGGCCCGCCGGTCAGCCGAACTCAGGCGTGCCGGCGGGCATGGTAAATCGGAATTCCGCGCCGCCGCCAGGCGCCTGGTGCACGGCGATAGCCCCGCCGTGCGCCTCAACCAGGCCCTTTACGATGAATAGCCCAAGGCCCGCACCGCCGCGCCGCTTGGCGCGCCAGAACTGGCGGAACACCCGGGAGGCGAGCTCAGGCGCGATGCCCGGCCCGTGGTCGCGGACTGATACCGCCACCCCGGGAACGCCTGCCACCACTGTCGGCCCTACCACGGTCGTAACGGTACCAGCACCGTGCCGGACGGCGTTCTCGATAAGATTGACCAGGATCTGGTCGACCTTGTCGACGTCCAGCCAGGTTTCCGGCAGCCCGTCGGCGACCTGGACCCGGAACCGGTCCTCGGCGTCGCCCGCCGCGACCCGGCCGCTGATCACCTTGCGGACCCGGGCCGGGATGTCGACCAGCTCCCGGTGCACCTCGATCCGGCCCGACTCGATGCGGGAGACATCCAGCAGCTCGGTGATGAGCCGGGTCACCCGGTCGGCATCGGCGTTGACGGTCTCCAGCATGACCAGCTTCTGGTCGTCGGTGAACCGGGTCCATTTCGCCAGCAGGGTCGCGGTGAACCCCTTCACGCTGGTCAGTGGCGAGCGCAGCTCGTGAGCGACGGTCGAGACCAGGTCCGCGCGGCTGCGGTCCAGCCGGGTGCGCTGCTCCGTGCCGCGCAGGGTGATCATGATCCGGCGGACGGCGCCCGGCTCACGGTGCCAGCCCTCCCGCGGGCCGAGGCCCCGCGGGCTGCGGACGTACCCGACGCTGACGAGCAGCTCGGTGCCGTCCGGCAGGTACAGGCAGCGCTCGGGGTGCCGAGAGCGGGTGGCCAGGCCGGCGTAGGGCTGGGTGGCGGTCCACCAGCAGCGCTGGTCGGAGTCCTGGAGCGGCAGGACCTGGCGGACGTCCCGGCCTAGAGCCTGGTCCGGGCTGATGCCGGTCAGCCGGCTGGCGGCCCGGTTGAACACGGCCACGAGGCCGCGGTGGTCGGCTATGACTAGCCCGTCGGGGATGTCATCGGCGAGGACCAGGCCGCCGCTGAAGTCCGTGGTCGCCGCGAGCGCGCCCGCCCGGGCGCTCGCATGACCCGACACGATCCCGTCCACTGATCCGCCGCCTCCGGAGGCTCACGCCTGTTCCCCCGGCATGACCCATGCGTGAACCAGCTGCCGGCCCGCGGGTTCGGGGGACACCCGCGGGCTAACGTCGCCGCGTCAACGGCCACCACCAGCGTGACCCTGACCGGGGTCACTAATGACGCAACGTGATCAGACTCTAGCGTGTACCCGGTGCCGGGCGGCACCCCCCGTATCCCGCGCGGGATACGGGGGGGCCAGAAACTAACCCCCAGGGCGGACTTCGCCTCCGGTCAGCTCCCGGCCTGCTCCGGGCCGGCCGCCCGGTGCCGGGCCGCGGACGCGTACAGGCAGACGGCGGCGGCCGCCGCCAGGTTCAGGCTCTCGGCTCGGCCGTAGATCGGCACGGCCACGGCCGCGTCGGCCAGCGCGAGCAGGTCAGCGGGCAGTCCCCAGGCCTCGTTTCCGAACAGCCAGGCGGTCGGGCCCGACAGAGCCGGATCGCTGCCGGCGATGTCCAGGACCCGGCCCGCGCCGCCGTCCGCGGCCAGGAGCCGGAGCCCGGCCGCCCGCAGCGCGGCGGCCGCCTCACCGGGCCGCACCCCCACCACGACGGGCAGGTGGAACAGGCTGCCCGCCGACGATCGCACGCACTTGCTGTTGTACGGATCGACGGACGCGGCCGTGAAGATAACGCCCTGCGCCCCGGCGGCATCCGCTGTCCGCAGCACCGTTCCGGCGTTACCCGGATCACGCACGTTGGCCAGGATGGCTACGAGCTGCGGGCGGCTGTCCGTCAGCTGCGCTAGCGGGACGTCGATGAACCGGCAGACGGCGAGCAGGCCCTGCGGCGTCACAGTCTGCGCCAGCTCGGCCATGACCTCGCCGCTGACCCGGTGCACGGGCACCCCGAGCCGGGCCGCCTGGGCGACCAGGTCAGCGTGCCGGTCCTGCGCGGCACCGGTCACGAACAGCTCGGTGAGGACGCCGGGCCTGGCCAGGGCCTCCCGGACCGCCTGGGGACCCTCGGCCAGGAACGACCGGGAGCGCTCCCGGAAGGCTCGCTTGGCGAGCTGCCGGGCCGCCTTCACCCGCGGCGACCGGATACTGGTGATCTCTCCGGCCGCCGGGGCAGGCGACAGCCGCTGCGCCCGATCGTGGCTCGCCCGGTCAGGAAGCGCCCGGTCAGGCAGCAGCGGTACCCAGGTCCTCGGGCAGCGCCTGCCTGGCTACCTCGACCAGCGCCGTGAACGATGCCGGGTCGGCGACGGCCATGTCGGCCAGCATCCGCCGGTCGACTTCCACGCCAGCGATCTTGAGACCCTGGATAAACCGGTTGTAGGTCATGCCCTCGGCGCGGGCCGCCGCGTTGATCCGCTGGATCCACAGGCGCCGGAACGCGCCCTTGCGGTCCTTGCGGTCCCGGTAGGCGTAGGTCATGGAGTGCAGGGACTGCTCCTTGGCCTTGCGGTACAGCCGGGATCGCTGACCCCGGTAGCCGCTCGCCCGCTCAAGGACGACCCTGCGCTTCTTGTGGGCATTGACAGCCCGCTTCACGCGTGCCATTAGTTCGACTCCCTTGCGGCGGGCCGGGTCACTTTCCCAGCAATCTCTTCATCTTCTTGCCGTCACCTGGCGACAGCACGACCTCGCCCGCCAGCCGACGGGTACGCCTGCTCGACTTGTGCTCGAGCAGGTGGTTGCGGTTGGCCCGGCGGCGCATGATCTTGCCCGTCGCCGTCAGCCGGAACCGCTTGCTGGCCCCGCTGTGCGTCTTCATCTTCGGCATGTCGCCGCGTCTCCGTTTCCTGCGTGCCTGAGGCACGGTCCATGTCGGGCAGACCGCTACAGGCTGCGACCTGCCCATGCTGCCGCAGTGGTGCGACTGCACCACTGCGCGCTGCGAGTGTGCTCCCTGCGAGGGTGCCTGCTGCTACTCCTAGTCCGCCGAGTCAGCCGGCTTAGCGGCTTCTCCGGCATCGGCCCGCTGGGCGGGCACCGGGCTCACCGGGCGGGGCCGCGGCGCAGTCGGCCGGGGCGCGCTTGGCCGCGGCGGGGTCGGGCGAGGCGCACCGGGTCGCGGCGCACTTGGCCGCGGCGCACCGGCAGGTGCGCTCGGCCCGGGCGCGGGACTCCCCTGAGTGCCCGTGCTCGCCGGGCGATCCGAGCTCGTGCCAGACGGCGAGCCCGTGCTGCGCGGAGCGGCCGGACGGGCCGGGCTCGGGCGATCCGAGCTGGCCGCCGGGCGCGCCGAGCTGACCGGCCGGTCCGAGCTGACGGGCCGGTCCGAGCTGCCCGGGCGATCGGAGCTGGCCGGGCGGCTCGTGCCGCTGCTGACCGGACGCCCGCTGCTAGCCGGGCGGCTCGTGCTCGCCGGACGTCCCGCACCTGACGGGCTCGTCGCGCTAGCCGCCGGAGCAGGCGGGGTCGCGGCCCTGATGAACGCGCCGCTCGTCGCGGCCGCGGGCTCGGGAGCCTCCGCGGCCTCCGGCGAGGCCGAGGCACTCGCCGCGTTCCGGGCCGCTGAGCGCTCCGCCCTCGCGGCGGTGTGCTCGCTCCTGGCCGTAGCGCTCTCCGCCCGGGCGTCGTTACGCTCGCTCCTGGCCTCGATCTTCCGCTTATGCGGGCCGATCACCATGATCATGTTCCGGCCGTCCTGCTTCGGCTGGGCCTCGACGAAGCCGAGTTCCTCGACATCGCCCGCGAGGCGCTGCAGCAGCTTGAAGCCGAGCTCCGGCCGGGACTGCTCACGCCCCCTGAACATGATCGTCACCTTGACCTTGTCCCCCGCCTTGAGGAACCGCTCGACGTGGCCCTTCTTGGTGCCGTAGTCGTGCGGGTCGATCTTCGGCCGGAGCTTGATCTCCTTGATGACCGTCTGGGCCTGGTTCTTACGCGACTCCCGGGCCTTTAGCGCTGACTCGTACTTGAACTTGCCGTAGTCCATCAGCTTGCAGACCGGTGGCCGTGCGGTCGGCGCGACCTCGACCAGGTCGAGATCTGCCTCCTGGGCTAGCCGGAGCGCGTCGTTGATCGCGACAATGCCGATCTGCTCGCCAGCTGGCCCGACGAGCCGCACCTCTGGTACGCGGATGCGCTCGTTGATACGTGGTTCGGTGCTGATGTGACCTCCAGTGTCACTGTTCCCCTGCACCGGGACGATCCCGGCGCAGAACTGCCTGGCGCCTCCTGACAAGCAGAAGGCCCCGCACGCCTTGCCTGCGGGGCCACCAATGCCGGTACCGCCTGGTCCGCACCCAAGGCTGATACCCGCGACGCAGCCCCGCCAGTTCGCCAAAACGAACCTGCAGTTATGCGCCCGGCCTGGCCGGCTAGCCTTGCGGCCAGCCGACTGCCAGCCAGTCACTGGGACTGACCGGCGAGCGTACCCGCCAGCGTGAGCCGGCTAGGTGGGAGGCGGCCGAGGTGGTCCTCCGCTTGCACGCCCGGCGCGCGGATGCCGAAGCACTCCTGTGCCGAACATGGTCGTGTCGCAACACTAACGCATCTGGACCCCTGCTGGTATTCCCGCACCCTCGGCGCGGGACCTATATGACGGAAATAATACTATTCATCCCAGCAGTGCGCTCCGAAAACCCCCGACCTAACAGCATGGCCGTGCGTCCGCTGTTGCTGTCACGACAGTAACCGTCCAGTCACGAGGCTCGGACCCTGCGGCGCGGACGAGGGGGGCATGGCCGGGTGGCGGGATGGGGCCCCGAGCGAGGGCAACGCCAGGCCGGGTCAGCGCTGGGCTAGGGCGGCCTGGCCGGCTTCGCGCATGGCGGCCGTGGGGGCATCCCGGCCTGTCATCAGCTCCACCTGGCGGGCCGCCTGGTGCAAAAGGAGCTCGAACCCGCTGACGGTCACCGCGCCGGCCTGCGCGGCGGCACTGGCCAGCCGCGTCGGCCACGGGTGGTAGACCACGTCCAGGACGGCAGCGGGGATCAGGGCGCGGGCCAGGATCGCGTCCGCATAGGTATCGGCCGCGCCGGCCGGGACAGTGGAGATCAGCAGCTGCCAGTGCACCTCAGCTCGCTCCGCGGCCGGCTCTGCGCCGAACCGGACGAGCCGGACCTTGAGGCCGAGCCGGTCGGCCACAGCCAGCAGCGGGGCCGCCGTGGCCGGATTCCGGACGGCGACCGTCGCCTCCCCGGCTCCGGTGCCGCGCAGGGCTCCCAGAGCCGCGCACGCGGTGGCGCCGGCCCCCAGTACCAGCACCATGTCCGGGGCCGGAGCGGCACCCGCCTCAGCCAGCGCGGCGATCATGCCGGGCACGTCGGTGTTGTAGCCGAGGCGGCCGCCGGAGCCGAAGATCACGGTGTTGGCCCCGGTGACCTCGGCGACCAGCGGCTCGGCCCAGTCCAGCAGCGGCAGGACCGCCCGCTTCAGCGGCATGGTCAGGGACAGCCCGGCCCAGTCCGGTCCGAGCGACCCCAGCAGGCCCGGCAGCCGCGCCTCATCGCACTCGACAGCCTCGTAGGCCCAGTCGTCCAGGTCAAGCGCCTGGTAAGCCGCGCGATGCAGCACCGGGGACAGGGAATGGGCGACCGGCGCCCCGAGCACCGCCGCCCGGTGACCGGTGATGATCAGGTCCCGTTCTTGATGGCCTTGGCAGACTGGCTGCTCCAGGTCAGGAACTGCTGGTAGCTGTTGGTGAAATCGGTCTTGCCGGTCTTGGGATCGACGGTCACGAAGTACAGCCAGTTCCCCTTCGCCGGCTGCAGGGCCGCCTGGATTGCCGCTGCTCCCGGATTGGAGATCGGGGTGGGCGGCAGGCCATGGTGGATGCGCGTGTTATACGGCGAGTTGGAGTGCAGCTGGCTGTTGGTGAGGTTGAAGCCGGTCACCCCGAGGCCATACTCCAGCGTGCTGTCCAGCCCGAGCGTCATGTTGCTGTTGAGCCGGTTGTCAATGACCCTGGCCACCCTGGGGTAGTCCGAGGGACCGACCTCGGCCTCAAAGATGCTGGCCTGGATGATGACCTCGCTTTCCGAAAGCCCGACCTGCTTGGCCCGCTGGGCCAGGTTCAGGGTGGTGGCCTCGGTGTTGAACTGCGCGACCATCGTCTGGAGCATTTTCAGGGGGGTCGTGCCCGGCGGGAAGTTGTAGGTGGCCGGGTACAGGTAACCCTCGGGCTTGCCGCGGGCAAACGACGGCAGCCCCAGGGCCGCGGTGTCAGCCAGCGCCTTCTGGAAGTCGCTCCGCGGCTTGCCGGTCTGCTTCGCCAGCGACGCGAGAATGGCAGTCGCCCGCAGCCCGTCCGGGATCGAGATCCTCGTCTGGACCCGGGCCTTCGGGTCCACCAGCCGCGCCCACGCCAGCGCCGCGTTCATGTGCCTGCGCAGGCTGATCGTCCCCGGTGTCAGGCTACCGGCGGCAGCACTGGACTTCGCGGCGGCGATGAACGGCGCTGGCGCCTTGATCACCCCGAGCTTGACCAGCCTGGGGGCCAGCACCGTGGCGTTGTCCCCGGCCTTCACCACGAAGATCACCTGACCGGTGCCCGCCCCGGTGTAGTTGGCGTGACTGGCCTGATAAGAGCGCGCCACGAAGACGCCGACGCTGCCCACCACGACCAGGATCACCACGAGCGCGATCAGCGGGGCGGCCCACCGGCTGTGCCGACGCCGGGGCGGGTCCACTCCATCGTCGTCGCCGAAGCCGCGGAAGAACCCTGGATGCTGATCGTCGCCGGCCCAGTCCGGGTGCCCGCCAGTGTCCGGCCCGTCGGAGTCGCGGCCGCCGGCCAGCCCGTCCGGCTCGTCCCGGCCGTACGACCAGGCCGGGCCGGGCTCGGCCGATGGCCCGTCGCCGGGAAGGACCGGTCGTGCTCCCCGGTAGCCCGGCGGCGCCAGGAATTCCTGTGCTCCCCGGTAGTCCTCTGGTTCCGGATATTCCGGGCCGCCCTGATAGGGCTCCGCGATGCGGGGCTCCGCGTCCGAGCCGCCGGGAACCTCGGGCGGGCGCCAGCGGAACGGGCCGCCGCGGGCGGGCGCGTCACCGGCGGCCGCGGGCAGGCCGGGCAGAGATGCCTGGCTGTCGTAATCGTCGGTGCCGCCCCGGCGGTCAGCCCAGCCGGGCGGGCTCGCGTCGTCGTAGGGCGTCGCTGGCATGGGCCGGGACGGCACGCGGGGAGCGGGCTGACCGAACGGATCGACCTCAGGGAGGGAGCCGTAGGGATCCGGCGGCCCGTAGGGATCGACGGAATGGGGAGTAACGCCCGGGTAGGCAGGCAGCGGACCCGAGGTGTCGGGCCGCCCAGGCTGGCCCGACTGGTACCGGTCGGGCGGGCCATAACCCTGGTCCGAGCCCGGCCAGGACTGCGGCCCGGTGTGGTGCTGCGGGCCGGTGCTGTCCGGACGGCCCGACCAGGCCTGGGGCCCGGTGCGGTGCTGCGGGCCGGTGCTGTCCGAGCGGCTGCCCCGGTCCGGCGACCGGGACGAGCCATACGGTTCCGGCGAACCGTAGACACCGGGGAAGCTCGAGTGTTCCGGCGAGCGAGACGGGTCCGCAGGACCGTACGGATCGGCCGCCCGCTGCGGGCTGCCGGAGCCATCGCGCCCCGTCCCATTCGGCCCCGTCCCATTCAGCCCGGTGCCGTTCCGGCGGGCCGCGGCCCGGGACTGATCGGCACCGGGGTAGCGGTCACCGAGACCGAGCGGGTCGTCGCCGTAGGCGTCGGCCGACTCGTAGGCGTTCGCCGACCGGCGCGAGCGCCCGCCGGAGCCCGCGAGAGGGTCGGTCGGCCCGTAGGCGCCCGCCGGGCTAACCGCGCCGGGCGGACTGTAGGGATCGGGCGGACTGTAGGGATCGGGCGGACTGTAGGGATCGGGCGGTCCGTAGGGGTCGGGGGCTCCGGAGGAGCCTGCTGCGCCGTACCGGTCGGCCGGGCTGCCGCCAGCCGGGGGCGAGTAAGGATCGGGAGGCCCGTAGGGGTCCGGCTGACCGTAGGGCTCCGGCTGGCCATACCGGTCGGTCTGGCCGTAGGGGTTCGCGGGCCCGTAGGGGTCATGACTGGGCAACCGGGGCTGGGGGCCGGAGTCGGCGGGCGGCCCGTAGGCAAGCGCGTCGCCGTTATCCCGGCCGGCCGGTGCGCCATGGCGACCGTGCCGTCCGGTCCGCGCCGGGGCCGGCGCCTCGTCCTGCTCGTCCTGAGCGGCCCGGCCGCGGCCGAGGCCCCAGCCGGGATCGGCTCCGTCCGGGGTCAACGTGAGGCCTCCTGGGTCGGGACGACCAGCTCGCCGGCGAGGCGGCCCGTCGAGCGCTCTGCATCCAGTGCGCCCTGCAGCAGCAGCGCCGCGGCGGCCTGGTCCACTACCTGTCGCCTGGCCCTGGAGTCCCGGCCACCCTGCCGGAGCGCGTCATGGGCCAGGACCGTGGTGAAGCGCTCGTCGACGAGCCGCACCGGTACCGGGGCGAGGCGGCCGGCCAGCGCGGCCGCGAAACTCCTGGCATCAGCCGCCGACGTGCCCTCGCGGCCGGACAGCGCCACGGGCAGGCCGACGATGACCTCGACGGCCTCGCGCTCGGCCGCGACGCGGGCCAGCCTGGCCAGGTCGCCGCGACCGCGCGGCACGGTGTCTAGCGGGCTGGCCAGCAGGCCGGCGGGATCGCAGCCGGCCACTCCGATGCGGGCCTGGCCCAGGTCAATGGCGATCCGTACCCCGGGCCTCACAGTGAGGAGCCCGGGTAGACAGATCTCATCCAGGACACGAACAGGCGGCAGCACGGTCTCACAGTACGCCACTGGTTTCCAGTATGTCCGCAATAGCCGAACGCACCACGCGGAAGCACTCGGCAATTGTTTCAGCCGCCCGGTCCCCTAGCGGCGCCCCGCCGCCCTGAGCGACATCGTCCTTGCCGCCGCCCCGGCCGCCGAGCACGCTCGTCGCCGCGAGCACGAGAGCCCCGGCCTTCAGGCCGCGCGCCCGGGCGGCCTCGTTGACGGTGACAACGACCGTCGGCCGGTCGGCCGGCACCCCGGCCACCACCACGACGCCGGGCCGGCCCGGGGCCAGGCGGCCGCGGATGTCCAGCGCGACCTTCCGGATGGCGTCGGCCGGGGTCCCGTCGGGCACCTGATAGGCCACGAACGCGGCGCCGCTCACGTCGGCCGCGCCCTGCGCCAGCTCGGCGGCATTGCCCAGCAGCCGGTCGGACTGGGCGCGCTGCAGGTCACGCTCGGCGTCGCGGAGCCTGGTCACGATCGAGGAGATCCGCTCCGGCAGGTCTTCCCGGCGGGTCCTAAGCTGCTCGCTGAGCTGGCTGACCAGAACGCTCTCCCGGGCCAGAAAGCGGAACGCGTCGATCCCGACCAGCGCCTCGACCCGGCGCACCCCGGAACCGATCGAGGACTCGCCGAGGATCTTGACCAGGCCGAGATTGCCGGACCTGGCGACATGGGTGCCGCCGCACAGCTCGCGGGAGTAGTCACCCACCTCGACCACCCGCACCCGATCACCGTACTTCTCGCCGAACAGGGCCAGCGCGCCCATGGCCCGCGCCTCATCGATGGAGGTCTGGAACGCCCGAACCTCCAGGTCGTTGATCAGGACCTGGTTGACCTCGTCCTCGGCGTCGTGGAGCACGGCAGGCGGGACCGCGCCCAGCGCGGTGAAGTCGAACCGGAACCGGCCCGGCGCGTTCTCCGAGCCGGCCTGCGCCGCCGACTCGCCGAGAGCACCGCGGAACGCCCGGTGCACCAGGTGCGTCGCGGTGTGCGAACGGGAGACCGCGCGCCTGCGCTCGACATCGATCTGCGCCCGCACGGGAGCGCCGACCACGATCTCCCCGGCGGTCACCCGGCTGCGGTGCACGATCAGGCCCGGCACCGGCGCCTGCACGTCGCGCACGTCGATCACGGCCCCGTCACCGGCGCCGCTCCCCGCCGCCTTGATCGCGCCGGTGTCGGCAAGCTGACCGCCGCCCTCGGCATAGAACGGCGTGCGGTCGAGCACCACGTCGACGTCGGTGCCCGCGCCCGCCGCCGGCACCGAGACGCCGTTGACCAGCAGGCCGACAACCGTCGCGTCGGCCGCGACCTCGTCGTAGCCGATGAAGGCGACCCGGCCGGACCGGTCGAGGATCTGCGCGAAGGCCGAGATATCGGCATTGCCGGTCTTCTTGCCAGCGGCATCCGCCTTGGCCCGCTGCCGCTGCTCGCTCATCAGCCGCCGGAACTCCGGCTCGTCCACCTGCAGGCCCTGCTCGGCGGCCATCTCCAGCGTCAGGTCGATCGGGAAGCCGTAGGTGTCGTGCAGCTGGAACGCCTGGCCGCCGCCGATGGACCCGGCGCCGCTGCGCCTGGTCTCCTCCACCGCGGCCTCGAAGATCGCCGTGCCGGTTCGCAGGGTCGAGCTGAACACCGACTCCTCGGCGTCGATCACGGTCTGGATGTGCGGCGCGTCGCGTCGCAGCTCGGGGTACTGGTCACCGAGAGCGCTGATCGCGACCGACGACAGCTCGTGCAGGTAATGCTCGTCGGAGCCGCCCCGGCTGAGGCTGCCGCCCGCCCCGCCGCGCTGCGAGCCGGACAGCAGCCGCAGGTTGCGGATGCTGCGCCGCAGGATCCGGCGCAGCACGTAGCCGCGGCCCTCGTTGGTGGGGATCACGCCGTCGGAGACCAGCATGACGGCCGTCCGCACGTGGTCGGCGACGACCCGCAGCCCCACGTCGACCCGATGATCGCGGCCGTACTTCTGCTCGGTCAGCTCGGCCGCCCGGTCGAGCACCTTCCACATGGTGTCGATCTCGTAGATGTTGTCGACGCCCTGCAGCAGCGCCGCCATCCGCTCCAGGCCCATGCCGGTGTCGATGTTGCGCGACGGCAGCTCGCCCGCGACATCGAAGTCGTCCTTGGCCCGGACCGCCGACAGCTGCTCCTGCATGAAGACGAGGTTCCAGACCTCGAGGTAGCGATCCTCGTCGGCAACCGGGCCGCCCTCCCGCCCGTACTCGGGACCGCGGTCGTAGTAGATCTCCGAGCAGGGCCCGCCGGGCCCCGGCACGCCCATGTGCCAGTAGTTGTCCAGCAGCCCGCGGCGCTGGATCCGGTGCGCGGGAAGGCCGACCCCGTCCCGCCAGATCCGCGCGGCCTCGTCATCGTCGGTGTAGACGGTGGCCCACAGCCGGTCCTCGGGAAACCCGAACCCGCCGTCCGCCTCCGAGCTGGTGAGCAGCTCCCAGGCGAACGGGATCGCCTGCTCCTTGAAGTAGTCGCCGAAGGAGAAGTTCCCCAGCATCTGGAAGAACGTCCCGTGCCGGGTGGTCTTGCCGACCTCGTCGATGTCCGGCGTGCGCACGCACTTCTGGGCGCTAGTGGCGCGCGGGGACGGCGGCTGGCGCTGGCCGAGGAAGTAGGGCTTGAAGGGCACCATCCCCGCGTTGACCAGGAGCAGCGTGGGGTCCTCAGCGATCAGGCTGGCCGAGGGCACGACCTCGTGCCCGCGCTGCTCAAAGTAGCTAAGGAAACGGCGGGCAATCTCTGCCGACTCCATGAACGGCCATCCTTCGTGTGGTGAGAGCCCGGATCGACGCCGGGGCCTGTCCTTCGTCAGGGCGCCGGGCGGCGCGGCGCAGCCCGGCGGGCGGCCGCGTCACGGGGCAGGCTGCCCGGCTCCGGCGGCCCGTGCTGCCC
>Ga0208589_1000403_pt1 | contig 21138 bp, 12 predicted proteins | sample NGESurshal092012_2_FD_184486 | JGI IMG/M metagenome (GOLD analysis project Ga0208589, IMG submission 184486) | Arctic peat soil microbial communities from Barrow, Alaska - NGEE Surface sample F53-2 shallow-092012 (SPAdes) | ecosystem: Environmental > Terrestrial > Soil > Wetlands > Peat ... | reverse complement strand
CCAAGCCCGCCGACGCCGATCAGATTCTCGCCGTCTTTGAAAACGAGGAGGATGCCTTGCCCGCGGCGGATACGACGCCGTCGTTGGCGCGGGTGGAATGGGAACACATTCAGCGGGTATTAAGCGACTGCGGCGGGAATGTGGCGAAGGCCGCCCGAACCTTGGGAGTGCATCGGAGGTCGCTGCAGCGAAAACTTTTGAAGCATCCGCCGGTGAGTTGAGCCAGCCGAGTCCGGAGGGGCTTGCGCGGCTCAGGGGGTAAGGCCACATTTTGTGGCAAGGCGGAAGAATCCCCACCCCAGCCCTCCCCCTGAGTACATGGGGAGGGGATAAGAGGGGCGGATTGCCGCAAATTATGGACACTTGCTGCTCAGACGAATGAGATCATCGAGCGTTCGCCGCGCGTCGCCGCGATCGACGGCGGCCGAGGCAATCGCCAATCCGCTCGCCAGATCATCGGCACGTTCGCCAATCACCAGCGCCGCCGCGGCGTTCAGCAGGGCGATGTCGCGGCGCGGACCGGGATTTCCATTCAAGACTTCCATTAGCGCCGCCGCGGCCTCGTCCACATGGCTGACCTGCAATTCCGCCAGCGCCGCCGGCGGCAGGCCAACCTCCGCGGCATCGAGCAGCCAGGTGCGGAGCTCGCCGTTTCGTAACTCGCTGATGCGCGTCTTGCTCATGGTTGAAATCTCGTCCAGTCCGTCCTCGGCGTGAACCACCCAGGCGCGTCTGCTGCCCAATTCGCGCATCGCCGCGGCGACCTTTTCGGTTAGATCGGGGCTGAAGACGCCGAGCAAACTGTGACTGGCATGGCCGGGGTTGGTGAGCGGGCCGAGCAGATTAAAAATCGTCGGCACGCCCAGTTCCCGCCTGATTTGCGCGACATGCTTCATCGCCGGATGCAGTGCCCGCGCGAAGGCGAAACAGATATTGCACTTATCCATGCATTCCTTCAGACGCGGCGGCGTTAATTCCAGACCCACGCCGAGTTTTTCGAGCACATCGGCCGACCCCGCGCGTCCAGATGCTGAGCGGTTGCCGTGCTTCACGACCTTGATCCCGCAAGCCGCCGCGATGATCGCCGCCGCGGTGGAGATATTGAATGTATGCCGCACGTCGCCGCCGGTGCCGCAGGTATCGAGCGTATCGCCCTCGGTGGGGATTGCGATGACTTTTTCTCGCATGACCGACGCCGCGCCGACGAGTTCCTCGGCAGTGACCCGCTGCCAGGGCAATGCAACCAAAAAGTCGCGAATCTCCTGTGAGGTCGCCGAGCCGCTGGTCAGATGCAGCAGCGCCAGGTGCGACTGCTGGCGCGTGAGATGCCCGCCGCCTTGAAGGTGTGCGAGGATGGTGGGGAATGGATCGTCCATCATTAGATTGCCATATGGATCGGACGGTTACGGCTCTTCGACATGCCCGTCATAATAGACGGTCAGACCGTGGTGATTATTGGCGTCGCCGTATTCGACATAAAAGCTGCCGCGCTGGCCGAACACCAGTCGCGATGGCCCCCAATCCAGATTATGCGACGCGAGATAGGCGTCGGCGGTTTGGCGAGCCTCGATGGTGTTTCCAACCACAACTTTCGGCGGCGGGGCTTCCTGGCAGCCGGCGTTGAGTGTCAGCCAGAGACAGAAGGGCAGTAGTAATAATAAGTGCTGAGGACTGAGGACTGAGGACTGAGAGGAAATGCGGGGTGAAGAGGATTGACGTTGAATGCGAAGCATCGTCTTCATTCCTCTCAGTTCTCAGCACTTCTCTTTATTCGATCACGCTTGCGGCGCCGGTTGCCGTGGTAACGAACACGCCGGGCTGGAGGCCGAATTTCGCTGTGTAGGTTTTGTGCAGATGCTCGCTTAACGGCTCGACCGCGCGCGGCTGGACAAGTGCGACGATGCAGCCGCCAAATCCGCCGCCGGTCATGCGGGCGCCGTAGACGCCTTTGATGGTCATGGCCTGCTCAGCCAAAAAATCCAGTTCCTTGCAGCTCACCTCATAATCATCGCGCAGGGAATTGTGGCTTTGAACCATCAGCTCGCCGAATCGCTCGTACCGCTGCGCCGCGAGAACTTTAGCGGCTTCCTGAGTTCGATTGTTTTCGCCCACCACATGCCGGCAGCGGCGATAAACCAGGTCGCTCAGGGCGGAGCGGGCGGCATCGACCTGCGCCGCCGTCACATCCCGCAGCGCCTTGATTTTGGCGTTGTCCTTCTTGAAATAAGCCACGCCCTCTTCGCACTGGCGGCGGCGCTGGGCATATTCGCCGCCGGATAGCTCGTGATGCACCATGGTATTGACGATGGCCACGCGCAATTCCTGCGAATTGAGTTGCACAAACGTCTTGCTGTTGTCGCGGCAGTCCAGAAGCATCGTATGACCCGGCCGGGCTGAGGCCACGATCGTCTGGTCCATGATTCCGCACGGGACGCCGGCATATTCGTGCTCGGCCTTCTGGCAGAGCAGGGCCAGCCGCGTGGCATCCATTTTTCCGCCGGAGATGGTGAGCAGGCCGAGGGAGGTCGCCACTTCAATCGCCGCACTGCTGGAAAGGCCGCCGCCGACGGGGAGCGTGTTGGCCAGCAACGCGTCCATGCCCACCAGCGGGATGCCGGCGGCGATGAGTTGCGCCGCCACGCCGCGGCCGTAATTGCCCCAGGCGGGGCTGGCCTTTTCAATCTTGTGCTGGAGCGAAAATTCCACGAGTTCGTTGGGATAGACTGTCGAAGCGAGACGCACCTTGCCGTCCGATCGCGCGCGGCAGACGAGCAATACCTGCGGCTCGATGGCCATGGGGAATACGAAGCCGTCGTTGTAATCGGTGTGCTCGCCGATCAGATTGACCCGGCCGGGAGCGCGGATGACGTGAACCTTTTCGTTGGCGACGTGGCCGAAAACGTGGTAGAATTTGTCTTTTATGGTTGTAAGATCAGCTTGCATTGGGGCGAATGTAGAGTTGCAGGATGGGCGGGTCAAGACATTGGGGTTAATCTCTGGTTTGCATGGCCGACGGGGGAGTTTGAAGTTTTCAGTGTTCAGTTTTCAGCCAATGCGCGGAAGCCCAGTTTTCCACCGCATGGGTTTTTGGAACTTCGGCCGGACACATCGTCGCCACGCGCGGTGGTGGATGGCGATTCGCTTGTTCGGCTATAGCAATGCGGGCGGGTTCGAGCCGCGGGCAACGCATACAGCGGGTAATTGGGACGAAACCGAATGCCATCGAACGGCGTTAGACTCGCGAGCAGCGCCTAATGGTTTTAGCCACAGATGAACACAGATTCACACGGATAAATCAGAATCAAATGAAGCCAAGTATTCGGATTGTCCTCGTTCTGCTTTTGGAGCATGCTTATTAACCCGGCGTCGGTGAAGACGCTGGATTCGTTGGCAGGCTCTGTCCCACGCAATCACGCCGCCAGGCGTGAGTTGAACTGAATCGTGCGGGGGAAGCGGAACCGACGCTCGTGTCAGGAATGACGGTATGACTCGATCCCAGAGTCATTTCCTGACGCATAGGTCCACCTGCGGGGCAATGATGCTTTAGGGACACTCTTAACAGCATTGCACGCCGTTCAATCGCCGCCTCGCTGTGTTCACTCAGTCAGGGGGACTGAGAACGCAGTGAGGATCGAGGTTCCTTTTGGGGCCTCAGGAGGGGGACTGAAGTATGGTGGGGTTTGCGCGCCGGCCGTTTGACTGCGCGATTGGCCCGGGGTGTATTCACGCCGGGCTAATGGGCATTGCGCATCGGCTGGGGACTTTGCAGCCGGGGACTCGGAAGAAAAAAGTGAGTCCCTCTATTTCTTAGCCGAAATTATTCCATTGCGGCTGTGGATTTTCAGCCGCGGGGATCATCGAAAAAAATAACTGTCCTCCTCTATCTACTGGCACGGAATATTCCATGCTTTCTCGCGGCGGATCGACGGCTCGCCGCAGACGGAGTCACGAAGAAAAAATCGCATCCCTCTATCCCTACGGATGGAATATTCCACGCCATTCTGGCAGGCAAAGCCGGGTGGGGTGGCCGGTATGAAAGCGCAGCTCCTATCTATACGCATTTAATATCAAATGACCCGTGACGGGACGCAAGGCGATTGTGGCTTCGGTTGGAATATTCCTTCAGGGTGCTTTTGGGCGGTTTTCGCGCTGAACTTTTCTAAAAAGGTGGATGTCACCCTGGCCGTTTTTCTGACCACTCACGCAAAAAGCCCCGGACGGGGTGGTCCGGGGCGGAGGTCACTCCCATGGGAAGGAGTGGTTGTCCGTGGGGGTACACGGACAGTTGAGGGCAAATTTAATCTCGAACCAACATACCTCACGGCAGGGGCAATGCAAATTTGTGAACGCTCCGCGACACCGTTAAACGCGGCGGTCATTCCTGCCTGCCGCGAATCCAGCCGGCGGCATTTTGGGCTGCACCGGCTGCGGTGATCACAAGCCGCTTGTCTTCCTTCAGTTGTTTGAGCCATCCTTGAATATACGCCGCTTGATTCTTGATGATCGCGGGAGCGATTCCCGCCTCGGCGCATAGGAATTCTTCCAGCCGCGAGAGAAGGCGGGCGAGGCGTCGACTAAGCCGTAGCGGGCCTCAACCCCGTGCTCGAAATGCCTTTAACCCCTGTCGCCACAGTATTTTAACCCACCTTTGCCCAATTCAAACGAATTTGTGCTACAATGCCTCTTTCCGGTAGTTGGTTTCCAGGCGCCGCCTGTCCCTCCCGGCCTAATATCAGTAGCATTTATTATGAACGCAGTGAGAAACGATATTCGTAATGTGGCCATCATCGCTCACGTCGATCACGGCAAGACGACGTTGGTGGATGCCCTCTTACGCCAAAGCGGCAATTTCCGGTCCAGTCAGGTTCAGCAAGATACCCTCCTCGATTCCAACCCACTGGAACGTGAACGCGGCATCACCATCCTGGCGAAAAATGTGGCCCTTCATTATGACGCCCCCGACGGCGTCTCCACCAAGATCAATCTCATCGACACGCCCGGACACGCGGATTTCGGCGGCGAAGTTGAACGCGTCCTGGGAATGGCCGATGGCTGCTTCCTTTTGGTCGATGCCGCCGAAGGCCCGATGCCGCAGACGCGGTTTGTGCTGAAAAAGGCGTTTCAGAATGAGCTTCGGCCCATCGTTGTCATCAATAAAATTGACCGCCCCGACGCACGCATCCATGCCGTGCTCGATGAAATCTTCGATCTGTTCGTCGAACTCGGCGCCGATGACGAGACGCTTGATTTCCCCGTCCTCTACGCCAGCGGGCGGGCGGGAATCGCGTCGTGGAACGCGGACAAGCCGGGCACGGACATCGTGCCGGTCTTTGAAGCGCTGTTGAAGCATGTCCCCGCGCCTCACGGCGACCCGGAGAAATCGCTGCAGATTCAGATCAGCAGCATCCAATACAACGACTATGTCGGCCGAATCGGCGTCGGCCGCATTCATAACGGCCGCATCACCACCGGACAGCAACTCACGGTCGTCCGCCGTGATGGCCAGCTCATCAAGAGCAAAGTGGCTCAGGTGCAGGTGTTTGACGGCCTGGGCCGTAAGAATGTGGAGAGCGCCTACGCCGGCGATATCGTCGCCCTTATCGGGCTGGAATCGGTGGACATCAGCGACAGCATTTGCGAGGCGACCAACCCGCAGCCGCTTGAGGCGGCCGAGATTGAGCCGCCGACGCTTACGATGATGTTCAGCGTGAATGATTCGCCGTTCGTCGGAAAAGAAGGCAAGTACGTCACCAGCCGAAATCTGCGCGAGCGCCTGTTCAAGGAACTGGAATCGAACGTGGCTTTGAAGGTCGAGGAGTCGGATGACAAGGACGCATTCAAGGTCGCCGGCCGCGGACTGTTGCACCTTGGCATTCTCGTTGAGAACATGCGCCGCGAAGGCTACGAGCTGAGCATCGGCAAGCCGCATGTCATCACCAAGAAGGACGCCGACGGCAACGCGATGGAGCCGATCGAGTATCTGGTGATCGACGTTCCGGAGAAGAATCTCGGCGGCGTCATGGAACTGGTGGGCAATCGCCGCGGCGAGCTGGTTCGCATGGACAATCGTGCCGGCCAGGTGCATCTGGAATTCACGATTCCCGCGCGCGGTCTGATCGGGCTGCGCACGCGAATGCTGACGGCTACCCAGGGGCAGGCGATCATGCACCATAATTTCCACGAATACGCCGCGATGCGCGGCAATGTGCCGACGCGAGCCAACGGCGTGATGATTTCCAACGGCACGGGCAACGTGAACGCCTTCTCGTTGAACACGTTGCAGGAGCGTGGCGTGATGTTTGTCGAGCCGGGCGAGCCGACCTACGAGGGCCAGTTGTGCGGCGAGCATTGCCGCGAGGACGATATCGTCGTCAACGCGACTCGTCCCAAGAAGCTGACCAACATGCGCACGACATCCAGCGATGAAAACATCATCCTCAAGCCGGCGCGCAAGATGACTTTGGAGCAGGCCCTGGAATACATTGAAGAAGACGAGCTGGTGGAAGTAACGCCCAAATCCATCCGGTTGCGCAAAGACCTGCTGACCGAAAACGAGCGCAAGCGATCCAACCGCGGGCGGAAGTCCGAGACGGTTGAAGTGTAAGCCAGAGAAGAATTAAATGGGACGGGAGCGCTAATCGTCCATTGAGCGGGTGTAATGCTCGATGGTGGCGAAAGGCGAAGAACCCCCACGCTAACCCTCCCCCTGAGTACATGGGGAGGGGGTAATGGGCGGCGGCCGCCACGAATATGAGTTACACGCATTGACCGAGATATTTGACATTCTGCGGCCCACGCGATGGATGTCGCGGCAGACGTTGCCGCTGATCGCGACACTGGTCGTTTGCGCCCTGCTCTACACGTCGGCCTCAATCTATTTCCGCGATCTTAATTTCTTCACCTCTGATGTTTTCATTGGATTTTTCAGGGACGAGTCGTTTCTCGGCGTTGCCGCGCTGGGAACCACGTTTGTCATTCTCAGCGGCGGCATTGATCTTTCCGTCGGCTCCATGGTTGGATGCTCGGGAATTGTAGTGGCGACTCTGATCGAGCGGGCGCACATTCATCCGTTTCTGGCGATGGCGATGGTGCTGGTGGGCGCGACGCTCGTGGGAACGGTGATGGGGTCGCTCATTCATTTTTTCCAATTGACGCCGTTCCTCGTGACGCTCGGTGGATTATTTGTGTTGCGGGGGGCTGCACTGCTGGTGAGCGAGGAGTCGGTGCCGATCACCCATCCGATTTATGTGCAGTTGTCCTCCATGTCGATTCCCATCGGCTTTGGGATTGAGCTGCCCCTTACCGCCGCCATATTTCTCGCGCTCGCGGCGGCGCTCATGCTGGTGGCCTCACAGACCCGATTCGGCCGCAACGCTTATGCGGCGGGCGGGAATGAAATGTCGGCAACGTTGATGGGATTGCCGGTCGCGGCCACCAAGATCGGCGTCTATTCGCTCGGCTGCTTCTGCGGCGGACTCGCCGGTCTGGTCTTCACGCTGATTACGCAGTCCGGCAACGCCGTTGCCGGGGCGGGCATGGAATTGGATGCGATCGCGACCGCGGTGATTGGCGGCACCCTGTTGAGCGGCGGCGTGGGATTCCCCGCCGGCACCGTGCTCGGCGTGGTGACATTTGCCATCATTCAAACGTCGATTACCTACCTAGGATGGAATAGCTGGGATTCGCGCATTGCCATCGGCGGTCTTCTACTGGCGTTTTTGCTCATTCAGCGGCTGATTCAGTCCCGCTGACAAGTGGCAAACGAATGACCAAAGCGCTCGAACCCAATCCCCGGTTAGCGGCGGCCCCGGGGCCGCGCGTTTTCATTTGAGTTCGCAAAATTTGCGGCGAAGGGTCAATCTCCGCTGGCGGCAACCCGCAAATTTTGTTAGACTCCGAAACTAATTAGTCGTTCTATTCGTTCTTTCGGCAGATTTTATCTCAAATTAACATGGCGTATGAAACATTAGGGCTGCTTCCGACTGTCTAATTCAGTGAGTCCCTTGCTGTCGCCGGACGGTGCGGCGGCATATGATTAGGTGCGACAACATTTTCCTCCTAGGGAAGGTAAGTAGTGCGGATGGTAAAGTTCATTGTCATTCTCCTGGTTGCGGCCACTGCCGCTGTTGGTGGAACTCTGGCCTGGCAGAAGAGTCACGAGGCCGTGGTGGTTGACCCGACTTCGGCCGGCACGGCTCCCGTCACGCGCGGGCCTATTGTTCAGAGTGTTTCGAGCGTCGGAACGGTGGCTTCCAATCTTGACGTGCAGATCAAGGTCCGCGCCAGCGGCGCGATTCTTCAACTGGGGCCGGCCGACCGCACCAAAATGTTTGATGTGGGCGACTCCGTGAAGAAGGATGATCTGCTCATCGGAATCGACCCCACCGATGAAAAGCGACTGAAAGACCAGGCATCGGCTCAGGTGGCGATGTCGCAGGCCCGCCTTGATGAAGCGAAGGTCAACTTGCTCATTGCAAAGCAGCAGCTTGATCAGGGAACCAAAACCGCCAACGCAAATCTAGCTTCAGCCAAGGCGCAGCTCGCTGACGCCGACGCAAAGGCGTCGCGCCGAAAGCAATTGCTCGATCAGAAACTGGGCACGCAGGAAGATTTTGACACTGCCGCCGCGATGGCCGCGCAAATGACCGCCAATCTCGATAATTCACAAGTCGCCATTGATCAAATCCTGACTCTAAAGACTCAAATTGAAGCCAAGACGCAGGAAATCGCCGTCGCCGAGGCGCAACTGAAGGCCGATCAGGTGGCGCTGGGCGAGGCGCAGCAGCAGTTGGATTATTGCACGGTTTCCGCCCCCATGGACGGCGTCATCACCACGCTCTCCATTCAAAAGGGAACCATCATATCGTCGGCCACCAGCGTGGTCGGCGGCTCCGCGGCGCTGGTTCTTTCCGATCTGTCGCACATTTTCATCCTTGCCGATGTCGACGAGAGCGAAATCGGCAACGTGCAGAAAGATCAGGACGTGGACATCACGGCCGACGCCTATCCGGGCAAGCATTTCACCGGCAAAGTATTCCGAATCGCTCCCCAGGGGGTGAACACGTCGAATGTCGTCACCTTCGAGGTAAAAATCGAAGTTACCAGCAACAACAAAGCGCTACTGAAGCCCAACATGACGGCCAATGTGAATATCGTCCAACAGCGCAAGGACGATGCGCTGTTGGTCCCCATCGCGGCGATTCTTCGCAAGGACCGCAAGGAGACCCTCAGCCTGCAACACGCCGACGGAACCACCGAAGACAAAGTTGTGCAAGTCGGCATTTCCGACGGCACCAACGATGAAGTTCTCAGCGGCGTGAATGAAGGAGACACGGTCGTCCTCCACAGAGGCCCCGGCGACAGTCGCTGGAACGGGCAGGGCGGTCGTGGCGGATTTGGTGGTGGCGGGGGAGGCCGGCGCGGATGACCGTCGCTGCCGATCCCAATACGTCCATCTCTTCGGCGTCTCCCTTTGCGGGGCAGGCCATCTCCTCGTCATCATCCAACCCGGTCATCATTGCCGAGAATCTTTTCAAGACCTATGTGCTTGGCGGCCAGACCGTCAATGCGCTGGACGGCGTAAGCCTGCAAATTAATGCCGGCGAAATGGTTGCCATTCGCGGACCCTCCGGCAGCGGAAAAAGCACGCTCATGAACATACTCGGCTGCCTCGACCGCGCCGACGCCGGCAGCTATTTTCTCGCTGGTGAGGATGTGTCGCGGCTTCACAAGAACAAACTGGCAAGCATTCGCAACCAGCACATCGGTTTTGTTTTTCAGAACTTCAATCTGTTGCCGCGCATGAGCGCCCTGGAAAATGTGGAGTTGCCGCTTCATTACGGCGCGCACCGCGATGCGGCCCACCAGGCCCGCAAAGCCCTGGAACTTGTCGGGTTGGGAGAACGAACGCATCACCAGCCCAACCAATTGTCCGGCGGGCAGCGCCAGCGCGTGGCGATCGCGCGGGCGCTGGTGACCAACCCGTCGATTGTCTTGGCCGACGAACCCACCGGCGCATTGGACAGCCGCACCGGCGAGGAAATCCTGGCGCTGTTCAAACAATTAAACGCGACCGGCCGCACGATCATCGTCGTAACGCACGATCCGGTGGTGGCGGCGCATTGTCAGAGGCAGATTGTTATTCGGGACGGGAAGATATCTTCGTAATGGACAAGGGGAGTTTTCAGTTTTCAGTTTTCAGTTTTCAGCTAAGACGAATGGCATTTAGCTGAAAACTGAAAACTGAAAACTGAAAACTCTTAAAACGAATGCTTTTCTGGATGATCATAAAAGTGGCTCTCAAGAGCCTGGTGACCAACAAGCTCCGCTCGGCGCTTGCGATGCTGGGCATCATCATCGGCGTGGGGGCCGTCATCGCCATGCTCGCCATCGGGTCGGGCGCCCGGGAAGGCATGATGAAACGCTTCAACGCCATGGGAACCAACCTCTATATTCTCCATGCCGGGCAGCGCGGATTCGGCGGCGTCATGAGCGGAACCCAGCAAAACCTGACAGTTGATGACGCCATGTCGCTGCTCAAGCTGCCTGGCGTCAAGGCGGTTTCGCCCGTGAGCAACGGCCGCAAGCAGGTCAAGTACCTCAGCCAGAACACCAACACGAATATCACCGGTGTCGCGGCCACCTACTTCGAGATTCGCAACTACGAACTGGACGAGGGAGCTTTCTTCACCGATGTGGACACCGAAGGCCGCCTCGGCCGCGTCGCGGTGCTCGGGCCGGTGACGGTGCAGAATCTTTTCGGAGCCAACGATCCGATCGGCAAGACCATCAAGATCGCCGGCATCAATTTTGTGGTCATTGGCACCTTCAAGGCCAAGGGCGATTCCGGCTGGTTCAGCCAGGACGACCAGGTCATGATACCGTATCGCACCGGGATCAAGGAATTGTTCGGCCGCACCAGCACCACTCCCAACAGCATTCAGGAAATTGACGTGGAGGCCGATGATGGAGCGGACCCCGATGTTCTGCAGCAGCAGATCGGGCTTCTTATGCGCCGCCAGCACAAGCTGGACGCCGACACGCCCGACGACGTGGACATCCGCAGCCAGGCCGACATGATCGCCACGGCTTCCAGCTTCGTGGAAGGGTTTGCCCTTCTGCTCGGCTCGGTGGGCGGGATTTCGCTCCTCGTCGGCGGCATCGGCATCATGAACATCATGCTGGTCACCGTCACCGAGCGCACCCGCGAGATCGGCGTTCGCAAGGCGATCGGCGCCCGCAACGGCGATATTCTTCGTCAGTTTCTGATTGAAGCGATCATCATGAGCGGCATGGGAGGCGCGATCGGCATCGCATGTGGCGTCGGCGCCGCCAGGCTCGTCGCCATGTATTCAACCATGTTCACCGCCGTCGTGCAGTGGCAGGCGATTCTATTGGCATTCGGCTTTTCCGCGGCGGTGGGCATATTTTTCGGCTTTTATCCCGCGACTCGCGCCGCCAAACTCGATCCGATTGAGGCTCTTCGCTATGAGTAAGTTTCGGCTTTGGACGGCGGGGGCCGCGGCAATTTTCGTCGCGCTGGTATCAACAGGCTGTGTCGATCAGCGCAAGGAAGTCGCGCTCTATCGGAAGCAACTTGATGCGCTCGCCGGCGTGAAATCCGTCGATCTCCCGCAAATGTGGGATCCGCTCACGCTGCAGCAGGCCCTCCGGCTCACCGAGCAGACCAACGAAAGTCTGGGCCTCAGCGGCGAACAATATCTTCAGGCCCTGATCGCCAGGGACCGTCAGGTGGAAAATTTCCTGCCCACACTCAGCCTCGGCCCGTCGCTCAGCGAATCGCAGCGCGTCCGCGGCCAGGGAGGTTCGTCTTCCCATCGCTTCTCACTTCCGCTGACCCTGAATGAAAATGTCTTCGACGGTTTTCAGAACGTCAACGGAGTCTCACAGGCCAACCTGACGGTCGAGCAGCAGCGCCAGCTTCTCTTGGATGCGCAGCAGACGGTGATGTTGGATACAGTTCAAACGTATTACGCGGTGTTGCAGGCCGAGCGCTCGGTTGTTGTCGATGAGAATTCGCTGGCCGAACAGCAGGAGCGGGTTCGCCAGTCGGACGCGCAATTCCGGCTGGGGAGCGGGACGCCGCTGGCCATCGCCCAGAGCCAGGCGCAGGCGTCTTCCACGCGCGTTCAATTGATTAGTGATCGCAATTCGGTCATCACGTCGCGGGCAATGCTCTCGACGCTGGTCGGCCAGACTATCGGGGCGCGCCCGCTAATCGATGGATTTGAGTCGCCTGACGATATCGGACAGCCGCTGGATGGCTGGCTCGCTGAAGCGCAACAAAACCGCCAGGATCTGCGGGCCGCGGAGTTGGCGGTGCAGGCGGCGCGCTATCAGGTGAGCATCGCCATGGGCGAATACCTGCCGTCGGTGGATTTCAGCCTGAGCGATTTACTCTACGCGGATCCCAACCCCGGGCAGGGGCGGCTTGGCGCGGGGTTGTCCGCCAACATTCCGCTTTTCACGGCGGGCAAGGTCCGGGGTGACGTGCGCGACGCCTTCAGCGGCCTGCGTTCGGCGCTGCTTGCCGAGAGCCAGACCAAAAAGAAGGTGGAGCAGGATATTCGCGTTGGCTACGCCGATCTGGAAAACGCGCGCGATCAGATCAGCGAACTGCGAATCGAACTCAAGGCCTCGCGCGACGCGCTGGTGCTGGCGCAGCGGCAATTCACCGTTGGTTTGGCCACCAACCTCGATTTGCTCACGGCCCAGAGCCAGTTGCTCTCGACGCAATTGCAGTTGGCCAAAGAGGAATACCAGGAAAAGATTGAGTATATGAATCTGCTTCGCGTGACCGGCCGGCTGAATCTTGTCGCCGCCGCCCCGACGACGCAGCCGGTACTTCACCCTGACGAGCAAATAGAAGTGACCGTTCCGGAAGTGACGCGATCGACGACGACACAGCCAAATCCGTAGATACTTGAACCCTTAAACCCCCGCACCCTCAAGCATGGATAATGCTCGCGATGTCATTGGCGGGTATCTGATCCAGTCCAATATCAATCGTCGCGGTATCATTCCCGCCGCCGCCAAAGATCGTGTCGGCGGCGCTGTTGTTTGCGTAGATCAGATCATTGCCCAGCCCGCCGGTGATTGAGCTTCGACCGGCTCCGCCGTTGATGGTATCCGCGCCCTTGCCGCCGTCCATGCTGTCCACGCCGGGTCCGCCGACGATTGAATCGGGGCCGTTGGCGCCGAAGAGGCTGTCGGCGCCGCCGCCGCCAAGAATGGTGTCCGAACCCTTGCCGCCCTGGATTGTGTCGGGGTTTTTGCCGCCGCTGAGGCTGTCGTTTCCGGATCCGCCGATGAGGAGGTCCGCGCCGGCGTCACCGATCAGCGTGTCATCACCCGCGCCGCCGGTGAGGGTATCGTTGCCGTTTCCGCCATCGACGAAAACGCCGGGCACGCCATCGCCGGTGCTGACGGAATCATCGCCGTCGCCGCAACTGACCGTCAGCAATTGGAGCGTCGAAATGCTGAACAGCGTATCGGCCCCATTGATGTTCACATCGAGCTTCCCGCCGGAGAAGGTGAGGCCGATGGTGTCGTTTCCGCTGGTTCCCATCACGGCGAGGATGCCGTTGGCGAAGGTCGCCGAACCGGCGGCCACCGTCTGGAAACTCACCGGCGCCGACCAGGTTCCCGCCTGCGTGGAATTGGTCGCGATCACCTGCCAGAAATAATTGGTCAACCCGGAAAGCAGGATCGTTGAAAGGTAGGAGGTATTGGAAACCACCGTGTTGATCAGCAGGGTCGGCCCGCCCGTGACGGCGGCCGGATCGGTGGGCAGATCGGAAGACTTCGTCGCCACCATCAGGCGGTATTGCGTGGCGCCGGCGACACTCGACCATGCAAACAGCGGCTTGAGCAACTGATTGGTGCTGGAAGCCGGCGGCAGCATCGGCGCCGGCGCGATCAGGCTCGGCGGGACCGTCGTGAAACTGGGAATCATTGACCACGCGCCGCCCTGGTTGGCGTTGGTGGCGATGACTTCCCACGAATAAGTCTTCGCGCCTGCAAGCGGAGTTGGCGGCGTGTACGACGCGGAATTGGTGGTGATGTCAATCACAACGCTGCCGCCGCCGGTTGTCGCGGTCGGATCGAGCGGAAGATCGGCTGATTTGCGGGCCACAATCAGGCGGTATTGCGTTGCGCCGCCAACCACCGACCACCCAAACGCCGGCTCGAGCGGCTGGCGACCTGCGCCATCGGCCGGCGCGACCGGCACCGGCGCAGTCAGGTCCGGCAAAAGCGTGATGAAGCTGGAGATGCTAGACCAGGTGCCGCCGTGTGTGTCGTTGGTGGCGATGATCTCCCAGAAAATCGTCGCGCTGCGATCAAATGGCGCGGAAGGGGTGAAGCTCGTTCCAGTAGTTGTTGTGTTAATCAGCACACTCGCGCCGCCGGTGGTGAGGTCTGGATCGGTTGGAAGATCGGCGGAATTGGTGGCGACGATCAGCCGGTAAAGATTGGCCTGCGCAACTGGCGACCATGTGAAAGTCGGCGTTATCGATTGCTGTACCGCCGCACTGGCGGGCGAAACAAGGGTCGCCGCCGCCAGACCCGGAATCAGCGTCGTGAATACACCGTGCGCCGACCATCGGCCGTCCTGCGCCAAGCTGTTGGCGAGCACCTCCCAGTAATAAGTTGTGTCGCCGTTCAGCGGACTCGATGGCGTGAAGGAAGTCGTTGAGGTCGATGTATCAATGACAACGCTGGCTCCGCCGGACGTGGCGGCGGGGTCGGTGGGGAGGTCGGTGGGATCGGTCGCCACCAATAGCAGATACTGCGATGCGCCGGTAACGGCGGACCAGGAAAAATGCGGCGTGAGAGATTGCCGGATGCTTGCCGCAGCGGGTGTGGCCAGATTCGTCGCTGGAAGATTGGGCTGCACTATGGTGAAACTGTCCGTGCCCGACCAGGTTCCAATCTGAAATTCATTGGACCCGATGACTTCCCAATAAATCGTCGCTCCCGAAGACAATGTGATGGAAGGCGTAAAACTCGTGAGCGGGGTATTAACATCCAGAACCACACTCGCGCCGCCGAAGTTTATATTCGGATCCGTCGGCAGGTCGGTCGCTACCGTGGCCGCGATGAGGTGATACTGGTCGGCGCTGTCTACCGCCGACCAACTGAACATCGGTTTCACCGGCTGCTTCACCGACGTATCGGCGGGCGTCTGCAGCAGGGGGGCCGACAATTGCAAATCGGTAAATGAGCTGATGCTCGACCAGGTTCCTGTTGAATTGGAATCCGTGCCGATGACTTCCCAATAGTAAGTTGTGCCGGGAGTGAAAACGTTGGTGGGGGTGTAAAAGGTATCGGGGGTGGTGGCGTCCAGCACGACACTTGCCCCGCCGGACGTGGCGGTTGGGTCGGTCGGCAGGTCCGCCGCACTGGATGCGACAATCAGGCGATAAACCGAAGCCCCCTCCACACCCGCCCATGTGAACATCAGGCCCGTAAGATTTTGGCTGCCATTGGCCGGCGACGACGGCACGGGCGCGGGCAATATGTGATCCGCCACCGTGAAACTGCTGATCGCCGACCAGGGGCTCGTCTGCGTCGCGCTCTTGGAAATGACTTCCCAGAAATAGGTGGTCCCCGGCGCCAGCGCGGTGGTGTCGGCGTAGGTGGCGGTCGCCTGGCTGACGTCGATTACAACGCTCGCCCCGCCGGTAATGATCGACGGATTCCGCGGCAGATCACCCACGGACGACGCCACCAGCAGAACATAACTCGTTGCGCCCGTAACCGACGACCATGCGAAGTTCGGCATCGTCAATTGCGCGGCGGCCAGATTCAGCGGCGATATGAGCGTCGGCACGGCCAGGCTCGGCGATGAGACACTGAGCGTGTACTGCCCGACGTCGTCGCCATGGCCTTCCTGAAGACCGAAGCCGGAGACTTCAATATAGTACGTTCCCGCGGTTGTGGCGGTCGTGTTGATCGTGGCGGTGAGGCTGCTGTCGAGGCTGGTGCCGCCGGTGGCGATGACGTTGCCCGCGGAATTGAGCAACTGCACCTGGGCGTCGAGCATTGGGCCGTTGGCCTCGGGGTTCACGGTCAATCGCAAGACCGTCGCGCCGGTGATTTGAATTGAATAGAAATCGGAATCGGCGACCGTGGTAATCACGCCGCTGGAATTGACCGGCGTGCCGGCGTTGAGTGTGAGCGCTGTGGCGCTGAGCCTGGAGTGTCCAACGCCGTCGTTCTTGTAGCCAAACCCGTTGGTCGAATCGCTGATGATGGACATGTCGTCCTGAATGGAGCTAACGCTCAGGTCCGTCGGCCCGACCCACCACAACCCGCGGACCCCTGCCGGCGCAACATTCGCCCCGCCCATGATCGGTGCGATGAAATTATCGCCGGGATCATACTCCTGAAGGAAATTTCCCTGGCCGTCGTATTGGCTCTGGTGGATTAACCCGAATTCATGGCCCGGCTCATGGGCGGCGCCTTCGCCGCAGAATTGCAAGTCGTCTGGAGATTCGGCGGAAAAGACCCAGCAGATATTGGAGGCGCCGTTGGTAAATGCCCCGACAAAAGAGACGCCGCCCGCCGGTGCTCCCAGCCATGCTCCGTCGCCGCCGATCACGCACATCAGCGATTGCCCGTCGGTGAGCGTGCCGGGATTTTCGGTGGTCACATCTACGTTGAATGGAGAATAGGCTTCGGCGACGCGCGCCCAGATCGCCTGGATATTGCTGAGTTCGCCGGAGGAAAAGGAAGTCGGATCGCCGTTGTCGTCATACGCCGGCGTACTGGGAACGCTGTAGGTGCCCCATTGCGTCGCCACCTGCCCCGTGAAATTGAGATACAGCTTTACGGTGGCCGAAGGATCGCTGTGATAAATCGGGGCAGTCAACCCGGCTGGGCTGATGGATGGAGCGGCCAAAGCGCGAGCCAGGGGCAGATCAGGCCGGTCACTCGCCGGGGCGGCGGGGTCGGTGGCGATCACAGCCGCCGCACTGAGAAGACGGCGGCCCTCCAATGCCTCACAAACCGGCGCAACGGCCCGCAACAAACCCGTTATATCCCGTGATTTCCGCCTGAGGGTGCAATCCATTAACCCGCCTGGAAAACAAACCAGAACAATGGTAGGCCATGCGAGGTCTTGCCGCAACCAAGCCGGATTATTTCAGAGCCTGTCCTGCTCAGTTCCCCGCCGTGGTGGTTCCGCCGAACTGCGTGCCGATTGGAGCATTCGGATCATTGCTCGTCATGCCGCCGTGCGCGTTGAGCCGCCGCTGGAAGGGGAAGAGCCGGAAGACGATCGGGAAGAACCGCAGGGCGGGCTGGATGATCCGAATCGTTCGCAGCGAAGAAAGAAGGGGGACGCCGATTGGTGGAAGAATGGGAAGCCGCCGCCGTTTTGAGGGATGGGCGGAAATGATTTGATTTGACTTAGAGCAAATCCGCCCGCGTGGCACACTTTTCCCAAAAGTGCACACATTCACGCTGCCCGCTCGAATACCATTAAGTTGCTACGTCGATAAGATTTTGCAATCAAATGTCTTAGGGTTACATTGCGCGAATATTCTGCAATGCAGAATTTGCGCGTGAAAGGCCTTGTTGGGAAGTGGAGCAAAGAAAAAGCCGGCGCAATCGACGTAGCAATAATATAAAACTATGTGCGTCCCCGTTTCACTCCCCCCGTTTCACTCCCCCCGTTTCACTCCCCAAACCTCGCCGAACTGCGAATACCCCAGCGGCCCCGTGTCCTCCCAGATATAGGCGAACTGCTTGCCGTCTTTGTCGACTTGATGGTTGTAGAAATAATCCAGCGCGACGATCTTGCCTGTCCCCGCAAGCGCCGGCTGGGTGGTGGCCTCGGTTGTTGCCTGTGCACGCGCCGCCGGCACAAGTAAGAGCCACGCGACCATAATGGCTATAGCGGTTCGATAAATGAAAACCCCAACTCGCATGACAAATCTCCATCCACCCATGGAACACCTGAATCCTAACCACGTCTGAATCAACATTCAAGCAATTTCTTGTCTGACGCCGCGATCTGGTCTGACGCAGATTATTGGCAGATCGAAAAAATGAAGCCCCACCCCAGTCCTCCCCCTGGGTACAGGGAGAGGGTGGAAGAGGGGAGTTCGCCAAGAATCAGCATTACACCCACCTATGAGTGCCAAGAACATGAGTTAGACCCGCCGCCATCGCGCGGAGAATCCCCCCTAAAACCAATGCGTCCTCCCACATCGGCGTTGCCGCCGCCATTACCTCAAAAGATGGCTATTCCCCCGCGAATTACTTCGCCGGCGCCGCCGCCACGGCTGCGCTGTCTGCTGCGCCCGCCGCCGAGAAGCGCGCTCTGCCTTCGCTCTCCAGCGTATTGCGGAACATGGTCATGTGCTGATCCGAGCCGCTGAATATGTCCTTGGGAAAGCTGTAATATTTCAGCATATCCTGCAGGATTTCGGTTTGCTCGTAATTGTTCAGCCACATTCCGGCTAGATATTGCAGGCGTAGATTCGAGTCGGTGTTGATGTTTCCCGCATCAATCGTCTCCTGCATCCACGGCTTCAAATCCTGAGCGCGGCCGGCATAGGTGGCCATCAGATCAACCGCCTCGTCGCCGCCAACCGTGGTTCCAATTCCCACATCACGCAGCGATTGCTTGACGCCCGCATAAGCCGGGCTGTCCAACAGGGCCTGGACTTTGGTGATGTCGATCTTCGCCGGATCAACGGTTCCCAGCAGAACGGCGTCGTAGCCTTCGCCCTTGGTGTCGTTGCTGAAAATGATGCCGTTGGGGAAGACCTGGAAGAACGTGCTGATCAGGCTCTTGGCCGATTCCAGCTTACTTTCGTAGAGCGGAATCCACAGGCTGACCACGCCGCCGGGATTCAGATGATCTTTGCACATCTGGTAATACTCGACGGTGTTGAGCGAGGCGCAGCCTTTCACCCATGGGTCGATCGGGTCGGAGGTGATGACATCGAATTTCTGCTTGGTGGTGCGGATAAAATGCCGGCCGTCGTCAATGACGACGGTGGTCCGCGGGCTATCCACCACGCCGTAATTTTCCGCCGAAAAATACTGTGCCGCGACGTGATGTGGAACCAGCGGCTCGATGTCGCAAATCGTGATGTGCTTCACGGTCGGGTAGGGGATGAATGATCCGGCGGTGACGCCGGCGCCGCACGCGACGACGAGCACATCCTCGTTCTTTTTGGCGATCAGCGCTGAAAGATCGCCCAACATGCGTTGGAGGTGCATATCTTGGGGCCAGCTTGATGCCTGCACTTTGCCCGCGCCGTGGAAATAGGTGTAGTCGCCCATTTTCGTGACCGCGACGGAAACATTCATGCCTTCGCCGACATACAGGCTGGTGCGGTCGCCAGGATTTGGGGGATTAGACACATTGGTCGTATTCGGATCAGCGGAAAACCGGCCGAACGCAACCGACACCCAAGGCACCGGCCCGACAAAGTAAACCATTGCGCAAACAGCAAACAGCGAGGCAAACAATGCCAGCGAGGCGCCGACGTTGGCGCGTGCGGTTTCGCCGCGCTGGGCATTCCAGAGGCCGATGCAGGCCGGAGCCAGCATGAACAATGACGAAACGCCGCAGATCGCGATCAGCACCTGCTGCGCCACCTGCGTTCCGAATGCCGGCACGATGAACATGCTGAACGCCAGCGACCCGGCGATCGCGCCGACGGTGTTCGCGGCATACACGCCGCCGACCAGGCGACCCGGGTCTTCCACATCCTGCGCCACCGACGCCAGCGCCAGTGGGAAACTCGCTCCCCACAAAATCGCCGACGGCAAAACAACCCAGCAGCAGCGGGCGAGATCGATCTGGAAGGTGAACCACGGGCTGGTGGACAGCGATGGATTAATCGGCCAGTAGGGGAGTGAAAACGCGATGTTATAAGCCGCCCAAGCGCAACCGGCGGCCAGGAGAATCTGGCAGACGCCCAGCGCCAAACGGGGCCGGGCGGTGGTGCGTGCCAGCATCGCCCCGAGGGTGCTGCCGATTCCCAAGCCGACTAAAAAGACGGCCAGAATGTTGGAGAAGGCATAGACCGTCATACCGAGCATGAGGGAAAGCAAACGCGTCCAGATGACTTCCGCGGCCAGCGCGGTGAAGCCGGAAAATGCGATGGTCACATAAACCAACCACGCCCACGGATCAGCGGCCCGCCGCGACGCGGCAGAACTCCTTGCATCGCTAACGACCGGCCGATATTCAGCGACGCCCGACAACATCGTCGCCAGCAGCGCCACGGCCAGATTAATTCCCAGCGCGCAGTAAGTGGCGTAAGCCATGTCATGAATTCGGAGCAGATAAAATCCCGCCCAGAGGCAGCCGAAAACCGCGCCGACGATATTGCCGCCGTAGAAGAAACCCAGCCAGGAGACGCCCTCTTTGGTGGTTTCAATCCAGCGTGCGATCGCCGGAAGCGTGGCGCCCATCAGGAGCGTCGGCGGCAGCAAACAAATCCCCGCGACGACCGCGCGCAACATGATGCCCGTCCATCCGCCGCCGGCGAAGACGGTGTAAGCGTCAGCGACGAACGGCATGGCCTTCAGCTCAATGACGCCGATGATCCCGATAAAAAGTTCCAGTGCCGCATAAACCCGCAGCGGGTGGCGGCTGCGCGAGATTAACCGTGGCAAGAGCCAGCTACCGAGACACATGCCGCCCATGAAGGTGCCGAGCAATACGCCCAGTGAGATGGCGGTTGAGCCAACCACCAGGGCCAGCAGTTGCAGCCAGACGATTTCGTAAATGAGTGCGGCGCAGCCGCTGCCGATAAAGAGGATGAGCAAAAGCGGCAAAAACCGACCGGGCGCGCCGGAGCGCGCGGGGAGACTCGCTGTGGGTTCCATGATTTGGGTTCTACTCCAGCCTGTATCAGATGACCGAACTCCAGAACGACGCGAAGGTACAACAGCGTTCCTGAAGTTCAGATGAAGGCGAATCTCTCAAGGTTTGTGAGAGCATACCAGCGCCAGCCGATGGAGGGAAGCGCGATATCACCCATCCTGAAATAGGGCGTGCCCATAATTTGTGGCATCACGCCGCGGCGGCCCAATACGCTTTGGCCTGGCCGCTTTCATACAAGCCAATCAGGTTCATTATGGCTCCGG
>Ga0208589_1000402_pt1 | contig 21147 bp, 12 predicted proteins | sample NGESurshal092012_2_FD_184486 | JGI IMG/M metagenome (GOLD analysis project Ga0208589, IMG submission 184486) | Arctic peat soil microbial communities from Barrow, Alaska - NGEE Surface sample F53-2 shallow-092012 (SPAdes) | ecosystem: Environmental > Terrestrial > Soil > Wetlands > Peat ... | reverse complement strand
AGTCGAAGCCTCGCCAGGCCCCTTCGACTTCCTCGCTCCTCAAAGCAGCGGCCATCCTTGGCCGCTCCCCGCGTGCGGCGCTATGCGCCTACGCTCAGGGCGAACGGTATAAGGACCGGTATAAGGCTTGATCGTGCCGCATCAATAGCGTGCCTTCTGGCACTGTGTCGAAAATCCGTGCTGGCCTAGCGTGGAGGATTGCCATCGCCCAGGGAGGCTTCCATGCACCGTCTCGTCCGTCCACTCGTACTCACTGCACTGGCCGCCTGCTGCGGCGCTGCATTTGCTGCCACTGCCGATCAGGCACCGCAGGGCCGGTTGCCGCAGTGGGCGGTGCCGCAGTCGTACCAGATCGCGTTCAAGGTCGATCCGGCGCAGCAGGATTTTTCCGGCACCACGACAATCAAGGTCAAGTTGAGCCAGGCCTCCGATCATCTGTGGCTGGATGGCAATGAGCTGAAGGTGTCGAGCGTGACGATCACCGATGCCGCCGGCAAGGTGCACGCGGGCAAGTACGTCGCGGTGGATCCGAAGGCCGGCGTGGTGCTGGTCGATTTTGGCAGCACGTTGCAGCCGCAGGAGCTGACGCTGAAGTTCGAGTACTCCGCGCCACTCAACGCGCAGTTGCAGGGTCTGTACAAGGTCACCGCCAAGGGTCAGCCGTATGCGATGACGCAGATGGAGCCGATCAGCGCGCGCTTCGCGTTCCCCAGTTTCGACGAGCCGGGTTTCAAGACCCCGTTCGACATCAGCTTGACGATTCCCGCCGCCGATACCGCCGTGGCGAACACCAGACAGGTGAAGGAAACATCGGCCGGCAACGGCTGGAAGACCCTGACGTTCGCGCAGACGCTGCCGTTGCCGACCTATCTGGTGGCATTTGGCGTGGGTCCGTGGAGCATTGACGTGGCTCCGGACATCTCGCCCGACGCGTATCGCGCCAAGCCGCTGCCGCTGCGCGGCGTCGCCGCTGCGGGCGAGGCGCACCGCATGGCGCACGTGCTGGGCGAAACGCCGAGCATCATCCACGCGCTGGAGAACTATTACGGCTTCGGCTATCCGTGGGACAAGCTCGACCTGCTCGCCGCGCCGGACTTCGCCGCCGGCGCGATGGAGAACGCCGGCCTGGTCACGTTCCGCGACTGGCTGCTGTTGCTGGACAAGGATTCGCCGGCGAAGAACGTGCGTGGCTCGTTCAACGTCACCGCGCATGAGCTGGCGCACCAGTGGACCGGCGACACGGTGACGCTGGCCTGGTGGAACGACATCTGGCTCAACGAGGCGTTCGCCACCTGGATGCAGCAGAAGGTGACCGAGGAAGTGCATCCGGAATACCGCGCCGATCTCGACCGCGTGCTCGGTGCGCAGGGTGCTATGAGCAACGACAGCCTGGTCAGCGCGCGGATGATCCGCCAGCCGATCACCGGCAACGGCGACATCATGACCGCGTTCGACGGCATCACCTATCAGAAGGGCGCCAGCGTGATCGGCATGTTCGAGAACTATGTCGGCGAGAAGACCTTCCAGAAGGGCATGCGTGCGTATATCCAGAAATACAAGTTCGGCAATGCGGATGCCGATGACCTGGTCTCGGCGATCGCCACCGCGGCGGGCAAGGGCGACGCGTTCAAGCACGCGTTCAAAAGTTTCCTCAACCAGTCGGGCGTGCCCTACGTGCAGACCAAGCTGGAGCAGAAGGACGGCAAGACCATGCTGCAGCTGAGCCAGAGTCGTTACCTGCCGCTCGGCAGCAAAGGCGACAGCCAGCGCATCTGGGGTATACCGGTATGCGTGCGCTACGGCACCGCCGCCAACGGCAAAGATAAAGCACAGTCCAGCAAGGTCGACTGCGAAATGCTCGACCAGGCGAACGGTTCGATGACGCTGGCCGGCGCCAGCAACCCCACATGGATCATGCCGAACGCGAACGCTGAAGGCTATTACCGCTTCAGCCTGGGCAAGAGCGAACTGAGCGGCCTCATCAAGAACGTCGGCAAGCTCAGCGATGCCGAACAGCTGGCCTACGCCGATGCGGTCAACGCCAGCTTCCAGCATGGCGATCTGGATGCCGGCGACGTGCTGGCCGCATTGCAGCCGCTGACCGCCTCGAAGATCCGCCAGGTGGCAACCGCGCCACTGGGTCAGGTCGAATGGATCTATCACCACGAAGCCAGCACCGATGCCCAGCGTGCCCGCCTGGCCGCATGGGTGAAGGACGCCTATCTGCCGCGCCTGGAACAGCTCGGCTACCAGCGCAAGCCCGGCGAATCGGAGGACGCTGCGTTGTTGCGCAGCACCCTGGCCAGCGCCCTGGCATTCGATTTCAAGTTGCCCGAGGTGCGTGCGGCGCTGCTCAAGCAGGGTGAGGCGGCGCTTGCGCGCAAACCGGATGGCCGTCTGAATCTGACTGCGGCCGATCCCGATCTGCTCGGCGATGCGCTGGGCGTGGCCGTGCAGGAGCAGGGCAAACCCGCGGTCGATGCGCTGATCGCCGAACTGCCCAGGACCAATGATGCGGCGCTGCGCAACGGCATCCTCGCAGGCCTGGCTCGCGTGGAAGATCCGGCGGCAGCGGAACAGGTGCGCAACTTCGCACTGGACAAGCAGGTCAAGGTGGGCGAAATGGCCATGCTGCTGATGGGCGATCGCGATACCGACGCCGGTCGCGATGCGATGTGGCAATGGTTCACCGCGCACTACCCGCAGGTGCTGGCGCGCACCGGCAGCTTCGCCGGCGGCTATATGCCGAGGCTGGCCGCGGGCGGCGGTTGTTCCACGGCCGAGGTGGATCGTCTGCAGGCATTCTTCAAGACGCGCATGAAGGACGCTGACGGTATCGACCGCGGTCTGGCGCAGACCAGCGAATCGATCCAGCTGTGCAGTGCGCTGAAGGCGAAGCAGGATCCGGCGGCGATCGGCGCGAGCCATTGATGGATCAGTGAACCGGCAGGTCGGCGGCACAGCTGCCGGCTTCGACCAGGCCGGCATCGATCAGGGCGGCATCGATCAGGCCGCCATCAATCAAGGCCGTGCAACACGAAAACGCCGGGCAGCGATGCCCGGCGTTTTCTATGGGATGACCGCGTCGACGGCCGCGTGTTGGCGTTGTGCGACCTGCGTGTGGATGAAGCTCAGCGTATCGTCCAGCGCGGGCGCCTTGCTGCGGAACGGTCGCGACAGCGCGAACAGGATGGCGAAATGGCCGATGTCCGGATACAGCTTCAGTTCGACCGGCTCGTTTTCGCGCCGCAGCGCCGCGGCCAGCGACGCGGCATTGCGCGGCCAGACGATCTTGTCGGTGGTGCCCTGCATCAGCAGCATCGGCGGTTCGTCGCCATTGACGAAGTGCACGGGTTGCGAAAGCAACTGCTCGGCGTGAGTGCTGCCGAACATGTCGATGTAATCCTGTTCTTTCAGCGGCAGGAAATCGTAGGGGCCCGCCAGGCCGATGAAGCCGGCGAGCTGGCGCGGCTGCATGCCGACGTCGTTGAGCCAGTGGGCGTCGGTGGCCAGCAGTGCGCCGATGTGCGCGCCGGCGGAGTGGCCCATCACGAACAGCTCATCGGGATTGCCGCCGTAGCTGCCGGCGTTTGCATGCGTCCACGCCACGGCATGCGCGGCGTCCTGCATGAACCCGTCCATCTTCACTTGCGGCCACAGGCGGTAGTCGGGAATCACCACCACCAGGCCGCGCTGGGCCAGCGCTTCACCCACCCACGCATACCATTGGCGTTTCCCGGATTTCCAGCTGCCGCCGTAGAACACCACCACCACCGGTGCGTTGCGCGCATCGCGTGGCCGGTAGACGTCCAGCGCCAGCTTGTGCGCGGGGTCGAACATCACATCGCGTTGCACCACCACGCCGGTCTTGCTGGCGGTGGCGTTGATAGCGCTGAAAAGCACGGCCTGGCAACCACTGAGCAGGGCGCTGCCCAGCAGCATCGCTGCGGTGGCAAGCAGGCGACGACGTGGGTGGGTTGCAGACGGACGTTGGGAAGCTTGACTCATGGGCAGCCTTGAATTGCGTGGTGCCAAATGGCGGGATGTTGATGCGGGTCCAGCATTAGGGATGCTCTGATCAATTCTACGTAGGCGGCATGATGTCCAGAAGGTGTGCAGGGTGTGTTGCGCGGCGCAGGGAAGACTGGCCGTCTTGCCAAGCTGCGCGGCGCAGCCTGCGCGCCTTCTGGACATCACCCCAGCACTTTAAATTCAATACGTTGGGCCGTGACTGTCTGTCCGCATGCCTTCGGTCCGCCGTCTCGACAGACGGCCAGTCTGCCTTCGTCGACGGCCCTGTGGCCTGCGAACAGACAGTCACAGTGACGCCTACGTAGAATTGATCAGAGCATCCTTAGATACGCAGCCGGCTGCGTCGTGGATGCAGCTCACGAGCAGCCATTCAGGCTGTGTCGGTCAAGGCTTGCACCTACACTGTGTGCGTTGTGTATCGGCCCGGGAGCGTGCAATGTCGTCGATGGAAGTCGCTGGTGCCGATGAAACCGCATGCCGCGGATGCGAGCCAGTGCAGCGATCGGGCGCAGCATGATGGCTGATATCCGCGCTGTACTGGCCGCGGCGACGCAGCACCTGGGCGAGCGCATCGACGCCGAGGCGCTGCTGCAGCATGTGCTCGGCAAACCGCGCAGCTGGCTGATCGCGCATGCCGACGATGCATTGGATCTGGACGTCCGGACGGCTTACACGGCGCTGGTCGAACGTCGTGCTGCCGGTGAACCTGTGGCCTACATCACCGGCCGCCGCGGTTTCTGGTCGCTGGATCTGGAGGTGACGCCGGCCACGCTGATCCCGCGACCGGAAACCGAACTGCTGGTCGAAATGGCGCTGCAGCGTGTGCCGCGCGACGTCACGGCGCAGCTTGCCGACCTCGGTACCGGCAGTGGCGCTATCGCCCTGGCCATTGCCAGCGAGCGCCCGCAGGCACGCGTGATCGCCACCGATGTCAGCGCCGAAGCGCTCGTGGTCGCCGAGCGCAATGCCCGGCGTCTCGGCATCGACAACGTCACTTTCCTGCCGGGCGACTGGCTGGCGCCGCTCGCCGACCGGCGCTTCGCGTTGATCGTCTCCAATCCCCCCTACATCGAGGCACACGATCCGCATCTCGCCCAAGGCGATCTGCGCTTCGAGCCCACCAGCGCGTTGATCTCCGGCTGCGACGGGCTGGACGACATCCGCCGCATTGTCGACGCCGCACGCGCGCATCTGGATCCCGGCGGCTGGCTCTTGCTGGAACATGGCTGGAATCAGGGCGATGCCGTACGCACAAGGCTTTGCGCGACAGGCTATGTGGAAGCGTTTACCAGCAGGGACCTGGAGCAACGGGATCGGGTCAGTGGTGGTCGCTGGCCGGCCTGCGTAGATGTCGACTGATCTTGCACTTTCGTGGGGGTAGACTGCCGGGGTTCGATACCGCGCCCGGATCGCGTCAATACATCCGGGCAAGCATGACATCTGTCCTGGCAAGGAAAGCAGCCATGTCTGTCCGTTGTCTGACAATTGCCGTCCTGTCGCACCGCCTGCGGCTGCGCTCCTGCATCGCTTGTGCGCTGTTGATCCCGCTGGCGGGTCCGAGCCTCGCGCAAACCAGCAATCCTCAAGCGGCGGACGCCAGTGCAGGTCCACCGCCCCGGGACGCCAGGCCATCGGCATCGAAGACGGTGAAATTGGGCGAGGTGGTGGTCACCGCGAACCTCCGTCGCGAGCCGTCGCGCGAGGTGCCGATGCACGTGGACACCGTGTCTGCCGATCAGCTGCAGCAGCTTGGCGCAAAGACCTTGAGCGACTACGCCTCGTACCAGCCGGGCGTGTTCTACGCCAGCGCCGGCGGCAGCGGAGAGGGCGAGCTGGTGATGCGCGGCGTGTCCACCGGCAACCAGACCAGCCCCACCGTGTCGGTGTATATAGACGACGTACCGGTCGGCGGCAGCACGGTGTACGCATCGGCCGCGACCTTCATTTTCGACACCGCGCTGATGGATCTGAACCATGTCGAGTTTTTGTACGGCCCGCAGGGTACGCTGTACGGCGCCGGTTCGATGGGCGGCCTCGTGAAGTACGTTACCAACAAGCCGGATAGCAGCGGTTTTTCCGGCAATGCCGGTATCGATCTCTCGGGTACCCAGGGTGCCGATGGCCTGAACTATACCGAACGCGCCACCCTGAACATGCCGCTGAAGAAGGACGTGGCGGCACTGCGTGTATCGGTGTTCGACCAGCACACTGCAGGCCTCTATCGCGCGGTCGGCGAAACTCCCGCCGCGGGCGCCGATCGCGATCACACCTGCGGCGCGCGCGTGCAGCTGGAGGTTGACCCGACCGACAAGCTCAGCTTCAACATCACGGCGATGGCGCAGCACAATGCCGCGGACGGCTTGTCGATGGCGGATTACTCGCTGGACACCGGCCAGCCTGTGTCGGGCGGCCCATACAACCGCCGACTCAATCATCGCGAACCGTTCGTGCAGGATCTCGAACTGTATTCGTTCCGCGCCAGCTACGACTTCGGCTGGGCCAACCTGGACTGGATCAGCTCCTACCAGAATTTCACCAATCACAGCGTGCAGGACTATCCGGACGGCTTTCTGTCGCTGCTCAACCAGGTTGGCCCGGCGTTTGGCGTCGACAACCAGCTCAGCTCGCTCTACGTCGATTCCGATTACGACGTACACAAGGCATCGCAGGAGATCCGGCTGACGTCGGCCAAGGGCGACTCGTTCGACTGGCTGGCCGGGATGTGGTTCAACCGCGAGGACGAGTGGGAGCAGTACGCGTTGGAAGGCGCGAACCTGCCACCGCCCGGCCAGAGCATCCTGCTGATGCAGCGGGTGAGTTCCCGTTTCGAGGAATACGCCGGCTACGGCGATGTCACCTGGCATATCAGTCCGTTGTGGGACCTCACGGCGGGCGCACGGGCCAGCGGCAACTCGCAGCATCTGTCGAATTTCGAGGACGGGCCCGTGGCGGGCAGCAAGGGTGGCTTCCGCGAGCACACGATCAGCGACGACATCACCGAGATGCTCACGCTGAGTTACCGCCCAGACAAGACGCATTCCTATTACATGCGCGCATCCACCGGTTATCGTCCGGGCGGTCTGCAGGCGCCGGTCACCAGCACCATCTTGGGTACGGGCACGAGTGTGGCGAACACCTTCGGCTCGGACGCGCTGGCCAGCTACGAACTCGGCTACAAGGGCAGCCACCTGGATGGCAAGTTGAACCTGGGAATCGACGCCTACGATATCGAGTGGCACAACGTGCAGCTCATCACCTACACGCTGGGCAACTCCGTTGTGCAGAATGCCGGTGATGCGCGCATCGACGGACTGGAACTGCAGGCCACTTATGCCTCGGGACCGTGGCAGTTCAACGCGGCGGCCGCCTACACCGACGCGCGCACGCTGCAGGCCAATCTGCAGCAGGGCATTGCGGATGGCGCACCGCTGCCGTATTCGGCGAAAGACACCGCCACGCTCGGCTCCAGGTACAACTTCTCGCTGGCCGGCAACGAGGCTTATGCCGGGGCGACCTGGCGCGTATCAAGCAAACGCAATGCCGGTTTCGAAAACGATACGAGCGACCCCAATTTCAATCTGCCCGGTTTCGGCCTGCTGGATCTCGATACCGGAGTGACACTGCACAATGGCACCAGCATCGACTTTTACCTGCGCAACGCACTCAACCGGCAGGTGCCGGTCGGCACGCTCAACTCCGAGGCGATCAGCTTCCTCGCCAGCTTCGGCGGCCCGATGCTGGTGCAGTTGTCGACACCACGCACGATCGGCATGTCGGTCAACGTGCCTTTCTGACAGGTGCGCAGACTGAGGTTCAACGCTCCGGCGCTGGTGCCGGTGGCGTGAGCGCATACAGCAACGCGGGCAGAAACGCGAAGGTGGCCAGCAGCACCGCACCCAGGCTGAGCAGGAGCATGGCGCCCATGCTGGCCATGCCGCGGTCGTGCGACAACGCCAGCGAGCCGAACGCGGTGCCGGTGGTCAGCGCCGAAAACAGCACCGCGCGTGCCGATGCGGAACCGACGAAGTCGCGCATGCCGGCGCGCCAGTTCATCACGAAGTACACATTGAACGACACGCCGACGCCGAGCAGCAGCGGCAACGCGATGATGTTGGCGTAGTTGATCGCCATCCCGTCCAGCCTTGCCAGCAGCGCGGTGAGCAGCGCGGACATCCCCAGCGTCAACAACACGATGCCGGTGTCGCGCAGATGACGCAGCACCGCGAACAGCACCAGCGCGATCGCCAGCGTCGCCAGCACGGCTGCCTGCTGGAAGGCGCGCATGATGGTATCCGCCGAGGCGATGGTGGTGACCGCGGGGCCGTCTGCCTGCGGCGCGATCGTCTGCACGGCGTGCACGAAACGGCGAAGACCCGCGGTGTCTTGTGCGGCGGCCGTCGGCGATACCTGGATGCGTGCCTGTCCGTCCGGACTCAGCCAGTCGCGACGGATCGACGCGGGCAGGTTCCGCAGGGTGATCTCGTCGGCATCCAGTGCATCGCGCAGACTGGCGAGTTGCTCGGGCAGGAAGCGACTGACCGCTTCGCTCATCGCCAGCAGGCGGTTGTCGGACGCATGGCTCAGTCGCTGCAACGCGGCATCGATGCCGCGCAACGGCGAATCGGCAGGCAGCTCGGGCCCGGCGTCGGCGATGGCGCTGCGGGTATCGGCGATGGCGGAGCGCAGCGCCGCCGGCGTGACCGCTGTCGGCGCCGCGCGCGGGATCAGCGAGGGCAGCAGCAGATCTTGCGCCTGCTCCAATTGGTCGAGCAGCGCGGACTGGTGTGGCGGCACGAACGTCGCCGCCGAAATCACCGCGGATACTTCCGGCAATTTTTCCAGGCGCGCGCCGAGCGGGCGCGCCTGCGCCAGGTCCGGCACCATGATGTTGATGTTGAACGGGTTGGTGACCGGATTGTCGGCCATGCTGCGCAGCGTGCGCATGGGTTCGGAATTGGACGCCTGCGTATGCAGCGGATTGGCGTCGAACGGCATGCGCACGGCGGCCACCGCACCGGCCGCGCCAAGCAGCGCGAACAGCACCAGCACTCCCCGGCGCCGCTGCCGCAACCATGCGTCCCAGCGCGCGCCGAACGGCAGCGCCATTTCGCCACCCCGGCCGCGTGGCTGGAGCAGCCACAGCAGGGCGGGCAGCAGGGTGAGCGTGCACAGCAGGGCGAGACCCATGCCGACGCCGGCGATCAGGCCAAGCTGCGCGACACCGACAAAAGCCGTCGGCGCAAAGGCGAGAAAGCCGCAAGCGATCGCGGCAGCGGCCACGCTGATCTGGACGCCCGCGATCGCGCCGGTCCGGCGCAATGCGTCTGCCAGTACGGGCTGCTGCTGGCGCACGTCGCGCAGGCGCACCGCGAACTGGATCGCGAAGTCGACTGCGAGGCCAACGAACAACACCGCGAACGCCACCGAGATCAGGTTCAACGTGCCGATCGCCAGCGCCGCGAAGCCGAGCGTAAGCCCCAGGCCGCCCAGCAGAGTGAGCAGGATCGGCACGATCAGCCGCCACGAGCGTAGCGCCAGATAAAGCCATAGCGCCAGCAGCGCAAGACTGACCAGCGTACTGCCGACGATACCTTCGGTCAGCGCGCCGAACTGTACGTCCGACAGCGCGACCGAACCGGTGTAGTCGATTTTTACCCGACCACTGCGCACTTCAGACAGGCTGCCGCAGATACGCTCAAATGCCTGCGTGGCAGCCAGGCCGGGTTGCAGCGCATCCGCTGTCATGACCGGATGGATCAGTACCAGCCGCATCGGATCTGTTTGCCGGACGACATCCGAGTCGAGCAGCGTCTGCCACGACAGCGGCACGGCGTGGCCAGCGGCAGCCGCATCCAGCACCTGGCGCAATTGCTGCAGCGCAGGCTTGTACGCATCGAGGTCGGCGTGCTCGATGCGCACGCCCGCCGCCATCAGCGAGACACCGTAGAGCAGGCCAAGCGCTGACGGTTGGTTGGCGAGCGGCCCCAGCAGTGGTTGTGCGTTCAACAGCGAGTCGAGCAGCTTGCCCAGATCCTGTTCCGAAAGCAGCAGCAATCCCTCATGCCGGAAGAACGGGTCGGCATCCGGCCGGGTCACATCGCGGAAGTGGGCGTGATCGGCCTGCAGCGCTTTCGCCAGTACGCCGGCCGTCGCATCGGTTTCCTCGGGAGTGGCGCCGCGTACCACCGCAACCAGCACATCGTTGAACTGCGGAAATTCGCGATCCATCGCCAGTTCCTGCTGCCGCCACGGCAGGCTGGCGGCGAACAGATGATCGGTATCCGAATCGATGCCCAGGTGGCCGGAGGCATACCAGAGGCAGACGGCAGCGAGCAGGGTGAAGGTCAGCGTGGTCAACCATGCGTGCCGCCGGCTGGCATCGACAAGACGGGCGATCCACTCGGTCATCGATGCCGCGTCTCCTGAGCGGACGGCCAGTCATGGAGGGTGACTGTCCTGTTCCAGTTCACCATCACGGTAATCAGCGCGCGCTGCGCGCCGGTGATTTCAGGCGCTTGCCTGCACTGGTTTCATTGCCCCGGCCGTTGGAAAGCGCATGCGGATCGCGTTGCGTATGCTTGACAGATCCAGGCCCGCCATCGTCAATACTTCCTCGCGGCTGCCGTGTTCCAGATAGACGTCTGGAAGGCCGATATGCAGGATCGGCAGGCTGATGCCGTGGGCGGCCAGGCATTCGGCCACGGCGGAACCGGCGCCGCCGGCGACCGCGTTATCTTCCAGCGTGACGAATGCATCGTGGGTTTTCGCCAGCTCCTGGATCAGCGCCTCGTCCAGCGGCTTCACGAAACGCATGTTGACCAGCGTGGCGTCGAGTTCGGCGGCGATCGTGGCCGCTGGCGCCAGCATCGCGCCGAAACTCAGGAGCGCCAGGCCGTGGCCACGGCGGCGCAGTTCGGCCTTGCCGATCGGCAGCGTGTCGAGTTCCTTGCGGATGGCCGCGCCGGGGCCGCTGCCGCGCGGGTAGCGCACCGCGGCAGGGCCGTGATACTGGAAGCCGGTGCTCAGCATCATGCGGCATTCGTTTTCGTCCGCCGGCGCCATGATGACCATGTTCGGCAGGCAGCGCAGGAACGTGAGATCGAAGCTGCCCGAATGGGTCGCGCCGTCCGGACCGACCACGCCGGCGCGATCGATCGCGAAGGTGACGTCGAGATTCTGCAGCGCCACGTCGTGGATCGCCTGATCGTAGGCGCGTTGCAGGAACGTCGAATAGATCGCCACGACGGGTTTCGCGCCTTCGCAGGCCATGCCGGCGGCCAGCGTCACCGCATGCTGTTCGGCGATCGCCACATCGAAGTAGCGCTGCGGGTATTCCTTCGAGAAGCGCACCAGCCCCGAGCCCTCACGCATCGCCGGGGTGATGCCCAGCAGGCGCTCGTCGACGGCGGCCTGGTCGCACAGCCAGTCGCCGAAGACATCGGTATAGGCAGGTTTGGCCGGTGCGCTCTTCTTCACCAGACCGGCCTGCGGATCGAACGGACCGACCGCGTGGTAGTCGATCTGCGCCTGCTCGGCCGGTGCGTAGCCCTTGCCCTTGGTGGTGATCACATGCAGCAGTTGCGGGCCCGGCAGATCCTTCACCGTGCGCAGTGCGGCAAGCAGCTGCGGAATGTTGTGACCGTCGATCGGGCCGGTGTAATGGAAACCCAGTTCCTCGAACAGCGTCGAGGGCACGAACATGCCCTTGGCATGCTCCTCCCAGCGCTTGAACCAGCGGCCGAAGAACGACTGCTTCGGAATCGCGCGCTTCGCGCGCTCGCGCCACACGTTCAGCGTATGGCTGGCCATCGCGCGGGCCATCATCTTGGTCAGCGCGCCGACGTTCTCGCTGATCGACATGCCGTTGTCGTTGAGCACCACCAGCATGTTCGGCTCGACATCGCCGCCGTGGTTCAGCGCCTCGAACGCCATGCCGGCGGTCATGGCGCCGTCGCCGATCACCGCGACCACCTTGCGCTGGTCGCTTCCGCTCTTATTGCCTAGCCGCTGCGCGGCGATCGCCATGCCCAGTGCGGCCGAAATGGACGTGGAGGAATGGCCGACGCCGAAGGTGTCGTACTCGCTCTCCTCGCGGCGCGGGAACGGCGCCAGGCCATCCTTCTTCTTGATCGTGGTGATGCGCTCGCGACGGCCGGTGAGGATCTTGTGCGGATAGCACTGGTGGCCGACGTCCCACACCAGGCGGTCGTGCGGGGTGTCGAACACGTGGTGCAGCGCCACGGTGAGCTCCACCACGCCCAGGCCCGCGCCGAAATGGCCGCCGGAGCTGGCCACCGCCTCGATCAGGTACTGGCGCAGCTCGTCGGCAACGGCGGGCAACTCGTCATCGGGAACGCGGCGGAGGTCGGCGGGCGTGTCGATGGGCGCCAGATGGGGATAGCGGGCAAGGTCGATCATCTGCGTATTGTTGGCCCAGCGGCGAGGCGGAGCAAGGGCGGCGCCGTGAAGGAACCCGAGCGCGGCGGAGCAATAGGCCGCCTTCAGGCGGCGTGCGGCCGGCGATCGCGCGGCAGATGGCTGACCAGGAAATCCATCTGGTCGGCCAGGATATTGCGGTTGGACAGGATCAGGTGTTCGACCCAGCTGGGGCGATACGGTACCGCCAGCAGCGGCATGTTGGCCTGCTGCGGCGTGCGGTTGCTCTTTTTCAGGTTGCACACGAGACAGGCGCTGACCACGTTCTCCCACTCGTCCTTGCCGTGTTTGGAAATCGGCAATACGTGGTCGCGGGTCAGTTCGCCGCGGGAGAAATGGTCGCCGCAGTACAGGCACAGATGGCGGTCACGGGCGAACAGTGCGGTATTGGTCAGTGCGGGCGCAGGGTCGATCGCATGATCGCGGCAGCGGCCGGTGCTGGCGATGATCGGATGCAGCTCCAGCAGGCTTTGTGCGCCGCGCAGGCGATTGATGCCGCCATGCACCGTGAGGCAGGGATCGCCCAGCGTCCAGGCGACCGCATCGCGGACATACAGGCAAACCGCCTCCTGCCAGCTGATCCAGTCGAGGATGCGGCCGGCGGCGTCCAGCGATAGCACCCGGGTCGCGTTGAGATCGGCCCGGCCTGGCACTTCCATCAGCATGTAGATCGTCCTTCAGCGCAGGCTTTGAGAGCGGTTCGGCAATGCAAGATGCCTGATTCGGGCCAGCATAGAACAATTTCATTGCAATTCGCATGCGGTGCGTTCGGGGCGACAAGTCGCCGAGTTCCGGCGGCACTGATATAGTTCGCAATCAACACAGATCCGACGCCGGGTTTGGGAGGGGCGCTTCGGTGGCGACCCCGGCGCGGCAGGGCAGAGGTAAGCAACGTGGCTGAAGTTCTTTTCTACGAGCGTCCGGTGCCGCTCAATCGTACCGAACACAAGGATCTGCGTCTGAAGAGCGTGCCGAACGCGAAGTTCGCGATGAACACGCATTCCGTGCCGTTGACCGGGGTGGAGTTTCCCCTCGCGGCACGCGATCTGCCGATCGTGTTTGCCGGCAATGACATCAACGACGCCGGCCCGATCGCCTTGCTCGGCCTGCGCCAGGACGAGAACCTGTTTGTCGACGCCGACGGTCAATGGGCGCCGAACACCTATATCCCGGCGTTCGTGCGTCGCTATCCGTTCGTACTGGCCGAAAAACCGCCCGGTCAGGACGGTGATGACATGACCGTGTTTCTCGATGAGCGCTATGAAGGCTTCGGCACGGACGAAGGCGAACGCTTGTTCAAGGAGGATGGCAGCGATACCGAAATGCTGATCAACGCGGTGAAATTCCTCGGCGACTTCCAGCAGAACGTGGCGCGCACCCGCTGGTTCATGCAGCAGTTGAGCAAGCACGACTTGCTGATTCCGCGCAACATCCGGTTGCAGCGAGGTGCCATTGACAGCTCGACCAGCAAATCGATCAACCTCAATGGTGTGTTCGTGGTCGATGAGGACAAGCTGCGCCAGCTGGACGAGAAGACCGCTCACGAGTTTGCGCGTGAAGGCGTGTTCGGCTGGATCTATGCGCATCTGATGTCGCTCACCAACATCAATCGCCTCGCGCAGCGTCTGGAAGTGCGTGAACAGGCGGAAGCGGCGAGCAGCGCGACCAAAAATTGATGCGACCTGCCTGGCAGCGCAGCGCCCGATGGCGTTGCGCCGGCAGGCTCCGCGCGCAAGGTGTGGCCGTCGTTTGCGATAACCGCTGCACGCTGGTGTACCGGGTGTTCCCTTAAGAAACGGCTAAGCGGCGGGCGGCAAACTGTTGCCATGCAGCATGCCCGCCCACCGCATGCCACCGCCGCGTGGCAAGACCTTTCCAATTCTCGGTGCATGCACCGCGCCTGCTTCGGGATAACCCTGGCCATCGTCGCCGGATTGTCCGGCTGCGCCTCGTATGCACCGTTGCCACTGGGCAATGGGCATGGCGCGACAAGTGTGGCGCAACTCTCGGCACCGGCGGCGGACATGCCGGCGCCGGTGTCGACGACCCATCGCTTCGATCCGACCAACGGACTCGATGTGACCGAAGTGGCGATGCTGGCGGTGGCCAACAGCCCGGCGCTGAAGGTCAAACGCGACGAGCTGGGCATTGCCCGCGCGCAGGCGTTCGCGGCCGGCTTGCTGCCTGATCCGCAGCTGAGTCTCGGCGAGGATTTTCCCCGTCATTCGGGTGCCGGCCTGACCACCGCGTTCAACCTGGGCCTCAGCGAGGACATCACCGCGTTGCTGACGCGTTCGTCGCGCAAGGCGGCAGCGCGCAGCCAGGCCGATCAGGTCAACCTCGACCTGCTGTGGTCGGAATGGCAGGCCGTGGCGCAGGCGCGCCTGCTGTTCGATCAGGTGCAGAGCTTGCGCGCGCAGCAAGCCTTGCTGGTCACCCAGCAGGCCGCGCTGGCGCCGGTCGATCATTACGTGCGCATGGCGTTGCGCGCTGGCAACCTGACCTACGACACCGCCAGCGCCGGTCTCAACGCCGATGCGGATGTACACAAGCGGCTGTCCGACAACACGATCCAGTTGCATCAGGCCGAAAGCGATCTGCATGTGTTGCTGGGCCTGGCGCCGACCGCCACGCTCGATCTGGTGGGCGATCCCTGGCAGGCGGCGCCAACCGCCGCGCAGGTGCAACAGGCCCTGGTCGACCTGCCGCAGCGCCGGCCGGACCTGCTCGCGTTGCAGGCTGGCTATCGCGCACAGAACGCGAAACTGCGTGGCGCGATCCTGGCCCAGTTTCCCGCGCTCAACCTCGGTTTCAATACCCAGCGCGACACGGGTAACGTCTATACCAATGGATTCACCATCGGCATCACCTTGCCGCTGTTCGACCGCAATCGCGGCAACATCGCGATCGAGAAGGCGACCCGTCAGCACCTGAAAGACGCCTACGACGAACGCCTGTTCGCCACGCGCACCGACATGCAGCGGTTGCTGGCCGATCTCGCCACGCTGGATCGGCAACGTGCCGACTTGACTGTGCATGCCCGCCAGCTGGATGACGCTCGCCGTTCGGCTGAACACGCCTGGCAAGCGCACTTGCTGGACTGGCCTACCTACCTGGCGATCCGCAGCAATGCGCTGAGCGCGGATCTCGATCTCCTCACCCTGGGTCAGGAGCGGGCCAAGCAGGCGATCGCGCTGCAGGCGCTGCTCGGCAATACCGATATCCAACCCGCTCCTGCCCAGGCGTCCACGCCATGAATCGATTTGCTCCCCTTGTGTATGCGTTGTTGCTGGGTGGCCTGCTGGCGGGCTGCAGTGCCGCGCCGGATGCGGAAAGCGCCAGCAAGGTCGACAGCCAGATCGCGGTGACCACGGCGATGCCGGTGCGGCAGACATTTCACGATACGGTCGATGCACTGGGCAGCACGGTGGGCGATCCCCATCATGCACGGGCGATCAGCCTGGCGCATGGCGGTCAGGTCATCGCCGTGAGCGTGGCAGCGGGGCAGACCGTGGCCCGTGGGCAGTCGTTGCTGACGATCGCCCCCGATCCGGCCACGCGCAGCGCCTGGCAGCAGGCGCAAAGTGCGTTGACGCTGGCCCAGGGCGAACTCAAGCGCACCGAACAACTGGCGGCACAACGGCTGGCCACGCAGTCGCAGCTGGCGACCGCGCGCAAGACACTGGCCGATGCGCAGATCGCGCTCGAGGCGCAACGCGCGCTGGGCGGTGGTTCGGCGCAGGAAATCGTCGACGCACCGGCCGCTGGCGTGGTGACCGCGGTCAGCGTGGGTCTGGGCGACCGCGTCGCGGCGAATGCGCCGTTGCTCAGTTTCACGCCCGCGCATGCGCTGGTCGCCGTGCTCGGCGTGCAGCCCGAAAGCGGTGCAAAGCTGCACACCGGCATGGCCGTGCAACTGCACAGCGTATACGGCCCGTCGCAAGGCTTTATCGGTACGCTGCGAATGGTCGGCCAGTCGGTGGATCCGCAAACCCATCTGTTGCCGGCGCAGGTCGAGCTTCCGGCCGAGGCCAGCGCGACCCTGGTGGCCGGCGCCGTCCTGAGCGCGCAGATTCGCACGAGCGACTTCACCGCCTGGGCGGTACCGCGTGCGGCGGTGCTGAACGACCAGCAAGGCGACTACCTGTTCCAGGTCGAGCACGGCAAGGCCAAGCGCGTCGACGTGAAACTGCGCAGCCCCGACGGCGACACGGTGGGCGTGCAGGGTCCGCTCGATGCACAGGCCCAGGTGATCGTGCTGGGCGTGTACGAGCTCAACGACGGCGACGCGGTGAAGGCACAGGCCGCCCAGCCACCGGCCGCCACGCAAGCGCAGCCCGCGACGAAGCAGGGTTCAGCGCAGTGAATATCACGCTATGGATGCAGCGGCATCGCCGCTCGCTGCTGTTCCTCGCGTTCATGCTGACGATCGGCGGCATCGCCAGCGCATTCTTCCTGCCGGTGGCGCTGTTTCCCAATGTGGCGTTTCCGCGGGTGCAGATCACGCTGGATGCGGGCGATCGCCCGGCCGACCAGATGGCGATCGAGGTGACCACGCCGGTGGAAGTGGCGGTTCGCCGCGTGAGTGGCGTGCGCGACGTGCGTTCGACCACCAGCCGCGGCAGCGCGGAGATCGAGGTCACGTTCGACTGGGGCGCGAACATGGACGCCGCGTTGCAGGAAATCAACGGCGCCGCCGGTCAGGTGCTGCCGCAGTTGCCGGCCGGAACCCAGCTCGATACCCGGCGGATGGATCCCACCACGTTTCCGATACTCGGTTACAGCCTGCGCTCGCACACGCTGTCGCCGAGCGCGCTGCACGACCTGGCCGAATATCAGCTGCGTCCCATGCTGAGCGGCATCAGCGGCGTCGCGCATGTCGACGTGCAGGGCGGTGAGGTGGCGGAGTTCCATGCGGACGTCGATCGGGGTCGTCTGCGCGCGATGAACCTGAGCCTGGCCGAGGTCACCGCGGCGGTCAGTCATGCCGCCACGATCCAGGCGATGGGACGGCTGTCCGATCACTACAAGCTGTATCTGATGCTGGCGAACAACCAGCCGACCAGCATGGCCGCGCTGGGCAACATCGTGGTGCGCGCCGGCCCCGGCGGCGCGGTGCGGTTGCGCGATGTGGCCACGGTCAGCCTGGGCGCCGTGCCGCAGTGGATTCGCGTCAATGCGGATGGCCAGAACGCCGTGCTGATGCAGGTCTATCAGCAGCCCGGCGGCAACAGCGTGCAGATCGCCAACGACGTGAAGACGCAGCTGGCCGCCTACGCGCCGCAGATGCCCGCCGGCGTGCACTTCGCCAACTGGTACGACCAGACCCAGCTGGTGACCGCCGCCGCGTCCAGCGTGCGCGACGCGATCCTGATCGGCATCGTGCTGGCCGGGCTGGTGCTGTTCGTGTTCCTGCGCAATACGCGGGTGATCCTGATCGCGCTGATCGTGGTGCCGGCGGTGCTGGCGATCACCGTGTTGCTGCTGTCCGTGCTGGGCATGAGTTTCAACATGATGACGCTGGGCGGCATGGCCGCCGCGGTCGGGCTGATCATCGACGACATCATCGTGATGCTCGAACACATCATGCGCCGGGTCGGCAAGGGCGCCGGCGAAGTGCACGAGCGGATCGCCGGTGCGGCGTTCGAGTTCACCCGGCCATTGACCGGTTCCAGCGCGGCCACCGTGGTGATCTTCCTGCCGCTGGCGTTCCTGTCCGGGGTCACCGGCGCGTTCTTCAAGGCGCTGTCGCTGACCATGGCCAGCGCGCTGATCATTTCCTACCTGCTGACCTGGGTGGCGGTGCCGCTGCTGGCCGAACGCTTCCTGGACGAGCGCCACCTGGTCGAGCACCCGCAGGGCCCCTTCACCCGTCGCATGATGGAGGGCTACCAGAATGTGCTGGGACGCTGGTTGAAACGGCCGCTGCTGGTGTTGCTGCTGGTAGTGCCGCTGCTGTTGCTGGGCGGCCTGGCGTACACCCAGGTCGGCACCGGCTTCATGCCGAAGATGGACGAGGGCGGTTTCATTCTCGACTACCTGTCGCCGCCGGGCACTTCGCTGGAAGAAACTGATCGCCTGCTGAAGCAGGTCGAGACGATCATCCAGGCCAATCCCTACGTCGACACCTATTCGCGGCGCACCGGCCTGCAACTGGGCGGCGGCCTAACCGAGGCGAACGTGGGCGATTTCTTCGTGCGCCTGAAAAGCGGTTCACGGCCGTCGACCGAGCAAGTGATGGAACAGGTGCGCATCAAGGTCGAGCAGCAGGTGCCCGGGCTGGACATCGAACTGTCGCAGCTGATGGAGGATCTGATCGGCGATCTGGTGGCGGTGCCGCAGCCGATCGACATCCAGCTGTACGGCGGCGACGCCGCGCAGCTGGATGCCACCGCCAGCAAGGTCGCCGCCGCGATCGGCAAGATCAGCGGCGTGGTCGGCGTGCGCAACGGCATCAACCCGGCCGGCGATGCGCTGACCGTGACGGTAGATTCGGCCAAGGCCGCGCTGGAAGGACTCGATCCGGTCAGCGTCACCGATCAGGTGGCGGCGGCGATCCAGGGCACGGTGGCTGCACAGATGCCCGAGGGCAGCAAGCTGGTGGGCGTGCGCGTGCGGCTGCCGCCCCGTTCGCATCAGCAGCTGGAGCAGGTTGCCGACCTGTCGATCCGCGCCGCCGATGGCCATCTGCTGCCGCTGTCGCGCGTGGCCACGTTGAAGCAGGTGCAGGGCCAACCGGAAATCAACCGCGACAATCTCAAGCGTATCGTGGCGGTCACCGGGCGCATCAGCGGACGCAGCCTCGGCTCGGCCATCGCCGACGTCAAGGCCACGCTGGCCAGGCCGGGGCTGCTGCCCAAGGGCGTGCTGTTCCATCTCGGTGGTGTGTATCAGCAGCAGCAGCAGGCGTTCCGCGGCCTGATGATCGTGATGCTGGCGGCGATCGCGCTGGTGTTCACCTTGCTGCTGTTCCTGTACGAAAGTTTCCGCGTCGCGTTGACCATCCTGGCGATGCCGCTGCTGGCGATCCCGGCGGTGTTTGTCGGGCTGTGGCTGACCGGCATCGAGCTGAATATCTCGGCGATGATGGGCATGACGATGATCGTGGGCATCGTCACCGAACTGGCGATCTTCTACTTTTCCGAACTGCAGGACGCCGAGAACAACGACATGACGCTGCACGACGCCCTGCACGAAGCCGGCCAGCACCGCACGCGGCCGATCCTGATGTCCACGCTGGCGGCGATCCTGACCCTGCTGCCGCTCGCGCTCGCGATCGGCCAGGGCTCGCAGATGCAGCAGCCGCTGGCGATCGCGATCATCTCCGGCATGCTGGTGCAATTGCCGCTGGTGCTGCTGGTGATGCCGGTGCTGTATTCCCTGCTGCGCCGCAAGCGGTTGGCCGATTGAGGGACGATCGCCGCCAGGCAAAAAGCGGATGCGCGGACTGCGCGTCCTCGAGCATTTTCGACCCAAGTGTTTACTCATCCACCGTTCGCACTGAGCGTAGCCGCGAAGCGGCGAAGTCGAAGTGCCGTCGCCGCTGGGCTTCGACTTCGCGCCTGCGGCGCTACGCTCAGCCCGAACGGATCCCATTTTGGCCATACCATCCCAGGACAACGCAGTTGTAAGCAGTTGCACCAAAAATGCCCTAACCCACGCTACGGCGAGGGCGTGCTGAACCTGGATTTGAGCCAGGCGACCAGGCCCGGCAACAGCGACACCACGACAATGCCAAGCAGCGCCAGCGTGAAGTTCTGCTTGACCCAGCCGATACCGCCGAACAGATAGCCGGCCATCGTCACCGCGCCGACCCATGCGATGGCGCCGCTCACGTTCCATGCCGCAAAACGGCCATAGCGCATGCCGCCCATGCCGGCGACAAACGGAGCGAGCGTGCGGATGATCGGTACGAAACGGGCGATGAAGATCGTCTTGCCGCCGTGGCGATCGAAAAAGTCATGCGTCATGCGCAGATGCTTCGGGTTCGGCCAACGCCACTGCCGCGCCTCGGTGACATGGCCGAAGCGGCTGCCTACCGCGAAATTGACCGCATCGCCGGCCACGGCGGCCACGATCAGTACCGGAAGGATGATCGCCAGCGGCAACGCGCCGGCGGCCGCCAGCGCGCCACAGACGAACAACAACGAATCGCCCGGGAGAAACGGCATGACGACGAGTCCGGTCTCGATGAAGATGATGACAAAGACCAGCAGATAAACCCAGCCGCCGTGCTGCTGGCTGAAGAGCAGCAGATGCGTATCGAAGTGGGTCAGCCAATCGAGCAGTGTGGCGATCATGCAGTTCCAGACGGTTTCAGATCATTCGATGGGCAGGCACGGACGACATTGGCTGAAGCGGCGTCGTCTGCGGATGAAACGCGACCACACGAACAATCCGCCCCCGGGCATCCCTGCCGGTGGGAGCGACTTCAGTCGCGATGTTTTTGGGCCGCGGTAGCAAGCTCAGGGGGATGTCGCGGCGGAAATCGCCCGCAAGCGTGCGCGCTGCATCCCGAGCTAAAGCATTTTCGACGCAAGTGTTTACTCATCCACCGTTCGCATTGAGCGTAGCCGCGATGCGGCGAAGTCGAAGTGCCGTCGCCGTTGGGCTTCGACTTCCTCGCTCCTCAAAACCGCGACCGTCCCTGGTCGCTCCCCGCGTGCGCGCCTGCGGCGC
>Ga0208589_1000401_pt1 | contig 21154 bp, 27 predicted proteins | sample NGESurshal092012_2_FD_184486 | JGI IMG/M metagenome (GOLD analysis project Ga0208589, IMG submission 184486) | Arctic peat soil microbial communities from Barrow, Alaska - NGEE Surface sample F53-2 shallow-092012 (SPAdes) | ecosystem: Environmental > Terrestrial > Soil > Wetlands > Peat ... | reverse complement strand
CTCGCCCAAGCTACCCAGCTTGCTGGCGGCGCTTCATCCCGAAAGCATGCACGTCCGCGAGTGCAGGCTGCTTGGAGCTGCCGACGAGGACGTTTGGGAGTATGCCCGCGCCAACGGCTTCACGATCATCTCGAAGGACTCCGACTTTCAGCAGCGTAGTTTGCTTTACGGCCATCCACCCAAAATCGTCTGGCTCCGCATCGGCAACTGCACCAGGCAGCAACTCGTCCAGCTCATCACGACTCACACGCAGGATATCCATGCGCTGGACACAGACCCAATCGAGTCGGTTCTTGTCCTCTCCTAGCGCCTGCATGACCAGGTTACAGCCGTTGTATAGATATTGCGAGACGGCCGAGCCGACGGTCTAAATGTCTCGGCAATCCGCTTCTGCCGGTCATCCAGATCACGTCCGGCGTGCCGCCTGACGCTTCCCGGCAGGCTGTTCGCTCGTCAAAGGGCAGGTCTTGGCCGCGCTGCGCGCTGAAGGCGAAAAACAGGACCGTAAACGCCTTGATGCGCCCTGCTCCTCGGAGTCGTATTTAATTCAAATGCCATGGAAAAGCTGATTGCGCGGATCAGGCGCTTCCTTCAAAGGCCCAATCTCAAAAGCGCGTTAGCCGCGACCCACATTGCCCCAAAACGCAAATCATAATAGGCTGACTGAATCTTATGCCAAAAACCGGCCTCCAGACCATCCACTCCGGCGAAGTTCTCATGGAGGAATTCCTCAAACCTCTGGGGCTTGGCCAGAACCGCCTGGCACTTGCCATCGGCGTGCCGCCGCGCCGCATCAACGAAATCTCCCTTCGAAAACGCGCCGTCACGGCAGATACGACCATCCCCCTCGGCCGATACTTTAGAAACTCTCCTCAATTCTGGCTCGGACTGCAAATGGATTATGATCTCGATGTCGCCGCCGCGCGGCTCGGCGCGCCGTTTCATAAACATCTTCGCGCTCGTGCGTCTTAGGAGTCTCTCAGAAACAGCAACCAACCACCCCAATGTCTACCCTCCTCATCAAAAACGGCACGCTCCTCGACCCCTCCCGCAACCTCCAGCAGCGGGAAGACCTCTTCATTAAGGACGGCCTCATCGCCGCCGCCCCGCACACCGGCCACATCGATCGCACCATCGACGCACACGGCTGTTTCGTTACGCCCGGCCTCATCGACATTCACGTTCATTTCCGCGAACCCGGCGATGAGGAAGAGGAGACCGTCGCCACCGGCGCCGCGGCCGCGGTGGCCGGCGGATTCACCACCGTCTGCTGCATGCCCAACACACGCCCGCCGCTCGATAACGAAGGCCAGATCGAATTCATCCGCCGCCAGGCGCAGCAGATCGGCCTGTGCAATGTCTTCCCGGTCGGAGCCATCACCAAAGCCCGCGCCGGGAAGGAACTCGCCGAAATCGGCTCCATGCTCGCACGCGGCGCCATCGCTTTCAGCGACGACGGCGTCGGCATCGCCGATGCCTCCGTCATGCGCAAGGCCCTTCAGTACATTCGCATGTTCGACGGCCTGATCATGCAGCATTGCGAGGAACCCGCCCTCTCCGGCGGCTCCATGCACGGAGGCATCGTCTCCACAACATTGGGCCTCGGCGGCATCCCCGCCGAAGCCGAACAGCTCATGATCGCCCGCGACGTGCTTCTCAATCGCACCATCGGCTGCCGCTATCATGTGCAGCATGTCTCCACCGCCTGGAGCGTCGAGCTGATCCGCAGGGCAAAGAAAGACGGCCAGCGCATCACCGGCGAAGCCAGCCCGCATCATCTGCTCCTCACCGACGAATCCTGCCGCGGCTACGACACCCATTTCAAAATGAACCCGCCGCTGCGCACCGCCGCCGACGTGCAGGCGTGCATCAACGGCATTAAGGACGGCACGCTGGAGTGCCTCGCCACCGACCATGCCCCGCACCGCGCTGAGGAAAAGGAACTCGAATTTGCCGTCGCCCCCTTCGGCGTCATCGGCCTGGAATGCGCCCTCCCGCTCTATGCCAAAGCATTGGTCGATCCCGCCCACATCAGTTGGCTGAAGCTGATTGACCTGATGAGCACCCAGCCCGCGAAGATCATCCAACTCGATCGCGGCACTCTCCGCCCCGGCGCCACCGCCGACGTAACGATCATCGACCCCAAAAAAGCCTGGACGATCGAGACCGGCAAATTCCGCGGCAAGAGCCGCAACTGCGCGTTTGAGGGTTGGAAAGTCCACGGAAGAGCGGTCGCAACCGTCGTGGCCGGCCAGGTAAAGTACGAAGAAGTCGCATCAGCATAAAGATCGCGCCCTCTTATCCCTGGAATCTTTCCCCCGCCCGGTTAGCCGCCGCCCCTGGGCGGCGCTTCCGCCCCCCACCAACTTGCAAAACCATCGGTTTAACTAAAAAACGAAAAAACCCCGTAGGCGTGGGTGAGACCTACGGGGTAAGGAGGGGAGAAACGATTTTTAGAGCTCTCCGGTTCGAAAGCTCGCTTACTCTGCGGCGGCCAGTATTCTTTTTACTGAGCCATTAATCTCGGACCATCTTGCGGCCGGCTGTTTTCCGACCGTTACAAAATCGGCCAGAAGCATGACATTCGACACGCCCGGAATCCCAAGCAATTGCGTCGCCAGGGCATTTCCGATGGCCTGATCCTTCGTATAAAAGCTCGCCGGCTGGGGCGACACTGTCTTATCCAATACGAATTTCATCGCATTGGGGTTCGGGGTGGGTTGAACCTCTTTAACCGTAAAGCTCAACGCACACCTCCTAGTTTTCCTGAAATCAAGTATACGTCCTGTCCACCAAGTGGACATTCGCTAAAACTGCCATTTCGCCTGGGAAAATACCCGGACGCCAAAACATTGTCACGTTTGGAAACCGGTGGCGGCCAACCCGAGGGGAATCAGCGCGAAATATCCACCGCCCGCGAGGGCGTACCCTCGCTAGAGACGCGGAGGACGCGGAGAAAACAGGGAATAAGGGCGAAATATCTATCTGTTTCGGCGCGGTGACGAAATTCACGCGTTGCGCGGATTACAAAGACCGCCTAAAAACATTCTGCTCCGCGTCCTCCGCGTCTCCAGCGTACTCGCGGGCGGTGAATCTTGAATTTTCCGGGTTAACAGGATTCTCAACGTAGAAAACCGGCGTTTTTCGGCTCAGAGCCGTTACAATAGAGCGATGAAGATGCGATTCATCGCCGGCTTTGCGGGAATATTGCTGCTTTGTGTGTCCTGTTTGTCAGCACCACCCGACACGCGCCCCGATGCGCGTGCCGAAGGGGCCGGCACAAAGACAGATCAGGCGGCGTTGGAAAAGGAATTGCGCATCGAAACGGCCGCCCTGCCGGGCGAAAGACAATTTCAAGGCGGCGTTCTGACCATCACCCTGCCGCGATCGGACCTCTGGGTGCAGGCTGATTTAATGGAAATCCCCACCGCCGCCGGACTGGCCTCCAACCTCTACTTCTACCGATGTGACTGCGGGAAGGACCATATCGTCGGCCAGTTCGCACTAACGGATTTTGAGGTGAATGACGTTGTCGATGCCCTGCGGGCCGGCCATATTGAAATCGCGGCGATCGCACCCATGTTTATCGGCGACAACAAGCCACGGATGATGCTCGTCCGATTTCAAGCCGAGGGACAAGCGGCGGATTTCGCCAAAACCATTCAATCCGCACTCGAATGGGTCGGCGAAGCGCGGTCGGCCAAACGCCCGATTGGGCAGGATCAACCATGAAAATAGCGAAAAGGCACGATGGCACGGAGGCACGATGGCACGAAGGGAAAGGTGCGTTGGCGGCTCTGGTTGTGATGCTGGGTCTACTGCTCGGCGTCCCCTGCCGGGCCGACGATCCGGCAACCCGGCCGACCGGGGCAGGCTCAACCGATAAACTGCCGCATATCCGCGTGGATTTGGCGGCGAAGAAGATCGCTGTCGATTGCCAGGCACTGAACGTCAACATTCCCCTGGAGTTTTTCTGTGTCACCGACGGTGGCAACGAGCATGAATCGGTCCTTCGTACGCCGGCCAAGCCCTCGGACATTCATTTTGCCCTGCTCATGCTTGGGCTGACACCCGGTTCTCCGGCGACCTACCTGCCCACCCGAAAGCTCTGGGTTCCCCCGCATGGGCCGCCGCTTCATCTGACCTGCCACTACCTATTGAACGGCAAGGCGATGGATGTTCCCGCCTATCGCCTGATGCGTTCGGTAAAAACCAAGAAGGAGATGCCCCCCTCGGTTTGGGTCTTTGACGGCTCACGGGTCATGCCCGACGGCGTCTACGCCGCCGACATCACCGGGTATGTCGTGAGCATCTGCAATTTTGATCTGACCCTGATTGACGTGCCGGAACTAGTCAGCAACGCCAACGAGACCCTGGAATGGGAATTTAACCCCGACCTCGTCCCGCCCAAAGGGACGGATGTTGAACTGATCTTCGAACCGGCCGGCGCCAGCGAACTGCCCAAAGAAGCGGCGGGCATTTCCGCCGACAAATTTAACCCCGGCCCCGGGCTGAGCGCCTCCCCGGCGTCGCCCGATGTCCCGGCGGCCGCTCCCGACGCAACCACCTCCACCACACGGCCGACCTCGGACTCCTCGCCCGATGGCGCGGATGTTGATCAGCTTCTGGCCCGCTGGAATGCCTCGGTCCTTCCTCAGCGCGGCGCGATCCGTCAGGCGGCCGAGGCGCATTACCAGATCATCGCCCAATTGCGCGCCCAACAGCAGCGGCTGATCGACCAGGCCGACAAAATTCAGCGCGCCATCGACGACCTGGAAAGGAGATATCAGGACATGTCCACGCCGCGCCCGCAAGCGTCAGACGCCAAAGAATCTGCTGATTCATCCACAAAACCGGCGGGTTTATAGTAGTATATTTGCCTCTAAGTATGATTTGGATACTTGGTATTTAATAGATGTTAACAGCCTCCTTTCATCGCTGGCTCGACCCGGCTTTTTCAGCGCTGTTGGGCATCGCATTCACAACCGCGGCGGCCATCGCGGCGGGTCGAAATCTGGGGATGACGATCGGCGGTCTTTTTTCAGCAGCGGTGGTGGTGCCGATGATGGCCGGGGGATCGAATGGAATTCGCCGGAGAATCATTCTCGCGCTGAGTCTCACTGCCGGAGTTGCCATTGTCTGGTTGACTCTGATTGGATCCTCAGCCGCGACGGTCAATGAGTGGGTCGGCATCACTTTCGTTCTGGCGGCGTTTTCAGTTGCGGTGGCGGGCCTGGAATTCTTTCTGTCAAAGCTCACTCCTTCAAGGTCTATCGTGGGACAGGCGCTAACAGTTGTCTTTGCCCTCGCATGGCTCAGTTGGCCGCTTTGGGGAAATGGCGTGGCCGCAGCGTGGATCGTTCCGATTCACCCGCCATTGGTTCTGAACGGCATTTTGGTCTTCACCCAACCCTGGACCGAGCAAACCATCGCTTATCACCTGACCAATCTCGATCAGGATGTCCCCATTCGTCTGGCCGCCACCCCCCTGCCATGTGTTTTGACCCATCTCGCGGCGGCAACGGTCTTTTTCACTGCCGGCTACGGGGTCTGCCGGTTGCTTGCGGGAACCAGAAGCGGCGCCAAAACCCGGGCCGCAAAGGGCGTAGACATCGGCCCGATGTGATCCCCGAAGTTGTAAAGTTGAATCCAGTCCGTGTTGTACGGATGCTGAATGAGCTTTTTGTATTGAATCGCATCCCCGGATGGCGGCATTTTGAGCCCCACATAGCCGGCGGCATAAGTATGAACCTGATCCATGGTTCCACACAGCTTGCAACCCAGACCCAGTATCAGGTAATCGCCGTCGCTCCAAAAGACGTGCATTGACCCGCGCACATGTTCCAGGGCCTTGGACAAGTCATATTGGGGCGACAGTGCCGGCGCCATCAGAAGAACCACATCGACATTCGACCCCGGCGGCAGCTTCTCCAAAGCCCAAACCGCGATGGCGCACCCGCCGCTATGCGCGGTGAGATAAATCGTCCCATCGGGATAGGCATGATGCCGAACCGAGATGGATTGGGCCAGACCCTCGGCGTCTCTTTGATTCCGCGAATAATCGTGCAGCGCCGGGACTCCATGCTCGGTAACCGTCCAATCGTGGTAACGGAAATCCGCATCCACGCCGGCCAACTCCAGACCGTGCAGCATGGACCGGTCCACGTCCATGAAGCCCCCCACGCCGGGAATATGCAGGACCAGCGGTCGCGTGGTCGGCGCCGCGCCGCGCGCCGCAACTGGCGCGAAAACGAGCAACAAAGCCTGAAAAAACAGGCGTTTCCAAACGAAACTGGACCAGCCGATGCGACGCACTTCAACGACCCTTACTTTGTAATATCAATAAGATATCAAGTATGTATTTCATCCTTGATATCTTTAAGTTACTTCATCTCCGAACTATGGCCCGGGAAGACCTTGGCCTTGGGATCAATATGATGCTTGGCGTTGCAAACCGCGACGCAGGCTTCGCCGAAACCGGTGGCAATCAGCTTCAGCTTGCCGGGGAAGCCGGCGATATCGCCGGCGGCATAGACGCCGGGGAGATTGGTCTGCATCGTCGCCACATCCACGACAATCTGCGCCTTATCCAGCTTCAAGCCCCACTCCTTGATCGGGCCGATTGAATTGGCGAAGCCGATGTTCACAAGCAGGTTGTCGATGGTGAGCCGCTCTTCGACATGCGTACGGTTGTCGTAGATCACCGCCTCTTCCAGGCGGCTCGCGCCGTGAATCGAGCGAAGTTCATAGAAGACTTTGATCTTCGCCGACGTTTGGCGCATCTTTTTCACGGAGTCTTCGTGAGCGCGGAAGCCGTCACGACGGTGAATGAGCGAAAGCTCGGCTGCGATGGGGGCGAGCATGTTGGCCCAGTCGACCGCGCTATCCCCCCCGCCGACGATCAAGACCCGCTGGCCTTTGAAGACGGAGAGATCCTTAACGAAGTAATGCAATCCCCGCCCGTTCTCATATTCACGGGCATTGGGAAGCGGCAGCATCTTGGGCGAGAACGCACCCATGCCGGCGGCAATAATGATCGTTTTGGCCCGATGAACGGCGCGATTGGTGGTGAGAGTCCAACCCCAGTCCTCCTTGACAAGAGTCATAACTTGTTCACCAAGGCATAGTTGTGGATTATATTGCAATCCCTGCTCGATGAGCTGGGCCGCAAGGTCCTTGGCGAAGACTTTCGGGAAGCCGGCAACATCATAAACATATTTCTCGGGGTAGAGCGTGGCCAATTGCCCGCCGAGTACGTCGAGTGAGTCAACGATTTTCACCGACATTTCGCGCAGGCCCGCGTAAAAGGCGGCGAACAAGCCGACGGGGCCGCCCCCGATAATGGCGAGGTCAACGATTGAATCCGATGAAGTTGAGGGTTGAGTGGTATCCATGATTCCTGAATGGGTGGTAGGGGCGAGGGTTGTTCCGCAGTTTTTCCGCAGTTTTTCCGCGATTGATCCGCCATTGTTCCGCGAATGTTCCACGTGGAACATTGACGAACATTCACGAACCTTCGCTCGCCTCGGGTTTGAAATTGAATCAGTTCGCTTCGGTCTCCATCTTGACGCCCATGCGGGTCATCAATTGATCAAACTGCTCCAGCGTCGCGTAATGGATGACAATACGCCCCTGCCCCTTCTTAGCGGACGCCTTCACATTGACACGCAATCCAATCTGGCGGGCAAGCGATTTTTCGAGGTCATTGTAGTATGCCGCGCTGGCTCCCGCCTTTGTTTTCTTTGACGCCGCCGCCCTGCTCTCGATTTGACGTTCCAGCTCGCGTACTGAAATCTCCTTTGCCAATACCAGCTTCGCCAGGTGTTCCTGCTCGGCCACATTGCTGACGCCAGCCAGGAGCTTGGCATGGCCAAGGGAAATCTTGCCGTCCTTCACCCAATTGCGGATTGTCTCCGGCAGTTCCAAAAGGCGAAGATGATTGGCAATGGTGCTGCGTTCTTCGCCGAGCCTGAGCGCCAACTCCGCCTGGGTGAGATTGAGCTTCTCGATCAGGGTGCGATAACCGGCAGCGCGATCCATCGGGTTCAAGTCTTCGCGTTGAATATTTTCGACCAGCGCCATTTGCGCCTGGGCGAAGCGGTCGACTTCCTTCACGACCGCCGGGATCGATTTCAGCCCGGCCTGCTGGGCGGCACGCCAGCGCCTCTCACCGGCGATCAACTCATACCCCTGCGCCACCCGGCGCACGACAATCGGCTGGATGACGCCGTTGGATTTCAAACTCGCGGCCAGTTCGGCGATGGCCGCCGGGTTAATCGTCCGCCGCGGCTGGTGCGGATTGGGTACAATTTGATCAACCGCAATCTCTCCGGCCGCACCGGCAAATATTGAAGTTGCGGCAGGGGGGGTAGATAAATTAGAAGAGACCGCAGGATTGGCGGCCGGCGCAGGCGCCTCGGCAACCGCAACGCCGGGCGTGGATTCAAAGACCGGCATTGAAATCAAGCTGCTCAGTCCACGTCCCAACCGAGACCTTTGTCTGGGGTCGCTCATGAGAGTCCTTTCCCGATTTGTCGCATGTATTCCATGTGGGGTTTCATCTACGGCGCTGCTTTACATTACTGGCGCGATTTGAAGAAGGCAATTCCAGCGGCGCGAGCCACCTTCAATGCCGCATCGGATAATATCATATTATTGCTTTCGTCGCTTGCTAGCCCCAAAGCCCACGGATGGCCATCCGTGGGTGTCGCCCAAACAATTCATGCAATTTTTTCGCTGGAGTAATCCTCTACGCCCTGTTCCAGCGCGGCTCAACGGGTTGAATGTGGAACAACCGCCCCACATCGTTATAATCCGTCCCTCTGCGGTCGGCCCATGCCTGCCGCGGAATTGGAAAGGAACTCGATGCCTTATACGTTGACGCCAACTTCCTCCGAAACGCTGCCGCCCGAACTTGGCGGTGAGGCGGGGGCTAATCGCTGGACTCTTAACTTCGGCCCCCAGCACCCGGCCACCCATACCACCCTCCGCCTGGTCCTCGAACTCGACGGCGAGCGCATCCTCCGCGCCACGCCGCACATCGGGTATCTCCACAGCGGTTTCGAAAAGCTCGGCGAGCACCTCAACTACAACCAGTATGTCACCATCGTCGATCGCATGGATTACTCCGCCCCCATCTACAACGAGCTGGCCTGGCATGGCGCCACCGAAAAATTGATGGGCATCGAACTGACCCCGCGCTGCAAAGTCCTGCGCACCATCGCCGGCGAACTCGGGCGCATCCAATCGCATCTTCTCTGTGTCGGCGCCGCGGGCCTGGACCTGGGCGCGTTCACCGCTTTCCTTTACGGCTTCAATGAGCGCGAACTGATTTACGACATCGTCGAGTACATGTCCGGCCAGCGTTTCCATACAAGCTGGACGCGGGTAGGGGGGTTGAACATGGACCTGCCCGACGAAGAGGTCTTCAAACGCATGGTGAAGAATCTCGTCGATAGCGCCCTGCCCAAGGCGACGCAGGACGTCGAAGCGCTTCTCAATCGAAATCGCATTTTCGTCGATCGCACGCAAGGCGTCGGCACCATGACGCGCGAAGAGGCCCTGGCCTGGAGTTTCACCGGCCCACTCGCTCGCGCCAGCGGCATCAAGCGCGACATCCGCAAGGATGAGCCGTACCTCTGCTTCGCCGACAACTGGGACGGCCAGGGTACGCCCGCCGTGGATTTCAAAGTGCCGGTCATGACGACGGGCGATGTTTATGCGCGCTATCTGGTGCGATTGGAGGAAATAAAACAAAGCATGCACATCATCCGCCAGCTTATCGACAATATTCCCGCCGGGCCGGTCAACGTCAGCCCCGAAGGCAAGGACGTTTTGCCCCCCAAGGACCAGGTTTATTCCAGCATCGAAGGGCTGATCCAGCATTTTGAATTGATCATGACCAACCGCGGCTTCGAGGCTCCGATCGGCGAAGTCTACAACTGCATTGAAAGCGGCAACGGCGAACTCGGCTACTACATCGTCAGCGCCGGCGGCAACACGCCGTGGCGCGTGCGCAACCGGCCGCCGTGTTTTATTAACTATTCGGCCTTCCCCAAGATGATCGAAGGCCACATGATCAGTGACGTGGTTGCGGTACTCGGAAGTATTAATGTGATCGCGGCGGAATTGGACCGGTAGCGCTTGAGATGTCTTGGGAAGTCAAAACTTATGCATTCGGCTGCCGCACCTGAACCTCCAATTGCCCAGATCGCCCAGACGATCTCATTGGCTTTGCGACCGAGCCGAATCATTCTTTTTGGCAGTCGTGCCCTCGGCGGCGCCCGCCCCGATAGCGACGTGGATCTGATGGTGGAAATGGAAAGCGATTTGCCGTGGCACGAGCGCGCAAAATTAATTTATCGCCTCTTCCACCCGCGTCGCTGGTCCATGGATGTTGTGGTTTATACCCCCGACGAGGCGAGCAAGCTGCGACAGAATCCGTATTCCCTGCTTCGGCAAATTGAGCATTCCGGCCAAGTGCTTTACCAACGGCAGGCGTCATGAGCGGCGAAGGCGACCCGAAAGCGTGGATGGCTAAGGTTCGCAGCGATATGCTGTGCATAGAAAACAATCTCGCAGCGAAGCACGTTCCATGGGACGCCGTGGCGTACCATGCACAACAGGCGGCGGAAAAGGCGCTTAAAGCCTTCCGTGGACCACGGCGCGCCGATGGCCTATACGCATGACTTGGGTCGTCTTCTTGATGACTGTATCGCGGTGGGCGGCGCATTAGCGCAGCTCTCGGAGGCCTGTGATTCACTGACCGGATTCGCCGTGGTGTTTCGTTATCCCGGCGACGCACCTGATATCGAAGAAGGTGACGGTCGCGCTGCCGTCGAAGACGCCCGGAAAATTGTGGATGCTGTTTCGAGACTGGTCGATGGTTGAATCGAAATGGGCAATGTCGCTTGACAGTCTCGTAACAAACATTGTAATGCCATGGCTGAAATATAAGCCCTATGAGGGTAGGATAGTGGTTATGAATCGCATCTTTTCCAAACTTCCAGTCTTCGTCTTTAGCCTCTTCACCGGCGCCATCCTTTCCGGCTGCGTTTCGCACCAGGTTAACCTGGCCGAAACCCCGATCCGCTGGGGTGAAACGGTCGGCGGTCTTCAAATCGGTATCGCCGCCCAGACCGATGCCGCAGCCCCCAACCAGCCGCAGATTCACGTTCTTCAGGTCGAATCCGTGAAGGTCTATGTGCGCAACAACGGGCAAACTCCGCTGGTCATCGTTGATCCGAAAACCGCCGTCTTGGGCGGAAACGGGCCGATCCTCATTTCCGTTGAATCGGCGCCGATCTCCAATCAGGGTGTCTGGCTCAACCGGGCGATGCCGCCCCAGGCCATTACCCTCGTCCCCGGCGAAACCGTCTGGGTGTCAGCCACCGCTCCCTATGACCTGGCCAACCAGCAGGGCGAAGTCAAACTGGTGGCAAAGTACGACAACAAGGATTCGTCCATCGTTGTCGGCCCGTCGACCAGCGGCGCGCCGCCGCGAACCGTGGACAGCGTCTGGACCGGCAAAGCCAGTTCTGGCGTATTAATCCTCGACGCCAACCCCTAAATTTTTCTTTCACCTGAGAACTTCATGGCATGGATCGTTGAAAATCACACCGCACCGCTGCAAAAGCCGCCTCAGCCGTACCTGACGGAGAAGCTCAAGCACGCTTTGTCCACCAAGTATTTCCCGCGCTATCCCACCAAGCAGGCGGTGGTATTGCCGGCGCTGCACGCAGTGCAGCATGAGTATGGCTGGATTCCGCCGTCAGCGATGGAAGAGATCGCGGTGTTTTTGCAAATCTCCGCCGCCGAGGTAATGGATACCGCCACCTTCTACGAGGAATACTGGCTTAAGCCCAAGGGCGAATATCTGCTGCAAGTTTGCCGCTCGCTGACCTGCGAAATCTGCGGCTCGAAAAAAATCACCGAACATCTCCGCCGGAAGCTCAATGTTGAAACCGGCGAAACCACCGACGACGGCCGCTTCACGCTGATTGAACTCGAATGCCTCGGCTCCTGCGGCACCGCTCCGGTTTTGCTGATCAACGATGTTCTGCACGAAGACGTGACCTGTGAATCGGTCGATCAGCTCATCGCCAATCTTCCCGCCAAGGCCCACGACTACAAAGATCCCACGGTCAATTGGCAGACCGAGGATCACTAAACCCACATGTCCCCGGGCAGGGCGATGGCGCCGGCAATTGCAACAGTCGCAATATTAGTTGCCATGGCGGCCTTCTTCGTCTGGCGGCAGTATTTCGACTCCTATCACCTTGCCACCGTTCGCGATGGCGTGCTCTACCGCGATGGCGTGCGCACGCCGCGGCAGTTCTTAATCGCCCTTAACAAGGTGAAGCCAAAAACGGTTGTCTCGCTCGTGGATGATCGCGAAATCATTCAGGAGCCATTCGTCAGCGAACTGAATATTTGCCGCGAGCAGGGGATTAATGTCGTGCGAATACCGGTCCCTCTTGGCGGCTGGCCAACCGCCGATCAAGTGCGGCAGTTTTTGCAAATCACGGCCGACTCCGCGCAGCAGCCGGTACTGGTGCATTGTGCCCAGGGCGTTCGCCGCACCGGCATGATGGTCGCCGCCTATCAGGAATCGGTCATGAAGCTCAGCCGTGAGCAGGCGAAGGCCGCGCTGCTGAGTTTCGGCCACAGCCAGCGCACGGTGGGGGATGTGCAGCGGTTTATTCAGGTGTATGATCCCGTCGAAAAGCGGATGACACAGGAATTCCCGCAAAGCGATGAATAGCGATGAATGATGCCTCCCCATACGCTTCAAAACCCCCGTTTAGCGGCCGCCCTTGGGCGGCGCGCCAGACCGCTCTGCCCCGTAATCAATCAATACGCGAATAATCGCCGTTCCGTGCAATAGAATACCCAATGCCCAAACTCACCATCGATCTTCCCAAAGGCAAGCAAGCCAGCAACGACTGCCTCCCGCACGCGGCCATGAACCTCGGCACCGCCCAGGGCATGGGCCACCACGCGCGCAATCTGGTCGCACGCCTTGTGATTGACGAGCAATACGGCAATTTCGTTCTCTACCGTCTCGACGAATCCGGCGGATTCGTCGGCGACAGTTGGCACGGCTCCCTCGACGACGCACTCTGGCAGGTCAAAAAGGAATTCGGCATCGACGCATCAGCGATGAAACCGGCAACCAATCCGCAAGCGTGAATATCAATGCCTGATCTTCCCTCCAAACCTGATTCCCCGCCGCCTGGCGGGTTCCTTGAATGGCTCGGCAGACAGGTGGGTTTTGTTTCCAAAGCCGTCAAAACGGATGTAACCCAGCCAAAAGTGCTCTTCCGCACCGACACCATCACCGAAGCCCCGCACCCCCAAGACCCGAATATGAAGCTGCGGCGGACGGTTATTGATGAAGTGGTGGTGGAGAAGCCCAAATCGAATCCACCCGGCCCAGCAAACCCCGCCTAGCCTCCTGCTCTTAATCTTTATCCTCTTCCTGATCTTAATCTTAATCTTGCTCTTTCTCTTACTCTTCTTATACCCGTGAATCGGAGAAAGATTAAGAGTAAGATGAAGATTGAGATTGAGATTAAGAAGAGGATTAGGATCAAGAGTAAGATTAAGATTAGGATTACAAATATGGCTTACACCGAACCCGTACTCCTCAAGCGAATCGACGCCGACCCCGCCAAACGCCGCATCCATTGGTACGACGATTACGTCGCCACCGGCGGGTACGCTTCCCTGCGCAAGTCGCTGGATATGAATCCGACCGACATCATCAAACTCGTCACCGATTCCGGCCTCCGCGGCCGCGGCGGCGCGGGCTTCAGCGCGGGCCAGAAATGGTCGTTCGTTCCCAAGGAAAAGAGAGGGCCGCATTACCTCTGCGTCAACGCCGATGAATCCGAACCCGGCACTTACAAAGACCGCTATCTCATCGACTTCGACCCCCACCTGATGCTTGAAGGCATCGCCATCAGCTCCATCGCCACGCAGTGCGACATCTCTTACATCTTCATCCGCGGCGAATATCACCGTCAGGCCAAAGTCCTCGAACGCGCCATCAAGGAAGCCTACGAACATGGCGTTTTCGGCCCCGGCGGAATTTTTGGCAGCAAATACAAACTCGAATGCTACGTCCATCGCGGCGCCGGCGCTTACATCTGCGGCGAAGAAACCGGCCTGCTCGAAGCCCTCGAAGGCAAGCGCGGCTGGCCGCGCAACAAGCCGCCGTTCCCCGCCATCGCCGGCGCCTTCGCGCGCCCCACGGTCGTCAACAATGTCGAAACTCTCTGCTGCGTGCCGCCGATCATTGAGAAAGGCGCGGCCTGGTTCAAATCGATGGGCACGCCAAGCTCCCCCGGCCCCAAGCTCTACGGCATGTGCGGCCACGTCAACAAACCCGGCATTTATGAAGACGAACTCGGCATCACCCTCAACTACGCCATCAACACGCTCGCCGGTGGCATGAAGGGCGGCATGCACAAGGGGACCATCTGCGGCGGCATCTCCATGGGCGTCCTCGGCCCCAACGAGTTGGACATCAAGCTCGACTTCGACGACGTCCGCTTCCGCGGCGGGTGCCTGGGCCTGGGCACCGCCGGCATGATCGTCATGAACGAGCACACCGATATGGTCGAAGCCCTGCGCAACTGCGTCCGCTTCTACGCCCACGAAAGCTGCGGCCAATGCACACCATGCCGCGAAGGCTCGGCCTGGATGCTCAAGGTGTTGAATCGCATCATGGACGGCGGCGGACGCACCTGTGATTTAGAGTTGCTCATGGAACTGGAAAAAACCATGGGCCTGATGCCGGGAACGACGATCTGTGGTTTGGCGGATGGAACGGCGTGGTCCACGCGTACGTTTATCAATAAATACTACGATGAATTTGCGGTGCGCTGCCCGGAGGAGCCGAAGGTTTCATTGTCGATCAAGCGCGGGAATGCGCATGTGGCTACGCCTATGGGGAGCAATACGCGGTAGGGCGTGGGGGATATCATCAGGTCATGACACTCGCCGAGTCATATTCAATTCCCTCATCGCGCCGCCGGCGCGGCAATTCTCACTTGCCAACCAAGCCTCAGAGCGAGGACGACTTAAACGATCTGCGCGACCTCGCCCATCAGCTCGACGGTCAACCGATGCCTGGCGTGCGCATGAGCGAAGCGCAATTTGAGAAATGGTCAGACGGCGACATTCGCGCCGAGTGGATTGATGGGGAGGTAATACTCCTGTCGCCTGCAAACATTCCTCACGTCGATTTGAATCTATGGTTAGCCGGTCTTATCCGCGAGGTTGTTGATGCCGAGGAGTGCGGCCGAGTGCTCGGTGTTGAAACGCAGGTTCGCCTCCAAGCGGTCAAGCAGCGGCGCAATCCCGACGTTGTCTTCGTCTCCCATTTGCGCCAGCAGATCATCAAGCAGACTTATATCGACGGGCCGCCTGATCTGGTCATGGAGATCGTCTCCCCCGACAGCGTCGTTCGCGACTGGCGCGAGAAATTTAATGCATACGAAAAGAGCGGCGTCCGCGAATACTGGGTGATCGATCCGGTCAACAAGCGAGTGGAAGTCTATACGCTGGGAAAGAACGGCAAGTACACCCTGCTAAAAGAATCCGACGGCCGCATTACATCCAAAGTCATCCGCAAGTTGAGCATCCGCCCCAACTGGCTCTGGGAATCCCCGCTTCCAAAAATCGCGAAAGTACTCAAGGAAATCGGCGTCCGCTGACAGAAAGGAACTCCACCGTTTAGCCGCGGCACTTGTGCCGCGCGCCGAAGCGCTCTGCGAGCGGCGCCGTTGCCAGGAACTTCACCCATCCAAATTCACCTTCCCCGCCATCCACTCCAGAAACATATCCGGCGGCAATGCGCCAACCGTGCTGCGAACAAAGTTGCCCTGCTTATCCATCACCACGAAAAACGGAATCCCCGCCTGATCGACATGATATTTGACGGCCAGCGCCTTGTTCTCCGGCACATCGATGTCGAGCTTTACCGCGACGAAATGATCGAGGTCGCTGGCCACGCGCGAATCCGCCCAGGTGGTGGCCTTCAGCGACTGGCACGGCCCACACCAGGTCGCCGTGAAGTAAAGAAACAGCGGCTTGCCGCTCTTGACGGACTGAGCCTGTGCGGCCGCGTAATCGGTTACCCAGGGAATCTTTTCGTCCGCCGCCGGCGATTGCCATTGCAGATGGTATCCCCACCCGGCGACGGCCACGACCGACACAAGAGCCAATATGGGCCAGATTTCCGTCAATTTGCGCATCACGCCGTCCTTTCGGGTTTTAGTATCTTAGGCGCGATGCGTGGCATCAACCCCGCCAAAAGCACAACGCCCACGCCGGGGCCGAGCCACCAGGTTTGCCGTTCGATGAATCCCATCCAATACATCGGAGCCGCGATGAGAACGGAGATCGCCCAGACGGGGATGCCGCGTTTGCGGATCATGCAGAGCCAGACATAGGCGGGGAAGACTAAGCCATAGAAGGCGAGGAAACAGCGGTAGATGATTTCGTAGAATTTCACCCCGTGGTATTCAAAACCAAGAGGCTCGAAAAGTTTCCGGCTGCCCGATGCAATGATCAAAAGAATGATTGCGATTGCCGTCAATGCACCGGCTCTTTTGCCGAGAAGCGCCCGGCCATGCAACAGGAGTTTCAAAGTCAGTTGACAAAGAATATGGGCCAAAACGTAGATCAAACTCATTCCGTAAATGTGATCAGCATGAAGGCCATATCCCAATGAAAAGACGATCATCGAAAAAAACACAATGCCGAATCCGACGGCAAAGGCCGCGCGCCCGTCCGCCGGCGAAGTGGCCTGCCGCGCCTCGTGAAACGTCAGATCAAGATATGGGCAGAGCGTGAATCCGAAGGCGCAGACCAGTCCGACGCCGATCAACTGCAAATCCGCTCCCATCGGCATGTTCACAAATGGGTTCCCCACCTGACTAAAAAACAGAAGAGCGCAGGTCCAGGAAAAAATCACGCTTACCGCGGCGGCGGCAATATGGCCCTTCGGCGCGAAGGTAAAAACAATCACCAGCGGTAACGCAACAAGAAAAAAGAACGCCGACGCCGGCCCCCAATAGGGCGAGTGAAAGACATTCGGATTGATAATCGTTCCCAGGATCAAAAACAAAAATCCCGCATTAAACCCCAGCGTCACCACCGAAAACCACCGGCAAGCCGCCCCATGCTCGGCCACCACCTTCCGGCTCGCCGCCGCATCCGGCAGCACCCACGCCATCGCCGCCGCCCCGACGACGTTGGGAACAGCAAACACCACCCACCCCCAAAACCCATAATCCCGCACCAGCAGCACCGGCAAAAACATGCCGATGCACCACGTCCAGCTCGCGCCGAGAAACACGGCCCAGCCCAGAACGTTCAACGCGGATTTAATGGATGAAGCCGAAGAACTCATCGGAGTGGATTATCCACGAAGAAGTCGAAGAAACCCAAAGCGAATACAGGGGAATTATCCACGAATGAACACGAATGGACACGAATCAGAAAAGACCTGGATCGCCGAAGGCCAGCCGTCTTGCCCCCTCTCCCGGTACTCTGGGAGAGGGCTGGGGTGAGGGTCTTATTCGTGTCCATTCGTGTCCATTCGTCGATAATCTCTTCAATTCCTAGCTGAAAACTGAACACTGAAAACTTCAAACTAATCAGTATTCATCTGTGGCTAATTCGCCTTCCGCGCCTTGCGGGCCTTGTATTGCCATTTCGGCATGACATGAAACGTCGCCTCGCAACGGCCGATGCGCTTGTCCCGCTCGCCGGCGCGGGTCACCTGCTGGGAAATCTCCAGATCAAGAATAACATTGAACTCCCCCTTGGTCGCGATCAATTCCTTCAGGTTTCCCCGCGGCGTCATCTTATAAACCGCAGGCCCGAAGCACGGCCGCAGAAACGTGTAGTTGAGCTGTTTGCAAACGACGGTGTAATCTCCGCCGCAAATCCCGAAGACATACATGCCTCCCGCGATTTCGCTGTTGGCCAGCAATGCCCCGCCGGCCATCGCGTGATACCAGTTGCGATTGAATCTTCGGAACGGCAGCACCGCCGCGTAGGAATTGGCGTCGATTGCCTTCATCTTGATGCCGCTGAAGAAGGCGTAGGGAAGCCAGATCAGCGAGCAGATTCGATGCCAGAAATTATCCCGCGTCGAGAGTTTGCTGATGAAGGCTTCCAATTTGTCCGACCAGCGCGCGATGCGACCGCGATCAGGCACGAGCATGGCCCGTCTCTCCGGGCGTGAATCCGGCGGCACATCGGCGCGCGGCGCAAGCTCGGTTGAACCCGACGCATCGTCGGGCATACCCGCAACGGAATCCATCTTCAGGGTGCTCATGTTTCCACTTGAAACGACTGGCGATACGACTCGTGAAACTGGCTCCAAACCGCCGGAAACGAGCTTTCTTACCACATTCCCGCACGATTGTCAGCGAAAATCTCGAAGACCGCTGACGCGAGCTGTAAACCATCCATATAAGAAGCCCCCGGATGGCCATCCGGGGGCTTTCGACGTTGAATTATATGCCCGCCCATCCAAGCTAAGCCGAATTTCGCTTTCCCCTGAAAAACGAGGTTAAAATCGCCCCGCATTCCTCCGCCAGTACACCGGCGGTAACCGCAACACGGTGATTGAGCCGCGGGTCATCACACATCTGATAAAGCGTACGCACCGCCCCGGCCTTGGGATCGGCGGCGCCGTAAACAAGCCGCCCGATACGGGCGTTAACAATCGCCCCCGCGCACATTGCGCACGGCTCAAGCGTCACCACCAGCGTGCAATCCACCAGCCGCCAATTCCCAACCGCCGCCGCCGCCTGCTTTATGGCGATGATCTCGGCATGAGCCGTCGGATCGCCGTCGATCTCGCGCCGGTTATGCCCACGGCCGATCACGATCCCTGCCGGGGCAAGAACCACACAACCAATCGGCGCCTCATCCATCGCCGCCGCGGCCGCAGCCAGCGCGATCGCCTGTCGCATGGCGGCGATATCCGACGATGGATCGGGCGGGATCATGCAGCCTCGGCCTGAAACTTTCAATATTCAGCCGAACCAGCCCGCCTTTAGCTGAAAACTGAACACTGAAAACTTCAAACTCTTTTCTTCAATCACCAATCACCACTACCGCTTCAACTCACTCTTCTCCGCCACTCCCGGCTCATCGAGTAGCTGCAAGGCCGTCGCCGGACCAAGATCGCCGTCGCCCGACCACGCGCGAAGTGCCCAGACCACCTTTTTATCCGGCGTCACCTCGATGGCTTGCACGGTCGTCGGCCAGAGCGCTTTATCCTTCACCGCATTCGGGCACCAATTGGTGATCAATGTATTTCCATTGACCAGGCGCGTCGCCTCCTGAATGCTGAAGAGCTTGATGTCCGGCACATCCTTTTGCGTGAATTCCCACACGGTTTTGCCGTCCGGCGTCACCTCGCGCACGAATCCCTTGTTGCTCGAAATGAGCGTATTGCCGTTGTCCAGGCGGTTGGCCGCCCAGGGCGACGGCACCGCCAGCGACCAGAGTACCTTGCCGTCCATGTCGTATTCAGTGACCTTGTTATTGTCCATATGCGCGGCCAGGATCGTGCCCGCCTTGGTGATGCGCACGCGACGGAACTGGCCATGGGTTGATTTCGGATTGCCCGTCGGCAGTTCCAGTTCCTTTTCCGTCTTGCCGGTCGTCGTGTTAACGATGATTAACTTCGCGGGATTGCCGTTCTGAATGAACATCACCCGGTCCAGCCCCAGCGGCTGAACCACATGCACTTCAAATCCCTTCGGCGCGTCATAATTCCAGATGAGTTTCTTATCCGGCGTTACTTCGCCCGCCCCTTGCTTGCGCGCAAAGACGATGTTGCCGTTGGATAACATCGTCGCGTCGCTCAGCTCCTGCAATACTTTGTTGGCGTCGTTGGTGGGGATGGAATAGGTCCACACGACCTTGCCACCGCGCACGATGAAGATCGTCTGTTCCGTCTTGCGCGTGTCCCATTCCCCCGCGTACATGAACGGGTGCTGGCTCAACCCGTTTCCCGGCAAGACCGCCGGCGACAGAGGCTGCGCCGGCCGTGTGGCAGGGGGCGCCTGGGCCGTCACTCGATGCGGCAGGCCGCCGAGCAAACCCGCGACAAGTAGAGTGACAAATACTTTTTCCATCGAACGTGAAATCATCGTGCCTCCAAAATTTGTGTATGAAATGTCGCCCGTATCTTAACTAATGCGGAGCATTCCGCTACGCTTGGCTCAAACATTTCAGCGGAGACGCCATGCAAACCAATCCGGCCGTTCATGGCAATTCCAACCCGATCACCCGCACGCAATTTCTTCGTCGCGCCGCCGCGACGGGTTTGGCTGCACGCGGGGCGCTGTCGCTTCTCTAACGCATTCAAGTATCTTGACCCCCGTTTCGGACATGACTATAATTATGGTCCGTTTGGCGAAGCGACGGCCATTTTCAATTGTTTACGATCCAGAGGTGAAAGCCCACCTCTTGGCGATCGAACGAAAGCATCATCCGCTCATACAAGCGGCGATCGCGAATCAACTGAGTTTTCAGCCCGAAGTTGAAACGCGCAGCAGAAAGCCGCTCAGCCGCGAGGTCGATTTTGCCGCCGAATGGGAATTGCGATTTGGACCGAATAATTGCTTCCGAGTCTTCTATTCGGTTGACCAAGAGCAAAACGAAGTCCAGGTATTGGCAATCGGCTGTAAATACGGCAACCGTTTATTCATCGCCGGCGAGGAAATAATCTTATGAAAATCGCTTCCATCGCGGACGTGAAAGCCAAATTCAGCGCCTATGTTAAAGCCAGTGATCACGGTCCCGTGGTCATCACGCGCAATGGCAAAGCCGTCGCCGCCCTCGTGCCATTGACCGGCGACGACGATTTAGAGCGACTTATGCTTGGCTACTCCCCTAGACTGCGAGCCATTCTGTCCGACGCCAAAAAGCGCCTGCAATCCGGTCGCGCTGTGCCGCATGACAAATTATGGAAAGAAGTTTCTGCAACCGCCCATACCGCGCCAAAGAAGCGAACGGCCTAACAGCCTGTGGCAAAAGTCCCGCGCGGCCAGGCGAAGTGGATTTTGGCCGCGAGCGAGACGCGACGACGAAGCGTATTGCAGCCAAATACGCTGAG
>Ga0208589_1000398_pt1 | contig 21215 bp, 22 predicted proteins | sample NGESurshal092012_2_FD_184486 | JGI IMG/M metagenome (GOLD analysis project Ga0208589, IMG submission 184486) | Arctic peat soil microbial communities from Barrow, Alaska - NGEE Surface sample F53-2 shallow-092012 (SPAdes) | ecosystem: Environmental > Terrestrial > Soil > Wetlands > Peat ... | reverse complement strand
GGTCAACTGCCGCTTGAGGACTTCCTTGTCCATCATGGCCTCCTGGTTAAGGGCTGGACGGCATTATAACCATCGTGCCACAAATTATGGGCACGCCCCGGAAACCGCGGCTCATCCCGAATATTTGCGTTTGGTTTCCCTTTGACTATATTAAATGATGCCCTATGACCGATAATATCCGATGGCATAGCGCCCCGGGGTCGTTTTCGACCCTGGAAGCTGGACAGGATGTCCGGCTGGAATCGAAAGGCAGGACGCCATGGCGACATCACGCAGGCAGCGTTTGTCGCAGCTCTGGCAATTTCCGCTACTGGTGGTTTCCCTCGGCTTCTTCGCCGTTGCCGGCTACCTTTTCATTAATCCCCAGCCCAAAGCCACCATCCAGGACAAGATCAACGTTGCGCGCAATTACCTGAAGCAGGACCGGCCGGAAGCGGCCATTGAGCAGCTCAATAAAATTCTCGATAGTGAGAATCCGCAGCCGCAAGTTGAAGGCGTGATTCATATTATGCTGGGCGAAGCGCTGGAAGCGGGGCAAATCCGCCTCAAGCTCAACATTCCGCAGAACTATGCGCGCATCATCGAGCAGACTCAGCTTGGGCTTTCCATGGGGATGACGGCTGATGCGGCGATCCATCGCCGCCTGGGCGACAGCTATTCACACCTGGGGAACGTGGAGCTGGCGGAGAGCCATTATCACCAGGCGATCGCGCTGGACCCTGATCATGGGCTGGACCTGCGGCGCAAGGTGATTGATCTGCAACTGGCGAACGATCAGGCCGACGCGGCGGAGCTATCGATTGACGAGTATCTGAAGCAGGCGGGTTTGGCGGCGGCGGAAAAGTCGTGGGCGATGGGGCAGAAGGCGCAGATGCTCATCGACCGAAGAAAGTATGATGATGCCCGCGCGCTGCTCGCCGGCGCGATCAAGCTGACGACCGACACCGCCCAGCAGGGCGAGTACAACTATCGCCTGGGGTACTGCACCTGGAAGGAAGGCGACGACAAGGAAGCCGAGCGTCTGCTTCGCCTGGCGCGGGATGAATTGAAGCCGAGTCACCCGCTGGACGGCGATGCGGCGTATGTGCTGGGGCGGATTTTCCAGGACCGGGGAGATCCGAAGTCGGCCAATTCGTTTTATCAGATCACACTCCTGAGCCATCCCGAATCGCCGTTTGCGCCGCTGGCGCTGCAGGGGCGGGGGATGTGCCGGCTGATGCTCAAGGACTTCGAGGCCGGGCTGGAAGACCTGCGCGATGTGGCGATGCAAATGTCGCAGCGGCAGGCGCGTTCGTCTCTGAAAGCGGAAGCGGTGCTGGCGATGGTGAAGGCCTCGGCGGTATTGTCGGGGGCGGAGAATTACGAGGGCGCGCTGGAGGTCATGGGCTACGAACAGCAGTTGGACCCCAAGCCGCCGGCCTCGTTTTTTGCCCGGTTGGGCAATTTGTATGAGAAGAGGGCGACGCAACTCGAGCGCTCGATTGCGGATGCCACCGCGGCCGAACAGGTGCGGCGAGCGCAGGAGGTGCGGGAATTGCGGGCGAAGGCGGGGGACGCCTTCGTCGCCAATTCCCGGGCGCAGACGATGAGCGATGATCAGGGGTACGGCGATGCGCTGTGGCACGGCATCGACCTTTATGATCAATCGGGCGATCTGCAGCGCACCATTTCCGCGCTGAATTTATTTGTATTGGAGCGTCCGGAAGACCGGCTCTCCCCGGATGCGCTGCTGCGTCTGGGCCGTGCGTATCAGGCGGCGGGAAATTTTGACAAGGCCATCGACGCGTATCAGCGAAATCAGATTCGATATCCGAACAGCATCGCGGCCAGTAAATCCGCCGTTCCGTTGGCGCAGGCTTATATTTCGCGCGGGCCAAAGGACTACGGCAATGCGGAAAAGGTGCTGCTGGGCGTCGTCGAAAATAACGCACTGATTGACCCGAGCGCCGAGGAATTTCATCAGGCGCTCTTTGAGCTTGCCCAGCTTCTATACCTGACGCATCGCTACGAGCCGGCCATTGCACGGCTTGAAGAGATCATGCACCGCTACCCCGGCGACGCGCAGTTGCCGCAGCTTACATTCCTGATGGCCGACAGCTATCGCAAGAGCGCGACGCTGCTTCAGTCGCGTCTGGCGTCGGCGTCCAATGCGCCGGGAGACATCGCCGAAGCGGTGTCGGCGCAGCATGACCGCTGGACGAAGGCGCGGCAGTTGTTTGATCAGGTTCTCGATCTTTATTCCAACTCGCCGCCCAATTCGGAGACCGACAAGCTTTACCAGAAGCTCAGTTGTTTCTATCGGGCCGACTGCATGTACGACCTGGGTAAGTACGAGGAGGCGATCAAACTCTACGACCAGGCCGCGTTTCGGTACCAGGATGATCCGTCGGCGCTGGCGGCGTATGTGCAGATCGTTAATTCGTACCGGGCGCTGGGCAAGCTGGATGATGCGCGAACGGCCAATGAGCGAGCGAAATGGATTTTGCGGCGCATGCCTGCGGAGGCGTTTAAGGACGGGACTTTTTCGATGCCCAAGGAGTATTGGGACGACTGGCTGAAGTGGACCAGCGAGTCGGGAGTTTTTTAAGCCCTTTTTAGTGAGGTGATTATGTCCTCGGAAAACGTACTGGAAGCCCTGGAAAAACAAGTTGGCTGCTACCGGGCGCTGGCTCGGCTGGCGGAGTTGCAGCACGAGCATGTGCGACAGAGCCGCACGGAAGACCTGCTTGCCGTATTGGGGCAGCGCCAGCAGGTGCTCGACCAGGTTGCGTTCTGGGAAGAGGCGATTTCGCCGGCCAAGCGAAGCTGGTCGGATTATCTCGGCGGGCTGGCGGATGATGATCGCAGCCGCGCGCAGGGGCTGATGGCGGAGAGCCGACGGCTGCTTGAGGAGATCACCAGCGCGGATCAGAACGACGCCATGGTGTTGCAGCAGAGGAAAATTGAAGTTGGGCGGGCGCTGAGGCAGAACGCGGCGGCGCGGCAGGTGACGCGGTCATATGCTGCGACGGCGCTTGGAGGGCGGGAGTCTTCGTTGGATTTTCGGAAGTGAGACGGAAGTGGCGCGGCGTATATTCGCGCCGGGCTAATGAGTGAAATTGGTGAAATTTGTGGTTTGAGGTTGATCGGAAACAATGGCAACGGCCGTTACATCTTCCACGCAGCCGGCCCAGCGGATTGAAGAGCTGGGGAAGATCATCGCGCAGTATAGCGAGATCACGGAGCGCCTGCGCCAATCGCATGAGCAGTTGCAGCAGACGGTTCAGTCGCTGCGAAATGATCTGGCGGAGAAGAACCGCCAGTTGGAGCGGCGGAATCGCCTGGCGGCGCTGGGTGAAATGGCGGCGGGTATGGCGCATGAGATTCGCAATCCGCTGGGCGGGATTCAACTTTATGCGTCGCTGCTGGCCAAGGATGTGGCGAAGGAGCCGGAACAGTTAAAACTCGTCAACAAGATATCGGGCGGGGTGACGCGGTTGGAATGGCTGGTCAGCCAGGTGCTGCAATTTACGCGGGAGATTTCGGCGAACGTTGTGGAAACCGATGCGGCCGAGGTGATACGGCAGGCGGTGGATCTGGCGCGGCCGCGCATGGAGGCGATGAATGTTCGATGCGACGCGCAGGGGCCGGCGTCTTTAACGGTGCGGATTGATCCGCATCTGGTTGGGCAGGCGGCGCTGAATCTGCTGCTCAATGCGGCCGAAGCGTGCGAAGCCGGGCAGGGGGGAGAAGTGCGGGTGAGGTGGGGTGAATCGGTGGAGGAACCGCAGGGGCGTCTACGGCTGGTGGTGTCGGACACCGGTCCGGGCATCTCGCCGGCGGCGCTGGACAAAATATTCAATCCGTTCTTCACGACCAAGGAAACTGGGACGGGTCTGGGATTGGCGATTGTGCACCGCATTGTCGAGGCCCATGACGGGGCCGTGTCGGTACGCAACCTTCCCGGCTCCGGGGCGGAATTTGAATTGAGGTTATGAAGCCATGGCACGAATACTTGTCGTCGATGATCAGGAGTTGATGCGCGATTCCCTTGCCACCACGCTCAAGCGCGAGGGGCATGAGGTCACGGCCTGCGCCGACGCGCAGACGGCGGTGTCGCGCCTCACGCTGGGCCGCTTTGATCTGTTGATCAGCGACCTGAAAATGCCGAAGACCACGGGCATCGAATTGCTGGGTGAAGCGCGGCGCCTGCGGCCGGACATGCCGGTGGTTTTGATGACGGCCTATGCGACGGTCCATACAGCCGTCGAGGCGATGAAACTCGGCGCGTATGATTACATCCAGAAGCCGTTCGATGGGGATCAGATCAAGATGCTGGTGGATCGGGCGCTGGAGCACAGCCGCCTGCGCCTGGAAAACCAGGCATTCCGAAGCATGACGGAGATTTTTGCCCCGCTCCCGCTCATCGGCAGCGGCCCGGCGATGCAGGAAGTACGGCAGAAAATTGAGTTGCTTGCCCGCAGCAATGCGACGGTTCTGGTGCGCGGGGAAAGCGGCACGGGCAAGGAAGTTGTTGCCCGGGCGATCCATCAGGCTTCGGCCCGCCGCGAGCGGCCGATGTTGGCGGTGAATTGCGCGGCGCTTTCGGAGAATCTGCTTGAATCCGAGCTTTTTGGCCATGAAAAGGGCGCTTTCACCGGCGCCGACAAGCTGCGCCGCGGCCGGTTTGAACTGGCGGATGGCGGCACGCTTCTGCTGGACGAAATCAGTGAAATCGCCCCGGCGCTTCAGGCCAAGCTCCTTCGAGTTTTGCAGGAAAGCTCGTTTGAGCGTGTGGGCAGCAGCCTGACTCAGGTGGTGGATGTGCGTCTGGTGGCGACGACCAATCGCAACCTGGAAGCCGCCGTTGAGGAGGGGAAGTTTCGCCAGGATTTGTTCTACCGGCTTAACGTGGTGCCGATTGAGATTCCGGCTCTGCGGCAGAGAGTTGAAGACATTCCCGACCTGGCGCGGCATTTTGTTTCGCTGGCGGCCCGCCGCGAGAAGACGGCCTTCCGGCACTTCGAGCCGGAAGCGATGCGGCATTTGCAGCGTTATCACTGGCCGGGCAATGTTCGCGAATTGCATAACATCATCGAGCGCGCCAGTGTCCTGGAAAGCGACCCGGGCCTGATTCGGGCCGAGACGATTGAGCCTTGGCTGCGGCGAACGCCGTCGGCTTCGGTTTCAACCGGAAATTTGGTCGGCATTCCACTGGCGCAAATTGAAAAGCAGGTAATCCTCGGCACGCTCGAACAATTCAAGGGCCACCGCGTCCGAACCGCGACGGCCCTTGGCATTGGTGTGCGAACGCTGGGAATGAAACTCAAACGCTGGCGGGAAGAAGGCGTTGAAGCCGGCGTTTAAGCATTGAAAAAGGTGTGAAAAGTGTGAAAAGTGTGAAAAGTGTGAGAGGTCAGAAGAGTGGCTTGCGGCATGAGGCCTAGGGCCGCGGGACGGGCGCAATTTTTGCCCGCGCCGCGCAGAAAAGGCCTGACGCTTTAGATCACGCGGATGACATGTCTGCGTAATCTTGGCGTGGCATGAGATTTGATTATTGATTCAAGGATGGTGGCCATGTTAATTGACCGGCTGCTCAATCAAGGACCTTCGCCGCTGCTCGAGCAGTGGCTTAACTTCACGGACAAGCGGCAGGATGTCCTGGCCGACGACGTGGTGAATGCCACGACGCCGGGGTTCAAGCAGAAGGATTTGTCGCTTCCTCAATTTCAGGCGGAATTGGCAGCAAAAGAGAAGGAAATGGAGACGGCTGCGCCCGGCTCCGTCGATTTCAATGATGTGTCGATGGATATTCAGAACCCACGCGGCTTGGTTTTTCATGATGGGAATAACCGCTCGATGGAACAATTGATGACCGATGAGGCGAAGAACGCATTGATGCATAACCTGGCGGTTGAACTGCTGCGGCGGCAGTATAGTACTTTGAATATGGCGATTATGGAGAGGCCGCAGTAAAGATTTTGGGGCGGTGAGGAAGAACCCCCACCCCGGCCCTCCCCGTGGGTACAGGGAGAGGGGGTAAGAATAAGTGGCTCGTGGAAGTGGTTGGCGAACTAGAGGACTTGCTATGTTTGAATCACTGGACATCGGCGCAAGCGGACTGGCGGCTCAGCGCACCCGGATGGATACCATCGCCGGGAATATCGCCAACGCCAATACCACGCACGATGCGTCGGGCAAGGTCAATCCCTACCGCCGGCGGTTTGTGTTGTTTGCCAGCGGTCAGCCGGATAATTCGGCGGCCTCGGGCGTTCATGTTCAGGCGGTTGGCGAGGATCCTTCGCCGCTCACCAAGAAATTTGAGCCGGGCAATCCTGATTCGGATAAAGACGGGTATGTAAGCTATCCCAATGTTGATCTCTCGATAGAATTTGTAAATGCGCTGGAGGCCTCGCGTGCATATGAGGCGGATATTACTATGATGGAGACGACGAAGAGCATGATCAGCTCGAGTTTGCGTATACTGGCATGAGTAAACGATGGTAAACGGCATGGACAATCTCGGTGGACTTGGAAGCGTGGGAGGCGTGGGCGGCATTCAGTCGCCCGTGGCCGCTCGTCCGGCTTCCGGCACATCCGCCGGAGCGAGTTTTGCCGACACGTTAAAGAAGAGCATTGACGAAGTCTCCCGAATGCAGCAGGATGCGTCGCAGGCCGTGGACGATCTGGCCACGGGCAAGGGAGATAATGTGACCGGTGTGATGACCGCCGTGGAAAAGGCGGATATGGCGTTCAAGACGCTTCTGGCAATTCGCTCGAAGTTAATGGACGCTTACGATGAGATCAAAGGCTTCCAGGTTTAACTGAGAGCGTTTGATTGCATTGGATGGCCAAGGAAGGCCCCTCATGGATATTTTCAAGGCACAACTTGCGCGGCTGCAGGAGCAGTTATCCGGGCTTACGTCGAGCCAGAAAATGCTGGCGGCGGCGCTGGTCATCATCATGGCGATGAGCCTGGTCTGGTGGGGGCGCTACGCCGGGCAGGCAGACCTCTCGCCGCTGCTGGATCAATCGTTTACGGCCGACGACATGGCGCAAATCACCTCGCGCCTGTCGGCGAAGGGGATTCAGTACACCGTCAGCGCTGACCGCATTCTTGTTCCCACCGATCGCAAGATTGAGATTCTTTCCGATCTTGGATTCGCGCACCTGCTGCCGCAGAAGATCAACACGGCATTTGACGAAATCGTCAAGCAGATGACGCCGTGGGACACGAGTGACAAGGACATGCACTTCTGGGTGGAGGCCAAGCAGCGCACGCTGGTTGCCGTGATCGGCAGCTTCCCGCATGTGCGCGACGCGACGGTTGTGATTGACCCGACCAGCGAGCGCCGACTGGACGGCCCGGACATCACGGCCACCGCGGCGGTTTATCTCACGACCAATTCGCAGGACGGCGAGCAGTTCAACGTGCGCCAGCTTGCGGTGGCCGCGGCTGATCTGGTCGCGGGTGCGGAAGCGGGCTTGTCGCGCGGTAAGGTCACGGTTGTGGTTGACGGGGCGACGATTCCGGTTCCCGATCGGGGCGGGGCATCGGATATGCCGGACGGGGATGCGATCGTTCAGTCGATCCGCGAAAACGAAAACATGTACCGCGACAAAATCAAGGGGGCGCTGGGCTGGATCAACGGGCTGTTTGTTTCGGTGCGCGTTGACCTGCATACGGCCCGCACCGAAATCGCGGAAACCACCTACGATCCGAAGGCGGTCGCCCACTCCTCGGTTTCAGAAGAGGAAAAATCGACCGAAACGAGCAATCCGACGGGCGGAGCTGAGCCAGGCGCGAGCGCTAACCTCACAGCGAATTCCGCTCCGACAGCCGCCGCGGGCGGGGGCGGCGCGCCCAATACCGACACCAGCTCCAAGCAGACCTACGCCAACGAGTTCAGCCACAAGGACACGCGGACGATCCAGCCGCCCGGCGAGGCGCCGCCGGTGTCGGCGTCGGTGCGGGTGCCGCGCAGTTATTTCCTGGCCATGTACAAGGACAAGAACAAGGGGGCCGATCCGACCAGCGACGCGGCGCTGGACGCTGTTACCCAAACTGAATTGAAGCAAATTCGCCAGGATGTCATGGCCTGCACGGGCATCAAGGACGAAGCCTCGGTTTCCACGAGCATGTATGACGACGTGGCGGTTGCGTCGTTTGGCAACCAGGCGGCTGGGGCTTCGGGGTCTTCGCAGGTGACCCGGTTGCTTGAAGGCCATGTGAAAGATATCGGCGTTGGTGCGTTGGCGATGGTCAGCCTTTTCATGGTGATGATGATGGTTCGCAAATCCGGTGGGCCGTCGCTGGCGATGGCCGGGGGGGGCAGAACTTCCGCGGAGTCTGACGAGCCGACCAATCGCCTTCAGGCCGGGCCAATTGTTGCCGGTGAAGTGAGCGAAGGCGACCGGACCATGGACGGCATGGAGCTTGACGCCGAAGCCGTCAAGACACAACAGGTGATCGAACAGGTTTCGAGCATGGTTTCAGAAAATCCGGACGCGGCGGCCAACCTGGTTAAACGTTGGCTCAACCGGTCCTAGCAAACAAGGGCGAATCAAGTGGCCGGCGACAACGAAACAACTGGAGTTCGCAAGGCGGCAGTGCTGCTGGTGTCTCTCAGCCAGGATCAGGCGGCGGAGATTCTCAAGCGCCTTCCGCTGGAGGCGGCCGAGGAGGTCAGCCGCGAGATCGCGTCGCTTGGGCAGGTCACCAGCACGAGCCGCCGTGAAGTATTCGGCGAGTTTTATAATCTCGCGCTGGCCAACGCGTATGTCGCCGAAGGCGGGCTGGAATACGCCAAGGCCCTGTTAACCAAGAGCCTCAGCGGCGAACAAGCCTCGCGCATGATCGCGCAGGTTACGCAGCAGGTGCAGACCACTCCGTTTTCCTTCCTGCAAAAGGCGGAAAGCGAAAACCTCCTGACATTTATTCAGGACGAGCATCCGCAAACCATCGCGCTGATTTTAGCGCACCTGCCGTCGCAGAAGGCCAGCGAGATTCTGGTCGGGCTGCCGGCGCAGAAGCAGATCGAGGTGGTGAAGCGCGTGGCCAACATGGAGCAGACCAATCCTGAAGTCATCAAGGAAGTCGAACGCGGCTTGGAGCATCGACTGAGCGACATTGTCAGCCAGACATTTGAGAAAGCCGGCGGCGTGGATACGGTTGCCGAGATTCTCAACCTTGCCGACCGGAGCACGGAGAAGGGGATTATGGAGGGCCTGGAAGCCGAAGACCCGGACCTGGTAGAGCAGATTCGCCGCCTCATGTTTGTGTTCGAGGACATTCTGCTGGTCAACGACAAGGGGATTCAGTCGGTGCTCAAGGAAGTGGACAACGAGGAGCTGGCTCTGGCTCTGAAGACGGCGAGCGACGAACTGAAGCAGAAGATATTCAAGAACATGTCCGAGCGAGCGGCCCAGCTTATTCAGGAAGACATGCAGTACATGGGCCCGGTTCGGGTAAGCGATGTGGAATCGGCGCAGCAGAAGATCGTGGATATTGTGCGCCGCCTGGAAGACGCGGGCGAAATCATCATCGCCGGCCGCGGCGGCGAAAAAGAAATGGTTGTGTGATGGGATAGTCCCTCTTACCCCGCTCTTGCTTCCTCGCCCGGTATTCTGGGAGAGGGCTGGGGTGAGGGGTTTTGTGATGTGGATTAAAAGAGCACGCGAACATGCCATTACTCAAATCCGCCAACGTCCCGTCTTCGATCATGCCGTTTTCGATGCGAAGCATCGAGAATCAGGCTCGCGGAATTCTTACGCAGGCGCAAAAGCAGGCCGAAGACCTTCTCGCCGCGGCACAAACGGAGGCTCAGGCGCTGAAAAGCACCGCCCATTTGCAGGGCGTTGCCGACGGCAAGCGCGACGGCATCGCACAGGGGCTTGCCGAGGGAAAAAAGACCGGCCACGACCAGGCAATCGCCGAGCACAAGGATAAATTCACGACCACAATGAACGCGCTGCAAAAGGCTGCCAATGAATTTGAATCACAGCGCGGCGAATTGCAGGCGCAGGGTCTTCGTTCCGTCATTGAGCTGTCGGCGGCCATCGCCCGGCGCATTACGCGTCGCCAGGCGGAGATCGATCCGGAAGTTCTCATCGCCAACCTTGAAGGGGCGATGAAATTGGTCTGCCACTGGACGGATGCGCGCATTGCCGTCAGCCAGCGCGATCTGGCGGTTCTTAAACTTGAAATGCCGAATTTGAAATTGAAGTGGCCGCAACTGGCTCATGTTGAACTGGTTGAGGATGCGGCGCTAACGCCCGGCGGCTGCCGGCTCTTTACTGCCGCCGGATCCATCGACGCCGATCTTGAAGCGCAGCTTGATCGCGTGATTGAGCAGGTATTGCCGGTACGTCCAAGGCAGGATTCACCGCCGAAGGAGAATCCGGCGAAGGAGAATCCGGCGAAGGAGACTGGGCGGGCGGACAATGTGCAAACGCAAGGTTCCCAGACGAAAGGACAGGAGAAGTAGTGTCCCGCTTCGCGGCGCAAATCTCCGCGGTTGAGCAAGCTCTGCCGTATGGCGTGTCAGGCCGCATTCAGGCGGTGGGGGGTCTGGCCATCGAAGCGGGCGACCTGAATCTTCCGGTGGGCTCGCTCTGCCGTATCTCCAGCTCTGACGGCCGCAGCACGCTGGCCGAAGTGATTGGATTTAATGGCGACCGCACGCTGCTTATGGCGCTGGAATCGCCGGGCGGGGTTTCGCACGGGGATCTGGTGCGGAATATCTCCGCGGCGGCCACGATCGGCTGCTGCCCGCAAATGCTCGGGCGCGTGCTCAACGGGCTGGGCCAGCCGATTGACGGCAAAGGGCCGCTGCCGCTGGCTGACCCGCGACGGCTCGACGCCACGGCGGTTCAGTGCATGGGCCGCACTCACATCGACAAAGCCATTGCGACCAGCGTGCGGGCCATCGACGGGCTGCTGACGTGCGGCCTCGGGCAGCGCATGGGAATTTTCTCCGGCCCCGGTGTCGGCAAGAGCCTGTTGCTCGGACAGATCGCCAAGCACACCAGCGCAGATATTTCCGTGGTTGCGCTCATCGGCGAGCGGGGCCGCGAAGTCGGCGAGTTTCTCACGCGCAACCTCGGGGAATCCGGGCTTAGGCGCTCGGTGGTCATCGTGAGCACGGGAGACGAAGCTCCGCTTCTGCGCGTGCGGGCGGCGAAGGTGGCGACGACCATCGCCGAATATTTCCGCGACCAGGGCAAGCACGTTTTGCTACTGATCGATTCGCTCACGCGCCTTGCGCAAGCTCAGCGCCAGATCGGCCTGGCGGCGCGTGAGCCGCCGGCTACGAAAGGATTTCCGCCCAGCGTTTTTGCAATGCTTCCGCAGATTCTGGAGCGCGCCGGACGCACGCCGCAGGGTTCGGTCACCGGCTTTTACACCATTCTCGTAGAGGCGGATGATTTTAACGAGCCGATCGCCGATGCCGTGAAAGGCATCGCCGACGGACACATCTGGCTCAGCCGCGCGCTGGCGAATCGCGGACACTTTCCGGCGATTGACGTGCTGCAGAGCATCAGCCGTGTGCGCGGCGACGTTGCCGACCCCGAACAGGTGCGGCAGGCGCGGCGAATTCTTTCGGTACTGGCGGCGTATCAGGACATCGAAGACCTGGTCAATATCGGCGCGTATGTGGCCGGGACCAGTGTGGAGTTTGATCTGGCCGTGAACGCACGGCCGCGGATCATCCAATTTCTGCAACAGGATTTCGCCGCTCCTTCGACGCTGGCGCAGGCGAGTGCGCAGTTGAAAGAGGTCTACAACTTCATTGATCAACTGGAGCGGGCGTTAAAGGCACAGGCGGCCAAGAAAGCGGGGAAATAATTCATGCCCGCATTCAAGTTCAAACTCAACGGCGTTCTTCGCCATCGCTTGCAGATCGAACGCCAGAAGCAGCGTGATACGGCGATTGCCCGGCAGCGCGTGCGGGACGCGGAGCAGGAGCTGCGCGAACTGAACCAATCCATGCAGGCCACGACTCTCGACCTTCGGTCCAACCATCTGATCGGCAAGCTGGACATGGCGTTTATCGCGGCCCATCGGCGGTATATCGCCTCCATGCAGCGCAAGGGGGATGGCCTGGTGCAGAAAATCATCGGGTTCCAGCGCGAGGCGCTGGCGCAGCAACTGTTGCTGGCCGAGGCGGCCAAGCGGCGCAAAGCCATCGAGAAGCTGAAGGAGCGCCGCCGCGAACTGTGGCTCGAAAATGAAGCTCGGCTTGAGGCCGCCGCTTTGGATGAGGCGGGCAGCCAGATCTTTTTTGCGCGGCGGGCGGAAGAGTTTGCGGTTGAGATGAGTAGGGAAATGAATGAGGCTTGACGCGACTTGCTGGTGGGTTGAGAAAAGAACCCCCACCCCAACCCTCCCCCTGAGTACAGGGAGAGGGGGTAGAGGGGAGTTCGCCTTTGAGATGAATACGGAAATGAATGAGGCTGCCCGATGAAAAAGATACTTCGCGTGATCGCTTATGCGCTGGCCCTGAATTTCCTCGCCGTAATTGGCGGCGTCGGGGCTTTGTGGCGCAGCGGGCATCTCGATCATGAGCGCATTACCTCCATTAAGGCCCTGCTCTTTCCGCCGCCGGTGGCGCTGGACACCGCCTCGACCACGCAGCCGAGCGACGGGGCGGCCACCCGGCCCTCATCGCAATTGGATGAGCTGCTCGCCAAAGCCAGCGGTCGGAGCGCGGAGCAGCAGGTGGAGTTTTTGAGCCAGTCGTACGATTCGCGCATGGGGCAGCTCGACATGCGGGCGCGTGAGTTGAGCGACCGTCAAACTGAAATTGATTCCGCGAAGCAGGCCCTGACGAGCGACCGCGCCGCGCTGGAGGCGGAGAAGAAGAAAGTGGCCGCACAGGAACAACAGGCGGCGGTGCAGGCGGGCGATCAGGGGTTCCAGGACAGCCTCACGCTTTACTCCAATCTGCCGGCCAAACAGGTCAAAACAATTTTTATGACCCTGAGCGATGACACGTTGGTGCGGTATTTGCAAGCCATGCCTTCCAGAACGGCGGCGAAGATCCTGAAGGAGTTCAAGACTCCTGACGAGATCGCGCGGACGACCAAGGTCATGGAGTTGATGCGGCTGGCGAGCCAGAAGCCGGCGCCGCAGACGCAGCCATCCGACGGCTCGACTCCTGGATCGACGGCCGCCGTGAATGGACCATGATCCCGGCCTCTGAGCCGGAGGCATGCAAATATGTCGAGAATCGGCTCGTTTTTATCAGATTCCACCGGGGCTTCCGGCATTTCGTCCAGCGGCGGTTTGGCCGGGGGCGCGGCCAATGCTCAAGGGCCGTCGATCTTCGATACTGTCCTCCAATCGGCTCAGCAGGCAGCAATACAATCTCCGGCGGCAGGGGGCGCGACAGGCGATTTGTCGAGCGATTCATCCGGCGGTTTATCCAATGACACCGCGGCTTCCAGTAACGCCGCCGCGGACGAAGCCAACCCGCAATCTTCGCCGTCCACCGCGCAAAATGCGCCGATTGAGCCTTCGGAGCCGGATTCCGATAACACGAATTCTCCGGTTCCGAAAAAAATAAGCGTTAATTCTTCCAAGGCGGCGGCCACTCCGCAATCCGCGGCGACCGGCACTTTTGGAAAGACATCCGCCAAGCTCGCGGCGATTAACCCAGCGGCAAAAGCTCCGACGAAAGCGAAGTCGGGAGAAGCAAAACAAACGGCCGACGAAAACGCATCGGCGCAGAGCGATCAGAATTCCAACGCGAATAATCCGCTGAACGCACAAGCGGCCGTCCAAAATCAGGTGTCGTCCGATACGGCGGCACACGCGGGCGATTCATCTGATGCGTCGGCGGGCGACGCAGGCTCCAAATCAACTACCACCGCCGCGAATGCAAAAAGCTCCGCGACGATTTCGCCGGGATTTCTTTCGCACGGGGCGGCGAATGCGGCTGATCCATCAGCGCACGGCTTGTCCGCCTCCGCCAGCGCTAAAGGCAAAACCGCGAATTCCTCTACGACCAATACCGCTCCAACACCCCCGACAACGAACGCGCCGCCGCCCACGGCGGACGCCAATGCGTCGGTTGCGAACAATATCGCCACGGGGTTTTCCGCGGTTCTCGGCTCACATATTTCGCCGCCAGCCGCGGTTGGCGGGCAAGCCGCAGGCACATCTGCCGCGTCTGCCGCGGCGGCACACGCCGCAACGCAAGCCGCCCTGGCGTCGGCCTCTTCCAGCGATGCCAGCTTTGTTTCGTCCAATTATCCATCCATCATTCAGGGCGTTCACGGCCGGCTCCTGCCGGACGGCGGCTCGATGCAAATCAGCCTTTCGCCGCCGGAACTGGGCGATTTGCAGCTTAATGTACAGGTCCGCGACGGAGCGCTCTCGGCCATCATCCAAACCACCACCGACACCGCCGCCCGACTGCTGGGGCACAACCTCAACCAATTAAAAAGCTCGCTGGAAGGCGCCGGCGTCACGGTCGAAAAGCTCCAGGTTTCGCAGGCGCCCCGGAATACGGCGTCCAATTCTGATCAATCGCAGCAGGAAGAGCGGCAAAGTTCAGCCGGCAACGAACAGACGCAGCGCGAGCAGCAGCGACGCGAAATGCTGCGACGGATGTGGCGGAAGGTGAGTGGGAATGATGAATTGGATCTTGTCGCTTAAGGTGAGTGGTAGGTTGAAGTTTTAATCGCGGAGAAGAGTTTGAAGTTTTCAGTTTTCAGTTTTCAGCCAGGAAAAAAGCCGGCCTCCTAGCTGAAAACTGAAAACTTCAAACTAGAATCAAAACCCACGCATAAATCGCGCGTGGAGGCGCAACTAAGGCGCGTGGAAAAATTGCCCAGTCGGTTTTTTTGATTTTCTTATTCGGCGCGGCCGAAGGAATTGTTATATGAGCAGCACCAGCACCATTCTTCCAAACAGCGCGGTCCAAAGTTCCACGACCTCCAGCACCACCACCGGGGCCACGGGGTTCAACAGCCTGAAGCCGACGGACTTCATCAACATGATGGTGACCGAGCTGAAGAACCAGGACCCGCTTCAGCCGGCGAGCAGCCAGGATTTGCTGGCGCAGATGAGCCAGATCGGGCAGCTTCAATCGAGCAACCAGCTTCAGACCACGCTGACCGGTCTGGCCGCACAGAATCAGATCGGGGCGGCCTCTTCTCTGATCGGCAAGCAGGTTCTGGGCACCGACGACAACAGCAAGACGGTCACCGGCACGGTTACGTCGGTCTCGATCACGCAATCGGCGGCCGGCACCGGCGCTTCGTCGGTGACTCTGAATCTCGACAGCGGCGACACACTGCCGCTCTCCAACGTGCAGGCGATCGCGCCGGTTGCGACGGCGCAGCAAGCCGCCGCCCAGGCTGCTTCGCAGGCGGCCGCGACCCAGGCCGCCACCGTGCAGTCGGCGGCGGCCCAGGCGTCAAGCGCTCAGGGTGGTTTGGTACAAAACTTGCTGTCCGCAGTCGGACTTTGATCTTTACGCGACGCCTCGCACGGACGGACGGGGCCTAAACCAACGCGCGGCGGAGCCGCCAACGTGCCACGGGCACCAGGTTATTTAACATGGCTCTTTCCAGCACGCTCTTCACCGGCCTTTCGGGATTGGTCGTCAACCAGTCGCAGCTTAATGTTGTCGGCAACAACATCGCCAACGCCAACACGACGGCCTTCAAGGCCAGCCGCACTATTTTCAGCCCTCAATTTTACGAGACGCTCAGCACGGGTTCGCCCGCCAACGGAACCAGCGGCGGATCCAATCCCAGCCAGATCGGCCTGGGCGCTCAGGTCGCGGCCATCCAGCAGAATTTCAGTCAGGGGGAACTACAGACCACGGGCCAAAGCAACGACCTCGCCATTGACGGCTCGGGTTTCTTCGTCGTTAAAAACGACAATGGCAGCCAGCTCTATACACGCAACGGGGCGTTCCAACTCAACAGCAACAACCAGCTCACCGATACCGGCGGCGATTTCGTGCTGGGTTATCCCGTGAATTCAGGCTTCCAGGTTGTCAGCGGAAATCCACAGCCGATTACCATCCCCATCGGCGGCGGCGCGGGAACCGGCGGCGTGCAGATTGGTACGCTCGCCAAGCCGACTTCTAATGCGGCCATCACCGGCAACCTCGACTCCGGCGGCGTTGTCGGCACTACGGGCGCTGTGCTGACGAGTCAGACACTTACGCAAGCTAGCGGTGTACCCATCGACGGCACTACTTTTCTCACAGACCTCGTCGATGTAGCCACGAATGCGCCGGTTTATAATGCTGGCGACGTGATCTCGGTCTCCCCCCAGCAGGGCGGCCGCTCTCTCCCGACCAAAACTCTCGATGTCACCGGCGGCACGACTGTTCAGGACCTCCAAGATTTCTTCAACGCCGCGATGAACATCAACACGACGCTCCCGGCCGGGTCCACCGACCCCGCTCCCGGCGTCTCGCTCACCACTGTCACCGGCGGACAGCAACTGACCATCACCGGAAACGTTGGCACCGCCAATGACATCACCATCCCCATCGGCAAACTCTCCAATTCCCCGAGCGGCACGACGCTGTCCTTCGCCAAAACCAGCGCCGCCAACGGTGAAAGCGTGAACACTCCCATCACCGGTTACGATTCACTGGGCAATCCGATCGCATTTAACGTCACCGCGGTCCTCACCAGCAAGACCAACACCGGCACGGGCTGGGAGTTTTTCGTAAGCTCGCAGGACAATAAAACCGCCACGGCCGCCGGCATTGAAAACCCCGCCATTCAGGTCGGGACTCTCAACTTCAACAATGACGGGCAGTTGACCGCCTTCACCGGCGACAATTTTTCTCTCAACCGCACCGGTACAGGCGCCACGGCCAACCAGCAGATCGCTCTCGATTTTTCAGGCACGCAGGCACTGGCAGGCGCTACATCAAGCCTGGTCAGCCCTTCGCAGGATGGCTTCGCCCAGGGCACACTCAGCAGTTACAACGTCGGCGCGGATGGCACGATCACCGGCACCTACTCCAACGGCCTGACGGAAACCATCGGGCAGATCGCCATGGCCAGCTTTCAGAACCCCGCCGGCCTCGTCAACCAGGGCGGCAGCCTCTACTCCGCGGGCGCCAGCAGCGGCTCGGCGCAAATCACCGCCCCCCAGCAGCAGGGTAACGGCACGATCAAATCGGGCGAACTGGAAATGAGCAACGTCGATTTGTCCCAGGAGTTCATCAACCTGATTATCGCCTCCACGGGCTATTCCGCGTCGAGCAAGGTCGTTACCACCAGCGACCAGCTTCTAACCGCACTTTTGAACACCGCACGGTGAAAATCATGATTACCCTCACACGTCTCAACGGCCAGCAGTTTGTGATGAATGCCGATAAAATCCGGTATATCGAGGCTACGCCGGATACTGTGGTGTGCTGCGATACGGGGGACAAGCTGATGGTGAAGGAGACTTTGGCCGAGGTGATGCGGCGGGCGATTGATTATAATAGGGTGATACGAAGGCCGGTCACTGAGTGAATACTTTTAGTTTGAAGTTTTCAGTGTTCAGTTTTCAGCTAGGAAAAGCATGGTCTCCCAGTTGAAAACTGAACACTGAAAACTTCAAACTCCAGCCCCCCATCCAGCCCCAACCTGATTATGCCGATACAATTAGAGTGCGCTGCTTCCCAGCGGCTCACGATTTGAGGCATTAAACATGGCTGAAAAGGCTGAAAAAAAGGCCGAGGCTCCGGCTCCGGCTGCTGACAAGACTGCCGCTAAAGGCGGGGGCGGTCTACTCGCAAAAACTCCCATTCTGCTCGGCGGCGTCATGCTCATCGAGGCGGTGGTGCTTTTCGCGGGGATGAAATTCCTGGGCGGGTCCGCGCCCAAACCGGCTAATGGGGCTGACCTGGTGGACGGGGCCAAAGCCGACGGCAGCCCCACTTCACAGCCGGTTGATAAAGCCGCCAGCGTTGAAGTTGATCTTGTTGAATTCAAGGCGTTGAACAAGCTCAGCGGCCACTCGTTTCTGTATGATGTAAAGATCGACGCGACGGCCAAGACCGAGTTTGCCGACCGGTTGAAACAAGCAATCAAGGATCACGACGCCTTGATTAAGGATCGCGTCCGAACGATAATCGCGGAACTGGATCCGGAGAAGTTAGGTGGGGCTTCGGAGCCGGGTCTGGAAACGCTCAAGCGGCAGATCAAGTTTCAGCTCGACGAAATGTTGGGCGAAGGCCTGGTGCAGGAAGTGCTGGTGCCGCGATGCATCCCCATCCGAACGGACTATTGATCCGGCGGATATAAAATTCAGGCCATGGCAGCCAATCCGAATTGCGGCTGCCGACCAAGGATGGTGACCGATGGCCCAGGAAACTCCGGCTGATTCAAATGAAACTCCAGAAACGGTTGCGCCGGTGGCTGACGCCGCGCCGGCTGCTCCTGCTGCAATGGCGGTGGCGACTGCGGATGCGGCTGCAACTGAAGGCGAAGCTGCGGATGCGGCGGGCCTTGAAGAGCTTCTCAAGCAGGCGAGTTTTGAAGACCCCTCCGCCAACGCCGTTCCCGACGCCGAAAAATTTCCGCTGCCCGCATTTCAGCAGGTGATGCAGGACGCCCAGATTTCCAGCATTGATCTTCTGCGCGATGTGGAATTGACGGTGAAGATCGAACTCGGCCGCAACCGCATGTTGGTCGAGGAGGTTCTCAAGCTGGCCGAAGGAAGCGTGGTGGAACTGGATAAACTCGCGGGCGATCCTGTCGATGTCTTCGTCAACGACCGGTTGGTGGCGCGCGGCGAGGTGCTGGTTCTCAACGATAATTTCTGCGTGCGCGTCAATGAAATCGTAGCCGGCGCTCAGGAAGAAGCGGATTAACCGGGGAATCAAAGTGCAGGCGCGACAAATCCAACCAATGAGATTTTCCCCGAGATCCCCTCTCCATGCACTCAGGGGGAGGGTTAGGGTGGGGGTTCTTTTTTTTAGCGTAAACTTCCTCGCAATCTGTTTCGCATTTGGCCCCAGTTCGGTGGCTTCTGCCGAGAGCGCGCCGGCGCCAACACCACCCGCCGCGCCAATCGTAGTTGACGCGCACGCGGGCAAAACCATCCACCGCGACAACCCGCAGGCGATTCCGACCGGCAAACCCGCGGCTGTTCCGACATCGTCCTATCAATTCGACAGCGGCCAGGTGATAGTCGCACTCGCGGGCGTCATCGGCCTGATCTTTGCGCTGCGCCAGATCGGGCGCCATTATTTTCCTGCGGCCATTGCGTCCGGGCGCAGCGGCGCGGTGAAGGTGCTGGCGCGCTGTCCACTGGCTCCGCGCCAGCAGGTGCTGCTGATTCAGATCGGCCGCCGCATCGTTGTGGCTTCGGATTGTGCTTCACAGATCAGCTCGCTTTGCCAGATCACTGATCCGGATGAAGTGGCGGCGCTGATCGGCCAGATTCAGCAGGAAAAAATCGGCAGCGGGGTGAGTCCGTTTACTTCCTGGTTCAAGAGGGCCGGCGATGTGTATGAGGATGAAAAGGTTTCGCCGGCCGAGATGAATCGCACCAACATGGATATGGCAAATGCGGATATGGCGGGGATTGAGACTAATGAGATGCCTGACGCGGCTTCGATCCGCCAACTGACGGAAAAAGTGCGTGATGTTGCCCGGCAATTGAGCCAGACGAGCCGCCCGGCATAGGCTGACGGTACGGACAATTGAAGGCGCACAATCCGTCTCCACGGAATTGCCGGCGCATATAATGCTTGCATTGGGATTGACTGCGGAGGCATGGCGACGCAAGCTTATCGGGATGCAAAAGCCCAACAATCTCGACCCATTTGCGGAGATTATTCTGGAGCGGCTGCGCCTTGATCCCGCGTCGTCGGAGATCATTCTGGGCGGGTATTTTGGGCTTCAACATTATCTGGACTATCGCCGAACTCACGACATTGACGCCTGGTGGCGCCATCGAGCCAATGTGGAAACGGAAAAGGCCATTCGCCGCGTTATGCAGGAGGTCGGGGCTGAGCGAAATGCCCGCTATCAGGAACGACGGTTTGGGGAAACGATTTCCTTTGAGATTGCTGAACCTGATAGACGGCGCATGTCCTTTCAAATTGCAGTTCGGGATATCGCGATTGACGCGCCCCAAGCCAGCCCCTGGAATCCGATTCTGATTGAGACACTGCGCGACAACATCGCATCGAAAATGAACGCCCTGGTTAGACGCGGCGCCCCCCGCGACTTTCTGGACATTCGGATGGCCGTAGATTCGGGGATGGTGAGCAAGGAGGAATGTTGGCAACTCTGGTTGCTTAAAAATCCAGGCCAGCGCGTCGCCGAAGCCATGGCCATGACGCTGCTCAATCTAGAGAATCTGGAACAGCGACGGCCATTGAATCAAATCGAGGATATCGCTGACCGGGCCAATGCGCAGGTCGTTCGGAATTGGTACCGGAGTGATTTCCTGCGAGCTAAAATGATTGACTGGAATTTTCGTGACCGGAAACCGGAATGAACGCCATGGAGCTTGACGCCACCCTATATCCCGATTGCGACCTGCCGCCCGCCCGATTGGACAAACCCGGCGAGAAGGCCGACTACCTCCACCGGGTTTGTTCGGCCATGGATTTCCACGTTGTTCCAGAGGCGGCGACATTCGATCAACTGGCCAAATGGAAGGAAATCTTTGACCAATATCCATTGCCGGCCTCTCCAGCCTATCGAGCTCTACGCACGTGGTTCGGCTGGGAACCCGTGGAAATCCCCGCGGGATTGCCGGCTTCCCGCCCGTACTATTTAGCTCTGGATGCCACGGAAGACCGGCCGCCAGACCCCTGCGAGTCGCTGATTTGAGTTTGATGGAGTCATTGTCCGAAGCTTTACCCTGAACCGCGTGGAAGACTGAACCTTGTTGGGTTTGCGATGATGCGGCATAATGATGCAGCTTGATGCCGTGCCGGCAGGTTGCCATTGGGAGTCGGCCGGAAAAATGATCGGAATGCAAATTCTTTGATTATAAAGCTCGGGAGCATAGCTCAGCGGTTAGAGCAGGGGTCTCATAAACCCTTGGTCCTCGGTTCGAATCCGAGTGCTCCCATATCATAATTTTGCACTTCTCCGCGCCCGTGACTGTTTTTGGCTGTTGGGCATGGGTCTACATGGTCCATGGTTAGCAGCCTGTGGCAAAAGTCTCGCGGGCCCTGCTCGTGTCTTTTGGCCGCGAGCTTCGTTGCTCCTCCTCAGCGTATTTGGCTGCAATACGCTTCGTC
>Ga0208589_1000397_pt1 | contig 21259 bp, 17 predicted proteins | sample NGESurshal092012_2_FD_184486 | JGI IMG/M metagenome (GOLD analysis project Ga0208589, IMG submission 184486) | Arctic peat soil microbial communities from Barrow, Alaska - NGEE Surface sample F53-2 shallow-092012 (SPAdes) | ecosystem: Environmental > Terrestrial > Soil > Wetlands > Peat ... | reverse complement strand
ATTCGTCCCGAGACGATGCTGACGGCGCCGAACTCGCCTAGTGCGCGCGCTGTCGTCAGCACGACGCCGTAGACGACGCCCCAGCGGATGCCCGGCAGCGTGATCCGCCAGAACGCCTGCCAGCCGCTCGCGCCAAGCGTCGAAGCTGCCTGCTCGGCGTCCGTGCCGAGCTCGCGCAGCACCGGGATCGTCTCGCGCGCGACGAACGGCAGCGAGACGATCGCCGTCGCGAGCACCATGCCCGGCACCGAGAAGATCACCTGGATGCCGTTTTCGGCGAGCCAGTCGCCGAGCCAGCCCGTTTTGCCGTACGCGAGCACGAGCGCTAGCCCGATGACGACCGGCGAGATCGCAAACGGCAGGTCGATCAGCAGGCCGAGCAGCCACTTGCCTTTGAAGCGGCCGCGCTCGAGCAGCAGTGCCATGCCGATCCCGAAGACCGTGTTGAGCGGCACCGAGATCGCGACGATCTCAAGCGACAGCCAGAAGGCGTGCTGCGCGTTCGGTTCCTGGATTGCGTTCCACACCGGCGTCAGGCCGTGTTCGAACGTGCGGTAGAAGATCATCGCGACCGGCGCGAGCAGCAGCAGCGCGAGATAGCCGAGCGCGATCGTGCGCACTCCGTACTTGCGCGCGCGTACCGCCCGCTCGGGGCTCGAGCCGCCGTGCGGCGCGCCCTGACCGGTCGAAGTGGGGGAGAGCGCGAGCGAGCCGGACGCGCTAGAGGACATGCTTCGACCTCCAGCGCGAGAGCAGCGTCAGCGCGGCGAGCACGACGAGCGCAGCGAGCAGCAGCACTACGGAGACGGCCGCCGCGGCCGGCAGGTTTTCGTTCTGGATCTGCCCGAAGACATAGACCGAGCCGACCTCCGTCTTGAACGGCAGGTTGCCCGTGATCAAGACGAGCGAGCCGAACTCACCGACGGCGCGCGCGAAGCTGAGCGCGACGCCCGAGATGATCGCCGGCGTGAGGCTCGGCAGCACGATCCGCCGCAGCACCGTCATTGGCGAGGCTCCGAGCGACTCGGCCGCTTCCTCCATCGAGATGTCGAGCTCGTGCAGCACCGGCTGCACCGAGCGCACGACGAACGGCAGCGTGACGAACAGCAGCGCCAGGCCGATCGCGGTGCGCGTGAACGCGACGTCGATTCCGACCGGGCTGCCTTTGCCGTAGAGCGCGAGCAGCACGACGCCGGCGACGATCGTCGGCAGCGCGAACGGCAGGTCGATCAACGCGTTGACGATTTTCTTGCCGCGGAACTCGTCGCGCACGAGCACCCACGCGATGATCGTCCCGAAGACTGCGTTGATCACGACGACGATTGCCGAAACGATCAGCGTCAGCTTGATCGCCGCGACGGCCTCGGGGTTTGAGATCTCGCGCCAGAAGCGACTCCAGCCACCGGTGCCCGACTTCGCCAGCAGCGCCGCGACGGGCAGCAGCACGAGCACCGACAGGTAGATGCCGAGCAGTCCCTTGCCGAGCACGCTGCCGCCGCGCGCGCCCAAGCTGGGCGCGCGCATCCGCTTGACGGCAACCGATGAGCCGCTATTTGGCAGTGGAGACCCCCAGCGACTGCTCGATCTTCGTGACGATCCCCGTTTCGGGTTCGAAGAATTCCTTCGTCACCTGCTTCCAGCCACCGAGCGTGTCGATCGTGAACAGGCCCGCAGGCGTCGGGAACTTCGACGCCGCTGCGATGCTCGAGACCACCGGGCGGTAGCCCTGCTGCGCCCAGATCGTTTGACCGGCCGTCGAGGTCAGGTAGTTGACGAACTTCTGCGCCGTCGCCGCGCCCGAGCCTTTGCCGACGACCGCGATCGGGTTCTGGATCAGGATCGTGTCCTTCGGGATCACGTATTCGACCGGTTCGCCCTTCTTCTGATCGGTGATCGCCTCGTTCTCGTAGTCGATCAGCGCGTCGCCGCGGCCGGAGACGAACGTCTGCAGCGCGTTGCGCGCCGAGCTGTCCTGGCTGACGACGTTCTTGAACAGCGACTTCAGGTATTCCTGCGCCTGCGCCGGCGTCTTGCCTTCCTTGATCTGCGCGCCGTACGCGGCCATGATGTTCCAGCGCGCGCTCCCCGACGTGAACGGGTTCGGCGTGACGACCTGCACGCCGCGCTTGATCAGGTCAGCCCAGTCTTTGATGTGCTTCGGGTTGCCCTTGCGCACGATGATCACGGCGACCGAGTTCGTGACGAAGCCGTGCGTCGCGTTCTGGTTCCAGCTCGAGTCGACGAGCCCCGCCTTGACGAGCCGTTCGACGTCCGGTTCGAGCGAGAAGTCGACGACGTCGGCGTGCAGTCCGTTGGCGACCGCGCGGCTCTGTTCACCGGATGGTCCATAGGACTGCTTGAAGCTCACGCCCTTGCCTTCTGGCGTCGCTGTGAACGCGGGAATCAGCTTTTCGAAGGCTGCCTGCGGCGTCGAGTAAGCGACGAGCGTCAGATCGCTGCTTGATCCGCCACTGCCGCCGCTGCTGCTCGACGAGCCGCACGCGCTGAGGCCGACCGCTGCGATCGCGAGCGACAAAAAGACTGCAAGGGTTTGTTTTCTCATAGCAACTTTCTTCATCGAAATAGTTGACAAAGTCGAGGAAATCGAAGAAACCAGGTAGCTGATCGTAGGGGACATGAATACCAGAAACAAGATCAGGATTAGCGAGTTTCGGTCGGCTCCGTGAACGAATTAGAGACAAGCCTTGTGGCGTGTACCCTCTCGCCCTTCACTATCTGTGAGCAATCCCACAAACGCGGCGCGGTTTGGTCAGTTCTATGGCTGGGTAATCTGACCCGAGTCCGTAGGCCCCGCTTTCGAGCGGTGTCGTGCCCTCCCGACCTTCCTCGCTGTCCAATCTCAGGAGAATTCGCCGATGTCAGCATCCGCAACGTCCGACCTTGCCACGCCTGCCGCGACCGACGCAGCCGAGGCCGCCGTCGAGGCGATCTCCGGCGCCGCCGCTCAGGACGTGACGTTCTCGCTCGCGCTGAGCCAGGACCAGAAGGACATCCGCGACTGGGTTCACGGTTTCGCCGCGGACGTGATGCGTCCGGCGGCCCACGAGTGGGACGAGCGCGAGGAGACGCCGTGGCCGATCATCCAGGAGGCCGCGAAGATCGGCCTCTACGGCTTTGAAGGGATCGCGCAGTTCTTCGCCGACCCGACAGGTCTCGGCCTGCCGATCGTCAACGAGGAGCTGTTCTGGGGCGACGCCGGCATCGGCATGTCGATCATGGGCACCTCGCTCGCCGTCGCCGCGATCTTCGGCCAGGGCTCGGGCGAGCAGATCGGTGAATGGATCCCGCGCTGCTTCGGCACCGTCGACGACGTCAAGGTCGCCGCATTCTGCGCCTCGGAGCCGAACGCCGGCTCAGACGTCTCCGGCGTGCGCACGATGGCGAAGTTCGACGAGGCCACGAACGAGTGGGTGCTCAACGGCCAGAAGGCATGGGCGACGAACGGCGGCATCTCAGACGTCCACGTCGTGATCGCCTCGGTCGATCGGGAGCTCGGCTCCAAAGGCCACGCCGCCTTCGTCGTGCCGATGTCCGAAGCGAAGGGCATCTCGCAGGGCTCGAAGGTCTCAAAGCACGGCTTGCGCGCGTCGCACACAGCCGACGTGTTCCTCGACGACTGCCGGATTCCGGCTGGCTACGTGCTCGGCGGCAAGGAGAAGCTCGACGAGCGCATCGCGCGCGTGCGTGAGGGCAAGAAAGCGAAGTCGCAGGCGGCGATGCAGACGTTCGAGGCCTCACGCCCGACCGTCGGCGCGCAAGCACTCGGCATCGCCCGCGCCGCATACGAGTACGCGCTCGACTACGCCAAGGAGCGCGAGCAGTTCGGGCGCAAGATCATCGAGAACCAGTCAATCGCCTTCACGCTCGCACGGATGAAGCTCGAGATCGACGCCGCTCGTCTGCTTGTCTGGCGCGCATCGTGGATGGGCCGTAACCAGGTCCCGTTTCAGAACGCTGAGGGCTCGATGTCGAAGCTCAAGGCTGGCGAGGTCGCCGTCTGGGTCACCGAGCGCGCGATCCAGGTTCTCGGCGGTAACGGCTACACGCGCGAGTTCCCCGTCGAGCGCTGGCACCGCGACGCGAAGATCTACGACATCTTCGAGGGCACCGCCGAGATCCAGCAGCTTGTGATCTCACGGGCTATTTCGGGGATGCACATTAAGTAGCCGAGGTGGCTCGGCGCGGGCTCCTTGCCCGCGCCGGCAGGGCGCCGGCGGCGCCCGGTCCTCAAACCTGCTCGATCTCGGGCGCGTCGGTGCGCAGTAGCGCCGGTTCCGCTGGCACTGGTGGGGCCGCTTCGGCGCTGAGGTCGGCGTTGAGCTTGTGCCATGGGCGCTTGATCGCGACCCACGCCGCGCCTGCGCCGAGCAGCGCGGCACAGAGGATCCAGCCGAGCGCAGTCGTGCCGACGCCGACGTACTTCAGCCCGGAAGCGGTAATCACGAACGTGATGGCCGGGCGGATGTAGCGGTCGGGTGCGCTTGAGGAGAGCATCGAGCCGATGAACACGGCAGGAACGCTGCCGATGATCAGCGACGTCGTCACGCCGAATTCGACGTGCCCGAAGGCGAGCGCCCCGAGCGCTGCGGCAAGCGTCAGCGGCACGGCCTGCGTCAGGTCCGTGCCGACGAGTTGCTTCGCGCCGATCATCGGATAGAGGAAGAGCAGCATGATGATCATCAGCGAGCCCGAGCCGACGGACGTCATGCCGACGACGATCCCGCCGACCATGCCGATCGCGATCGTGCGCAGCGGCCGAGGCTCGATCTCGTGAATCTGCGCCATACGGTCCTCGCCGGCGCGCCGATCGAGTATGTAGCGCAGCACCATCGCGCTCGCGCCGATCAGCAGAGCGATGCCGAGCGCCAGCTCGATGTTCTTCTGCGCCGTTTTCGCGTGCCCCATCAGGTGCAGCAGATACGCGCCGACAAATGCCATCGGGACCGAGCCGAGCACCATCCAGCCGACGAGGCGCAAGTTGACCGTGCGCTGGCGCAGATGCACGGCGGCGCCGATCGGGCGCATCAGCACCGCCGCGACGAGGTCGCTCGAGATTGCCGACGACGGCGTGATGCCGAACAGCAGGATCAGCATCGGCGTCATCAGCGCGCCACCGCCCGCGCCGGTCATGCCGACGAGGAAGCCGATAACCGCGCTCCCCAGAACGATGTATGGATCTACGTGCACCCCTGGCTCCCTGCGCCGGGACAGTAGCGGCTGAGCGCCGCGGTGACGCGTAGGGGATCAGCCGCTGTCCAGGGGCGAGCGTCGGGCGGATCTTTGTCTCCAGGCGCCCGCCGGCGAGCGGGGGCGCCTGGAGAGGTTCAGCTGACGCTGTGTGCGAGCTGCTCGACGCGCCCCAGCTGCTCGACGCGCTCGAGCTCCTCGGCGTCGCTGAGCGCCCAGTTCAGGCGCTCGATCAGTTGACTGGCGGCGTGACCGGTGCTCAGGTGGACTGCGGAGACGCTCTCTTCGAGCAGTACCGGCGCCTCGCCTGTCGGGTCATCGGCCTTGACGATGATCTTCGCCATCGTTCGCTCCTTTGCTTTGAAGACGGAAAGAGGGACGGCTGGGCCGGACGAACGGTCCGGCCCAGCCGTGAGGGAGATCACCCGGACTGGCTCCGGGCGAGGAGACGAGGAACCTCAGGCGCCTCGACATCGCCCGCTCACGCAGGCCGGCGCTGAGACGACGCCGGCCAAACCACCCGCACGGAGGGGGTCATGCGTGGTGGCAGGAGGTACGAGAACGGACATTGTTCATCGAGTATATCGACAATATCGACAAAAGCAAGTCGAATTTCGATGATTTGCGACGACGGCCTTCGGGCTGTAGCGAGAGCCGCTGCGGGCTCGAGGGCTGAGACCTTTGCGGCCACTCGCCGGCCACCCGCTGCTGGGCGAAGTGCTCGGCTCCAGCGCCCCCAGGTCGCTGGGCGCGGCCGCGCTACCAGGCCTGCTGGGCTCGGCAGTGCGGGCAGGCGACCGTCGTCGAGACGGGCGCACGGAAGCTGAAACCGCACTCGCAGACATACGCAGCTTCGTCGAGCGGGCCGCCGGCGCTGCGAACGCGCTCGACGGCCGGATCGCCGACGCGCAGGCTCACTGGGGCCACTGCCATCGGCGCCGGCGGCGTGCGTCGCGGGTGTTCGGCGCGCGTGCGCCTGCGTTCGCGCAGGGTGTGGGGGAGGCTCGCTCGCATGGCTCTATGTGAAAAGACCCTTCCCACTGCCAAAGGTTTCGTCCTGCAGCAAGGATTTCCTGGGCGGTCGGTGGGCACGCGCCGCGCTATTGGTGCCGACGCCCTGGCGGCACGGCACGCAAATGGGTTTGGAATACTGGGTGGCGATGAATCCCTCGCGTAAGCGAACGGTGCGGCTGATCGTCGCGTTGAGCGCAGCCGTCCTACTCGCCAGCGCGCTGATCTACACGAGCTTCAGCGCGGCGAGTCCCGCTCTCAGTCCGACGCAGCTCGTTCGCCAGGCCCAGCCCGGGCGCAGCTACCAGGTCACGGGGACCGTCGTCCACGGCTCGGTGCGCCACGAAGGCAACGGCTTGGATTTCAGCGTCGCCGACCGCGCCGGCGGCACGGCGATCCCGGTCGCTTACACGGGTACCGTGCCGGACCCGTTCCGCGAAGGCCGCGAGGTGATCGTGACCGTGCAGAAGCAGGGCGCGCGCTACGTCGGCGAACGCGATTCGCTGATCACGAAGTGCCCGTCCAAGTACAAGACCGCTCCGGCGGGCGAGAAGCAGAACTACTAGGTGGCCGACCTCGGCCGCATCTGCCTGCCGCTGGCGCTGCTCATCTGCGTCTACGGCATCGGCGCCTCGATCTACGGCGCGCGCACCGGCCGGATCGAGTTCTCCGACTCAGGCCGCCGCTCTGTCTATGCGCTTGCGATTGTCCTGACGGTCGCCTTCGGCGTGCTCGAGCTCGCGTTCCTGCGCAACGACTTCGCGTTCAACACGGTCGCCGACACGTCGAGCCGCACGACGCCGACTTTCTACCGCGCGGCCGCCGTGTGGTCCTCGCAGGAAGGCTCACTGCTGCTGTGGGCCTGGCTGCTTTCGCTGTGGTCGAGCCTCGCACTGTTCCTCGTTCGCCGGCGGATGCGCGACGTCGCGGCATACGCGACCGCGATCCTGCTCGGCTTCGGCGCGTTCTTCATCTCGCTGATGATCTTCTACGCGTCGCCTTTCTCGACGACGAACCCGGCGCCAGCCGAAGGCGTCGGCCTCGATCCGCTGCTGCGCTTTCCGACGATGATGATCCACCCGCCGATGCTCTACTCCGGCTACACGCTGTGCACGATCCCGCTGGCGTTCGGGATGGGCGCGCTGCTCGCGCGCCGCGTCGACGCCGACTGGATCAAAGCGATCAGGCGCTTCGCGTTCGCCGCGTGGCTGTTCCTCGGCATTGGCATCCTGCTCGGCGCACGCTGGTCCTACTCGGAGCTCGGCTGGGGTGGCTACTGGGGCTGGGACGCTGTCGAGAACGCCTCGCTGATGCCGTGGCTGACCGGCACTGCCTTCCTGCACTCGCTGATGATCCAAGAGAAACGCGGCATGCTGAAGGTCTGGAACGTCTCACTCGTGCTCGCGACGGGAACGCTCGCGATCATGGGCACGTTCCTCGTCCGCAGCGGCATCCTCAACTCGATCCACGCGTTCGGCGGTGCGACGCTTGGCGTGCCGTTCGTCGTGCTGATCGGCATCTTGATCGCCGCCTCGATCTACCTCGTCGTCTCGCGCCGCGACATGCTGCGCTCGCAGCACCGGCTCGATTCGCTGCTCTCGCGCGAGGCGATCTTCCTCGGCAACAACATCGTGCTCGTCGCGCTCTGCTTCGTGATCTTCTGGGGCACCTACTTCCCGCTGATCTCCGAGGCATTCACGGGCACCGAAGCTTCCGTCGGGCCGCCGTGGTTCGACCGCTACACGGTGCCGCTCGCGCTGCTGCTCGTCCTGCTCAGCGGCATCGGCCCGGTGATCGCGTGGCGGCGTGCGACGTTCGCCAACGCGCGGCGCAACTTCGCCGTCCCGCTGCTGAGCGCGCTCGTGACGCTCGTCGTGCTGCTCGCCGCCGGCGTCGCGCACAAGGCGTTTGCGATTGCGATGTTCTGTTGCGCCGCGTTCGTGCTCGGCAGCATCTCGCAGGAGTTCTTCCGCGGCACGCGCGCGCGGCGGGCGATGGCAGGCGAGGCGCTGCCCGTCGCGCTCGTCGCACTCGTACGACGCAACCGGCGCCGCTATGGCGGCTACGTCGTGCACCTTGGGATCGCCGTGCTGTTCGTCGGCGTCGCCGCCTCCTCGTCCTTCCAGCACGCTGTCGAGCAGCGCCTGTCGGTTGGCGGCTCGACGCACGTCGGCAAGTACACGGTGCGCTACGTGCGCCCAACTGCGACGATCACGCCGAAGAACGACGCCGTCCACACGGGCTCGACGCTGAACATCGGCGCCGTGCTCGACGTCAGCAAGGGCGGTCGCCACGTGGCGACGCTGAGCCCGAGTGAGGGCTTCTACGACTCCGGCGAACCGGCCCAGGGGACCGTCGGGCATCTGATCGGCGGCCAGGCCGTCAGCCACATCAGCATGAGCGCCGGCGTCACGCGCGATGTCTGGACGGCGATCGCGCCCGACATCTCGACGCCCGCGTTGCAGCGGATCGTCTCGATCGGCAACCGCACGCTGCCGGCCGATGAGGGCGTCGTCGCGCTCGGCGTGCTCGCCCGCGAATACCTCAAGCACCCACCGGCGGCGCAATTCCACTTCATCGTCTCGCCGCTCGTCATGTGGATCTGGATCGGCGGCCTGATCGTGCTCGGCGGCGGTCTGATCGCGATCTGGCCGACCCCGAGCGCAGTGCGCCGCCGGGTCGCGATGCGCTCGCGCGCGAGAGCCGCGCACGGCCTCGCACGGGCCTGAGGCTCGTGTGAGACAAAGAGCTGGCCACAGCGAGGGCGCGGGACGCTGAGTGCAGATCTTGATTGCGATCCTCGCCGGCGTGCTGCTGGCGGTCGTCTTCGTCGTGATCAGCGCGCCGCTGCGCGCCGCCCGCAGCGCCGAGCGCACAGGCGTGCCTGCCGAGGGTGAGCAGGCACGACACTCTGCGGCGAGCGCCAGTTACGAGCGCGCCGAGCTCGAGGCCGCGCGAGAGACGAAGTACCGCGAGATTCGCGACGCCGAGCTCGATCTGCGCACGGGCAAGCTCTCGAACGAGGACTACGAGGCGATCGACAGCGGGCTGCGGGCCGAGGCGCTCGAGCTGCTCGATCGGCTCGAGACAATTGACAGCGAGCGGCCTGCGAACAACGCCGGTCCGGGAAATGCTAAGCCTAAACTAGAGGGTTAGCTTAGGGTACAGCCAGCAGTCGAGCACGGTCCGGTCGAGCACGGTCCAGCACGGAGCACCAGGGGTCGAGCATCGGACGGCAGACGAATCCGGGCATCAGGCCCGGCGGGTTGGCTCAGGCCCAGGGCCGCTTGAGCAGGACGATCGCGTTGAGGATGAACAGCACCGCGAAGAAGATCGTCCAGCGGTTCAGGTTGCGCTCAACCATCGAGCCGCCACCGAGCGGGCCCGTGCCGCTGCCGACGCCGAACGCGCCCGACAGACCCGAGTCCTTGCCCGAGTGCATCAGCACGAGGAACACGACGATCACCGAGATGATCACCTGAAGGACAGAAAGAACCGTTTCCACGGCGAGCAGATTAGCGCAGGAACCGCCTCCGGGTACGCGAAGAAGGCCTTGTGGGCGCTTCGTGGCAGTCGTTTTGACGTTTCTCTCCTGGGGTACGCTTAGGCTTCGACGGCGCGGATGCTCAGCAATCGCGTGGGGAACGCCGACAATGGATTGTGGACGCGATTACGAATCCTTTACGCCTTCGTGCTTGCCTGCCGATATGAATTCCGGTGGGCGTACCCCGCGTTTGTGGGCTAGCTGCGCCGACAACGAATATGGGACGACCACAAGATGATTCAGCGCGAGGCATGACGGCTGCTCACGGGACACGCAGGTGGGCTTGGCGCGCGCTGCTCTCTGCGCTCGCAGGCGGCGGGCTGACGGCCGCCGGGCTCGGGCCGATCTCGGCTGCGCTCGCTGCCGAAACGCCCGCGAGCGGCTCCTCTGAAGCGAGCGCCACGACGACGAGCCAAGCTGCGAGCGAAGGAACGACGAGCACGCCGCCGACGACTACCTCGACGCCGGTTGCGAGCACCCCCGCAACGACGCCGACGACGACACCTACGACAAGTCCCGCGCCCACACCGGCGCCCGCGAGCGAAGCCTGGCACGGCGGGATCGAAGTCGAAGAACCGTCGAAGCCGAAGGCAAAGAGCCCCGCGATCGTGCTCCAGCGCCGCCAGAAAGTCACTGCGTCAAAGCCCGCGAGCTCGTCCGTCACGCCGACGAAGCCCGCGACAACGCAGGCTCCGGCCAACTCCAACGTGGCCGCCGCACCGCAGATGGTCGCCGCGCAGGAGGAAGCGCTCGCAGCCGAGCTGGCCGGCTCAGCCGCCTCCACGCAGGCTCTGTCGTTCTATCGAATCCCGCTTTTCCTGTTGCCGATCTACCAAGCCGCTTCGGTCCAATACGGCGTGCCCTGGCAGATCCTCGCGGCGATCAACGAAATCGAGACCAACTACGGCACCGACCAGTCGGTCTCCACCGCGGGTGCCGTCGGCTGGATGCAGTTCATGCCGGCGACCTGGATCCAGTACGGCGTCGATGCGCTCGACGCCGGCTACGCCGACCCGTACAACCCTGTCGACGCGATCTTCGCCGCCGCTCGCTACCTTCGCGCGGCCGGCGCCGCGACCAACCTGCACGGCGCGATTCTCGCGTACAACCACTCCGAGGAATACGTCAAGTCGGTGCTGCTTCGCGCGAAGCTGATCTCGAGCTATCCGAAGAGCGTCGTCGCGACGCTTACGGGCCTGACTGATGGCCGCCTGCCCGTCTCCGGCAAGCAGGTCGCGTGGGGTGCGCTCTCGACCGCGCCCGCGCCCTCGAAGGTCGCCTCGGGCTCGAACGCCACCGCCGGAGCGGCGGCCGTCGCGAGTAAGCCCACGAAACTCTCGGCGCCGACGCAGGGTGCTGCTGCCCCGAGCCCGAGCGCCGCGCCGGCCCCTTCTGCTGCCGCGGCCGGCTCTGCGAAGGCCGCCAAGCACGCGAACGTGCTGCAGCTCGTCGATCTGATGAGCGCTCCGAACGCCGAGATCGTCGCCGCGCAGGACGGCCGGATCGTCAAGCTCGGTGACTCGCAGAAGCTCGGTAAGTACCTGATCATGCGCGACGTCTACGGCGACGTCTTCACCTACGCGGGCCTCGGCAGCATCGCCTCGCATTACCCCAAGCCAAAGGCGCCGAAGGCGAAGAACGCCGCCGGCGCTTCGGCGACGTCGCTGCCCGGCGCCGCCAACGCGAGCACGAGCGAAGCAAAGCCGACGCTGCCGGCGACGGCCGGACATCACGTGCCCGTCACGCTGAGCGTCAAAGCGCCGAAGGACGCGCACAGCGCCGTGGCCTCCTCCTCGAGCGAACCCGCTCCGGCGCTGAGCGGCAAGGTGCGCTTGTTCGCTCATCCGGGCAACCCCGACGCGCTCGCCTCGGCGGCGGCCAAGCGCAAGTCACGTTCGAACCGCGCCGGGCGCCTGCTACCACTGCGCGCCGGCTCGATCGTCTCGAAGGGCACCGTGCTTGGCCGTGTCCGCACACCGAGCGGCGCTCGCGACGGGCACCTGCGCTTCGCGATTCGCCCGGGCGGCGACCAGAGCACGGTCGACCCGCGGCCGTTCCTCGAGAACTGGCAGCAACTCGGTGTCGCGCTGCACCCGCAGGGCGCGAACAACGGCGAAGCTGACCTGCTCGGCGCGACTGCCAGCGGCGTCTTTCTGATGTCGCAGGACGAACTCGAGCGCACCGTGCTCGCGGACCCTGGCATCGACATTTACCAGTGCGGTCGCGAAGACATCGCGAAGGGCAAGATCGACAAGCGCGTGCTGGCCGTGCTCGAGTACCTCTCGCGGATCAACTTGAAGCCGACTGTCAGCGCGCTGGAGTGCGGGCACTCGGAGATCACCGTCTCGGGCTTCGTCTCCGAGCACTACACCGGCGACGCCGTCGACATCTCGGCGATCAACGGCATCCCGATCGCCGGTCACCAGGGCGCCGGCTCGATCACCGACGTGACGATTCGCACGCTGCTGACGCTGCAGGGCGAATTCGTGCCGCACCAGATCATCAGCTTGATGAAGTACCCCGGCGCGCCGAACACGCTTGCGATGCCCGAACACTGGAACCACATTCACGTCGGTTTCCACCCGGCCGCCGGCCAGTCGCCGATCACTCCGACCGCAACCGGCGCCGCGCACTCCGCGCGCGCGGGCAAGAGTGCCCCGGCGCCGATCGTCGTGCCGAGCGACCTCAGCACGACGCAGTGGAACCAGCTCGTCGCCCGGATTGGCGCGCTGCCGGCGCCGAAGGTCGCCGCGAAGCGCAGCTCCTCCGCGGTCAACGACCGCACGAGCAAAGGCGCCAAGGGCAACTAGCCCCGGCCGGGAGCGATCCGCCCCCGGCCAGGATCAGGCGACGCGTTATTCGCTCGGCGGCGCGCCGGCAGGTGCTTCGCCGGGTGCAGCACCGCCTGGAGCGCCTGGAGCGCCCTGAGCTCCGGCGCCTGGTGCTCCTTGGCCGCCCGGCTGTGCACTGCCGCTAGGCCTGAGTTCGCGCACGCATTTCGCGTCGGCAGCCTTGAACGAAGCGCTCGTCGTGTCGATGCCCTTCGTGTTGAAGATCGGGCCTTTGCCCGACGTGTTCGGCTGCGGTAGCTTCACGCCGTTCTTGCGCATGCACGCGGCGAATTTCGTGAACCGCTGCGCGCCGCCCGCGGCAAAGCCTTTGCCGCCGCGGAACTGTGTGCCGCCGCACTTCTTCAGCGCGGCCTGGAACTGCGCGCGCGTCACGCCGTTAGGCAGTTTCGCTGCTGCACCCGCGCCGCCGGCGCCGAATGGCCCGCCGGTTCCCGGCGTCCGGCGCTGGCCGGCTTTGAGTCTGGGCAGCGTGATGCCGTTTTGCTGCAGGCACGTGCGCAGTGCCGCGCCGCGCGCGCCGAACTGACGGCCGGCGCCGCCTGCGGCTTTCGCCGATGTGCTCGTGCTCGAGCTCGACGAGCTCTTCGACGAGGACCCTCCGCCGCAAGCCGCGAGCAGCAGGCCCGCGAGCAGCACCAACAGCGCAGTTGTCGCCGCTGCTCTGAGTCGATTGCTGGTGATCTGAGGCATCTGGCTCCTTTTTCGATGTTCGAGATGTGGGATGAGCGGCTGCGAGCGCGATCCGCGCAGCTCGTCGCCTACCCCTTGCCGAAAAGCTGTGGTTCGCCGCCGCCAGTGCCGCTGCCGCTGCTGCTGCTGCTGGTGCTGCTGCCCGAGGAGGCGCCAGCAGCCGTACCAGCGCTGCCTCCGAATAGCGCCGAGCCGCCGCCGATCGCGCCCACGACGCTGCCGATGCGGATCGAGCTCGCCGAGACGGCCCCGCTGGCCGAGCTAGTGCCGGCGACGATCACCGTTTCGCCCGGATGGATCGCTTTGATGCTCGTTCTGACCGTCTTCGTCACGCTCGCACCGGCGGCTGCCGTGACCTTGACCGTGTTGCCTTCGCTCGTCGTTACGTAGAGCGTGCCTTTGTCGACGTACGCGACCTGACCGACCGTCGCCGAGCGAGCGCTGGCGCCGGCGCCTCCTGCGAGCCCGCGAGCGCCGTTCGCCGGGCCTGTGCTCGCTGAGCCTGAGCCTATACTTGAGCCTGAAGATGAGCCGGTGGCGGCGCTGGGGGAGGCCGCACCGCCGCGCAACGCGGCGATGCGCGATGCGAACGCTCCGCCTGCGCCCGCAGTCGATCCTGGGCCGCCTTCTTGGCCCTTCTCAACGAGTACTCCCGCGATGAAGCCGCACGCGATCGCGAGCGCCGCGAGCAGCGCGAGCGGGAGCGGCGCGAGCACGCGCCGGCGCGGGCGCGGCGGCAGCTCCTCGGCCTCCTCGAGCCACGCGTCGCGCTCGGCCGGGTCGTCTGCGAGCTGTCGGCTTGGCTGCTCGAAGTCCTTGCCGACGGCCGTCGGCTCGTCGCTGGTCGGTTGCTGCTCTGGCATCGGATGCTCCTCGGTGGGGGAAGGTGTGTCACTCAAAGCGCAGCGCCTCGATCGGTCTGAGCGAAGCTGCGCGTGCGGCCGGGTAAGTCCCGAAAAACAGGCCCGAGAGGGCTGCCGCGCCGAACGCAAGGAAGATCGAGTACGTCGCGATCTCGGGGTGCACGCCGGCGATCGGGAACTGGCTGCCGATCACACCGACGAGCACGCCTGCGATGCCGCCGATCAACGAGACGAGCACGGCCTCGGTGAGGAACTGCGTGAGGATGTCGCTGCGCCGCGCGCCGATCGCCTTGCGGATGCCGATCTCGCGCGTGCGCTCGGTGACGCTGACGAGCATGATGTTCATCACGCCAATCCCGCCGACGAGCAGCGAGATCGCCGCGACCTCGCCGAGCAGCGTCGTGAAGACGCTGCTCGTCGAGCTCGACGTTTCCAGCAGCGAGCCCTGGTTGAGCACCTCGAAGCCCGGTTCCGAGGTGTCTTTGATCTTGTGGCGTTCCTCGAGCGTCTGCGTGACCTCTGCTTCGGCGGCGTTCAGCGAGGACTCGGATCTCGCCTGCACCGTGATCGAGTCGATCGAGCCGAAGCCCGTCAGCGAGTCCTGCACCGTCGAGATCGGCGCCATCACTACGTCGTCCTGGTTCGAGGCTCCATTCGAGCCCTTCGCCGCGAGCACGCCGACGACTTCGAAGTTGCTCCCGTTGAGCTTCACGTTCTGCCCGACCGCGCTCGCGCCGGCGAACAGTTCTTCGACGACCGTTTGGCCGATCACGGCGACGCGCTTGTGCGAGCGCACATCGGCGCTCGAGAACGACGCGCCTTCGCTGAGCTTGTAGCTGTGCGCCGGCAGATAGGACGGCGTCGTGCCGATCACCGACGACGGTTCGTAGCTCGAGCTGCCGAAGACGAGTTTCACGCTCGAGGCGTCGACGACCGGCGACGCGCTCTCTACATCCGGCGCAAGCTCGTGGTTCTCAAGCGCTTCGGCGTCGGCCTTCGTCAGCGAGACGCTGGGAGAGCTGCTCGCCCGCGCGCCGCCGCGAACTCCGCCGCTCATCACGATCAGCACGTTCGTGCCGAGGCTCTGGATCCGCGATTGCACGGCCTTCGAGGAGCCATTGCCGACCGCGATCAGCACGATCACCGATGCGACGCCGATCGTCATACCGAGGATCGTCAGGCCCGAGCGCAGCTTGTTCGCAGCGATCCCGCCCCATGCGATCCGCAACGTCTCGCGCCCGATCATGCGTGTGCCTCGGCGGTGCTGCCGGCGCCGAGCCGGCGGTCTTCGACGATTTGCCCGTCGCTGAGGCGGACGATCCGCTTGGCCTGTTCGGCGACGTCCGGCTCGTGCGTGATCAGCACGACCGTCCGCCGTTCCTCGTTCAGGCGCGAGAAGATCCGCAGCACCTCCGTCGTCGAGCGCGAGTCGAGGTTGCCCGTCGGCTCGTCGGCGAGGATCAGCGACGGGTTCGTGACGATCGCGCGCGCTACCGCGACGCGCTGCTGCTGTCCGCCGGAGAGCTCCGAAGGTTGATGGTGCATCCGGTTCGACATCCCGACTGAGCCGAGCGCACGCTCTGCTCGGCGGCGGCGCTCGGGCCCCCTCAGACCGGCGTAGGAGAGCGGCAGTTCGACGTTCGCGAGCGCGCTGGTGCGCGGTACGAGGTTGAAGCTCTGAAAGACGAAGCCGATCTTGCGGTTGCGCAGATCGGACAGATCGTCCTCGTCCATCTGCGCCGCGTCGACGCCGTCGAGCAGGTAGCGCCCGTCCGTCGGCGAGTCGAGGCAGCCGAGGATGTTCATCAGCGTGCTCTTGCCGCTGCCGGAGCTGCCCATGATCGCGATGAAGTCGCCGCGCTCGATCCGCAACGTGACCTCGCGCAGCGCGCGCACCCTGATCGAGCCGAGCTCGTACGTACGCGTCGCCTCGCGCAGCTGGATCACCGGCGGCGCCTGGCGCTGTGCTGCGGCCTCGTCGACGCCCGCCGTTCCGTCGCGTAGCTCACGCGGGTGCTGAGTCGCGCGCGCGACGAGCGGCCGTAGCCGGGGAACGCGGCTGCCTCCGTCGCCGCCTTGACGCGACGCTCGGCCCATCTCAGCCGCCCGGTCCGCCGCCGGCGAAGCCGCCCGCGCCGCGCGTGAAGCCCCCGCCGGGTGCGCCACCGGCGCCGGCGCCCGACAGCCCGCCGGCCGCGCCGAGCCCGCCGCTGATCGCGCCGCCTGCGCGGGTCCGTGAGCTCGTGCCGCTCGCGCTGCTCGTGCTCGCGACCGGCAGCACGACGCGTTCGCCCGCCTTCAGCCCGCTGCGGATCAACGTCGAGCTGTCGCCGGCAAGGCCCGTCGTGACAGAGCGGCTTTCTTGCTTGCTGCCGTTGAGCACCGTCACCGAGCCACCCGTGATCGCGCTCGTCGGCACGTTGATGCCTTCGGCCTGCTCGACGACGACTTCGGCGGTTGCGCTCATCCCGGGTTTCAGGCCGCTCTGCAGCTGGTCGAGCGTGAACGTCACGTCGTAGCTAACGACGCCGCTGTTGCTCGTCGAGAGCGCTGCGACTTCGCTTACGTGCGCCGCGAGCTTTGCGCTTTTCAGCGCTTCGACGGTCACCGTCGCCGGCTGGCCCGCTTTCACGCTGCCGACTTCCGACTCGCTGAGCGGTACGACGAGCTTCATCGAGCTGAGATCGCTGAGCACCGCGAACGACGAGCTCGAGGAGCTCGACGAGGACGAGGAGCTACCCGAGGTCGCGGAGCCTGTCGCCGCGCCGCCCGTCGCCGAGGAGGAGCCGGTCCCCGAGGAGCTTTCGCTGCCGCTCGATGCCCTGCTCGTGCCGCCGCCGGAGACCGTTTCGCCGACTTCGCCGCCGAGCGAGACGATCGTGCCGTTCTCGGGTGCGAGCAGGCGCGTGTCAGCGACTGCCTCTTCGTCGCTCTTGACCGTCAGTCGATCGCTGCGCACAGCCGCCTTCGCCGAGGCGATGTTCGCTTCGCGCGTCGCAGTGCTGATGCTCGTGCTCGAAGTGCCCGACGTGGAGGACCCGGTTGCGGCGTTGCTTTCTTGCGCGGCGGCCGTTGACGAGGAGCTCGAAGATCCTGAGGAGGAGCGGCTCGTGCCCGTCTTCGTGCTTTTGCTTTTCGCCGCTTGCTTAGTACTCGATTTTTTGCTCGTACCGCTCGAGCCGCCGCTCCCGGACGACGCGGGCGTTTCGGTAGGTGTCGTCGCCGGGGAGGTGGTCGTCGTCGTGGGCGTGCTCGCGACCGGCGTGGTCGTCGTCGCGGCGGCGGTGCTCGTCGTCGGCGGCGTAGTCGTAGCGGCGGTGCGCGCAAGCGCGATCGAGCTTGTCGAAGCGCTCGTCGCGCTCGCGCCGGACGCGCCCGAGTCCGAAGAACCGCTCGTGGCCTGGCTCGAGGATTCACCGTCCGTTTCTTCCTCACGCGCGAGGTCGGCTTCGGCCGACTGCAGCCCCGCCTTGGCCTGTTCGAGCGTTACTTCCGCGCTCTGCGGGTCGAGCGTCGCAAGCAGCTGCCCCTCTGTCACGTGCTGTCCTTGGGCGATGTCGATGCTGCTGACCGTGCCGCTCGTCTTGAAGCCGAGGTTCAGTTCGCTCGCGGCCGCAAGGTTGCCACTGCCGGAGACCGTCGACTGGACGACGCCACGCTGTGCCGTGACGATCCGCGTCTGCGTCGAGCGCTGTCCCGAGGCCGGCCCGACGAGCAGCACCGCGGCGACGATCGCGCCGGCGAGCAGCGCGCCGAGCGCATAGACGATCCATGGTGCTCCGGTGCGTGCTCGCATGACTCCATACGATGCTCAGGCGCGGCTGTAAGACGCAGCGAAGAAAGACTCAAGCGCGGCTAAAGGGAGCCGCAGATCATTCCTATGCGGCGCTCGGCCAAACGCCAAGAGGCCGCAAGTGACGCCGGGGGCGTCTGCGATGATCCGCCTCGATGGCGACCCACGGCGGCATCGACCTCGGCGGCACGAAGATCCAGACGGTGATCGTCGACGGCGATCACGAGGTGCTCGGCTCCGCGCGGCGCCCGACGCCGACGAGCGGCGGCCCGAAGGATGTCGCGGTCGAAATGGAGGCGGCGTTGCGCGAGGCCGCCGAGCAGGCCGGCGTCGAGCCGGCGTCGCTTGACGGCGTCGGCGTTGGCTCGCCGGGCACGATCGCCGACGGCGAGGTGACGAGCGCGCGCAACCTGCCCGACTGGGAAGGCAGCTTCCCGCTCGCCGCGACGCTGTCGGACGCGCTCGGGACCGAGGTCAGGCTCGGCAACGACGTGCAGGTCGCGACCGACGCCGAGTTCGCGCTCGGTGCGGGCCGGCCCTATGACTCGCTGCTTGGCGTTTTCTGGGGAACCGGCGTCGGCGGCGGGATCGTGCTCGACGGCAAGCCATGGGTCGGCCGCGGCGCCGCCGGGGAGATCGGCCACATCGTCGTCGAGCTCGACGGCGCGCGTTGCACGTGCGGGCGGCGTGGCTGCATGGAGGCCTATGCCGGGCGCTCGGCGATGGAAGCGCACGCGACGAAGCTCGTCGAGAAGGGCGAGAAGACCGACCTGTTCAAGCTGATGAAGGAGCGCAAGCGCACGCGGCTGACGAGCGGCATCTGGTCGCGCGCGCTCGAGCACGAGGACAAGCTCGCGATCGCGATGATCGAGCGCGCGCTGCGCGCGCTCGGGGCCGGCGTAGCGTCGGTCTGCAACGTGCTCGACGTCGAGTGCGTGATCATCGGCGGCGGCCTCGGCGTGCGTCTCGGCGAGCCCTATGCGAAGCGGATCGCCGAGGAGATGCTGCCGCATCTGTTTGCCGACTTCCGCCCTCCGGACGTGCACGTCGCGGCGCTCGGCGACCTCGGCGGCGCGATCGGTGCGGCGCTGCTCGTCGAGGGCGACCGCGCGAGCATTCCCACGCCCTGAGCGCTCGCTACAGTCCGGCGAGCGTGATCACGACGAGGCCGAGCGAGAGCGTCGAGGTGACGGCGACTGTGACCGCCGCCGCGCCGTCGAGCGCACCGCGGCTGCGCTGCTCGCCCATCAGCGTGCGTGAGCGCGACAGCCGCCAGATGAAGAACAGGTTGATCGGCAGCAGCAGGCCGTTGACGACCTGCACGCCGATCAGCAGCGAGATTACGGGCACGCCCGGAACGATCGCGACGAGCGCGCTGATCGCGATCATCGCGGTGATGATGTTGACGAACACGGGCGCCTCCTCACGGCGGCGCCCGACGCCCTTCTCGTAGCCGAGTGACTCCGAGACGACGTAGGCGGTCGCAATCGGCAGGATCGCCGCGGCGAGCAGGCTCGCGCCGAGCAGCCCGATGCCGAACAGCACCTCCGCGTACTGCCCTGCGAACGGGTTCAGCGCGCGTGCGGCGTCGGCTGCCGAGGAGATGTTGTGGATGCCGTGCGTGTAGAGCGTTGCGCCCGTCGCGATGATGATGAAGCCGGCGATGAGGTTCGCGAAGATCGAGCCGGCGACGGCCTCGCGCTGCTCGCGCTTGAGCTCATCGACACGCACGCCGCGCTCGACGACGGCCGACTGCAGGTAGAGCTGCATGTACGGCGTGATCGTCGTGCCGGCCGTCGCGATCAGCAGCAGCAGGTACTCGGAGTTGAGGTGGATCTTCGGCACAGCGATCGCTTCGCTGACGGCGCCCCAGTGCGGGTGCGCGAGGATCGCTGCGACGGGGTAGGCGAAGAACGGGATCGTCAGCCAGATGAAGACGCGCTCGGCCGAGCGGTAGGAGCCGCGGACGATGATCAGCCAGATCCCGACGGCCGCGATCGGCACGGAGACCTGCACGGGGATCCCTGCGAGCCCGAGCGCCGCGCCGATGCCGACGAAATCGGAGATGCAGATGCCGAGGCACGCGACGACGACGGCGCTCGTCGCGAACACCGACCAGCGGATCCCGTACTCCTCGCGCACGAGCTCGGCGAGCCCCTTGCCCGTGACGACGCCCATCCGCGCGGCGAGCATCTGCACGATCGCCAGCGAGATCGTGATCAGCACGATCGTCCACAAGAGGCCGTAGCCGTACTTCGCGCCGACTGAGGAGTACGTCGCGATCCCGCCCGCGTCGTTGCCCGCGTTGGCTGCGATCAGGCCCGGCCCGAGCAGGCCGAGCAGGGCGATCAGACGTGCGCGGCGGGAGCTAAGCCGGGCAGGCAGACGCGGTCGGCCACGGGTGGCCGACCGGATACGACGCATGACGGGCGGTACTCGGACCGCCATCGAACTGTCCGACGGAGACGCTCACAGGCGCCAGTCTAATCAGTCCTCGCCGAGCAACCCAAACCGCCGTCGCCAGCCGCGCGGCAGCATCGCCTCGAGCACGTCGTCGACCGTCACGACGCCGACCATCCGGTGCTCGTCGGCGACCGGAATCGAGGTCAGGTTGTAGTCGGCCATCTGCCGCGCGACCTCCTCGAAGGAAGCATCCGGCTTCAGGCACGGCGTCTCGTGCTTGACGAACGACTCGAGCGGCTGGCTCGGCTCGGCGCGCAGCAGCGCGGTCACCGGGACGCTCCCTTCCAGCGCGCCGTCGGCGGAGCTGACGAACACGGTCGTCAAGAGCTCCGGCGTAATTGCGCTGCGACGAACGGCCTCGAGCGCCTCGCCGGCCGAGATCGTGCCGCGCAGCAGCACGAACTCGGGGCTCATCAACCCGCCGGCCTCGTCCGGGTCGTAGCCGAGCAGTGCGCGGACCTTGATCCGGTGGCTGACCGGAAGCAGCGCGAGGACCGGCTCACGGCGCTCCTCGTCGAGCTCGCCGACGATGTCCGCGGCGTCGTCCGGCGCCATCCGCGAGAGGATCTCCGCGACCTGCGTGTCGGGGCGATCCTCGAGGAACTCCTGCTGGTGATGGTCGTCGAGCTCCTCGAACACGTCAGCCTCGAGCTCGCGGTCGTCGTCGCCGACGGCCTGGATGATCTCCTCGCCCTCGCTGCGCGAAGCGGCCTCGACGAGATCGGCGATCTGCGCCGGATGCAGCTTCGCGAGCTTCGGGTGCGGGACGCGCAGGCGCACCGTCGGCACGTGCCCGACGAACGGCTCGACGCCGGCCCAGTCGAGGAACTCACCG
>Ga0208589_1000394_pt1 | contig 21389 bp, 2 predicted proteins | sample NGESurshal092012_2_FD_184486 | JGI IMG/M metagenome (GOLD analysis project Ga0208589, IMG submission 184486) | Arctic peat soil microbial communities from Barrow, Alaska - NGEE Surface sample F53-2 shallow-092012 (SPAdes) | ecosystem: Environmental > Terrestrial > Soil > Wetlands > Peat ... | reverse complement strand
AGTATCGGCGGCTCGCTGAAGCTCGTCGCCGACAGAACAAACGTGGTGCTGCCAATAAGTGACGGCGAAGCATTGTTCGAGGCGTCGACCGTCACGACGACATTGGCGCGTTGGCCTGTCGTGGGATTGGCGGTGATGGTGGCGGTGCCGTTGTGATTGTCGGTGAGGGTTGCCCAGACCGGCAGGTCTTCGGCGCTGATTGAGACGGAGTTGCCGTCGGCGCTGACGGCGCTGAGCGGAATGGTGATCGACGAGCCTTCCGCCACCGATTGATCGTTCAGCGGCGTTACGACCGGCGTCGAGAAGGCGGGCAGTACCGTGATCGGCACGGTGATGGTTGCCGTGGTTGGCGGGCCGAATTCGTTGGCCACGTCGAGTGAGTCGGTCGCGGTGAAGGTGACGCTGTAATTACCGGCCTGGCGGTAATTGGGAATCCAACTGAGTGTTTCGGTGACCCGATTAAATGTCGCGCCCGGCGGCAGAGCGGAGAGGACGTAAGTCACGTTCGGGGGAGAGCCGCCCGGTTCAACGGAGCCGTCGGGCAACTGCAAGGGCGGCACGCCGGCGACAGCGTTGGTGTTGTTCACGCCGATAATGGCATTGAGAGCCTGATTCTCGAAGACCACAAGCTGGCCGATGTTCAGGAAGTTGATCGGTCCTTCCACCTTGATCACGTTGATCTGCATCGTCGCGGTGGTGCTCAGGTTGTTGGCGGTCGCGGTCACGTCGACGGAGAAGCTGCCCTGCTGGTTGTAGGCGGGCTGCCAATCGAACAGGCCGGTGGTCGGATTCAGCGACGCGCCCTGCGGCAGATTGTCAGAGCTGAAGGAGATCGTTGAGCCGTTGGCGTCAGTGGCGGCGATGAGGAAATTCAGCGAGTCGCCTTCCTGCACGACGCGATTGGGGATCGGGTTGATGGTGGGAGCGACCAGTACCGTGGTTACCGTGACGGCGAAGCTCTGTGAGGTGGTGGTGATGCCGTCGCTGGCGTAGACCGTGATGTTGTTGTACTGGCCGGCCGAGCTGAAAGTGGTCTGCCAACTGAAGGTGCGCGTCTGGGCGTCGAAGATCGCGCCCGGCGGCAGATTGTTGGCCCAGAAGATCAGCGACTGGCCGGACTGCGAGGCGGCGGCAATCGGAATCTGCACGAGGCTGCCTTCGGCGACGGTCTTGTTGGCGATGGGGGCGATGACCGGCGGCGGGCTGGTGCCGCTGACGGCGACGGTCCATTTTTGGGTGTCGAATCCGCCGGTCGGGTCATAGGCCCGAATCTGGAAGGTCAGGGAAGCCGCGGTGGCGAGCGTCGGATTGAATTGCAGCAGTCCGGTGGTCGGGTCGATGGTCGCGCCGGCCGGGCCATTAAAGAGCAGGAACGAAACGGCGTCGCCGTTCGGGTGGGTGCTGGTGACCTGATATTGGTACGCAGTGCCAACGGCGGCGGTGGTCGGCGGCGTGGAGGTAATCGTCGGGATTTGCACCACGCCGGGCGTGGCCAGAATCTGCACTCCGAAGTTGGAGTAATTTCCGCCAACCGGCAGATGCAGAGTGACGGTCGGGCTGCGCTGAGCGGCACCGAGAGCGCCGCCGGGCAGGGCGATATCAATGAACGGGTGACCGTCGGCTGTGAAGCCGGTCGCGTTAAGCAGCGTGTTGCCGGTGGCGGGCAGACCCGTCAGGATCACTTCCAGCGGAGAGGCAATCGAGAACCCCAGCGTGTTCTCAACTGACAGATCGAAGAGCACCACGTTGCCCTGACGATTCAATCGCGTGTTGGTGAAGGTCGGCACAAGCTGGGCGCTCGATGTCAGGGTGACATTAAACTGCCACTGATACGCGGTGCCGAGGCTGAGCAGGAAAACGTTCTGGATTTGCGGGCGAATCTGGACGGAGTAGCTGCCGGGCTGGAGCGACTCGAAGAACAACTGCGCCGTTCGCGTGGCCGGATTGTAAGTGGCGGCGCCGATGGGCAGGACCTGGCCGGTCGAAAGATCCGTCAGGATGTAATTGTCGGGGTTGGTGACCGATGCGGCATCGGTGGTGGTGTCGGCGAGCATGTCGCCGTCGAAAGTGATTGTGGCGACGTTGACGATCGGCGCATCCTGCGAGCCATTGATCGGCGTGACCGACACGACGTGCGGCGGGAGCACCGGGAAGAGGACATCGATCTGGTCGGACTCAGTGAGGTAGAGGCGTCCGTCGGGGCCGACGTGGGCGAAATCGCCGCGCTGGCCGCCGCTGGCGACGGTGATGGTTTGCAGCGTCGCCAGATCGATCATGCTGACGGTGCCGTCATCGTGGGTGGCGAAGAGCAAGCCGGCGAGCGGGGTTCCGGGCATACCGAAGGCGAGGCCGTCGGTTGGGTCATCCAGCGTTACCGCCGGGGTGGCGTTGCCGCGCTTGTCGAATGTGACAAGCTGTCCGTCATGCGGCCAGGTTGCGCCCCAGAGCGTTCCATCGGGCGCGAAGGTGAGGCCGTCGACACGGGTGCTGGAGAATGGCGTGAAGACATGGGAAACGGTGTCGAAGGTTTCGATGCCGCCGGCGTAGCTGAGATAGAGCAATGTTGAATTCGGAGCGGCGGCGATGCCAAGCTCGACGCCGTTGCCGTAGCTTGCGACCACCTGCCCGGTGTTCGGATCGATCTGTTCCAGCGGGCCGCCGCCGGTGGTGGCCCAAAGCTGGCCGAACTGATCGAATGTCAGGTCGTAAATCGGCTCACTCTCGGTGGCCAGCGGCGCGGTGATTGACACATCTCCGCCGGCGCGGCTGAAGACCCATAGGCTGCTGCGGCCGGGGCCGCCGCTGACATAAACCTTGGTTCCATCCGGCGAGAAGGCGATGCCCAGCGGGCTGATGCCAGCGCCGGAGGTGAGGAACGAAGTCACAAATGAATTCGCATTGAACGGCTGGAGCACAGTCGGGAACGCCGATGGATCGACGGCGGGAATCGGTTGCGGCACGCCCTGCTCGGCTTGCACAAACAGCGGATTGCTGGATGGACCGGTTGGGGGCGGTGGGGCGGGCAAGCCCGGCAACGCGGGGCCGGTAGACGGCAATGATCCCAGGTTAATCAGCGGATCAAAACTCGGCAGGGTAATTCCGGCCGGAGCGGCTTCAACATTGCCGGCGTTGTCGGCGCTGAGGACCAGGAACTGCGGAGTGACGCCGAGGCCCGCGGGCACGGTGTAGGTGAAGGTGCCGCCGGTGTCGTATTGATCGACCAACTGCCAGCTCACGCCGCCGTCAAGGGAGACATAGACATCCGCGTTCAGGACGCCGGAGCCGATGGAGTCGTCGATAGCGGTCCACTGTGCGAGATACTGGCTGCCGCCGAGGAAGGTGCTGGTGAAGGTGGTGGTCGGGGCGACGGCGTCGATGGTGTTGGTGACGATGCCGCTGTCGAGCGGCTGGCCCTTGTCGTAGAAGACGCGGGCGGCGGCCGAAACGGTCTGGCCTGTCGAGACGCCGGTGACGGGTTCAACGGTGTATCCAACCTCGCCGCTTTGTCCGGCGGGGAGGATGGCGATGGTTGGGTCGGTGACCGGGAGGCCTGTGGAGGGATCAATGGCGGTGAAGACCCAGGTGGCGATGCCGGTGGTTACGTCGATGCCGGCCGTTACATCCAGGACAAATCCAAGTTGTTTGGTCAGATCGAACTGTCCGGTGAACGAGCCGTGTCCGGAGGGGATGACCAGAGTCAGGCCGTCGATCTTGACATCGGACAACTGGAAGCTCTCGATGTTCAGGTTCGGATCAATCTGGTCCTCGATGCGAATCGAAGACAACGGGCCTTGCGAGGTGGTCGGGCTTGTAAAGCTGATGGAGTAGGGGAGCGGAGTGGCGATGGGGACGAAGTCGTCGGAGCCGAAGCCGCTGGGGCCGGTGACCAGGATGCTCTGGCTGGCGGAGCCGGTGATGCCGAAGAAATCGGTCAGATTTCCGGTCGGCACGTTCACCGCGCTGGCGATGGTCGGATCGCCGACCTGAATCTTGAAGGTCTCGAAGTGGGTCGGATGCGACAAGTTGAGATTGAAGACGCTGGCGTCGAGCGGGCCGCGACCGCCGAGGGCGTCGGGTGTGTTGCCGTAATAGGCGAGCAACTGATTGAAGAAACCGTCGAGGTTGTCGGCGGAGATGATGGATTGTCCGGCCGGCCCGGCGAGCACGCCGGCGGCCATGACCGAATCAAGGCTGGAGATGGTCGGGGAGGCGACGGCCTGCGGCGGGGTGTCGCTGGGGCGGAGCTGGCCGGAGGATTCTAACGCAGACAGATAGGCGTCTTCCCAATCGGTCTGATTTGCGGCCGCGAGCTTTAGGGCGGAATTGGCGCTGGGGTCGGCAAGGATGCTGGTCCGCAAGGTGTTGGCGACGCCGGTCTGATAGGTGATGTATTCCGCCGCGGTCATGGGCGTGGCGGTCGCCTGGATGTAGAAGTAGAAACTAAGCTGGGCCAATTCATCGGGCGAAAGTTCCGTCAGGAAATTCGGGTCTTTTACCAGCAGCGCGGCGAGGCCCGGATAGGTGGTGATGGTATAGCTGACCGATGCGGCGGTCTGCTGGGCCAGATCCATCGCGAAGCCCTGTGCCTCGAATTGGCCATTGAGATTCACATATCCGGAAAGGTCGGGGAATGGCACGCCTTCCACGTTGGGCGAACCGGTCAGGTCGGTGTTGAACAGCAGCGCGGGGCCGGGAATGATGCCCGGCGCGGGATTCGGAACATTGGGGGCGCCGAATTCAAAGTAGACATACGGCGTATCAACATTGGTGATGCTCTTAAGCGTGATCGTATAGACGCCGGTCTCGCCGATCGCGAGCGTGCCTTTGCCGCCGGTGCCGATGGTCTCATTTATTTCCTGCGGCGGCTGGACGAGGAAACGGTAGGGCAGAATCGCGGTCTGGCCGTCTGGATTGAGCACCTCCACGTCATACAGGCCGTATGGGGCGGTGCTCAGGTCGAAGGTGGCGACAATTTCCGTGGCGTTCACAATATCGAAGCTGACGGGCTGGAACTCGGCGATTTGCGGGCGCACAAGTTTAACGACCGCCTGATTGCTGAAGTCGGCGCCGGTGATGGTTGTGGTGACATACTGCGCGGCGCCGCCGTTATCTGGAGTGACATTGATGATCTCGAACGGCAGAAGTCTGGCTTCGATGATGATCGGGGTCTGATTCTTCGGTTCGGAATCTCCGCGAACGAGAAGGTAATAGGTGCCGGGCAGCGTGGAAGGAATCTGCAGGGTTTGATTCGCCAGAAGATGTCCGACATATGAGGCGTCGTTGTTCAGCGAGCTGGGGAGCCCTTCAAACTTGGCGTAAAGCTCGTTGGCTCCGCCGTCGGGGCCAGTGAGGTCCACTTCCATGGTCTGGCCGGCCGGAGCAACGACGGCATACAGGCGGCTTTGTCCGGAGTTGAGCGTGTCGTCAAACGGGGCACCGATTTGCAGGGTTGGGACTGTTAAAACCAGTTCCTGCGGGGCGGTGGAGACATTGTTCTCGAAGTCCGAGCCTTCATAGATGTCGTTGAAGACGTTGGTGTAGACGAGGAGATGATAGCTGCCGGGCAATTCAATCGGCAGTGTTTCTGTGACGCTGCCGGTGTAACTCTGGCCGGGATTGAGAGTGATCTTGCCGCCGATCAGACCGCCCTCGTTGTAGGTGCCGATCAGTTGGGCGCTGGTATCGAGCGTGGCGTCGGGCGAGATGTAGACATTGTCGGACCAGAATCCGACGGCGGGCGCGGAGCCGTGGTTTGAGACGGTGTAGGTAATGGTGATCGGGTCGCCGGCAATGGCATTCGCGGGCACATTGATCGAATCGACCTGCAAGTCGGCCGGCGGCGGCACGACGATGAGCATAGGGATGGCGGTGGCCGTGGCGTTGTTTCCTTCGTTGCTTTCCAGGACCGAGCCGCGCGGCAGCCCGCCGCTCGGAACGTCGGTAAGGACGAATATGTAGTACGCCCCGCGCAACCCGCCGGGGAGGCCGAACAACAGGCTGTTGCTGTACGATTGTCCACTGGCCAGCCCATTACGATGAAGCACCTGGCCGAGGAAAATATCGCTGCGGGTATCGAGGTACTGGTCGAGCGACAGGTAGATGTTGTCGTACCAGGTGGCTTCATCCGCCGGCACGTCGCCGCCGCCGGAGTTGAGGACGGTATAGCTGACATTGAAGCCCTGGCCGAGGAGCACCTGCTGGGGCGCGACAACCGTGGTGACCACCAAATCCGGCAGATTGGCGGGGGTTACCTGGAGCGGCTCGATCGCCTGGTTGTTGTCCTCGTTGGCAAACTCCTGAACACTGCCGTTTTGATCGCCGATGCGGATGCGCGGATCGCCGCCGAGTTCGGGGTAGGGCAGAATTCCCTTGAAGTACCCGCCGGCCTGACTGTAGGGGGTATCGGTGTAGAGAATGGTGTAGAACGATCCGCTGATGTCATCGGGAAGCTTGATCGTGCCGGTTACGGTGTAGGATGCGCCGGGAGCGAGGAATCCCTGCGTTGACATATGCTGGAAGGAGCCAACGATCTGGTCCTGCGTGTCGAGGGCCAGGTCTTGCGAGATGTAGGCGCCGTCGCTCCAGGTATTGACGCGCGTCGTGCGGGTTCCCTGGTTGGTCACGGTGAAGCTGATGGGAACTGTGCCGCCGCTGCCGGCGGTCGAGGGGATGGTGACACTGCTGATCACGAGGTCCGGCTCGCTATAGACGACTTGCAGGGAAGTCGAGCCGAAGTTGTTGGCCTTGTTGGTTTCCCAGACGCGATTGTTGAATTCACTTTCCCAGCCGGAAAAAGAGCCCGGCGACACGTCGTCGTTGCCGTATCGCGGATTGCGGTCGGTAAAGACGTAGATGTAGTACTTGCCGTTGGTGCCGGCGGGGATCGTGAAGTTTCCGCCGGATGTATAGCTTGAGCCGGAGGTCAGGTTTGTGCTGTTGATGTGCGTGACCGCTCCGAGGTACGTCGAGCGACCGTAGATGAATGATGGGTCTGGGGAGAAGAAGACATAGTCATTCCAGGACTGCGTGCCGTTGTAAACGTCGGGGCCTTGATCTGTGACCTGCCAGTTGACCGAGATCTGCTCGCCGGAATTGACCTGCGGAGTGGAGGTGACGTTGGCCACGATCAGATCGGCGGGCGTGTTGGTGATATTGCTGTCGGCGGCGAGCGTGTCGTTGTTGCCGAAGGGGCCTTCAAACACGGTGGTCGGCTGGCCACCGGCACCGCCGCTAAGAATATTAATGATGTCCTGCGGATTTAGGGTGCCGGTGCTGGTCTCCTGAGCGATTGTGTCGAGGGCGTCTTGAATCTGCGCAAGGAAGAGGGAATCGTCGCCGGGCACAATCGCCAGTTGCGGCGGGCAATTGGTTTCAATGATGAAATGCTTGCCTGATGCCGACGGCGGCAGGGTGAAAGTCGCGGTCTGGGTGTATGAGTCGCCGGGATTCAAGGCTCCGACGTGCGGGAGGGCGAAGACCAGCGTCGGCGTCGAAGTTGTCAGGCTGGTGGTAGCGGAGATGTAAATCGCATCGGCCCACTGGCCGACGTTGGTGGGGTTCAAGCCCTGGTTCAGGACGGTGAAGGTGATGGTCACGGGCTGGCCGCCCAGTGCCATCGCGGGTGCGTTGATGCTGCTGACCACCAAATCGGCCGGCGGAGTTTCCAGCACGGTAATGGGGGTGGCCTTGAAATTGTCGCCCTGCAAATCGGTCAGGGCGTCGGGGTTGCGGTTTACGTCAAGCTGCGTCTCGTAAACCGTCAGGCTCGGATTCGTCCAGACGGTAATGTAATAGTTGCCCTGAATCATGGAGGGCAGCGTGACGTTGACGTTGTTGGTATAGGACTGGCCGACCTGCAGCGCGCCGTTGTGGCCGAACGAGCCAATTCGGATATCGCCGCGAAGCGGATCCGGGCGATCTTTGCCGAGCGTCAGCCAGACGGCATCGCTCCATGAACTGGGGAATGTGACGCCCGTCCCCAGGTTTGTCACCTGGTAATGAACGGTGATGGTGGTGCCGTCGAAGGCATCCGGCGGGACGAAGACATTGCTGGTGACCAAATCGGGCGGAAGCACCGGCAGGGCGTTGATGGCGATGGCCGACGCCAGCGTGTTGTTATTCTCCTGCGGGCCTTCGTTCACATTGTTGTTGGAATCTGCGTAGACAATGATGAACGCGTTGCCGGAAACACCCCGCGGCAGGACGTAGGTGGCGTTGGAGGTATAGCCCTGACCGACGCCGAGGGCGCTGCCGTTGGGCAGTGTACCCAGCAAAATTGCCGTCGAGGTATTCAGGTTGTTGGTCAGGGAGAGATAGACCGAATCAGTCCAGCGCGACTGGCCGGTGGCGGTTGCCACCTGGCCCAGATTGCTCACCGAAAACTGAACATCGATCACGCCCGTCTCAACCACCGTTTTCGGCGCGGTCAGGCTTGTTACCTGCAAGTCGGGGCGCGGCCGCAGCGAAACAGTCAGCGGAGCCGAGGCGGCGAGGTTGTTGCTCTCGTTGGTCTCGACTACCTGCTGGCTGGAATCGGTCATCACGAAGAATTCATAAACGCCCGCGGCGGAGGGGAGTGATACCTGCTCGCTGCGCGTGTAAGAGAATCCTGCGGCCAAACCGCCGGCGAACTGGAAAGTTCCCAAAGCCGAAGCCTGGGCGAAATTGCCGTTGGGGGCGATGTAGACTGTATCGTTCCAGGGGCCGGCCGCGGTGTTCGGACCGTTATTGATCACTGACCAGGTTACCAGGCCCGTGCCGCTATCAAGCGAAGCCGTCGGGCCGGTTACCGTAGTTACTTGCAGGTCGACCGGCGGCGGCGGAACCAGGGTCACTTGAATGGGGCCTGAGACCGCTGAATTGTTATTGGTGAAGATGAACTCGAACGGGCCGCCGGTCTGCACGACAACGTATTTTGTGCCGCCGATGTTGTCGGGCAGTTGGACCTGCAAGTTAGCGGTATACGACGCCCCGACGGCGAGCGCGCCGCCATGGCTGTAATTGCCGATGAAGGTGAGGCCGGTCTGGCCGGTTGGGTCGGCGGACAGGTAAATATTGTCGGTCCACTGGACAATATTGGTTGGGCCGATTCCCTGATTGGTGACCATGTAGCTGAGGTTGATGGTCTGGCCGCTGAACGCGGCATTAACGCCCGGCGTGACATTGGCCACCACCAGATCGGCGTAGGGAATGGGCATGATGTCGGTGAAGTTGGCGGGGGTGCCGACATCGGGGGCGGTGTTGGTGAATTGGTAAACCTGGCCGCTGACGTCGGTCTTGACCAGCACATGATAATGCCCGGTCGTCGCGGCCGGGACTTGCAGAATTTGTGACTGGAAATACGTCGCGCCGGCGGTCAGAGCGCCGGTGTGCGGGAAATCGCCAAGAATAATATTATCGCCGCTGCCGAAGACGCCACTGGGCGAGAGCACTACGCGGTCGATCCAGCTATTGGTGGTTCCCGCGCCGGTGCCGTCATTGGTGACATTCCATGTGACGGTAATGGTGACGGGGTCGCCGATGACGCGCGAAGGAGCGGTTACGCTGGATACCGCCAGGTCCGCATAGGGCGCCAGGCTCACGTTCACGGTATTGGAGGCGGTGATGTTGTTGTTATTCCCGTTGACGCCTTCAAAGACCTGATCGGTTGCGTCGGCCTGGACGACGATCTGATAGCTGCCCTGAATTCCGTTCGGCAGGGTGACGTTGACCTGCGGCGAGAAGTGCGCCCCGCCGGCCAGAGGGCCAGTCTCGGTGAACCTAGTCAATAGCACCGAACTATTGCTGACAGTTCCGGTTGTGGAGAGATAAACATAATCCACCCAGGAATTGGCCGCGGTGGCGAAGGTGCCGATGTTCGATTCGATCCAGCTTACGCTGAAGGTTGAGCCGGACTGTGCTGTTGGCGGGGCTGTCACGCTGTTGATGAAGAGATCGGCGTGACCGACCTGGATCGTTGCAGCGGAGGCCGCGGTGTTGTTGGCGGTCGCGCCGCGCTCGAAGACCTGGCTATTGGCGTTGGTGGTGACGATGAAGGAATAGTTGCCGTCGGTCAGGGAGGGCAACGTCACCAGATCGGAGAGTGACTGGGATCCGCCCCCGGCGATGGAAGTGGTGACAGTAATACTGCCGAGGAAAGTGGCGTCGCTGAGTTTGCCGTCGGGCGAGATATAGACTTTGTCGGTCCACGGTGCTGTTGCGGTTACCGTCCCGATGTTTTGATCCTTCCAATTGACCGTTACGCTCTGGCCGGAAGAACCGGTGGGGGGGCCGGTGATATTCGTTGGAGTCAAGTCAGGCACGGGGGCCAGCGTAATCTGAATGGTATTCGCCGCCTGCTGAATATTGTTGGCTTTCGCTCCCGGTTCGGTGACCTGATTCAGGGCGTCGGTGAAGACGTAAACATAATACGTTCCCAACGTGAAGTTTAACGGTACGGCGATCTGTTGATTCTGAACATAATTAGCCCCGGAGGCGATTGTCCCGCTGTGGGCGTAGGTGCCGATCAAAATAGCGGACGAATCAAACGTCGCATCGGGCGAGAGGAAGACTTCGTCCGACCAGGCGCTGACGCTGGTGGTCTGCGTGCCGTGATTGGTGACGCGCCAGGTGATCGGAATCGTTTGTCCGGTGATGCCGGTCGTTGGCGCCGTGACCACATCCACGCCCAGATCATTCGGCGGAGTCGAAGCGAGGACTTGCAGCGAGACGGCAGACTGCGTAATCGAACCCGCCCCTTCGGGAAGTGCGTTGCCGGAATCGACAATGACGAAGATGGTGAAGGTTCCCACCAGGCCATACGGCACGACGACAGAGGCCTGCTGCTGATAGTTGTTATTGGCGGCCACTCCGGCCGACTGCGTATAGGTTCCCAGCAATTGGTTGGTCGGATCGCTGATGATACCGCTGGAGGACAGAATAATCTGATCGACCCAAGGCGCCGTCGCGACGGCATTGCCCGTATTGGTAACGGTATAGGTAAATGAGAGCGTTCCGCCGCTGGGGAGCGTGTCGGGAAGCGTCGGCTTGGCGATCTGCAGAACCGGCAGGGCGAGTGAGAAATTGTTGGTAAATACGTCGCCGGCCTCACCGTTCACGCCGTTGCGGTTTTGATCCATCTTGTTGCCGGCCGTATCGGTGATGTTCGGCCCGACCGACAACTGGTAGCCGCCGATGATTCTCTGCGTGGCGAAGTTGATCTGGTAAACGGTGCTGGAAATCTGGCTGATCGAGTTGATGGTGATAAGCCCGCCCGGCCCGGTGAGCGTCACTTGCGAAGTCGTGAAGGTGGCTGGATTGATCGCCTCATCGAAGGTTACCGAGATTGAGGAGAGCGGCAGAGTTGCGGTTGTGCTCGGCGATACGGACGCGATATACGGCCCGGGAATGACACTGACTGAAATGGTGGCGCCGTTGGTTCCATAGACCGCGTTCAGCTCGGCGTTGGACAGATTGCCGCCGGTGATGGAACCGAACGCGCCGCTGACGGAGCCGGTCAGCACCTGGAACGAATTTCCGAGCGCGGGGAAGAAGCCGTTGATCGCAGTCACCGAGACGGTGCCGGCGAGTGAATCGGTTCCGCTGACCAGGACATGGTCAAATCCATTGGCAGCGCCCGGGACGGTGCTTGTGCCGGCGAGGTCGATGTTCAGGATTCCGGCCGATGACTGCGTATAATTTCCGTTGATGGTGATTGTGCCGATGGTTCCGACGCCGCCGGGGCTGACGGTGCTGTTATTGACCACGTTGCCGTTAATCGTGCCTGAGCCATCGAGCATTGAAGCGGTGTTCAGAATCAAATTGGAGGCCGTGATTGAGCCGGCGCTTGAAAGAGTCAGCTCGACGGCTGTTAACGTGAGCGAGGCGGCGGTGGTGATGCTGCCGCCGCTGGGCGTGATATGCGATTCGCCGTTGGTGCTGGAAATTGTTGTCAGGTCCGGCGCGCTGACGCTGCTGCCGGCTGCGTTGGAAATAACGTTGTATTGGCCGGAGGGCAGGCTGGCCAGGACCGGCAAGTTGACGGTCGCGCCGCCTGTCGCCTCGATCGTCAGGTTGCTGAAAGAGCCGCCGGCGGCGGTCGTCAAATCCGGCAAAGACAGTGTGCTGGCCCCGGAGGCCTCCAGGAAGTTGTTCTGTGTTCCGGCTGAATAGCTGGTGGCGGAAAGCGAAACGCTCGCGCCGTTGAAGGCGAAGATTGAAGAGCCGTCTATCGTGGCAGACCCGCTCACGCCGTTGTCGGTGAACGACGTACCCGAACCCGTCGCCGTCAGTGAAGCTCCCGGGGCGACTCTCACCAAGCCACTGTTGGTTGATGCGCCGCTGGTGAGCGTCAGCGAGCCGGAGATATTCAGATTCGCCACGCTCGTTACATTCTGAACCGTGACGTTGGTATCCACCGTGACCGTGATGCCCGGCACGTTGATCGTCGCCGCGTCACCCGGCCCCGGCACGAAACCGCCGGACCAGTTGGCGGGGTTGCTCCAGTTGCCGCTGTTCGGGCTGATCCAGAAATAGGCGCGGTTGATCAATATCGGCCCGGAGACCGCCGCATTGTTGGCCGAATTTGCTTCCACCACCGCGGCGTTGGCGTTGGCCACGGCCACCAGATAGTACGTCCCGTTGGCAAGACCCGCCGCGGACACCGGCAGCGTAACGGTGTCAGACAGGTTGGCGGCCCCACCGGCGGCCAGCGCCTGACTCTGCGGCAGACCCGACGCCAGCAGCACCCACGAACTGCTGTTCGTCGGGTCGGGCGAACTCGACAGGTAGACCTTGTCGGTCCATCCTGTCGCCGCCGCAAAAGTGCCGTTGTTTTTGTCGGTCCAGGTCAGCGAAATCGGAAGTCCGAAGGCGGTGCTGTTGCTGCCCGCCACGACATTGGTTGCCTGCAAGTCGGGGAGCGAAACGGTGAATGTTCCAACGAACGCATTGTTGGCACCGCCGTTGGGCAGAACCCCGCTCTGGTCCATCAGGTTGCCGGATTGGTCAACGATATTCGGGCCGACTGTCAGGGTGTATAGTCCGTTGGCAGTTTGCGCCGCGAAATTGATCTGGTAGACCGAAGTCGTGATCTCGACGATCGAAGCGATTGCAATCGCGCCGTTCGGCCCGGTCAGGGCGGCCTGGTTTAACGTGAACGATCCCGGGTTGACCGGCTCACCAAATGTAACCGTCACGGAGGAAACCGCAGTCGACACCGTCCCGCTGACCGAAGCGTTGATAATTGTCGGTCCCGCGACGCCCTGGGCGGTCAGATTCAGAACTGTCGCGGCATATTGCACGCTGAGCTTGACGGCGCCACTGGTGGTGCCGCCGACGGTGGAGAATACGCCGACCTCGCTGGGATAGTGCTCAACCGGGAAAACGTCGCTGGCGCCGGCCGAATAACCATTGACCAGCACGGCAAGAATTGTGCCATTCAGCGAAGCAGGCTGGGTTGAGTTAAGGACGCCGAAATTTCCGGTGGCCGGCGTTCCGCCAAGCTGATAGGAAATGGTGCCTGCTGAAGGCTGGGTGAATGTGCCGGTGACGTTTAGCACGCTGGCGTTGCCTATCGTCAGCGAGCCGCTGTTATTTAAGTTGCCGGGCGTGGTAACGGTCGCGCCGCCCAGAATGTTTAGGGTGCCGGGGTTGCTGGAGACGTTGTTGATGGCATTGAAGCTCGCGCCGGCGCCGCTGAGGGTGATCATTGCGCTATTGGTTGGGGTGTTGGCTCCGCTGATGTTCAGATGCGCGCCGTTGGTGGCGATCCAGATGCCGCCGTTCAGAGTAGTGCCGGAGACCTGCGTAACGCCCGCGGTCATGGATAGAGTGCCGCTGTCGGCCTCGGTCGTTCCAAGATTGTTGAAGGGCACGCCGATGGTCGAAGTTCCGCTGCCGCCGGTCTTTTCGACCTTGCCGGTGACGGTGTTGACGAAAGTCGGGCTGCTATTTCCGTTGCTGACGCCGGCGTCACCGGTGAAGTCGTAAACGCCCTCGTTCTTGATCTCAACGCTGTCATACAGGGGGACCGAACCTGACGGCGCCAGAATCGTTCCCTTGTTATCCAGCGTGCCGCCGCGATTGCCGCCGCCGGTGTTGCCGATAGCGGTATTACCCGAAAAGGAGTCGCCGCTGGAACTGATCGTCATGAATCCGGTGTTCAGCAGCGTGTTGCCGGCGAGATTGATATTGTCGGCTGAGTAGTTGAAAAGTCCCTGCGGGAAATTGAATGTGATCGTGCCGCCCTGATTATATGAGCTGCCGATGTAAACATCCCCGCCGAGGCTGACCGTGCCGCCGCCGCTGCCGGAATATGTGCCGGTAAAGAGGTAGCCGCTGAACTGTATCGTCGCTCCGGCGGCGGCATCGTAAACGCCGCCGTTGTTGCTGCCGTATCCGTCTCCGGCGCTGTTACCCAATCCCAACAGGCCGCTCAGAGCGTCAACTGTTCCGTTGTTGCTGTAATAGGCCACGGCGATATTTGATGTGCCCGTTCCGGCGGTCTTTTCGATCAAGCCTGTGGAATTGTTGACCACCACGGGATTGTTGTTCCCATATGCGAAGCCGCTATCGCCGGCAAAGTTGATGATTCCCTCATTGGTTATGGAGACGCTGTCATAGAGCACGGGATCGCCCGATGGGATCGTGATCGTCCCATGATTATCGAGGTCGCCACCGCGATTGCCGCCCCCGTTTGTATCGATACTGGTGTTGCCGATGAGGTCGTAGCCGCCGGAGATGGTGGAGGTGATGGAGCCGGTATTTAATAACGTATTGCCTGCGAGGTTGATGGTGTTGGCCGTCCACTGGAAATATCCGGCCGGGAAGTTGAAGGTGACGGTCGCGCCTTGATTGTACGAGGTTCCGATATAGATGTTGCCGTCAAGCCCGAGGGTGCCGCCGCCGCCGCCGGTGTAGGTACCGGTCAGGAAGCCCTGCATCAGCAAGGTCGCATTCGTCAGGGCGTTGTAAGTTCCGCCGGTATTGGTACCCCGCGATAATGTCACCGTTCCGCTGTTGGCGTCGATGGTGCCGCTATTATTGTTGAAAGTGATATTGATGGAAGTCGTTCCGCCGCCGGCGGTCTTTTCGACCAGGCCATTGCTTGCGTTCGTGAAGTTCGGCGAGTTATTTCCATAGTAGATGCTCGAATCGCCGCTGAAGTTAAATGTTCCTTCGTTAAAGATCTCTACGCTGTCGAAGATTGCGGGGCCGCCGGAGGGAACCAGAATGGTGCCCTGATTATCGAGTACGCCACCGCGGTTGCCGGCGCCATTTATTGCGAACGCGGAATTGCCATAAAGGCCGCTGGAATTGGTGACTGTCCAGGTCATCGAATTCGCGTTGACCAGCGTGTTGCCCGCCAGGTTGATCGGGTTGGCCGACCACTGGAAATAGTTCGCCGGGAAGTTGAATGTGACGGTGGAGCCTTGATTGTAAGAGGTGCCGATATAGAGGTTGTTCCCCGGCGTAATCGATCCGCCGCCGCTGCCGGTGTATGTTCCCGTCAGGAACCCGCTGAGGAGGATTTGCGCCCCTGCATTCGCGTTATAAGTGCCGCCCGTGCTCAGCCCAGGCCCTTCGTTGTTGTTGACCGTGCTCAGCGTTCCCGTCTCGTCGATCAGAGTGCCGTCGTCATTGTTGAATGTGACGCCCAAGTCAGTGGTTCCGGTTCCGGCCGACTTTGTGATGGTGCCCGCGCTGGTGTTCACCAGCAGCGGCGAGTCATTGCCCACCAGGATGCTGGTATCACCGCCAAACATCAGCGTTGCTTCGTTTTCCAATTCGACTGAGTCATAAATATAAAGATTCCCGGATGGAATCGTGATCGTTCCGAGATTATCCAGCAATCCGCCGCGATTCCCCGCGCCATTAAGTGCGATCGCTGAATTGGCGTACAATCCGGTGCTGCCGCCGCCGGTGTTAATCGTCAGATTCAGGAAACCCGACGCGGCGTTGATCAAGGTATTGCCCGCAAGATTGATTGCAAAGCTCGACCATTGGAAATAGCCGCTGGGGAAGTTGAAAGTGACCTTGCTGTTATTGTTGTAGCTGTTGCCGATGAAGAGATTACCGTCGAGGTTGAGTGTGCCGCCGCCACCACCGGTGTAAGTGCCGGTATCGAGGAATCCCTGAATTTGCAAAGTAGCGCCCGGTTGGGCGTTGTAGGTGCCGCTGGCGGCTTCGCCGCTGGACAGGTCGAGCGTTCCGGTATCCGCGTTGATAGTGCCGTTGGCGTTGTTGAAAGTGATGCCGATCGAGGTTTTTCCCGAGCCGCCGGTCTTCTCGACCAGGCCGTTGGCCATGTTATCAATGAATGGGCCGTTGTTGCCCGTGTATGTAATGTTTCCATCGCCAGTGAAGTCGATAGTGCTTTCATTGAGGAACTCGAACCCGTCGGCCATGCCTACAGAAGCGCCGGTGGGGATGTTGATCGTCCCCTGGTTGTCGAATTCGCCGCCGCGATTGCCGGCGCCGTTATCCCCGATGGCTGAATTGGAGAAGATGCTGTTGCCGCCGCCGGTGCTGACGACCGACCAAGTCATCGACCCAGTGTTGATAAGAGTGTTTCCGGCCAGATCGATGCCGCTGCCGTTCCATACGAACATGCCGGCGGGGAAGTCAAACTTGGCGGTGTCGCCGTGGTTGTAGGTCGTGCCAATGAAGATATTGCTGCCAAGGCTGACCGTGCCGCCGCCGCTACCCGTGATGGTGCCCGTGAACGAGCCGTTGAGGAGGACTGTCGCGCCGGTGGATGCGTTGTAGGTGCCGCTATTCTGTCCGCCGCCGCCGATATTGAAGGTTCCGACCGACGAGGAAACCGTCGCTGCCTCGTTGTAGACCGCGATGCCGATGGTGGAAGCGGCGCTTCCACCTGCGCCGCCGGTCTTCTCGAGTAGGCCCGTGTTGACCAAGAACGGCGCGTTGTTGCCGGTGTAGACGATGTTGAATGATTTGGTCGGGTCATCGCCGGTAAAGTTCAGCGTGTCCTCATTGAGCAGTTCCACGCCGTCTGCCATGCCCACGTCCGCACCGCCGGAGATGTTGACGGTGCCGCGATTATCGACTTCGCCAGCGCGGTTGCCGGCGCCATTATCCACCGAAGACGTATTGGAAAAAATGCTGTTGCCGCCGCCCGTGCTGTTCACGGACCACGTCATGAACCCGGTATTCGCAAGCGTATTGCCGGCGATGTCGATGCCATTGGCGTTCCACACGAACATGCCGGCTGGGAAATCAAATGTGGCTGTATCGCCGTTGTTGTAAGTCGAGCCAATGAAAATATTACTGCCGAGACTGACGGTGCCGCCGCCGGTGCCGGTGTAGGTTCCGATGAAGGAGCCGTTGAGTAGCACCGTCGCGCCCGGCGAGGCGTTATAGGTTCCGCCGGTGTTGGCGCCGCCACCCAGATTCAGTGTGCCGGTGGAGGCGTTGATCAGGCCGCCCCGGTTGTAAACAGGAACGGTGGTTGTGGAAGTTCCGGTTCCTGCCGTCTTGGTGATCGTGCCGGTGTTGACGAATGCGGAGGCAGCGTTGCCGCCGTAGTTAATCCCGCCGTCGCCGTCGAAATTAAATATCCCCTGGCTTTCATTGTTGAGGGTGATGGCGTCGAACAGGTTTGGCCCGCCGGATGGATCGTCGATGGTTCCCAGATTGTTGACGGCGCCGGCGCGATTGCCTGCGCCGTTTCCGGGAACGCCGGTATTACTGAATAGATTGCTGCCAGCCACGGCCCAGGTCATCACGCCGTCGTTCTCAAGCGTGTTGCCGTCAATGTTGATTCCTCCGCCGGTCCAAGAAGAGTTGCCGGTCAGCTTCAGGGTTCCGCTGCCGACGAATAGGGTGCCGCCGCTGACGCTCAGGCCGCCGTCGATCTCGGATGTTCCGAAGACCTGAAGCGATCCGCCGGTGAGATTGATGCTGGGCGGGCTGCTGGAATTGGTTACGGAGACTTGCAGGTTTGAAGCCGATTCGTTGTCGCTGACAGTCACCTGCACGCCAGGCACATTGATGACGACGCTTTCGGTGGAGTTGGGAACCTGATTCCCGCTCCAATTGGCCGGGTTGTTCCAGTTGCCGCTTTGATTGGCGGTCCAGGTGACCGTCGTGAGAAGGACGCGGCCCTCAAGTTGTTCGACAACCGTTCGCTGACGCTTCCGTTTATTCCGTTTATTAGGGCGCGTATTATCAGACGACGCCCGATTTTGGGCGTTTGGCGAGGATTTAGCGTTTCGCCAAAAAAACACGTCACCACCTGATAAAGGCGGTGTCTGCAATCCCGATTAGGGAATGCCAGACACAGTTAAACAATCAACCATTTTGCCAATGTGCGAAGAAACCAACCACGCCATTAGCGCTTGCCAGATTTGGAGTTGCGAATATCCGGCTGCCAACAACCGGGCCAAGTTCGCAACACAATTCAGGGTGCCTTCCGTCACCCATTTCTATACAAAAAATCTTCTCCCCGGCCACCCATTTCGAGATGAATGCAGAGCCGGAGTCAACCGGCCCAAATATCCCGCGCACGGCGTCGATGTCAAATGAAATCCAAAATACATTAAAGTTTTCCCACTGAATCTGTTTCGCTTTTCCCGGCGCTTCGGGTGAATATTTGGTTTCTGGCACTGCCGTGAGTTCCAATATGGCATCGAGTTAGGATTTTTATTTGTCATTCTCCGTTTATGGTGTTTAGTGTCGTTCTCTGAACTCGATCTTCATTGTGGATAAGTTGGGGATTGCTAGCTGAGGCGTAAATGCCGTTTTTAGTGTCGAAGAGGAATTCGAGGGCGCTACTTTTAGCCGTGGCGGCTGTGGCCGGCTTAGCGGTTGCGCGCCCCGCATTTGCCGCCACCACCGATGGAGCGCCCGATTCCCAATACACGGCCCTGAGCGCTCAAAGCGTTTACGCCGCTTCCGGTTATGTCACCATCAACACCGGCGGCAGTAGTTTTAATGTCGGCTCGGGCACACTGATCGCCCCGGATTGGGTGCTCACGGCGGCTTCCATTGTCTCCAATAACGCCGTCGCGTTTGGGGCTTCGGAGATTGATTTCGGGCAACGCTCGACGGTGTCGTTGCCGGGGCCGAGTTCCATCGCGCGTGTGATTCTTGATCCGGCGTGGTCGTCGAATCTTTTCGCGGGGAACGACCTCGCACTGATTCAACTCTCGACGCCCATTACCAGCATCGCCCCTGCGACTCTCTACGCCAGTTCGCTTGGCTCGGAAGTCGGGCAGACCGCCACTGTCGTCGGGTACGGTCAGACCGGCACGGGCCTCACCGGCCAAGCCCCCAACACCGCCGGAACCCGACGCGCCATTCAGAACGTCGTCGATGCGATCGGCGGGGCCGCCACCACCGGCGGCTCCGGGCAGCCATACAGTTTTACCGGAGTCAGCACCGACATCATGCTCACCGACTTCGATCAGCCGGAAACCCCCAGCGTCAGCCTCATGGGCGCTTCAACCCCACTAACTCTCGAAGGCGCCTCGGCTCAGGGCGACGGCGGCGGCGGACTGTTTTTTACTTCGGGCGCTCAAACCTATCTTGCCGGCGTTACCTCCGTTGCCGGGGCGTTTCCAAACAATCCCTACTCTACTCAACCCGACGGCCACTACGGCGACTACGACATTTACACCCGCATCGCCGTCGCCGATACCTTGAACTTTCTGACTACTAATTTGGCGACGGCCTCCACCTATCTTCCCGGCGGTGGCAACTCCTGGGCCGGCCCGGCGCGGTGGTCCAACACGCTAATTCCTGAGTTCGCCGGCGCAACCGCCAACTTCACAACCGCCACCAGCGCGAGCACGACGGTCAGTCTCAACACCAACTGGACGGTCGGCTCCGTGACGTTCAACAACGTAAACTCCTACACCATTGCTCCCGGTACGGCCGGCACGCTCACGCTTGATAATGGAACCAACACCTCCGCCATCACCGATGCCGGCGGATCGCATTCCATCTCGGCGCCTGTTGTCTTGAATTCCAATAGCCAATTGAGTGTTTCTCATGCCGGCGATTTGCTGACGATTTCCGGCAATATCAGCGGCGCCGGCGCGATCACGGTCGCCGCCGGCTCCGTCACCTTCAGTGCCAGCAACACCTATTCGGGCGGTACCACCGTCAACGCCGGCGCAGCTCTGGTTATTTCCCCAACCGGCAGCCTGCCTTCCGGCAAGCCGGTCATCGACAACGGCCTACTTTCCATTCTTGCCGGAACCAAGGCAACGCCGGTCATCCTCGGCAACTCCGGCGGCAGCGGCGACCTCACCGGCTCGGGCGTGCTAAGCGTCGGAAAAGCCGGAACGGCCGCCTATGTGCAGTTGGCCAGCATCGGCGCGACGACATCGGTAAACGCCAGCGTGAGTACGCTGAGTTCATTGACCATCGGGTCCGGCTCGACCCTGGATATCACCAACAACGTCCTCCAGATCAACTATGCCAGCGGCGCGGACCCACTGCAAACCATTCGCGGCTATCTTCAATCCGCCTACAGCAAGGGCAACTGGCAGAACGCGGGCCTGACCAGCACAACCGTTCAGGCGCAAGTCGCCGCTAACAAAGGCACGACCAACGGCATCTGGTCGATGGGCTACGCCGATGGCAACGATGACGGCCATACGGTCGCCGCTGCCGGACAATTGATCGTCGAGCCGGTACTGGCGGCGGACGCCAATTTTGATGGCAAGGTGGATTTCAACGATCTGCTGCTCCTCGCCCAAAATGTCGGCTCAGCCACCGGCGACTGGATGCACGCCGATTTTAACTACGATTCCCTCGTGGACTTCAATGATCTGCTGATCCTCGCCCAGAACATCAACAAAACCAACGGCAGCACGCCGTTGGGCGGCGAACTGCCGGCGTCGTTTGAGGCGCAATGGAGTTTGGCGTTGGCGGAGGTGAAGGCGGCAGGCGGGGCGGGGTCGGTGCCGGAGCCGGGGGCGATGAGCCTGCTTTGCGCCGGAGCGCTGGGATTGCTGGCGCGGCGGCGGAGGCGTGCCGCCAGTGAGAAGGTGAGAAGGTAAGAAAGTGCGAAGGTCCGGGTTTTCCACCGCTTGAGTTTTTGAGACCTGTCGGCCAGGTTACTGCCGGTTCGCCACGCGCGGTGGTGGATGGAGGCAGGATAGTCTGGTCGAGCCATGGACGCCGGGTTCGAGCCGGTGAGATGGCGGTTACAGCGCGTAACGGGAATCAATCCGAATGCCTTCGAACGGCGTCAGACTCGCGAACAGCGCCGGTGGTTTTGGCCACAGATGAACACAGATTCACACAGATGAATCAGATGCAACCGTAGCCAAATATTCGGATTGTCCTCGTTCTGCCTGGATTCTGCGTTGTGATCCAACATCGGTGAAGACGTTGAGCCATTCGGCAGGATCGTGACCCACGCCATCGCGCGGCCGCGC
>Ga0208589_1000393_pt1 | contig 21389 bp, 17 predicted proteins | sample NGESurshal092012_2_FD_184486 | JGI IMG/M metagenome (GOLD analysis project Ga0208589, IMG submission 184486) | Arctic peat soil microbial communities from Barrow, Alaska - NGEE Surface sample F53-2 shallow-092012 (SPAdes) | ecosystem: Environmental > Terrestrial > Soil > Wetlands > Peat ... | reverse complement strand
CTACCTACAACCCGAATGCGGTGGACGACAGCAAGCCGGACCAGCGTCGCAATCGGGCGATGACCGACGTGTTCGAGCCGGGTTCGACCATCAAGCCGATCCTGATGGCGGCGGCGCTGTCCAGCGGCAAGTTCACCCCGACCAGCCCGCTGATCGACACCACGGGCGGTCACTGGTTCTTCCAGGGTCACGATATCCATGACACGCATAACTACGGATTGCTGACGCCGACCGCGGTGATCACCAAGTCGAGCAATGTGGGCGCCGCGCACATCGCGATGCAACTCGATACCGTGTTGATGTACGACACCTACCGCGCGTTCGGCTTCGGCAACAGCACCAACAGCGGTTTTCCCGGTGAGGCTTCGGGTTATCTGAAGATCGGGCGTGACTGGCGGCCGCTGGAAAAAGCCATCATGGGTTATGGCTACGGCCTCAACGTGACGCCGCTGCAGCTGGTCAACGCCTACGCCACGATCGGCGACGGAGGCGTGATGCATATGCCGACCTTCGTCAAGGGCAACGACGGCGAGGCCAGGGCGATCATCGAGCCGCAGATCGCCCACGAATTGATAGGCATGCTGGAGACCACCACTCAGCCAGGTGGCACCGCGGCACCGTATGCCTGGATCGCCAATTACACGGTGGCCGCCAAGACCGGTACCGCGCACAAGGCCACGGCGGGCGGCTACTCGAAGAACAACTACAGCGCCGCGTTCGCCGGCATGGTGCCGGCGACCGATCCGCGCCTGGCCGCGGTGGTGGTGATCGACAATCCGCGCAAGGGCAGCTACTACGGCGGCCTGGTTTCCGGCCCGGTATTCGCCAAGGTGATGGAGGGCGCGCTGCGCCTGCTCGACATTCCACCGGACAATATCGGCCGCTGGTACGCCGGCGGTCCCTTGCTGGGCCAGGACGGCCTGATCGGCAACAAGCCGCCGGACGCGCCGAATATCGAGGAAGCGCCGAGCGACGAGGCGAGTCCATGAGCACCGGTCACCTCGATCAGCTGTTGCTGGGGATCGCCGATGCGCAGGTCGCCGAAACGCCTGGCGCCAGCCGCATCGTGGTATCCGGACTGACCCTCGATTCGCGCCGGGTACAGCGCGGCGACGCGTTCTTCGCCTTGCGCGGCACGCAGGGCCACGGCATCGAATTTGCCGCGAGCGCGGTACGGCGTGGCGCACAGGTGGTGCTGGCCGAAGCGCCGGCCGTCGAGATGGAGCCGCTGAACGTACCGTTGCTGTGGATCGCTGACCTGCATGCCCAGGTCAGCGAAATTGCCGCGCGTTTTTACGACCGCCCCGCCGAATCGATGCGGGTGATCGGCATCACCGGCACCAACGGCAAGACGTCCTGCGTGCAATTGCTGGCGCAGGCGCTGACGTTTCTTGGTCATCGCACAGCCACCATCGGCACGCTCGGTGCGGGCCTGCACGGGCAGCTGCGCGAAGGCGAACGCACCACCCCCGATGCGGTGACCGTGCAGGGATTGCTTGCGGATTTTCGCGATGCCGGCGCCAGCCACGTGGCGATGGAAGTGTCCTCGCACGCGCTGGAGCAGGGCCGCGTGGCAGCGGTGGACTTCGAGCTGGCGGCGTTCACCAATCTCAGCCGCGACCATCTGGACTATCACGGCAGCATGGAAGCCTACGGCGCGGCGAAGGCGAAGTTGTTTGCGTGGCCGGCCCTGCAGGCTGCGGTGATCAATACCGACGATGCGTTTGGCCACGAGTTGGCAACGCAACTGCCCGCTGGCGTGACAGCCTTGCGGTTCAGCATGGCCGACGATGCCGATGCGGAGATTGCTGCGAGCGCCATCATCACTTCGGCCGAAGGCCTGGCCTTCCAGCTGCGCACGCCGTGGGGCAGGCATGCACTGAGCAGCCATCTGCTTGGCCGCTTCAATGTCGCCAACCTGCTCACGGTGGTCGCCTGCCTTGGCGCGCTGGGCGTGCCGTTCGCGCACATCGTGGCCGCGGCCGAGAAGCTGCAGCCGGTCACTGGCCGCATGAACCGGCTCGGCGGCCTGCATGGCTTGCCGCTGGTGGTGGTCGATTACGCGCATACGCCCGATGCGCTGGAACAGGCCCTGACGGCGCTGCGCGCGCATTGCGCGGGTCGCCTGACCTGCGTGTTCGGTTGCGGCGGCGAGCGCGATGCGGGCAAGCGCCCGATGATGGGTGCGATTGCCGCCCGTCTGGCGGATATCGCGATCGTTACCGACGACAACCCGCGCGGCGAAGACGGCGATGCCATCGTGACGCAGATTGTCGCCGGCATGGAATCGGCGCGCTCGCTGGCGGTGCAGCGCGATCGCGCCGCGGCGATCGGTCATGCACTGAAACTTGCGCAGTCCGGCGATGTCGTGCTGATTGCCGGCAAGGGTCATGAGACCTATCAGGAAGGCGTTGCCGGCAAGCGCCCGTTCGACGATCTGGCGGTGGCGCATGCGGCGCTGGAACGGATGACCTGGGAGCCACGCGCATGATGCGGCTGAACGCCATCGCGCTGTGGACGCACGGTCGCCTGCTCGGCGCGGATGTCGACGTGACCGGCGTCGCCATCGATACGCGCAAGCTGGAGCCGGGCGATCTGTTCGCGGCGTTCAAGGGCGAGCGCGCGGACGGCCACGACTATCTCGCGCAGGCGCTTGCGCGCGGCGCTACGGCGGCGCTGGTGGAGCGCAAGGTGGACAGCGATTTGCCGCAGGTGCTGGTGCACGACGTGGAGCTGGCGCTGGGCGACCTGGCCAGCGCGGTGCGCGCACAGCGCAACGCGCGCGTGATCGGCATTACCGGCTCCAACGGCAAGACCACGGTGAAGACGCTGGCCGCGGCGATCCTTTCGCGTCATGGCCGCACCCACGTCAACAGCGGCAGCTACAACAACGAGATCGGTCTGCCGCTGACCCTGCTGGCGATGCCTGCGGATACCGAATACGCGGTGCTGGAAATGGGCGCCGGCAAGCCAGGCGACATCGCGTATCTCGCCGCCATCGCACGGCCCGATATCGGCCTCGTCAACCTCATCGCAGCGGCACATCTTGAGCGGATGGGCAGTGTGGAAGGCGTCGCCGAAACCAAGGGCGCGCTGTATCAGGCGTTGCCTGCCGACGGCGTGGCGATCATCAATGCGGACGATGCGTTCGCCAGCTTCTTCGGCGGTCTGGCTGGTGCGCGCCGGGTGCTGCGTTTCGGCCTCGATCACAAGGCGGATGTGGGTGCCGACATCATCGAGCAACGCGTGGATGGTTCACGTTTCGTGTTGAGCACGCCGATGGGCGATGCCGAGATATCGCTGCCGTTGCCGGGACGACACAACGTGGCCAACGCGCTGGCGGCGGCGGCGATCGCGCTGGCGCTGCACGTGCCGCTGGCGACGATTGTCGCGGGACTGGAACAGGCGACGGCCGTCGCGGGCCGGCTCAAGCGCGAGGCGATGCCGGGCGGCTGGACGTTGATCGACGACAGCTACAACGCAAATCCCGGTTCGATGGCGGCCGCGATCGATACGCTGGCGCTGGCGTCGGGCGATCGCTGGCTGGTATTGGGCGACATGGCGGAACTGGGCGCGGATGCACGCACGCTGCATGCGGATGTCGGTGCCCGTGCGCGCAAGCGCGGCATCGAGCGCCTGTTCGCGGTCGGTCCGTTGGGTGTCGCCGCGGTCGAGGCATTCGGCATGCAGGGCGAACATTTCGATGACAAGGCAGCTCTGATCGCTGCATTGCAGTTGCGTCTGCATCGCGGCGTGACCTGTCTGATCAAGGGCTCGCACTCGGCGGGGATGGAACAGGTGGTTGCCGCCTTGCGAAAGCGTGAGCGAGTGGAGGGGAACTCCGATGCTGCTTGAACTGGCGGACTGGATGGCACGGCATTTCACCGTGCTGCATCTGTTCCAGTACATCACGTTCCGCACAATCATGGCCGCGCTCACCGCGCTGGCGGTGTCGCTGCTGCTGGGGCCGGCGCTGATCCGCAAGCTGGGTGCGCTCAAGGCTGGCCAGGTGGTGCGCAGCGACGGCCCGCAGACACACCTGGTCAAGGCCGGCACGCCGACCATGGGCGGCGTGATGATCCTGCTCTCGGTCAGCGTTGCGAGCTTGTTGTGGGCCGATCTGCGCAACCGCTACGTGTGGGTGGTGCTGGCGGTGATGCTGACGTTCGGCGCGATCGGTTTCTACGACGACTACCGCAAGCTGGTGCTGAAGGACAGTCGCGGGCTGGCCAGCCGCTGGAAATATTTCTGGCAATCGGTATTCGGCCTTGGCGCGGCGTTGTTCCTTTTTTACAGCGCGCCGACCAGTCCGCCGCCCTGCGTGAAGCCGGCGGTTGCGATCGTGCAGCACCAGGCGCCGGCCCCGGCAATCTTCGCGCATGCCACCGGCGATGCCGCGCCGTCGGCGACGGCTGCATCTGTCTGCGCGAAGGAAGTCGCCGAAACGGCGTTGTATGTGCCGCTGTTCAAGCAGGTGGCGTTGCCGCTGGGCTTCTTTTTCGTGGTGATCACCTACTTGATGATCGTGGGCTTCTCCAACGCGGTGAACCTCACCGACGGTCTGGACGGGCTGGCGATCATGCCGACCGTGCTAGTTTCCGGTGCGCTCGGGGTGTTCGCCTATCTGGCCGGCAACAAGGTGTTTTCCGAATACCTCGGCATTCCGTCGATTCCCGGCGCGGGCGAGCTGTCGATCTTCTGTGGCGCGCTGGCTGGCGCGGGGCTCGGTTTCCTGTGGTTCAACACCTATCCGGCGCAGGTATTCATGGGCGACGTCGGCGCGCTGGCAATGGGTGCGGCACTCGGTTGTGTTGCGGTGATCGTGCGCCAGGAAATCGTGCTGCTGGTGATGGGCGGCGTGTTCGTGATGGAAACCGGCTCGGTGATGCTGCAAGTGGCGAGCTTCAAGCTCACCGGCAAACGCATTTTCCGCATGGCGCCGATTCATCATCATTTCGAATTGAAGGGCTGGCCGGAGCCGCGGGTGATCGTGCGTTTCTGGATCATCAGCGTGGTGCTGGTGCTGGTCGGTCTTGCCACGTTGAAGGTGCGCTGATGTTTGATTTCGACACCACTCAGGCAAAGCGTCGTCAAGGCCCGCGCGGCAGCTTCGACCTGACGCTGCTGATCGCGCTGATCGGCCTGGCCAGTGTGGGCGTGGTGATGGTGGCCTCCAGCTCGATCGCGGTGGCCGACAGCGAGCACAAGGGCGCGTTCTATTTCCTGAATCACCATCTGATTTTCCTGAGCCTCGGCATCGTGGCGGCCGGCATGGCGATGCGCACCGAACTGAAGCTGTTCGAGAAGTACGCCTTCCATCTGATGCTGCTGGCGTTCCTGATGCTGCTGGCCGTGTTCGTGCCGCATCTGGGCATGCGCATCAATGGCGCGCGGCGCTGGCTGAATCTGCTGGTGACCAGTTTCCAGCCGGTGGAGGCGGTAAAACTCATTCTGGTGGTGTACATCGCCAGTTATCTGGTGCGCCATCGCGAGAATGTGGAGACGCGCTTCCTCGGTCTGATCAAGCCGATCCTGGTCGCCGGAATGATCGTGCTGCTGCTGCTGGCGCAGCCGGACTTCGGTTCGGCCACGCTGGTGATCGCGGTGAGCATCGCGATGGTCTGGCTCGGTGGCGCGCGGCCGATCTTCCTGTTCATCATGGGCCTGCCGCTGATGCCGCTGCTGTACATCGCGGCGACCGGCGAGAGCTATCGCATGAAGCGGCTGACCTCGTTCATGAACCCGTGGAAGGATCCGTTCAATGACGGTTTCCAGTTGACCCAGTCGCTGATGGCGATCGGCCGCGGTGAGTGGACCGGTGTGGGTCTGGGTTCCAGCGTGCTGAAGTTGTCCTATCTGCCGGAGGCGCATACCGACTTCATCTTCGCGGTGATCGGCGAGGAACTCGGACTGGCCGGGGTGGTGCTGGTGATGGGGCTGTTCGCGCTGGCGGTGGGGCGTGGTCTGTATCTGGGTCTGAAAGGCGTCGAGATTGGCCAGCGCTTTGCCGGCTACGTCGCCTTCGGTATCTCGCTGATGCTGGCGATGCAGGCGATCGTCTCGGTGGGTGTGAATCTGGGCGCGCTGCCGACCAAGGGGCTGACCCTGCCGCTGATCAGCTACGGCGGCTCGTCGATGGTGCTGACCTGCGCGATGGCTGGCGTGTTGCTGCGCGCCACGTTCGAGATCAACCGCGCACTGGATGCGCGCGAGGCGACCCGGCGCATGCCGACCGCGGTGGTGGCGGCCGATGCGAATGTCGCGGTCAAGCCGCGCGAGGCGGTGGCCGCATGACCGCATCAGCACCAGTCCTGATCATGGCCGGCGGCACCGGCGGTCACATCTTCCCCGGTCTGGCGGTGGCCGAATGCCTGCTCGCGCAAGGCGTGCCGGTGGTCTGGCTGGGTGCGGTGGGCGGCATGGAAACGAAGGTGGTGCCGGCGCATCAGCTCGAACTGCACACGGTGGCGGTCGGCGGCCTTCGCGGCAAGGGTCTGAAGACACGGCTGCTGGCGCCGCTGATGCTGTTGCGCGCGTTGTGCGCGTCGTTGCTGGTACTGCGCAAGATCAGGCCGCGCAGCGTGCTGTCGATGGGCGGCTACGTGGCGGGTCCTGGCGGTCTCGCCGCGTGGCTGCTGCGGCGGCCGCTGCTGGTGCACGAGCAGAACCGCGTGGCCGGCTTCACCAACCGCAAGCTGGCGGGTATCGCAAAACGCGTGCTGGCCGGTTTTGCGGATGCACTGCCACACGCCGAATGGGTCGGCAATCCAGTCCGCGCAGCGATTGCGGCGTTGCCGGCACCGAGACAGCGCATGGCCGGCCGCAGCGGCAAGCCGCGGTTGCTGGTACTCGGCGGCAGTCTGGGCGCGCGCGCATTGAATCAGGGATTGCCGCAGGCGCTGTCGCAGTTGACCGAATCCGAACGTCCCGACGTGCTGCATCAATCCGGCAACCGCGGTCTCGACGAAGCGCGCGAAGCGTATGCGAAAGCCGGTGTCGCGGCCCGGGTGGTGCCATTCATCGACGACATGGCGAGCAGTTACGGCTGGGCCGATCTGGCCGTGTGCCGTGCCGGCGCGCTGACCCTGGCCGAGCTCGCGGTCGCCGGACTCGGCGCGCTGCTGGTGCCGTTTCCGCACGCGGTGGACGATCACCAGACGCGCAATGCCGAGGTATTGGTGGCAGCCGGCGCCGCCGAGTTGATGCAGGAGCGCGATCTGGACGTACAGCAATTGGCACAGCGACTGGAAGCGCTGCTGGGCGATCGCGCGAAACTCATGGCAATGGCCGAGGCCGCGCGCACGCTGGCCAAGCCCGATGCAGCGCAGGTGATCGCTGCCGCTTGTATTGAATCAGCCTGCATGAAGGAGGCTGCATGACGCCGCGTCGCCTGCATGCCCATGAAGATCTGATGAGCACGTTCCGCCGGGTGCACTTCATTGGTATCGGCGGGGTCGGCATGAGCGGCATCGCCGAGGTGCTGCACAACCTCGGTTATGCCGTGTCCGGCTCCGATCGCGCGAACTCGCCGACGGCGCAGCGACTGCAGCAGTTGGGCATTACCGTGCATCTCGGGCATGCTGCCGAACATATCGGCGATGCCGATGTGGTGGTGACCTCCAGCGCGATCCACAAGGACAACCCGGAACTGGTCGCTGCGCGCACCGCGCGCATTCCGGTGATTCCGCGCGCGGAGATGCTCGGCGAGCTGATGCGCTTCCGGCGCGGCGTCGCGATCGCCGGCACGCACGGCAAGACCACCACGACCAGCCTCACCGCCAGCGTGCTGGCCGAGGCCGGCTATGACCCCACTTTCGTGATCGGCGGTCAGCTGAATGCCGCTGGCGCCAATGCGCGGCTCGGCACCGGCCAGTATCTGGTCGCCGAAGCGGACGAATCCGACGGCTCGTTCCTGCTGCTGTCGCCGGTGATCGCCGCCGTCACCAATATCGATGCCGATCATCTGGAGAACTACGGTGGCGACTTCGCGCTGGTGAAGAAGGCGTTCGCCGATTTCCTGCATCGACTGCCGTTCTACGGCCTCGCCGTGCTGTGCATGGACGATGCGGAAGTAGCCGAACTGGCGAAGTCCACCACGCGCCGCGTGATGACCTATGGCATCGACACGCCGGACGCCGACGTGCGTGCGTTGAACGTGACCCAGCACGGCTTCGAGATGCATTTCGATTTGCTGCTGCCGGGCCGCGGCGATGCGCTGCCGGTGAAGCTCAACCTGCCGGGCCGCCACAATGTGCTGAACGCGCTGGCCGCCGTCACGATTGGCTGGCAGCTCGGTGTCGAAGCCGAGGCGATGGCGCATGCGTTGGAGCACTTTCAGGGCGTCGGCCGGCGCTTCCATCGGCGCGGCGAGATCGCGCTCGATCACGGCAGCGCCTTGCTGGTTGACGACTACGGCCATCACCCGCGCGAGCTTGCCGCGGTGTTCGCTGCTGCGCGCGGTGGCTGGCCGGAGCGCCGCCTGGTGGTCGGCTTCCAGCCGCACCGCTACAGCCGCACGCGCGATCTGCTGGACGACTTCGCGAACGTGCTGGCCGAGGCCGACGTGCTGGTGCTGACCGACGTCTATCCGGCCGGCGAAGCGCCGATTGCCGGTGCCGACGGCCATGCGCTGGCGCGGGCGGTGCGCGCGCGCGGCAAGGTCGATCCGGTGCTGATCGAGCATCCGCGTGAATTGAAAGACACCTTGTCGACACTGCTGCGCGATGGCGACCTGCTGCTGCTGCTCGGCGCCGGCGACATCGGTACGGCGGCGGTCGAGCTGGCACAGGCTGGCCATCTGAGGACAGGCAAGTGAGCATCATTGTGAACAAGATCATCGATCCCGCCCAGTTCGGCCGCGTCGCCGTGGTGATGGGTGGCAGTTCGGCCGAGCGCGAGGTGTCGCTCGATTCCGGCCGCAACGTGCTGGCCGCGCTGCAGGCGCGCGGTGTGGACGCGCACGCGATCGACGGCATCCCTGCATTGCTCGATGCACTGCGCGCCGGTCACTTCGCCCGCGTGTTCAACATCCTGCATGGCCAGCACGGCGGTGGTGAGGACGGCGTGCTGCAGGGTGCGCTGGAATCGCTCAACGTGCCGTATACCGGTTCGGGCGTGCTGGGTTCCGCACTGTCGATGGACAAGACGCGCTCCAAACGGGTGTGGCAGTCGCTGGGCTTGCCGACGCCGAAGTTCGCCGCACTGCCGCGCGGCACCGATGTGCATGCGGCCGCGCGCCAGGTGGGTTTTCCGTTGATCGTGAAGCCGGCCTGCGAAGGTTCCAGCGTGGGCGTGACCCGGGTGTTCGCGGAAAAGGATCTGGATGCGGCGGTCAGCCTGGCCGCGAAATATCCCGGCGACCTGCTGATGGAGACGCTGATCGAGGGCGACGAACTGACCGTCGCGATACTCGGTCGCGAGGTATTGCCGAGCATCCACATCGTGCCGAAGGCGGCGTTCTACGACTACAACGCGAAGTACATCGCCGAAGACACCCAGTACATCTGTCCGGGCCTCGACGGAGCGGCCGGGGAGGAACTGCGCGCGCTGTCGCTGACCGCGTTCGACGCGCTCGGCTGTGCCGGCTGGGGTCGGGTCGATGTGATGCGTGACCGCGCCGGCCGCAACTGGCTGCTGGAAGTGAACACCGCGCCGGGCATGACCTCGCACTCGCTGGTGCCAAAGGCGGCAGCGGTTGCCGGCATCGACTATCAGGAACTGTGCTGGCGCGTGCTTGAAACCAGTTTTCGGGAGGACAAATGAGAGGGACCGTCCGTCTCGTCGCCTGGTGTCTGGCGATCGCGCTGGTCGCACTGCCGATTGTCGGCGTGCTGCGCGGATGGTTCGCGGCCAATCGCTGGCCGGTGACCCAGCTGACGGTGCAGGCCGAGTTCAAACACGTGAACGCGGACGAGATCCGCGCGGCGGTGTTGCCGGACCTTGGCAAGGGCTTTTTCGCGCTGGACCTCGATGCCGTGCAAAAAGCGGTTGCCGCGCTGCCATGGGTGGAGTCGGTGGAAGCGCGCAAGCGCTGGCCGGACACCTTGCTGCTGCGCATCTACGAGCGCCAGCCGTTCGCGCGCTGGAACGACAGGCAGCTGATCAGCCGGCAAGGCCTGGTGTTCGACGCGCCAGGCATGGATGACACCAGCGCGTTGCCGGATCTGCACGGTCCGGATGCGCGGCTGGCCGAGGTGGTGAGCTTCTATGCGGACACGCTGAAGGCGTTTGCCGGTACCCATCTGCAGATCACCGGCGTCGCGCTGACCGAGCGTGGCAGCTGGAGTATCACCACCGCCAGTGGCGCACAGATCGTGATTGGCGATCGCGATCAGGCCGGGCGCCGACTGCGCCGCTTCCTCGACGTCTATGCGCAGTTGATGGCCGGTCATGCCGATGGCTTCACCTACGCCGATCTTCGCTACACCAATGGATTTGCCGTGCGCTGGCCGCAATCGCCGGTCGCTACCCACGCTGGAGGCTCGCCCCGCACATGAAGACGATCTGCCTATTGAAGGCCTCCCTATGAAAACGCGCAACGACAAGCAACTGGTAGTCGGTCTCGACATCGGCACCTCGAAAGTGGTGGCGATCGTCGGCGAATACGAACCGGGCGAGCCGATCACGGTGATCGGCATCGGCACCCATGTGTCGCGCGGCATGAAGCGCGGCTCGGTGGTGGATATCGAATCGACCGTGCACTCGATCCAGCGCGCGGTGGAAGAGGCCGAGCTGATGGCCGGCTGCGATATCCGCTCGGTGTACGCGTCGATCTCCGGCAGCCATCTGGAAACCCGCAACTCGCACGGCAATGCGGCGATCCGCGACCGCGAAGTGACCGCGGGCGATCTTGAGCAGGTGCTGGAGGCGGCCAGCGCAGTGGCGATCCCGGCCGACCGCAAGGTTCTCTACAAGGAATCGCAGGAATACCGCATCGACGGCCAGGACGGCATCCGCTCGCCGGTCGGCATGAGCGGTGTACGGCTGGAAGCGAACGTGCATCTGGTCACCGGCGCAGCGGCCGCGGTGCAGAACATCACCAAGTGCATCCAGCGCTGCGGATTGTCGGTGGACGAGCTGGTGCCGTCGGCCCTGGCCAGTGCGAAGGCGGTGTTGACCGACGACGAGCGCGAGCTGGGCGTATGCCTGGTCGACATCGGTGCCGGCACCACCGACATCGCGATCTACACCCAGGGTTCGATCCGCTACACCGCTTCGCTGCCGGTCGGCGGCGATCAGGTCACCAGCGACATCGCCTATGGCGTGCACACGCCGACTGCGCATGCCGAAGAAATCAAGATCAAGTACGCCTGCGCGCAGACCGGGCTGGCGCATGCCGAGGAAACCATCCAGGTACCCAGTGTCGGCGATCGTCCACCGCGTCGGCTGGCGCGGCAGTCGCTCGCGCAGAGCGTGCAGGCGCGCTACGAGGAAATCTTCGAGATGGTGCAGGATCAGTTGCGTCGCTCCGGCTACGAGAGCCTGGTCGCCGCCGGCGTGGTGCTGACCGGCGGCGCCTCCAAGATGGAGGGCGCGCTGGAGCTGGCCGAGGAGATCTTCCACAAGATGGTGCGCATCGGCGTGCCGCAGCAGATCAGTGGCCTCGGCGAAGTCGTCTCCAGCCCGTTGCACGCCACCGGCGTGGGCCTGTTGCTGCACGGCATGCGTGCCGGCGGCATGCGCGTCAACGGGCCGGTCGGCGGCAACGTCGGCGGTCTGGTTGGCAAGTTGCGTGGCTGGATCACCAGGAATTTCTGATGGCGGACTCTTGTTTTTCGGTGCTGCAAAAGGCACCACCACGGGCGAAAGGATCATGCCCACCACCATGGACCGACAGGTGTCGCGTTCCCTGGTTACAACGACAACAACTCTACGGAGGACGGGAAATGTTTGAACTGATTGAAAAACTCGCACCCAATGCAGTGATCAAAGTGATTGGCGTGGGCGGTGGCGGTGGCAATGCCGTGGCACACATGCTCAATGCCAATATCGAAGGCGTCGAATTCATCGTTGCCAACACCGACGCGCAGGCGATGAACAGCTGTGGCTCGCGCACCCACCTGCAGTTGGGTGGCAACGTGACCAAGGGTCTCGGCGCCGGCGCCAATCCGGAAGTCGGCCGGCAGGCGGCACTGGAAGACCGTGAGCGCATCGAGGCCATGCTCGAAGGTGCCGACATGGTGTTCATCACCGCCGGCATGGGCGGCGGCACCGGCACCGGCGCGGCGCCGGTGGTGGCGCAGCTGGCCAAGGAGAAGGGCATCCTCACCGTGGCGGTGGTGACCAAGCCGTTCCCGTTCGAGGGGCGTCGGCGCATGCAGGTCGCCCTCAAGGGCATCGAGGACCTGTCGCAGCACGTCGATTCGCTGATCACCGTGCCGAACGAGAAGCTGCTCAGCGTGCTCGGCCGCGACGTCACCCTGCTGAATGCGTTCAAGGCCGCCAACGACGTGCTGCAGGGCGCCGTGCAGGGCATCGCCGATCTCATCACCGCACCCGGTCTGATCAACGTCGACTTTGCCGATGTGCGTACCGTGATGTCGGAAATGGGCCTGGCCATGATGGGCTCGGGCACCGCCCGTGGCGACGATCGTGCGCAGGCGGCAGCCGAGGCGGCGATCAAGAACCCGCTGCTGGAAGACGTCAATCTCAACGGCGCCTGCGGCATCCTGGTCAACGTCACCGCCGGTCCGAACCTGACCATGCGCGAATTCGACGAGATCGGCCGGATCATCCACGACTTCGCCAGCGAAGACGCGACCGTGGTGATCGGTACCTCGCTCGATCCGGAAATGAAGGACGATGTGCGCGTCACCGTGGTGGCCACCGGCCTCAACCGTGCCGCCGCTTCGCGCCAGCCGATCCGCATGGTCGAGACGCAGCAGGTGCAGATGCGGCCGCGGCCGGTGGTATTGCGTACCGGCACCGGGAATGAAGTGGTCGACTACGCGCAGCCGGAGATGACCGGCAATGGCGGTCGTGCGGAAGCCGGCATCGCATCCGGCAAGGGTACCGAACCGGGTTTCGACTACCTGGATATTCCGGCGTTTCTGCGTCGCCAGGCCGACTGAACCTGAATAACGCAAATAAAAGTTAAGGAGGCGCGAAAGAATTGAACAAACGCCCGTTGGGCTTGTCAGTCATGAATCGTGTCGGTTGCGGAGGGCCGCAATCTGACCGATGCAGCCTCGATCGATTCCGGTAGCAGGGGGAGTGTGCTGATTGACGGCGGCCGGACAGGTTTCATGAGTGAAGCAGCAAGATCGTGCGTCTGGAATGGCGCATGACCAGCCGATCGGGTCCGCCCGTTCTGGCCGATCCGAGGTCCCGTGCCGGATTCCCGTCCCAGGCACGGGCATCGTGTCGATACGTCGGTGCTTGTCGGGGAGCAGTTCTGAATGTCTCTGCCTACAGATGAAAGAAACATGAAGGTCCAATCATACTGTACGGTCTGGTTTGCTATTTACACAGGTTAAAACTGTGTTAGCATCCGCACCTGATTGGCTGCTGCCTCCACAGGTATCAACAAAAATGATCAAGCAGCGTACGCTCAAAAACATCATCCGGGCCACCGGTGTCGGTTTGCACACGGGTGACAAGGTGTACATGACGCTGCGTCCGGCGGCGCCGAATACCGGCATCATATTTCGTCGCACGGATCTGGATCCGCCGGTGGACATACGCGCCCGGCAGGACAACGTCGGCGACACGCGGTTGTCGACCACGCTGGTCAATGGTGCTGCGCGCGTTTCCACGGTCGAACATCTGCTTTCGGCGATGGCTGGCCTGGGCATCGACAATGCCTATGTCGACCTGTCCGCCCCGGAAGTGCCGATCATGGATGGCAGCGCCGGTCCGTTCGTGTTCCTGCTGCAGTCAGCCGGCATTGAAGAGCAGAACGTGGCCAAGCGCTTCATCCGCATCAAGAAGTCAGTAAGGGTGCAGGATGGCGACAAGTGGGCCAGTTTCGATCCGTTCGAGGGTTTCAAGGTCGGCTTCTCGATCGAATTCAACCACCCGATCATCAGCAAACGCACCTCGCGCGCGGAGATCGATTTCTCCACCACGTCCTTCGTCAAGGAAGTGAGCCGCGCGCGCACGTTCGGTTTCATGCGCGACATCGAGGCGATGCGCGAGCAAAACCTGGCGCTGGGTGGCTCGATGGACAATGCCGTGGTGCTGGACGATTACCGTGTGCTGAACGAGGACGGCCTCCGTTACGAGGACGAATTCGTCAAGCACAAGATTCTCGATGCGATCGGCGATCTGTACCTGCTCGGTCACAGCCTGATTGGCGCCTACCACGCGCACAAGTCCGGGCATGAGCTCAACAACAAGCTGCTGCGCACGCTGATGGCCGATGCCACGGCATGGGAAGAAGTCAGCTATCAGGACGATCCGGCCACCTCTCCGATCTCCTATGCGCATCCCGCGCAGGCAATTTAAGTCCGCCTTAGTCGCCCAACCTGAAGCAATTGAAACGGCCGTATCGCGAGATGCGGCCGTTTATTTTTTGTGAACCCCGTCACGCTCGAGCACATTCGGCATACGCGGCGTCGATAACGTGAGCTGTCCGTGAACAGTGGGGCGTGGTATAAATCCGGGCTTCGCGACAACATGCGGCGGGGTTGCACCCTGACCACGCGCAACAAACGATACGACGCCGAACGCTCAGCGTGCTTCGTCGGTTCGGGAATCAGCGGTTTCGGCGAAGGACGCCAACTCAAGGAACAGCACCCGCAATTCGGGGTCTGAGATTGACGCTGCGGCGGCCCGAAGATGGGTGGCCGCGGCAGGCGAAAGCGGTTTTGACCTATCCGGCGTTGTTGCAACCGGTGGTTGGGGGACCACTTTCACGGTGACTGAACTGGCGCACGTGCCGATGGCATGTGCGGCGGCAAGGATCTGTGTCTGCATCAAGCGCAGGCGCGATGCCCAGGCCGGTGAAGACGCCAGAAAGACGAGGCGGTCGTTGCGCAGGTTGGCGAATCTCACCTGCTCGCGTAACGGTGACGGCAACGTCTGGCGCAGTGCGCGATCCAGCGCTTCCAGCACGCCGGCCTTTCTGGCCAGCGTGGCGAAGGAGCCACATTCGGCAATGGGTTTCGGTCCATTGCCGATACGGCGGGAAGTGACTGGGGTGGAGCGCTGCATGGTGCCGGAATTCGACTTTGGAACGACATGCAAATCATACTCGTCTCGCGCGCCAGGAAATTGCCCAGGACCCTGGATCTGGCAGATCGACGCCTGCGCTGGAAACTGTGTTCGGTGCTGGTGCTGGCGGTGTTCGGCTGCGTGGGTGCCGGAGTGGCGCTGACATTGACGCTGGCCAGTCCGCGTGATCGGGCATTGACGGAAATCCGCGATCTGCAGCAGCAGATCAGGCAGCAGGACACGCAGTTGGGCGGTGTGCGTCAGGACGCCCAGCGCGGACTCGATGCACTGGCGATCAAGCTCGGTCAGTTGCAGGCGCAGGCGACGCGTCTGAACGCGTTGGGCGAACGCCTGACCGAGGTCGGCAAACTCGATGATGGCGAATTCAATTTCGATCAGCCGCCGCCCGTCGGCGGCGTCGAGGATGTCGGCGGCAGTGCCTACGCGTTGCCGCAGGCGCTGGACAGCAGCATCAATCAGCTGGCCAGCCAGTTCGACACCCAGCAGGCGCAGCTGTCGGCGCTGCAGAGCCTGTTGCTGGATGCCAGAATCGATTCGAATCTGAAGCCCACCGGGATGCCGGTGCCAGGCTATATCTCATCCTATTTCGGCGTGCGTCCGGATCCGTTCGACGGGCGCTCAGCGCGGCATACCGGGATCGACATCGCCACTCCGCTCGGCACCCCGGTACATGCGGTGGCTGAAGGCATGGTGACGTTTGCCGGAGTACGCAGCGGCTACGGCAATGTGGTCGAGATCGATCATGGCAACGGCTACATGACCCGCTATGCGCACAACAGTGCGCTGGAGGTGCATCCGGGCCAGCACGTGCAGGTTGGCGATGTGATCGCCAAGGCCGGTTCCACCGGCCGCTCGACCGGGTCGCACGTGCATTTCGAGGTCTGGTACGACGGCCGCGTGGTCAACCCGCTGGCTTTTGTACGCAATCATCGCTAGAGCGCGGCTTTCCGGTCCTTTGCCCTCTTGAATCCGGGCATGGCCGACGCCATCCCGGATCACTGGCGTCATGCGCCTTGATTAGCCGTGCGTGATAAGCGTGCTTTTATGGGCATGTAGTAATATGCCCGATTGCCCCGCGCCTGCTGCGGGCATTCTGTTACCCAATCCGGAAAATCGATGTTCAACCGTGCCCTGACGAGCCTTTTCGGTAGCCGCAACGAGCGCGTGCTGCGCCAGCTTTCCCGTACCGTTACGCGCATCAATGCGCTGGAGTCCGAGTTCGAGAAGCTGAGCGACGAGGGCTTGTGCGGCAAGACCGCGGAGTTCAAGCAGCGTGTCGCCAATGGCGAGTCGCTGGACAAGCTGTTGCCGGAAGCATTTGCCGTGGTGCGCGAGACGGCCAAGCGGACGCTTGGCATGCGCCATTACGACGTACAGCTGATCGGCGGCATGGTGTTGCATTCGGGCAAGATCGCCGAGATGCGCACCGGTGAAGGCAAGACCCTGGTTGCCACGTTGCCGGTCTATCTCAATGCGCTTGCCGGCAAGGGTGTGCATGTGGTCACCGTCAACGATTACCTGGCGCGCCGCGACTCCGCGCAGCTGGGCAAGCTGTACAACTTTCTGGGGCTGAGCGTGGGCGTGGTGTATCCGGGCATGGATCACGCGGACAAACATGAGGCGTATGCGGCCGACATCACCTACGGCACCAACAACGAGTTCGGTTTCGATTACCTGCGCGACAACATGGCATTGAGCAAGGAGCAGCGCTATCAGCGCGGCCTGCACTACGCGATCGTCGATGAGGTGGATTCGATCCTGATCGACGAGGCGCGCACTCCGCTGATCATTTCCGGGCCGGCCGAGGATTCGCCGCAGCTGTATCTCGCGGTGAACAAGATCGTGCCGCGGATGATCCGGCAACCCGAAGAAGAGAGCGCCGGCGACTACTGGGTCGACGAGAAGCAGAAACAGGTGCATCTGTCCGAAGAGGGCATGCAGCACGCCGACGAGCTGCTGCGCGAAGCCGGGGTGATCGAGCAGGACAGCGGTCTGTACGATTCGAAGAATCTGGCGGTGGTGCACCATCTCAACGCCGCACTGCGTGCCAACGGCATCTACCAGCGCGACGTCGATTACATCGTGCGCGATGGCGAGGTGATCATCGTCGACGAATTCACCGGCCGTACGCTGGCGGGCCGACGCTGGTCCGATGGCCTGCATCAGGCGGTGGAAGCGAAGGAAGGCGTGCCGATCCAGCGCGAGAACCAGACGCTGGCCACGGTGACGTTCCAGAACCTGTTCCGCATGTACAAGAAACTGGCCGGCATGACCGGTACGGCCGACACCGAGGCGTTCGAGTTCCAGAGCATCTACGGCCTGGAGGTGGTGGTGATTCCCACCCACATGCCGATGATCCGCAAGGACAACTCGGACATGATCTTCCTGGCGCAGGACCCGAAATACCGCTCGGTGATCGAGGACATCAAGGACTGCCACAAGCGCGGTCAGCCGGTACTGGTCGGCACCACCTCGATCGAGGTGTCCGAGCTGCTGTCCGGCATGCTGACCAAGGCGAAGGTGGCGCACGAGGTCCTCAACGCGAAGCAGCACGAACGCGAGGCGCACATCGTGGCGCAGGCCGGCGCGCCGGGACAGGTCACCATCGCCACCAACATGGCCGGTCGCGGTACCGACATCGTGCTTGGCGGCAGCCTGGACGCTGCCATGGCGGCGCTGCCGGAAGACGCCAGCGAGATGGATCGCCAGCGCGCCAAGACCGAATGGAAGAAGCTGCACGAACAGGTGCTGGGCGCCGGTGGCCTGCACATCATCGGCACCGAGCGGCACGAGTCGCGGCGTATCGACAATCAGCTGCGCGGTCGTTCCGGCCGTCAGGGCGATCCCGGTTCCTCGCGCTTCTATCTGTCGCTGGAAGACAACCTGCTGCGCATCTTCGGCGGCGAAGGCTTGGTCCGCTGGATGAAGCGCTTCGGCATGAAGGACGACGATGCGCTGGAAGATCGCATGATCAGCCGGCAGATCGAGAAGGCGCAACGCAAGGTCGAACAGCACAACTTCGACATCCGCAAGCACCTGCTGGAATTCGACGACGTCGCCAACGACCAGCGCAAGGTGATCTACCGCCAGCGTGATGAATTGCTCGAGGGCGAGGATGTCTCGGCCACCGTTGCCGACATCCGCGAGGACGTGGCGCAGTCGATGGTACGCGCGCATGTGCCGGTGGAAAGCATCGACGAGCAATGGGACCTCGCCGGCCTCGACCGCGAGCTGGAAAGCGAGTTCGGCCTGTCGCTGGAACTCAAGCACTGGGTCGAGCAGCAGCAGGAAGTCGATGCCGAGGGGATCCTTGGACATGTGCGCGGCGCGGTGAATGACATGTTCCAGGCGAAGGAGGCGCAGATCGGGCCCGAAACCATGCGCCAGCTTGAAAAGCACATCATGCTGACGGTGGTCGACAACGCCTGGAAGGATCATCTGGCCAACATGGATTACCTGCGTCAGGGCATCTATCTGGTCGGCTATGCGCAGCAGGATCCGAAGCAGGCTTTCAAGCGCGAGTCGTTCAAGCTGTTTTCCGAGATGCTCGAGCGGATCAAGACCGAGGTGGTGCAGATGCTGGCGCGGATCCGCATTCGCAGCGAAGAGGAAGTCGCCGCGATGGAAGCCGAACAGCAGCGCATGGCGGAACGTCTGCAGAAACAGATGCTGGCTACCGGCGGCGGCGCACCGGTGGACGCCTTTGCCGCGGCCGCCGTGGATTCGTCAGGTGCCGCGACAGGCCTCGCCCCGAGGCCGCAGAACGACGGCCCCAAGGTGGGTCGCAACGACCCATGCCCGTGCGGCTCGGGCAAGAAGTACAAGCATTGTCATGGTCAACTCGCCTGAGCGATTTCGGAAGAGGGTTTCCCAACTGCAAAACGAAAAACCCCGCTGCGGCGGGGTTTTTCATGGGTGAATACATTCAATCCTCGGCGTCCGGCGGCCGCTTGCGATGCGGTTCGGCATTCACGCTGATGTATTGGGGCTCTTCAGCATCCAGGCGCAACGCGGTCAGTTGTCCGCCCCACACGCAGCCGGTATCGATCGCATGCACGCCATATCCGGCGAAGCGCCCGAGCGCCGACCAGTGGCCGCAGACAATGCGGCCATCGCGGCGGCGCATGCCGGGTACCTCGAACCATGGATACAGCCCGGCCTTCTGTGTGCCTGGCATGCCCTTGGCCTCGAAATCGATGCGGCCGTTGACGTCGCAATAGCGCATCCGCGTCATCGTGTTGATCGTCGCACGTTGGCGTTCGAGCCCCTGCAATCGGCTCGTCCATACCGCCGGCCGGTTGCCGAACAGGTTGCGCAGCAGCCGTGGATGGCGCGGGCTGGACAGTTCGCGCTCGACGTCCTGTGCGGCGCGCTGGGCCTGGCGCAGTGTCCACAATGGCGCCAGTCCGGCATGCACCATCGTCCAGTTGAGCTGCTCGTCATGGTGCAGCAGCTTTTGTGAACGCATCCATTCGAACAGCACCGGCGCATCCTCGGCGAACAATACCTCGCGCAGTTCGGGATTCACCCGTGCCTGCGCATCGGGGGGTCGCTGGGCAATCGCCAGCAGACTCAGGTCGTGGTTGCCGAGCGTGACCACGCTGTGCTCGCGCAGGCCATGGATCAACCGCAGCGTGTCCAGCGACTGTCCGCCGCGGTTGACCAGGTCGCCACAAAACCACAGCTGATCCTGCGCCGGATCGAAGCGCAGCTTGTCGAGCAGTCGTTGCAGTTCCGGGTAGCAACCCTGCACGTCGCCAATCGCATAGGTGGCCATCTCAGAGCAGGGCCATCAGTGCAGCGTACGCGGGATGGACAGGGTGAAGGTCGGAATCAATGCCTCGAATTGCGTGCCGTCATCGGCCAGCATCTGATAGCTGCCGCCCATGGTGCCGACCGGAGTCGAAAGCACCGCACCGGACGTATATTCGAAATCATCGCCCGGCCGCATCCATGGCTGTTCTCCGACCACACCATCGCCGCGCACTTCCTCCACCTTGCCGTTGGCGTCGGTGATCATCCAGTGGCGAGTGAGCAGGCGTGCCGGCATGTCGCCGGCATTGCGCAGGGTGATGGTGTAGGCGAAAACGTAGCGATTGTCACCGGGCTTCGATTGATCGGGGACGAAACGGCTTTCGACCTGCACGTCGATCGTGTAGGAAGATTTTTCAGTCATGCGCCGATTGTAAGGCCTGCCGCGTTGAATGGGGCGCAGCCCGCCACGATTGTCATGCAGCTGCCCGCGTCAGAGGCAGCCGTAGACCTTTGCCAGTCTGACGAAATCGGTGGGCGCAAGCGTCTCGGCGCGCGCCCTGGGGTCGACGTCGGCGTGACGGATCGCATCGCTGTCCATCAGCTGCTTGAGCGCATTCGCCAGCGTCTTGCGCCGTTGTGCGAAGGCGCCCTTGACCACCGCGTAAACATCCTCGGGGTTGGCATCGTGCTGTTCGTGCGGTGACAAGGGCAGCAGCCGCACCACGGCAGACTCCACCTTCGGCGGTGGGCGGAATGCCTCCGGTGGCACGGTGAACAACGGCTCGACCCGGCAGGCCAGCTGCAACATCACGGATAGCCGTCCATATACCTTGCTGCCCGGCTCGGCGGCCATGCGTTCGACCACCTCCTTCTGCAGCATGAAATGCATGTCCTGGATCGCCGCCGCATGCTCGACGCAGTGGAACAGGATGGGACTGGAAATGTAATAGGGTAGATTGCCGGCAATGCGCAGCCGCGCCACGCCGTGACTGTGCGCCAGTGCGGTGAAGTCCACCTTCAGCACATCGGCGTGAATGATGTGCAGCTCACCCGCGGTGGCGGCACGTGCCTGCAGGTTCGGGATCAGGTCGGTATCCAGCTCGATCGCCGTGAGCTTGCCGGCCGCCGTCAGCAACGGCAGTGTCAGTGCGCCTTCGCCGGGGCCGATCTCGACCACGAAATCCTCTGCCCGTGGCGCCACCGCGCTGACGATGCGCTCGATGTAGCGCCGGTCATGCAGGAAGTGCTGACCGAAGCTTTTCTTGGGGCGGGCGTTCATTTGATGGAGGTTTCCAGCGAGGTTGGCCCCTCATCCCGACCTTCTCCCCGTGAGGGAGAAGGGGAATGAGTGGCGCTGCGCGCCACGAGCTCCAATGCCATGTGCGCGGCTGCGATCAGGCTGGACGCGTCGGCCGTGCCGGTGCCGGCCAGATCCAGCGCCGTGCCGTGATCGACCGAGG
>Ga0208589_1000391_pt1 | contig 21459 bp, 13 predicted proteins | sample NGESurshal092012_2_FD_184486 | JGI IMG/M metagenome (GOLD analysis project Ga0208589, IMG submission 184486) | Arctic peat soil microbial communities from Barrow, Alaska - NGEE Surface sample F53-2 shallow-092012 (SPAdes) | ecosystem: Environmental > Terrestrial > Soil > Wetlands > Peat ... | reverse complement strand
AAAGAAGCGCCGGCAACACCGTCCTTATCCTCAGCCGCTCAGGTCGTTTGTGGACGCCATCGTGATCATCCGTTGAACGGTATTGCGGCTAACCGGGGGAAATGCGATTGCATTTACTCGCCTGCCCGGGCCGTGTTCATCGTGCCGCCCTGGCGGGCTGCATCAATCTCGCGCATGGCGGCGTCCACGCCGGCACGGTCGATCTGGGTCGTGACCAATCCGCTCACCGACGACGGCCCCAGCGGGTCGGTCATCTCGCCGCGCCGGGCGGATACCTTCAGCGATGCGCCGCGAATTTCCACCGTGGCGGTCGTTCCGCTCTCCTTCACCAGCACCAGCCCGCTGCCGGCATATTCGAGTAGATCATTGGCCTCATCATGGCGGTCGCCGAAAACCAGCCAGCGGATGGCGGCGTTGGTCGCCACGGGGTGATCGAGCTTGGCCCCGCGCTCCGGCAGCCAGAAGACGCGGATATGCACCACCTGCCGCGGCGTCATCGGGGCGGAAGACAACTCGCCGGTTGTGTTGGATCGCGCGTCGCTGTTGGCGTCGTGGATCAGGACAATGTCGTAATCGCCATTGGGATTGAGGGCGGAATAAGCGTGGGAGAAAACTTCCTTGTAGTCATGCTTTTGATCCAGGCCCGTCATGGTGAGATTGTTCGATGACGACGCGCAGCCGCCGGCCAGAAGGATGAGAGTCAGCATCGACGCGTGCAACAACCTCCGTGAATTCGCTCGCATGAAATGATTCTCAATAAGTGGAACGGTCAGGTCAATCCCAGCAGGCTGAGCGTGTCGCGCTCAACGATGCCACGCAACGCCTCGCGCGGAACGACAGGCATGTTAGTGCCTTGAGCGATCTGGTTGACGCTATAAAGCGATTCGATGCAATCCGACACCGAGGTGTGCGGGAAATCGCTGCCAAACAGAAGCTTTTCGATCACGTCGTGCTGATGGGCCTGAACCAGCGCGTTGTATGCGTCCCACGGGCGTTGCATCAGGCCGCTCACGTCGGCAAACACATTGGGATGTTTGCCAAGCAGGAAAATTGTTTCATCAATCCAAGGCTGGCCCATTTGCGCGATGATGATTTTCAGATTGGGAAAATTTCTCGCCGCCTCGTCGAAAAGATACGGGCGGGCGAATTCCAGTTTTGATTCGGCCGTGGTTGGGCCAACCGGATGAACCAGCACGGGCATTCCGAGTTTTTCGGCCTCGGCGTAAATGCGCATGGCACGGCTGTCGGTCGGATGAAAATCCTGATTGGAAGGCGAAAGCGTCACGCCGCGAAGTTGCAATCCTTCGCGGCAGGCGCGCAATTCATCCAGCGCGGTTCGCTCGGTCGGATCAATGCCGGCAAAGCCGATGAGCTTCTGCGGGTTTTTATTGACATAATCCGCGACGTAGCGATTGGGAATCTCCGCCCGCAGATAGCGGCTCTTGAACGCCAGCACAATGGTCATGTCGACCATGGCGGTCTGATGGGCATGATGTTCGGCGTCAGCCGCGGGAACGGTGCGCCAAGGGGCGCGACCCGACGCGGATCGGGGCGAACGACGCACGCCGGATTTGGGAAGATCGCCCAAATCCAACTGACCCAACTGGTCCGGCGTCTGCCAGACGTGTGTATGACAATCAACAATCATCGAAGTAAACCGAAAAACAACCTTCCCCGTTCAGATATTAGTTTATGAGCGGCCAGATAGTTGTCAATGACATCCAATTTGGCCGCGCCGCACATTTGGGCGAATCCACTTCGGGAACGCCATCCGCGGGCCTCCAATGGCACAAAGCCCATTGTCGAGTGAGCCTCGGATAATTAATTTCATCGGGTCTTTCGTCGCGGTTTAATCAATTAAATCCGCAGGGCGGCGCGATAGCCGACAATGGCCGCGTCCCAGGTAAAACGCCGCCGGACATCGGCTTTCGCGTTATCAATCAGCGATTGCCGCAGACCCTGATCTTCCAGCACGCAGCGGATGGCGGCGGCCAGCGCCGCCGGTGAGGCGGCGGGAACCAAAAGGCCCGTATCTCGATGCCGCACCACATCGCGAATTCCCGGAACATCGGTGGCTACGACCGGCACGCCCGCCGCCATGGCTTCAATCAAGACCAAGCCAAATCCCTCGGCCTCGGAGCAAAGCACCAATACATCGGCCTGTTTCAATGCCGGCCATGGAGACGGGATCGCGCCGTGCATTTGGATTTGCTCATTGGCGCTTGACGCGGCGATTTGATTTTCCAGCAGTTGGCGCTGCGGGCCGTCGCCGTAAATGTCGAGGCGGGCGAAGCCTTTCAATAGGCGCATGGCTTCGATGAGGTCGGGGAGACGTTTGATTGGATCGAGCCGGCCGATGAAAACCACGCGATGCAAAATTGGCAATCTGAGTGCAGATGCAGATAGACCCTCACCCCTGCCCTCTCCCAGAGTACCGGGAGAGGGGGCAGGAGGCCGATCGACGCCGTTCGGAATGACGGCGATTTTTCCATTGGGAACTTGCGACCAATCGTGCGCGGCCTGCGCCACGGAAATCGAGGGGACTAATATCAATTCAGCCGACGCACTCGCCCAGCGCTGCACCTTCCAATGCCAGCGCGGCTGCGGCTGCGTCGTCTGAATTGATTGCAGAAAGCGAACCGCCGGGCAAAACGGCGCGGCAACCGCCGCGATGGCGTTGGCGTGAACCAGGAAACTCAGTGTGGTGTCGATCTCTTCGTGCCGGATCAATTTTACCAAACGCCGGATGACCAGCAGATCGCCGCGCCAACTGGCATTCAACGCGGTAACAGGGATGCCGTACTTGCGTATCTGCGCCCCCACTGGGCCGTCGCCATCAAGACAGGCGACGTGAATTCGCACGCGCGGCAATTGGTTGAGGCGCACCGCCACCTCGCGCACCACGGTAGGCGTGCCGCCGATTTTCAGGTCCGTCACGAGTAGGAGGATTCGCCGATCCACGCTTGGCAGTGTAACGCACAAGTTGCGTTACGTCTGGCTTAGAAGTGCCGTTGTTCGACCATCACCCCTTCGGCGGCTCCTTCGCCTTCAGCCACGGCATCATCTTCCGCAACCTTCGGCCCACAACCTCCACCGGATGGGCATTGTCCGCCTCGTACAAACGCTTGAAATTCTTCATGCCGCCTTCGTATTCCGCCCGCCACTCTTTGGCGAATTGGCCCGAAGTGATCTCCAGCAAAATCTTCTTCATCTCCGCCTTGGTCTGGGCGTTCACCACGCGCGGCCCGCGCGTAAGGTCGCCATACTCGGCGGTGTTGCTGATCGAATACCGCATGTAATCGAGGCCGCCCTGGAAAATCAGATCGACGATCAGCTTCACCTCATGCACGCACTCGAAGTACGCCATCTCCGGCGGATATCCCGCCTCGGTGAGCGTCTCGAAGCCGGCCTTAATGAGCGCCGACAACCCGCCGCAGAGAACGGCCTGCTCGCCGAACAAGTCGGTTTCGCATTCGTCTTTGAAGGTGGTTTCGATGACGCCGGAACGAGCGCCGCCGATGCCGCGCGCCCAGGCCAGGCCGATGTCGCGGGCCTTGCCGGTCGCGTTCTGAGCAACGGCCAGCAAACACGGCACGCCGCCGCCGCGCTCAAATTCGCTGCGGACCAGATGCCCCGGCCCCTTGGGAGCCACCATCAACACGTCCACATCTTTCGGCGGCACCACCGTCTTGAAATGCACATTGAAGCCATGCGTCGCCCCCAGCGCTTTGCCCGCCTTCAGGTGCGGGGCGATGCTCTTGGAGTAAACGTCCGGCTGCACTTCATCCGGCAGGGTCGCGATAATCAGATCGGCCGCCTTCACGGCCTCTTCGACGCTCATGGGAGTAAACCCATGCTGAGCCGCCAGCCGACCATTGGCGCTGTCGGGGCGGTTGGCGACGATTACTTTCACGCCGCTATCGCGAAGATTCAACCCATGGGCGTGGCCCTGCGAGCCGAAGCCCAGAATGGCGACGGTCTTGCCGTGCAATGCGTCCAGGGGTGCGTCTTTTTCGTAGATCATTTTCAAATCGGCCATGCTGCTCCTTAAAAAGCGGAAAGGGGCTAGTTTATAAGGAAGGATGGATTTCGTCGAGAGAGTGGTGTAACGTCAGAATCAGAAAGCGTTAACCACGGATGTCACGGATTACGCGGATGAAAGGCATAGGTATCGGGACTCAGGACTGAGGACTAAAAGGAAATACTGTGACCGCCCCCGCATTTCCTCTCAGTCCTCAGTCCTTTAGTCCTCAGTCCTGAACGTATCCATGTTATCCGTGCCATCCGTGGTTGCAGCGACTTTGATCCGTGCTGGAATTGGAGCACTCGTAGCTCAATTGGATAGAGCATCGGTCTTCGGAACCGAGGGTTGCAGGTTCGACTCCTGCCGAGTGCAATCAGATCAGGAAGCCGCCGCGTCGCCCCGATCGCCTCAATCCAGTCCGCTCACCGTTTAGCCGCGGCACTTGTGCCGCGCGCCCGACCGCTCCTCTTCACACCTTAAGAAGCCGCCGGATCGCCATCCGGCGGACTATTCAGTCGCTTCATCAGATGCCGTAGTTGCCGCCGAAATTTTGGTGCGAAGCGTTCCAGGCCGAAATCAGCTGCTTCATTCTAATTGCATTTGTGATGTCCAACCCAAACAACGGATCAATAACTCTGTAAATTGTGAGGATAATTTTCCGCCCCGCGGAGCGAGAACCGAGGCATTCCAGCAATCGACTAATTATCGCCTCCGATTGGTCAACCAAGGGCGCCCTCCTCAATACTTCGACGACAACCTGCGCCGCAATTTGCGCGGCTACTTCCGGCCGTGTCGTCTCATTCCGAAACCAGCCCAGAACCAAACTCAAGGGGGCAGATTCTATCCGCCATTCAGCCTTGGTCGCGGCATGTAGCACGGCCGTTGGCGTTAAATGTGTATACCAATAGGAAAGATTGACTAATCCAACTGTCGTCTCATCAAAGACTGCGTTGTCTACTCGCCCGGTTTCCACCAGGGATGAAACAAACATCTGCGTCCAAGTACTGCGGACCTTGAATTTTTCGCGGCTTATCTCTCGCGCTGCCAAGTCGTCGCTCCAATATCCTCGGCCCGCATCTTGTGACAATAACATGCTTTCAAGCTGCGGCTGGCCAAACATTCGCACAAGCGAATCGCGCTCATCCTTTGGCAGGTCCGCAAAAGCGCGACCGGACTCGATCGTAAAGTTTTTCTCGACGAAGGATATGAATCGTGTGACCCGCTGAGCGAAGGCCGCATGTGCTTCGGGTGAAACTTCGACCAATGCATAACCTTCGCCATGTTTCCTCAGGTAGCCTCCGTTGGGCGCCTGCATGTGTTCGTGAGCCCAAGATCGCAATTCCAGAAAAGTACCCTCGGAAATGATGTGGCGATACGCCGGGAGTATCATTCGGTCAGCGCAATCGAGCCAAAAGAGCGTTGCCAACGCACTTGTATCGAGCACAATGCTATTAAACGTACGCAACATTGACATCGATTCATCAATATCTACAGAACTGACTCGTGAACATCTCACGCCTAATTCTGAGCGGCTGCCGAAGTGTCCGATTACATCAATGACAGATCCTCCCAACATTTCAGCAGTCCGAGTAATGGGAACTGGGTTCTGTTGGTACCAATTCTCAATTTTCTGCACGAAGTCTGCTTTTAAGTCTAAGGGCCGCAGCATATCGCCGAAATCGGGTGTACCATCCGCCTTCTGCCGCAGAAAAATCTGCTGGGCAAACGCAGGTTCGGCAAATCTCTGGCTCCATTCTGAGAGGCTTTGGCGGAAGCGCAAGACGAACTTGCCGACCACCTCTAGGACCGTAGCCGTTTGTTTTTGCAGTGGCGTTCCGGGCAGAACAAATTTCTCCCCCGCACATTTGCCGGAGGCCGCGATTGCGAGCGGGTGATTCGGCGGAACTTCGTCGCGGGCAATGCTCGGATCGGGGGAGCTCTCGACTATTCGCCAGAAATCCCTGCCTGAATCGTCCTCACGATAACGGAACGCCGCCCCAGTCTCGACGACCTTCGGCATTGGCAGCTTCGCCCGGTCATCTTCAAGACCAACACTCAAAAACATGGTTTGCCACGCGCTGGGACTGTCGAAGTTTTTGCGTAGCATCTCATAGGCATAATCTACAGCCGCCACGCGATCCGATTCTTTTAAAACCTGGACCACCGCTCGACCTAGTTCCGCATGAACCGTGAGGGCCGATGGGAGTAGCGAACGGTCCCTCTCGATCCATTCCGATTTGCCAAGGCAGATACCCAATATAGAAAGACGCGTCCTGATTTCTTGTGCCATTTCCAGCGTTGTAGGTGACGATAGAAAGCCCCGCATAATATCGGCAGCATAAATCGAACAGTTATATTTCGCTAGTAGGTCGAACTCGAGCCGGAGGCATCGATTCTCAACAACCCCACCGGACCTCAAACGGCGACAAAAGTCCAAAATAAAAGAATCGTCGCCAATTTGCCTCGCGGACTCGAGAAGCTGAATCGTGGCATCATCTACAAAATCGGGTTCGATCAGGTTCTTTAGTAGTGAAAATGCTTCAAAATACAACTTGAGCGAGAAGAGCAATATCGCTAGTAGGCGGCGGTCTCGCCAGGGAGTTTTCTCGTCTGTTGCATTAAACGACTCAAGTGCGGCTGCCTTTGCTTCGGGGAGCTTCTGGCCGAAATACAACGCCATTCCAGCCAGCACCTGACGTTGCTGATCTGCCATGTTTGCAGTTGCCGTAGATTGGATGAGTTCAAGAACAGACGAAGACCTACCTCGGCGCGCCTCGATCTTAATCAAAATAGTCCAGATTTCAGGGTAGACCTCTGGAGATTTTGCGTCGTCCACAGCTATCGCCTCTCGGAGAACAGCAACGGCGCGATCCAACTCGCCCGGTATATCTCGGTTGGCAATCGCGTCTGCAAGAACCACGGCAGCGGAAAGATCCCTTCTCCCCCGCCAAACTTTATCAAGGATATTTATTGCCTTCTCGGTGGAACCGTGCGCGTAGAGATTCATGCCGTAATGCCGCGCAATGTCCGGGTCATCGGGTGATCGAGAATAAGCCACCTCGAGATCCGCGCTCGCCTCGTCATGCTGGCCCAAAAGCTCATAAGCCATGGAACGCTTTAGCCTCGTATGCCCCTCGATAGCGACCAAGATATTTGGTCCAACATTTTTGAGCACGTCGGTCAATAGACTGATTATTTCCTTCAGGCGTTCGGGCTTCTGCCCTCGGAGTGTCGTGCCGGTGAACGCCTTGGATGTGTTGAGTTCTTGTTGGAGAAGAATATCAGCCAATAGTCGTTTAGGACGCCATGAATCCGCATCATTCCTTAACCAGGCCCGTGCCTGTTCGTCGGCCCGATCGAACAAATCACGGCGCAGCGCGCAAATTGAAAGCGACTGTAAAACATCCAGATCACTTCGAAAATGCGCTGGAATGCTCTGTAATACACTTTCGTATGATAGACTATCCGGTGCGGTCTGCGCGTAGGCTGCATTCGCGTTGGCCGCATTTGGAAAGTCGTTGCGGAGCGCGTTCGCCAATTCAAATGCTTTCTCCTTATTGCCCAAACACGAATAACCCACCACCTCGAAATATCGCGCGTTCTCGTCCTCGGGGAGATGCCCCTTAGCCTCAAGAAATAATTTGCCCGCTACGTCGAAGTCCTCTTCGACGCGAGCGCAATGGCCAAGATTGGCAAGTACGCGATACTTTTCACGCTCCGACAGACTGTCCCAATGACGCTGCTGTAGATCGCGGAGGCGTTGACGTGCCTCGGTGATGCGCCCCGCCTTGAGGTCAGACACGGCAATTTCTATCTCGGCATGGCCGCCTATCTCGGATCTCACGCGCAAGTCCGCAAAGTTCCGTTCAATCCGCGCAATCCGCGCAAGCTGCGCATAGATTTTCTTCGCCTGCTTTGGGGTAAGTCCATCAAAATACTGATCCCTTACATCTCCGTGCTCATTCAATAACTCAACGATGTCGTCCCACGCATACACAAGAACCTCGAATAGCCCTCCTGCGCGATGATCCTTCGTGATCTGGCGCGCCAACTCTTGGAGTTTGGCATCGCGGCGACTAGTAGTTGCGACGATGTATTGATCGAGCTTCGGCTGGAATGACCTCGCCTTCTCAACCTCATCTTGAAGTTCCTCTTCGGTCAACTTAGCCGGCGTCTGATGAAGCTTGCTCTGACCGCCATGTACTCTGCCGTTTAGATGGGTGCCATAGAAATCAACCCCATTCTGCCTTTGACCTGAGATTCCGTTCAACTGCGTGTCAACGATGCGCCAATGCTTTGCAAACAGCGCGCGGCAAATACGCTCGAAGTCAGTCGAATTGGAAGGGAGAGGTATAACTGTTGTGATCGTTGGCATACAAGAATTGTACATCCGTAGCCTCAAATCAACTAAACCGCAGACGTAAAACAGCGAGGGCAATATCCATTTTAGATCAGGGAATGAAACAGGAGGGAAGGAAACAGGCTTGCAAACAATTAGGACGCCTCGCTGGAAGAAATAAATCCGGCCAAATTCCGATTTGCAAGGAACCCCTGTTTTCTTGCAGCCAGTTGCAAAGAACCCCTCAATCCTTGCACAGAACCCCATTCGGCTGACACTTTCTTACCTTCACACTTTCACACTTTTCAAACTCTTCACACCTTCCCCTCCTCCATTTCCTTGCACCGAACTGCACAAACCTGTGCGCCATTTGCCGCCCCGCGCGTATTCCTGCACCCCGATCCCCTGTCACCCGCTCACCCTGTCACCCCGTCACCCCCTCATGATTCCCTTCGAGTCCTCAGTCCTTCCTTCGCGTCCTTCGCGTCCTTCGCGTCCTTCGCGCCTTGGCGGTTCGACGCCTTTTTCAAAGCAAATAAAATATTTTTTAAGACATAACTGATTACTAATATTGCGTTTACGATACTATAGGAAATCACACGAGAAAATTCTGTTTGCATTCTGTTAGGACTGCGGTATAATCCATATAAGTCGGACTGAGCGTTTCAGTCCCGGCGGCTGAAAGTTCCCAGCCGCTGCGTCACGAAGAAATTTTGCCACAGATGAACACAGATTCACACAGATAAAATGCAACGCAATTCATTCGTGCCCCTTAGTGTCCATTCGTGGACCTCGGCTTTTCGCCTTTATCCGTGCGTATCTGATTTCCCATCTGTGGCTAAAAAATCCGTGGCCAAAATTCCGGCCGGCGCGTAAAGAACCTCACTATCAGTCCGATCACTGGCAAGCCCACAGATAGCCATCGATTGCCATCCGTGTTGAATTAAAACCCCCAGTGACTGATCGGCCCGCAATGGCTTTTGCTGCATTGCTTCCGACGGTGAGCCTCAAAGCAAAACAAGTCAGGCGCGTTGATCGACGTAAGCCCCACCTGACAAGCGCCGGTTCCGCTTCCCCCCGCACGATTCAGTTCAATTCGCACCCGGCTGTGCAATTGCGTGGGACCCCAGCGGATCGAGGACAATCCGAATATAGCCACAGATGAACACAGATTCACACAGACAATACAGGGGATTTTATTCGTGCCCCTTCGTGTCGATTCGTGGATTCATGTATTTGAATTCATCCGTGTTTATCAGTGTTCATCTGTGGCTAAAAAAATGCCGCCGGCGCTGCTCGCGAGTCTACCGCCGTTCGAAGGTGTTTGGATTAAGCTCTGCCTACGGCATAGCCCTGTCCCATTACGCGCTGTAACCGCCCTCTCACCGGCTCGAACCCGGCGTTGACGGCTAGACCAGAATATCCTGCCCCCATCCACCACCGCGCGTGGCGAACTGGCAGTACGCTGGCCGATAGATTGGAAATCTCGAGCGGTGGACACCAACTTCCGCGGTCTCTCCCGTTTGCGCAGAAGGGGAATCGGTGTCCGGAACCGAGGGTTGCCGGTTCGACTCCTGCCGAGTGCATTAGGATTGACAAGGACTTAGGTTTCACACATCAGAGCCGATCCGGACAAAGTCCGTAAGTTCTCCGCACGCCAGCCAGGGCAGGCACAACTCGCTCTTCGCATCGAAAACACCTGTTCTTTTTAGTGTATTCATGCTGCCCGATTTTGACGAGTTTTGCAGTTGATCAAGATGGTTAAGAAGATTTGATTACTTCGGGCACTTCAACTCCCGATGTTGTTATCAGAAGCAGCACCTCAGATAAGTTTGGAACCGCTAGCCTCAATTGTGCCACACCGGATCAAAGACCGGAAATTCGTAACGCCCATCAATGACGCCGCTTACGTCCGGTGGTCGAGCGATCTTTTAAGGGAATAACGCCATGAATTGCGGATTAATGGATAAGTCCATTATTTCCAGTGAGCAGGAAAGTCCCGGCCTCACCACAAATGTGCTGGAGTCGGGCAAGCGGAACGAGATGCCATGAGAGTAAAATTGAATGACAATCCATCGCGCACGAACACGGCGAGCGCACACCGCTCGCGACAGGTTGTCGAAGTCAGGCGTCCCTTCGGCTCAAGCCGATTGACGCCGTGGCAGGCCGATGTGTTCGCGCTTTTCGCGACGGCGGCCACGCTGGGGATTCGCGTTGCGCTCACATATCAGTTGAAGGATCGCCCGACGCTGGTTGCGTTCACGGTGCCGATCCTACTTAGTGCCTATCTGGGCGGCATGCGAGCTGGGTTGGTGGCGACGGCGCTCTCGTATGCCGACGTAAGCTACTATTTATTGCCGCCGTTCCATAACATTCATGTCGCCTCCATGGTCGACCGATGGGATCTGTTTTTTCTGACGCTGGCCGGCGCGGCGATCAGCGTGCTAAGCGAGGCTGTCCATCGTGCGCGCCGCCGAGCCGATATCGCCGCGTGCGACCTGCAAACGCGGGTTGCCCTGGTCAAGACGGAGGTTCTGCAGAGCGCGATTTTCAACAGCGCCAACTTCTCAAGCATCGCCACGGACGAGAAAGGCGTGATTCAAATCTTCAATGTCGGGGCCGAGCGAATGCTGGGCTATATGGCCACCGAGGTGTTGAACAGAATCACACCCGCCCGGTTTTCCGATCCTCCGGAATTGATCGCGCGGGCTCAATCGTTGAGCAAGGAGCTGGGGGCGACGATTGCTCCGGGGTTCGAGGCATTGGTGTTCAAGGCCTCGCGCGGCATTGAGGACATTTACGAATTGACCTATGTCCGCAAGGACGGCAGCCGTTTTCCAGCGGTGGTGTCGATCACGGCGCTGCGCGACGCGCAGAACGCCATCATCGGCTATCTCTTGATCGGCACTGACAACAGCGCGCGCAAGCAGGTGGACGACGCTCTGCGAAAGAGCGAGGCCCAACTGCAGACGATTATCGAAAACATCAGCGAGGCGGTGGTCGTTTCTGATCTCAACGGACAGTTACTTCATTTCAATCATGCCGCACTCAATATGCTCGGCTACGCCGGCGTGGACGAAGGCCGCCGCAAGTTTAGTGAACTCGCTGACACGTTTGAACTTTCGGACGTTGATGGCACAAAGTGGTCCGTGGATCAGTGGCCGCTGGCCCGCATTCTGCGCGGTGAAAAGCTTTATAATTTGGAAGCGCAAATGCGGCGTATCGGGACCGAATGGCAGCGCTTGTACAGTTTCGGCGGGACCCTCGCCCACGACGCGGGTGGAAACCCGTTGATGGCGATTGTCACCTTTAGCGACATCACCGAACGCCGGCAGGCTGAATCAGCGGCGTTGCGGCTGGCTGCGATTGTGGAGTCTTCCACCGATGCCGTCATCGGAAAGGATTTGAACGGCGTTGTCACCAGTTGGAATGATGCCGCCGGGAGGATGTTCGGCCATTCGGCTGCGGAGATGGTGGGGCGGCCAATCACGCTGATCATCCCGGCAGGCCACCAGGACGAGGAAGAACAAATCCTGTCCAAGATCAAGCGCGGCGAACGGGTTGAACATTTCGAGACGCAGCGATTGAACAAGGACGGAGGCCTCGTCGATATCTCAGTCACCGTTTCGCCGATCAAGGATTCTCACAACAGAGTTATCGGCGCGTCCAAGGTGGCGCGCGATATCACGGGGCGCAAGCGCGTCGAGGACGCACTGCGCGACAGTGAGGAGCGGTTCCGACTGCTTGTGGATGGGGTGCATGAATACGCGATCATCCTGCTCGACCTTGAGGGCCGCGTGGTCAGTTGGAACGCGGGCGCCGAGCGGGTCAAGGGGTTTAAGGCCGAGGAGATCATCGGGAAATCGTTCTCGGTGTTCTATCCGCCGCAGGATGTGGCCGCGGGCAAGCCGGCGATGGAGTTGAAGTCGGCGGCGGACCAGGGTCGATGGGAGGACGAAGGCTGGCGGGTTCGGGCCGACGGGACGCGGTTCTGGGCGAATGTGCTGATTACGGCCTTAAGGGACGAGGCCGGGAGTCTGCGTGGGTTTTCCAAGCTGACCCGCGACATCACCGAGCGAAAGCAGGCGGAAGAGGCGTTGCTCAAAGCGGGGGCCTTGCAGCGGGCGATTTTTAACAGTGCCAATTTTTCGAGTATCGCAACCGACGCCAGGGGAGTCATTCAAATCTTCAACGTCGGCGCTGAGCGCATGCTGGGCTATGCGGCGGCAGACGTGATGAACAAGATCACCCCGGCCGATATTTCTGATCCGCAGGAAGTGATCGCCCGCGCAACGGCGCTGAGCGCGGAGCTGGGAACGCCGATTACGCCGGGCTTTGAGGCGCTGGTATTCAAGGCCTCACGGGGCATTGAGGACATCTACGAATTGACCTATGTCCGCAAGGACGGCACACGTTTCCCGGCAGTGGTGTCCGTAACGGCACTGCGCGATGCGCAGGACGCCATCATCGGCTATCTACTCATTGGCACCGACAACACTGCGCGCCAGCAGGCGGAAGACGCGCGCCGCCTGCTCGATGTCGAGCTAAAAGAAGCGAAGGAAACCGCCGAAGCCGCCAACCGGGCCAAAAGCGAGTTTCTCGCCACCATGAGCCACGAACTGCGTACGCCGATGAATTGCATTATTGGGTTCGCCGAATTCCTGGTCGACGGAAAGACGGGCGCCGTCAATCCGAAGCAGAAGGAATATCTGGAGGACATTTTAAGCAGCGGCCGGCATCTCCTGCGATTGATCAATGACGTACTCGACCTGGCCAAGGTGGAAGCCGGCAAAATGGAGCTTAACCTTGAACTATTCAGCCTCCGGCAGGCGATTGAGGACGTTTGTGCGGTTGCCAAGCCCATGGCGCAGAAAAAACACATCAAGGTCCAGCTTGAGATCGAGACCGGACTCGACCGCGTCACACTGGATCAGCAGAAACTCAAACAGGCGCTCTATAACCTTCTTTCCAACGCCATCAAATTCACCGACGATGGCGGAACCGTTGACATCCACGGGTCGAGATTAAATGGCAGCGGCTTCAGACTGGCCGTCCGGGATACGGGCATCGGGATTCGGCCAGAGGACGCCAACCGCCTCTTTCGAGAATTTGAGCAGCTTGAGTCGGGCGTTGCCCGCCGTCAGGAAGGGACCGGACTGGGTTTGGTACTGACGCGAAAAATCGCGGAATTGCAGGGTGGAACCATTGGCTTCGAAAGCGATGTTGGAAAGGGAAGCGTGTTTACGCTCACCCTGCCGGTGACCGCAGGGGAGATTTCCCAATGAATGATCAGGCCAAACTTATACTCGTCGTCGATGACAATGCCGCCAACCTCAAGCTTGCTTGTGATGTGCTGGAATTCGAGAGCTACCGCGTTCTTAAGGCCACCGACGCCGAAGTTGCCGCGGAAATAATCCGACGCGTTCTGCCGGATTTGATCCTGATGGACATCGCGTTGCCGGGGATGGACGGGCTAACGATGACCCGCATGCTGAAGGCGGATGAAAGAACCCGGAATATCGTCGTCGTCGCGCTGACGGCCTTTGCGATGAAAGGCGACGAAGAGAAGGCGCGAGCCGCCGGATGTGATGGGTACATCACCAAACCGATCGACACGCGCAACTTTGTACGCACGTTGCTGCCGTTTCTGTCACGAGCGGCCGATCGGTCGGCGGACTTGGCGAACGTCGGTCAGTCTGCAAATGACAGATAGAACATAAATAGTGCCTTACATTACTTCTGAAAGAGCGCAGCGATGAAAGTCCTTATTGTTGACGACGTTCCGGCCAATCGAAGACTTTTGCGGGCAATCCTGGAGGAGGGGGGCCACTCCGCTATTGAAGCCACCGACGGCGTGGAGGCGTTAGCCTCACTGGCAAAAATCGGCCCTGACGCGATTATCTCCGACATTCTCATGCCGCGCATGGATGGCTATCTGTTGTGCTACGAGATACGCAATGACAAGCGATTCCGGCATATCCCATTCATTATCTATACGGCGACCTTCACCTCGGCCTCGAATGCGACCCTTGGGTCGGAGGTCGGCGCCGATCTTTTCCTCATCAAGCCGCTTCCGGGACAGGAAATACTCGACGCCTTGCAAAAATTCGCCGGGTACAAAGCATATGAAAGAGCGACCGTCGTCATCCCGGATAATCATCGAGTGCTGAAAGAATACAGTCAGGCATTCGTGGAAAAACTGGAGAAGAAATGCCTGGAGCTGGAACTGTCCAAAACCCAACTGACCGCGCTGAATAAGGAATTGGAACATCACCTGCGCTGTGCGGCCAACTAATATCACCCAAGGCATGGAGACTAAAGAGAATCAAATGGCTATGACTCGAATTATCCTCGCAGAAGATGATCCAAGCTGCGGTCGCCTGATGGTCGATCTGATCTCCTCTGGGCGGCCCGACGTCTCGGTGACTCTGGTCCGCAGTGGAGCAGAATTTCTTCAGGCTGTTCAGTCCCAGCCGTTCGACTGCGTCGTACTTGATTACAATTTGGGTGATTATCATGCCGACCAATTGCTCTCGCTGACCACTGCCATCCTGAACGGCCGCCCGGCCGTGATCACTTCCAGTTCCAAGGAACAGGCGATCGTCATTGCCAGCATGCGCAATGGAGGGGTCGATTTCATGTCCAAAGACGAGGCCTTTCATTCCGACGCTCTGTGGGACCGGATTGATTGCGCCCTTTCACACTGGCGCCGCCGTCAGGCGGATCGTCGTAAGACCGCCAGTCGCGAGCAGCAGTTGCGACGGCTGGGCGAGACCGACGCGCTCACCGGGCTTTTCAATCGACATTATCTCAAGCGTCACATCGAGATGGCCGCAAGTCAGCCGGACCACGGGTTGGACACCTGTTGCATTTCGATGGACATCGACCGGTTCAAGGCTGTTAACGACACGTTCGGTCACGCCACGGGAGACCAAGTCCTTCAGACCGTGGCGACCGCGATCGCCTCGGCCGCCGACTCCGCTGCCTGTGCCATTCGCACCGGCGGCGAGGAATTCCTCATTCTCAGGCCTTCGGCAACCTTGCTGGATGCATGGCTTTGGGCTGAGGGTCTGCGCCGAAAGATTGCCGGATTGGATATTACGGCCAGAGATCAGGCCATTCATCCCACCGTGAGCGTCGGTTTGGTCATGGTTCCCGCGCAATCGGTGAACGATCAGGCCTTCTCGATGGCCGATGCCGCCCTCTACCTGGCGAAGGCTCGCGGCCGCGACCGCGTCTGTACGACAGGCATGGTGAACGCCGAAGCCGCTCTTGCCAGCGCCACAGGCGTTTCGGCGGGCGGCTCCGAAGGAAGGCGCGCGGCATTTCTTCGATCCCTTGAAGTTGATTTTGGGCCCACTCAGCGCGAACATCTGAGAAGCCATTGCGAGATGGTGAGCTCTGTCGGCGAGAAGATCGCGACGGCGGTTCATCTCTCACTATTGGATGCTGAATTCGTTCGCTTGGCGGGACTATTCCACGACATCGGCAAAGCCGTGCTGCCGGAGGAATTACTTTCCAAGCCGGCATCGCTCTCGTTGGAGGAGGCCAGACTCATGGCATCCCATGTGGAGGAAAGCATTTACTTTTCACAGCGCCTTGGTCTGGAATCTGAAGCCGCCGGGATGGTGGGCCAACACCACATGCGATTTGATTTGGCGATCAACCAAAAGAGAAACATCGGCGCGCAGATTCTTAACGTCGCCGACGCCCTGGTAACTATGATATCCGGAAGAAGTTACTGTCCGGCCCGGAGTATGGAGCAGTCGCTCGGCGAGCTGCGCCGCGAGCGGACCCGGCAGTTTGATCCCATGGTCGTCGATGCCGCCTGCCGTTTGTTTCATTCGCCCGCTGCGGCGGCCGCGTGAAACGGCGTGGCCATGACACGCCCTTACCATGCTCGACAGGAGCACCAGCCAATCGCCATCTGACCGCGCCTGCCACGTGTTCAGGACTTTTCATTTTTTTGGAGGTGGCATCTTGATAGCGAATTTGTTTGAACATTCGTTTGAATTCACGCCTCGGGATGCATTTCTATATGCGATTGATGACGCGATCAAAGCGACCTTCGAGTCTCTCACCGCCGTCGGCCTCGATGAAGAATCGATCTGGATGGCCTTTTCCGAAGCATTGGAGTTGTTCCACAATGGCGCCGTGGCCGTTGAACGCGCAGCGCTCCGCGATGATTATTCGTCCTGGCGCCATTCGCCCACTTTGCCAAATTAAATCCGGACTAAATCCAGTCGATCAATCGCGCGCGAACCTTCGGCCATTCCGCGGCGATGATTGAATAAAATGCGGAGTTGCGCACCGTGCCATCCAACGCCGGTTTGTCGGCTCGGTGCAGGCCCTCGAATGTCGCGCCAAGGCGTTCAATCGCCTGGCGCGACCGGCTGTTGCGCCAATCCGTCCGAAACATCACTCGATGCACAGCCCAATTTTCAAATGCGTATTGCAGCAGCAGAAACTTCGATTCCGTATTGCATCGTGTTCTCTGCGCCGATGCCGCCAGCCAAGTCGAACCAATTTCGCACACATCCGGCCGATCATTCCGTTGCATCAATGAACCTGCCGGCCAGGTCCAGGGTTGAAAATCCAAAAAGCTGGTGGTTCCGACAACGCCGCCTAGATAGATGATCGCAAAGGGATACCGCACTCCTTCCTCGCGTTCCCGAAGAGCACGCTCAACGTAGGCGCGTGCAGCTTCGGGATCGGCCGGCACGGGAATATACTGATAGCGATCGCGCGATACCGATGCCGCCTTGGCAAGCGCTTCCGCATCATCACGTTCGATCGGGCGCAGCGAGACATCCCGGCCCTTCAATATGATGTTTCCCAAATTCATTGGCATCATGTTCCCGCGGTCGCGGCCGCCACTTTAGATTCGTTCTCCTTTACTGACGATACCAGATTTCTCACGCCACAAAACCATGTTGCTGCCGAAACTCGCGCGGCGACATTCCGATGTGTTCTTTAAAGAATCTCGACAAATTTTCCCCCTGCGTGAAGCCGCAGCGCACCGCCACCGCCTGCACCGACAAATGCGTTTCCAGTAACAGAGATCGCGCGCCGGCCAGCTTCTGCCGGCGGATTTCCTCGCTGGGCGTGGAGCCAATCGCCGCGCGAAATTGCCGGTCGAGCCACTGCCGCGACACGCCTACCTGGCGGAGCAGGCCCTTCATGTCCAGGCGCTCGACATCAGTGGTGCTGATGTGCCGCATGGCGGCGGCCACCTGCGGGTTTTCGATGGCGATGAAATCGGTCGACCGCCGCACCACCACCTCGCGCGGCGTGATCCTGAGAATGGAACTCCGGCCGCTCTTTCGCCGCCTCCACCGCCCGGTCCGCCGCTGCAGCAGACCCTCCAGCAGTCGTGCGGCTTCAAATCCGATCCGCCGCATGTTCTGCGGAATGCTCGACAGCGGCACGGAGGTCAAATCGCAAATCGCCAGGTCATTGTCCACGCCCAGAATCGCCGCTTCCTCCGGCACCGCGATTCCGCCGCGGCAGCAGGTCTCGATCAGCGCCCGGCCCAAAAAATCCGCGCCGGCAAACAGCGCCACCGGCTTCGCCAGCCCCGCAAGCCATTGCTGAAGGCCACGATGAACCACCGTCGCCGTCACCGGCCGCAGGCCGTCGATCTTGAGCCGAACCGGACAACGCACCACTTCATATCCCATGGCTTGGACCCGCCGGCGGTAGCCCTGCTCGCGCTCATGGCTCCAGAAGCGATCAACCCCCACAAACCCAAACCGCCGGAAACCTTTGCCGTGCAGATAATCGGCCGCGCGCTCTCCGATCAGTTCATTGTTCGACATCACGCAGGGAATGCCGGGATGAATCTCCCGCAGTACATTCACAGCCGGTATGCGCGAAGCGGCCAACTGACGGATCAAGCCCCGCTGCGCATGCCGCAGCAGGCAGATAACGCCATGGGGTTGAAACGCGATGACGCGCGCAAGCTCCGGCGTCGTCACGCAGTTGATCTGCCATGCCAGCCGCTGGTCGCGGGCAAACCATGTGATTCCCTCGATGATCTCGCGCCAGATCGAGCCATAACTTGATTCGACGACGATCTGTTTCATTGAAGGTTCCTGCGTTCCTGACTGCTTGTTTCAATAATGATAGATTATAAATTAAATTTGATCGAGTGCGAGCATCAAATCCGGCGTTATCATGTCGGGACAATACGATAGAGGCGCTGATTGGTTCTCAGCCCCCCACCCTGACCCTCCCCCTGAGTACAAGGGGAGGGGAAAAGAGGGCGGATTTGTTCTGATGTGTGATTACCCGGCGTTATCATAGTTGCGTCTGATTGCGCGCTGTCCCGGGTGGACGGCCAGGCGTTCGGCGAATACCAAATGAGGATTTCCCATGTCCGTGTCTTTTAAGGCGGTCTTGCTCTCACTCTTCTCCGTGTTCTGCCTGTTTATCAACCGCGCGTCGGCGCAGGCCGTCTTCACGCCGCCGGCCTCTCCGCGTGTTACCTTTGATTTTAACGCCAATTGGAAATTCATCCGCGAAGATGCCACGGGCGCCGCCGCCGTCGCCTTCGACGATTCCAAATGGGCCGACGTCTCCACGCCGCACAGTTACAACGAAACCGATTCCTTCCGCATGATCATTTCCCACGGCGGCGGCGATCGCGGCACCTTCAAGGGCATCGGCTGGTATCGCAAGCATTTTAAGATTCCCGCCACCTACTCCGGCCAGAAAGTTTTTATTGAATTTGAAGGGATGCGCCAGGCCGGCGACATCTATCTCAATGGCAAAGCCGTCGGTCTTTACGAGAATGGCGTCACCGCATACGGCATGGACATCAGCGACGCCGTTAATTTCGGCGACCAGGAAAATGTACTGGCCGTCAAGGTCGATAACCGCACCACTTATCAGGAGCGCGCCACCCACACCGGTTTTGAGTGGAACGCCAACGACTTCAACCCCGACCACGGCGGCATCAATCGCCGCGTCTGGCTCCACATCACCGGCAAAATCTACCAGACGCTGCCCCTCTACTACGGCCTGGAAACCATCGGCACCTACATCTACCCGACCAATTTCGACATCGCCGGCCATTCCTGCGATGTGACCGTTGAATCGCAGGTCAGCAATTCCTCCGGCGACCGCGCCACCGTCGGCCTCACAGCCATCGTCGTCGACGCCGACGGCAAAGTGCAGGCGAAAGTCGACGGCGATCCCGTTGACATGGTCGCTGGCGAAAAAACCGTCATTAACGCCACGACTTCCTTGAAGACCGCCCGATTCTGGAGCGTCGAAGACCCCTATCTCTACACTGTTTACACCGAGTTGACCGTCAATGGCAAAGTCGTCGACGTCGATCACAATCTCACCGGCTTCCGCAAGGCCGAATTCAAAGGCGGCGCTGGAACCGGCGGCATCTACATCAACGACAAGTTTGTCTACCTCAAAGGCTACTCTCAGCGATCCAGCGATGAATGGGCAGGCCTCGGCCAGGGCTATCCCGATTGGATGCACGACTTCACGGCGAAACTCCTGCGCGATTCCAATGGCAACTACCAACGTTGGATGCACATCTCGCCGCAGAAGGTGGACGTCGAGGCGTACGATCGCGCCGGCATCATTGAGGTCTGCCCCGCCGGCGACAAAGAGCGCGACCCGCAACAGCCCGACCAGCAGGGCAATGTCGCGCCGCAAGGCAAACGCCAATGGGAACAGCGCCTTGAAGTGATGCGCGATTCCATGATCTATTTCCGCAACAGCCCGAGCATTCTCTTCTGGGAGGCGGGCAATACTGTTGTTCTGCCCGACGAAATGCAGCAGATGGTTGATCTGCGCAAACAGTGGGACCCCAACGGCGGCCGCGTCATGGGAACCCGCGGCGACAGCAACAACGCCAAGAACTCCGCCCTCACTCCCATCGCCGAATACTACGGCGTGATGATCGGCCAGGACCGCGGCACCGAGGGCCTCGCCGGTCCCGACGGCATCTTTCGCGGCTACAGCGCAGCGCGCCGCGATCGCGCGCCGCTCGTCGAAACCGAGGACTTCCGCGACGAAGGGGCCCGCCGCTTCTGGGACGACTTTTCACCCCCCTTCTTCGGCTTCAAGCCCGGGCCGATGGACACCTATCATTGGAATTCGGAAACCTTCGCCCTCGCGCAGGCCGGCCGATATTGGGCCTACTGGTCTCATCGAATCTCGCTGGCGGATCCGAATCTGGGCCGCTGGTCCGGGTATTCGTCGATTTATTTCACCGACTCTGACGCCGACGGCCGCCAGGATTCCAGCGAGGTTTGCCGTGTCAGTGGTAAGATCGACGCCGTTCGCCTGCCCAAGGAAATCTACTACGTCGAACGCGTGATGCAGAATGAAAAGCCCGACATCCACATCATCGGCCATTGGACTTATCCCGCCGCCACGACCAAAACGATGTATGTTGCCGCTAACAATGTCGATGGCGTTGAATTCTTCGTCAACGGCACTTCCAAAGGCAAAGTAACCAAGCCCACCGACGGGTACATTTACAGCTTCGCCAACGTCAAATTTGAACCCGGCACGATCAAGGCCGTGGGTTATAAAGACGGCAAGAGTGTCGCCGAACAGGAACTCAAGACTGCCGGCCCCGCCGCGGCCATCAAGCTGACGCCCTACACCGGCCCCGGCGGTCTCAAAGCCAACGGCGGCGATGTCGCCTTGTTTGATGTGGAAGTGTTCGATGCCAACGGCGAGCGCTGCCCGACGGATGATGCCCGCATCGATTTCACCTGCACCGGCCCGGCGATTTGGCGCGGCGGCTACAATTCGGGCAAGACCAACTCCACCAACAATCTCTTCCTTAACACCGAATGCGGCATTAATCGCGTGGCGGTCCGTTCGACTACGACGGCTGGGAAGATTACGGTCACCGCCGCTCGAAGCGGATTGAAGCCGGCATCAGTGGATGTGGAATCAAAGCCCATGACGATTAACGACGGATTGGCAGCCGTCAATCCTTAAATCGATCGCGGGCGCGCCCAGGGTGCGTGACAGTTTATGCGGCCATGCCTTTCGTCGGCCACCCCAACCAGTAGTATGTGGACTGTTCATCCTCGCTGAGCCATTTGCTTCGCAACGC
>Ga0208589_1000389_pt1 | contig 21526 bp, 17 predicted proteins | sample NGESurshal092012_2_FD_184486 | JGI IMG/M metagenome (GOLD analysis project Ga0208589, IMG submission 184486) | Arctic peat soil microbial communities from Barrow, Alaska - NGEE Surface sample F53-2 shallow-092012 (SPAdes) | ecosystem: Environmental > Terrestrial > Soil > Wetlands > Peat ... | reverse complement strand
CGGCCCGGAGCGGTCGCCGCTGTCCTCGCGGGGTGCCTCGCGGTCGGCGGCGGGGCGACCTACTGCGCCCAGCAGGGCGTCGACCCGCTGGGGGCGGCGAAGGGGCTGATCGCCGGGATCGAAGAACCGGCCGAAGAACACCCCACCGGCGAACCTCAGACGAAGGCCCCCGTGACGCCGGCCTACGAACCGGCGCCGGAAGAAGCGCCGACCTACCGGCCCGAAGAAGCGGCACCCCCGGCCGCGGAACCCACCGCCACGGAATCGCAGGCGAAGCCAGAAGCCGGGCGCGCGACGCCGGAAGCCGAACCCGAACCGGAACCGGAACCGGAAGTCGAAGAAGTCACCCCGCCACCCGAACAGAGCTTCGGACCGGCCTCGCCCGACTACCCGGCGGTCGAATCGGAATCCACTTCTTCCTCGTCGTCCTCGTCCGGATCGACCACGACCGAATCGCCCGCGGCGGCGCAGCCGAAGGCCGTCCCCGCGGGCGAAGCACCCCAGTTCGGAGGCCCCTGATGAAGCACAACTTCCGGTCCACCATCACCTCGTACGCGGTGCTCGTCGCCTTTCTCACGGCGATCGCCCTGTCGGCCCTTGCCCCGGCGGGAGCCAGGGCGGGCGAATTCACGGTCGCCACCTGCCAGGCCGACGGCTCCTATTCCTCCGGCGCCTTCGAGGACTTCGCCACCCGGGGGATGAAGTGGCGGCGCGCCTGCAACCCGCTCGGCCCCGGCCTTCGCGGGCTGGTCACCGCCAACGTCGCCCGCGAAGGTCATGTGGCGAAGGGCTCGCAGTCGGCCTTCGTATTGGAAGCGCCGCCGGAAACGACCCTTTCCCGCCTGCGCTGGTCGGGCTACGCCCATCGCCGCGACTGCCGCTACGCCCTGCAGCTCTACGCGGTGCGTCCCGACGGTTCCACCGACGCGATCCGCGACGTCAGGGCCGATCACGGCTGCCCCCGACCGGACGAGGCCCAGGCCTCGAGCTATCCGAGACCGACCTCCTACGAACTCGGCGGGGCGAGCCGGATCGTCCAGCGGGTCGTCTGCATCGGGGCGCCGAAGGCCGAATACTGCTCGGCGAAGGGCCAGAACTACCTGCAGACTTTCACCGCCGAAGCGACCGTGGTCGACGACACCCCGCCGGCGGTCTCGGTGTCGCCGGGCGGTCCGCTGGTCGCCGGAGAATGGGTCGCCGGGAGCCAGACGTTCGGCTACGAAGCGACCGACAACACCGGGGTCAAAGGGGTGCAGGCGTGGATCGCCGGGGCCTCGCGCGAAGAAGCCGCCCGTCGCTGCGACTACACCCAGCGCATTCCCTGTCCGAACGGGCCGGGACAGCTCACGGTGGAAACCCAGCACCTGCCCGAAGGCACCCAGGAACTCCACCTGACCGCGACCGACGCGGCGGGCAACCAGTCCGAATCGGCTCCTGTCACCGTCCGCGTCGACGACACGCCACCCGGCGCGGTGCCGGTCGCGGTCGAAGGCGGCGAAGCCTGGCGCAACCGCGACTCCTTCGCCCTCGACTGGCAGGACCCCGCCGAAGAAGACCGGGCACCGATCGTCGCCGCGCACTGGAGGCTCTGCAGGGTCGGCGGCGGCGAATGCCAGACCGGCACCGCGAGCGGGGCCGGGGTAGCGACCGTCGGTGGCATGACCGTCCCGGGACCGGGCGAATGGGAAGCGCAGATGTGGCGCGAAGACGCCGCCGGCAACACCCAACCTCAGAACGCCTCAGTGCCCGTGCGGCTGCGCTTCGATCCCGAACCGCCGGAACTCGGCTTCGAGCCGACCGATGCCCAGGATCCCGATCGGGCCGGGGTCCACGTCGCAGACAAGGTCTCGGGCGTCGCGGGGGGTGAAGTGGAGCTCAGCCGGGCCGGCTCGGGTGTCTGGCAGCCGCTGCCGACCACGCTCGAAGGCGAGGAACTGGTCACCCGGATCGAAGACGCGCGCCTGCCCGCGGGCGAATACCAGCTACGCGCCGCCGCGACCGACCGGGCAGGGAACGAGGCGGCCACCGAAAGCCGGATCGACGGCTCGGCGATGAAGGTGACCCTGCCGCTGCGGACGCCGACCAGTGTCGGCGCCTCGGTCTCGTTCATCCACGTCGACAAGAAGGTCGTCCACCGCCACGGTCGTCGCCATGTCGTCAGGCACAAGGTGAGCGAGGAAGGATCGAAGGTGACGGTCGCCTTCGGGACCAAGACCCGGTTCTCCGGCAGGCTTCTCGACAAGGCCGGGAACCCGGTCGCCGGGGCGGGAGTGGCGGTGTACCAGCAGGTGTCCGAAGAGGGCGAGGAACAGGTCGCGACCCTGACCACCGGCGCCGAAGGCGGCTTCGCCTACGAACTCGGCGCGGAATCCTCGCGGCGCCTGCGCTTCGTCTACGCAGGCACCCCGACCACCCTCCCGTCCGAAGGGAGAGCCGAAGTCCTCGTCCACGGCGCGAGCACCCTGAAGGTCAAGCCGGCGCATGTCCTGAACGGCGGCTCTGTCACCTTCAGAGGCGACGTCGACGGTCGACCGCTGCCGGGGAACGGAAAGCTGGTCGAGCTACAGGTCCGCCTCACCCACGAATGGTCGACCTTCCGCACGATCCGCAGCGGTCCGGGAGGCGAATGGAGCATCGAATACCCGTTCAAGCGCACCTGCGGGACCGAGGAATACCCGTTCCGCGCCGAGCTTCCCGGCGAGGCCGGATGGCCGCTCGAGGCCGGCCACAGCCCGACCGTGACGGTGACCGTGAGAGGTAGACCATGTCCGACCGCCTAGACCGACCGAAGGAGGAATCGACGATGCGAGACGCGCTGCACCGCCACATCACCTATGCCAACGTGACCGCGACCCTGGCGCTCTTCGTCGCCCTCGGCGGCGGCGCCTATGCCGCGACCCAGATCTCCGGCCACGACATCAGGCCCCACTCGCTCACCGCCCGCAACTACCAGGCGAGCTCGGTCACGGGCAGGGCGGTGAAGGAGAAGACGCTCGGGATCGTGCCGCGCGCGAAGGACGCCGCCCGATTGGACGGAGTCAGCGCCGAACGCCTGCTGGTCCGCTGCCCGGAAGGGACGATCCCCGCCGCCGACACCTGCATCGAGGTCGCGGCGCGCCCGCCGCTCCCGCTCCACAGCGCGATGCTCGAATGCGCCGGAACCGAATCACAGAGTGGGCCCGGCAGGCGCCTCCCGACCTACAACGAGCTGGCGATCGCGCTTACCCACGAACAGATCGCGCTCGCCCCGGGCGGGGAGCTGACCGGCCAGGTCTATCCCTCGACTGCGAATCCCGGCCTCGTCGAAGCGCTCTACGTGACCTCCAAGACCGGGAACGTCGCCCTCACCCCCGACACCGATCCTGGCGCCAAGTCCTACCGCTGCGTCGCCGACCCGTTGAACTGAGAGAGAGGAGAAGCCATGTCCTTCATAGATCCCGAGCGGTCCGGACCGGTCCGACGGACCCGCACCCTGCGGGCCGCGGCGGCGGCACTCGCCGTCGTCCTCGTACTCGCAGTCGTCGTACCGCCCTTCGCCTGGGCGGAGGTCGAAAGCGAAGGCGAAGGCGCCGGCCCTCCGGGGCCGCCGCCGATCGGCTTCGAAGAAGGCGGCGAACTCGGCGGCGAAGTGGAAACGGCGCTCGAAGAAGTCGCGCCGGGAGCGGGCGAAGAAGAAGCCGAGGAAACGCCGCCCGAAGAAGTCGGGGCTCCCTCGCCCGCGCCCGAAGCGACCGCCCCGGAAGTGGCCGCCGGCGAGGAACCGGGCCCTGCGCCCGGACCGCCGGCCCCGGTCGAGGAAGCGCCACCAGCCGCGGCCCCGGCGCCGTCGTATGCGCCGGCGGAAGAAGCGGCGACGCCGACCTATGAAACCGTCGCCCCGCCGCCGGCGGAACCGGTGCGCGGCGAAGCGATCGTCGCGCCGACGGCGTCGCCGGCGCCGGAACCGAAGGCGGGGAGGCCTGCCCCGGCGACGCCGGGGTCGACGCCCGCACCGGGCGAGGCGCCCGCGCCGGAGCCGACCGAGGCACCCGAACCGGTCGCGTCTGCCCCCGCCCCGACCCCGGCGACGGTCGACCGCGCAGGGAGCCTCGCCACGCACCGGCTCCACACCGTCGCGCCCGGAGAGTGCCTGTGGTCGATCGCCGAAGGAGTGCTGCCTGCCGGTGTATCCGAGGCCAGGATCGCCGCCGAGGTGCGCCGCCTCTGGCGGCTGAACGCGATTCGGATCGGGACCGGCGACCCGAACCTGATCATGGCCGGGACGGTGCTGCGCCTGCGCTGAATCGCCCAGAAAGACCATGCTCTCCGATTACACGGAAGTTCCCTGAGCGGGAGGCTAAGGTTGGTCGCGTCCCCCTTGCCACCCCGCCTCTCCCGCCGGAGGGCCTCGAGCTCAGCTCCTAGTCCGTAGCTGACGCCCGAGGTCCTCGAGCGCCCGGTCGGCGCCTTCGCGCATCGCCGGCAGTTCATGGGTCCGCCCGAGGGTGTCGAGGGCGTCGGCAACCTTCTTGATCTGCCCGAGCGTCGGTCCGGCCTCCTCGGCGAAGCGGGCGAGGAAGCGTCGGGCCGAGGCCGGATAGCGCTCGTCGCCCTGGCGTCCGAGCAGGACCGTGAGCGCCAGGGCGCGGTCGAGCTCGACCCGCTTCAGCCCGCCGGCGACGTTCCAGGCCATCGCGACGTTCGAATCGCGGACCGCGCGGTCGAAGATCCTGCGTAGCTGATGCTGGCTGTAGGGCGTCCCTGGCACGAACATATGTTCGCACCAGGCGCACCCGATCAGGCGGCCGGGGAAAGCGAGTCCGCCAACTGGCCGAGGAGCCAGAGACCGGTCCAGTCGCGGAGCTCGTAGACCACCCGCATCCCCTCCCGCCGTCTGGCGACGATCCCGGCGCGGTGGAGGACGCAGAGCTGCCGGGAGACCGCCTGACGGGTCAGCGGCAGCGAGCCGGCGAGGCCGCCGACGCTCTCGGGGCCGCGGGCGTCGAGCTCCTCGAGCAGCCTGATCCGGGTCGGGTCGGCGAGGGCGCGGAGGGTTCCCGTGAGCGCCTCGAGGGCGTCGTCGTCGAGGCGGGTGGCGGGCCTGGTGTCGGTGACGCTCTTCATCTGCTCTCCGACCCAGAGGGGACGACGGCGCCGATCTGGCCCCCTCCGGCCCGCTGTCGGCGGACCTCACCCCGCAACTTTGAAAGCTCACGCTTTCAAGGTTGCGGGCCAAATCCGGGCCCCGCGCCCCTGTCCTCGCGAAAGCCGCCGAACCGGGCGGACAAGGCGAGACAGGAGGTGCGGGTCGGATGTCAGGAAGTCTGTTCAAAGGAAGGAAGGGGGGTGAGAGCGATGGCCGCCCGCCCGTCGCGATGCTTCGCAGCGTCGGGCGGGTCGCCCTCTGGGCCGCGGTCGGCCTGCTGTTGGTCCGCGGGGCCGAGGGGGTCCTCGCGGCGCCCGGCGAAGCCGCGGCGAGCGGACAGGTAGGACGACCGGGGCCCGGCGCGGCCGCGGAGGCCACCGCCGCCGGCTTCGCCCGGGCCTGGCTCGAAGACCCCGACCCTCGGGCGCTCTCGCCCTACCTGGCCGAAGGCGTCCACATCGGCAGGGGCACGGCGCCCTCGGAACCGGGTCAGGTCGCCCAGGCCGATGTGGTCGCCGACGAAAACCTCGGAGGCGGCCGCTGGGTGCTCACCGTCTCCTGCGATCTCCGCGACGCGAGCGTCCTCTCTCTGGCCGTCCCGATCGTCCGCCGGGGTGCGGGCGAGGCGGCGGTCATGGGCGCGCCCTCGATCGTCGCGGTGCCGGCGATGGCCGGGGCCGACCCGGAGCGGCCCCGGCCGGTCGCCGGGCCCGACACGGCCGCGATCTCCGAACTGGTGAACAAGTTCGTCCCGGCGTATCTCTCGTCGGCGAGCTCGAAGGAGCTCTCCTACCTGTCGGCGCCCGGCTCCGTCGTCGTCCCGCTGGCGGGTCAGCTCAAACTCCTCTCCACCGGTCGGGTCGATCAGCTCGGCGACGGCGAAGGGCCGCGTCGCGAGCTGATCGCGGCGGCACGGGTCCGCGAACCGGCCTCCGGCGCGACCTACCCGGCCGCATACCGACTCTCGGTCCTCAGGCGCTCCGGTCGCTGGTACGTCGCCGCCGTCGAGGGAGCGGTCGCATGAGGCGGCGGCTGCTGGTCGTCGCGCCGGTCATCCTCGCCGCGGCGATCACGTTGATCGCCCCCTCGGTGGCGCTCGCGGCCGGGGGCAACTCGGTCGGCTCGAACCTGGCGGGCCTGCTGCGCGAATACGCCGGCGAGCTCTACACCGGGATCGTCGCCGTCTTCGCGCTGGTCTTCCTGATGAACAGGAAGTTCACCGAGCTGCTGGTCTTCTTCTGCGCGGCGATCGTGGTCGGCTGGTTCGTCTTCGCCCCGGGCCAGGTCGCCGACGCGGCCAAGGCGATCGCCCATCAGGTGCTGCCGTGACCGAGGCGAGCCACGGCAGCGTCCGCTCCTACCAGCGGATCTTCTCCCCGGAGCGGCGCATCCACCAGATCGAGGGCAGGCCGTTGCCGGTCCCCGGCGGGGTGCCGCTGCGTTGGCTCGGCTGGGCGATGGCGGCACTGGTGGCGGTGCTCGCGCTCGGCTCGGGCTCCCTTCTCGTCCCGGCGGTCGCGGCGGCGGCGGCAGGAGCATGCGGCCTCATCCTGAGAGACAGGGCCGCCGGACTCCTAGCCGCCGCGGCGGCGACCGCCGGGACCTTCGTCCTTGGCGGGGCGATCGGCATCCTCGACTGGCCGATCCGGCTGGTCGTTGTGCCGGTCGCGGTCGCCACCCTGGCGACCCAGGCGACGCCCGACGGCCGCCGCCCCGAGCGTTTCGTCCTCTCCTGGATCGCCCTCCATGTGGTGGCGCCCCGGCGCTCGCTCGGCAGGGCCCTGCCGAGCGCCGGCACGCCGCAGGTCATGGTGGGCGAGTTCTGGGTGGCGCCCGGTCCCGAGGGCGCCCGTCTTCGCCGTGCACGCGTCATCGGCCCCGCGGTCGTCCACCTCGCCGAGCCGCTCGCGGTGCGCCGTTCGGTGACCGGGCGCCGGCTGATCGCGAGGAGGCCCGGCCGTCTCGCCTCACACTCGCGTCTCCGTGGCACGGTCGAGGTTCCCGAGGGCCGCATCCTGGAGGTGCGGCCGTGACCCGGTTCCCGATCCGCTACGCCCGCTCGAACGTCCTGGTCGGGCCGGGAGGGGAGGCCGCCGCCCTCTACCGGGTGGAGACCCTCTCCTATCCCTACCTGCCCGCCGCCGAGAAGTGGGCGCTGCTCCAGCGCCTCGAGCGGCTGATCGCCCTGGTCGGGACCGACCTCTCGATCTGGCGGGTCGCCCGCTCCTACCCGGCAGAGCGCTACGCGACCGAGCTCGCCTGGCTCGCGGATCCCCGGCGCGCCGGAGCCGATCGTTGGCGCTCCTACCTGCGCTCCCAGCAGGAGCGGCTCGCGGGTCTCGATTCCCACCTTCCCGAGGTCTACCTTGCGATCTCGCTGAGCGACGGGCGTGGGGGAGGCGGTCCGCTCCGCTCGCTCGACCGGGCGAGGCGGCGACTGGAGGAGGTGGCCGGGGTCGGCGCGCCGAGCCCGCTCGCGGCCCCCGAGCTGCGGGCCCTGGCCGAGTCCGAGCGTCGGGTCCTCGGTCGTGCCGCCTCGGCGATCTCGCTGCGGCGCGCCACCACCGTCGAGCTGCAATGGCTGCTCCGCCGCGCCGCCTGCCGGGGCCTCGGCGAGCCGCCGCTCGAGGAGAGCTGGGAGCCCGACGCGCTGATCCTCGGCGGCGAGGGGGAGGAGGCGGTCTACGAGCCGCTGGAGTCCGACCTCTGGTCGTTCGCGAACGCCCCGATGCGCGAGGAGACCGGGCGCCCCCCGGCCCTCGTGGTCGAGTCGGAGCTCGGCGACTCCCACCAGGCGTTCCTCTGCCTCGGCCAGCTCGCGGAGGAGGCGGAGTTCCCGGGGGCGGCGGAGCTGTTGTTCGCCCCTCTCGAAGGAGCGGGTCCGGTCGACGCCGTGCTCCATGCCGACCTGGTCGCCAACCGCGAGGCGCTGGCCCAGGTGCGTCGCCGGGTGCTCGACGCCGAGCACTCTTATAAGGAGCAGCTCGCCGGATCGCCGACCGGTCCCGGCGCATTGGCCGAGGAGGACCGCGAGCTGGCGCGGGAGTACGAGGCGATCCTCTCCTCGGTCGCCCGCCCGCCGATGCTCCGTGCCTCGATCTCGCTGGCGGTCGGCGCCGCCGACCCCGAGACCCTGGAGGCCCGGGTCACCGCCCTGCGCGAGCGATACGGCCAGGTCGCCTTGCACCGACCCCGAGGGCTCCAGCACGCCCTCTTCCTCGAGCACCTGCCGCGACCCGACGGCGGCGCGGTCTCCGACTACCGCCGCCAGATGAGCGCCGAGCAGCTCGCGGCGACGGTCCCGGTCGCGACCGCGGCGGTCGGCTCCGAGGGCGGGGTCTACCTGGGCTTCGACCCGGTGGCGGGCAGGCCGGTGCGCTTCGACCCGACCGAGGCGCCGCGGGACTCGCGGCCCTCGGCGGTCCTCCTGACCGGCACCCTCGGCTCGGGCAAGACGATCGCCGCCCAGGCGATCGCCCACGCGGCACTGCTCCGCGGCTCGATGGTGATCGACTTCGACCCGAAGCCCGACCACCGGCTCGACGCCCTGCCCGAGCTCGTGGGGGAGGTGCGGGTGCTGGAGCTCTCGGCCGACCCTGAGCACCGCGGCAAGCTCGACCCGCTGGCGATCGGGCTGCCCGAGCTGCGGGAGGAACTGGCGTCCTCCTACCTGCTGGAGCTGTTGCGCGACCCGCCGCCCTCGTGGGAGGTGGCGATCGACCGGGCGGTCCGCGACGCGGTGCGGGCGGGAGAGGAGCGACTGTCTTCCGTGGTCGACCGACTGCGTGATGCCGACGCCCCCGGCGCCCACGAGGCGGCCGAGGCGCTCGAGGTGATCTCCGACTTCGGCCTCGCCCGACTTGGCTTCTCCGACGGCGCGACCTCGGACGAGGTCGCCGTCTCGAACCTGACCGCGATCCGGATGCCGGGTCTCAATCTGCCCGAGCCCGGGACCGAGCGCGCCGCCTACACCAGGTCAGAGCGGATCTCGGTCGCGACCCTGGCCCTGGTCGCGGCGCTCGCGCTGAAGCTGATCTCCGGCGACCGTTCCCGTCACAAGCTGGTCGTCCTCGACGAGGCCTGGGCACTGTTCGCCTCCTCGCAGGGTCGGGCCCTCCTGAACCGGCTGGTCCGGCTCGGCCGGGCCTTCAACGCGACGATCCTCCTGGTCAGCCAGCGGGTCGAGGACCTCGGGGAGCTCTCGCAGCTGGTGGGGGTGAGCCTCGTGTTCGGCCAGGACTCGCTGCGCGCCGCGTCGGCCGGGATCGAGGCGATCGGCCTCGACCCGCAGAAAGGCGGGCTCGCCCAGCGGGTCACCGAATACCGGCGCGGTCGTTGCCTGATGCGCGACCTCGAGGGTCGGGTCGGCGAGGTCCAGGTCGACCCGCTGCCCGAGCTCCTCGCCGCCCTCGACACCACCCCCGGCGCGGGGGAGGGACAACGATGAGGCGCCGTCTGCTCCTCGCTTCGGTGGCCGCTGCCGCCCTGGTCCTGCTCTCCGGGCCCGCCGCCCATGCCGACGTCTGGGCCAATGTCGGGCCTGCCTCCTCGCTCTCGGGCCTCGCGTCGCGCTGGCCGCTCGGCAACTACGCCCTCGACGAGCACTTCACCGCGATCTCGGCGGGCGTGTTCAGCGGGGTCGACGTCTCCGGCCTGCTGCCGATGATCGCCTACTTCTTCGCCAACGAGCTCTGGCAGCTCACCGCGTGGCTGGCGAACCTGCTGGTCGAACTCTTCGCCTTCGCCTTCTCGCTCGACCTGGTGAACGGCTCGTCGGCGACGAACGGGGCGGGGGCGCTCGACCCCGTCAGTCGGGCGATCTCCTCGATCTACTCCGATGTCTTCGGCGGGCCGTGGATGGTCTTGGCGGTCTCGGTCTCGGGCTGCTGGGCGATGTGGAAGGCGCTGGTGCAGCGGCGCTACGCGGAGACCGCCGGGCAGCTCGCGCTCTCCTTGGTCTACGTCGGGATCGCCTTCCTCTTCGTGCTGCAGCCGGGGCAGACGATCGGCGAGGCCTCGCACTGGACGAACGAGATGTCGGGGGCGTTCCTCTCGATCGCCAAGGACGGCGAGCCCGCCTCCCAGGCCGAAGCCAAGGAAGCGGGCGCCAACCAATTGTTCGGGTTGCTGGTCGCCCAGCCCTGGTCGGTGCTCGAGTTCGGCGGCCTCGACCACTGCGTCGAGGCCGGGGGAGGGGAAGAACCCGAATCCGTCGCGGTGCAGCCGCTCCCGGAAGGCGCGGCGCGACGGCTCGAATCAGGCGAAGAGGTCTCGGCCGCCGGCAAGACCTGCGTCGACGACCTGAGGAGGTACGGACCCCATTTCCTGCGCTTCGAACCGGGCTCGGGCGAACGCGAAGAAGAGTTCGAAGCCCTCTCCCACGACGACTCCTCGAAGCTTCCCGACGCCGACCCCGGGAAGAAGGACGGCTCCTACGAACTCGGTCCGGACGACGAGCCCGCCGCGGCGGCGATGGAAAAGGGCGGCCAGTACCAGAGGCTGCTGGTCGCGATCGTGGTCTTCTTCGCCGAGCTCGGCGCCTTCTGCCTGCTCGGCGCGCTCTCGATCGGGGTGATCACGGCACAGGTGCTGCTGCTCCTGCTCCTGGCCTTCAGCCCTGTGGCCCTGGTCGCCGCCGCGGTCCCCGGGAGGGGACACCAGTTCTTCAAAGGCTGGCTCTCGAAGCTGGCGGGCTTCCTTCTCCGCAAGGCTGCCTACTCGCTGGTGCTGGCGGTGCTGCTCACCGTCTGCGCGGCGATCTCGGCGGCGACGTCTGAGCTCGGCTGGCTGATGTCGTTCGGACTGCAGTGCGCCTTCTTCTGGGTGGTGTTCCTGCAGCGGAGGTCATTGACCGACGGCCTGATCGGGGCGGTGACCGGGCCGGGGGTGCCGGGACGCGAGAGGGCCCTCGACGCGCTCGCCCTATATATGGGGGCGCGGACCGGGACGCGCCTTGCCTCACGACCGGCGCGGGCGGTGTCCTCGCGGCTCCGGAGAGGGCGCGGGGCCCGGGAGGTCTCGCCACCCGAGGCGATGACCAGGTCCTCGATGAAGCCTGATGGTGATGAGCCGAAGGCCCGGGCGACGGATCGTGGGCCGGTTGAGGCCGGAGGAACCGTGGCGCCCGGCGTGGAAGGGCCTCGCCCGGGGCGGGACGAGCGCGGGCGTCGACGGTCGGAGGTCGAGGACGTTACCCCTGCCCGGGACGGGAGACGGGAATCGTCGGTCGACCGGCCGCCGGATCGCCGGCCCGGGCAGGACGGGGCCCGGGAGCGCCGCCAGGTCGACGGCGCCGGCGTCGAGAAGGCCGATCCTCCGGACGGCGGGCCCGCCACCGCGGCGCGCCCGCAGAAGGTGGCGGGTCGCGAGAAGCCGAAGAGCCGGACCGAGGACGGGAGGCCGCCGGAGCCCCGCAGGCGCAAAGGCGACAGGTCCCTTTCCTCGCCTCCACCCGCCCCGTCTTCTCGGTCCTCACGTCCGGACCGGCGTGGGCTCGGCGAGGAGCTGCGCGCCGACGCCGATCGGGCGAAGGCCGCGGGTGAACGGACACCGGAGGCCGCGAAGGCCGAGCGCCCCGAGCGCCCTGCGAAGGACGGCGGCCCTCGGCGACGTCTCTCCGACGACCCGGAGGAACCGAGATGACGGCGGGCGCCCGCAGGGCCTGGCCGCTCGCGGTGGTCGGGGTGGCGGCGTTGATCGCCGCCCTGGCGACCGCGGCGGTCATGGCGCTCCTCGGCGTCTCGGTCTCCTGCCTCGGCGGCACCGCGGGCGCGGTCGCCTCCGGCCCCCGGTCCGGGGTGCGCGAAGACTCGGTCGGCGGCATCCCGGCCGCCCGGCTCCACATATATGAGGCCGCAGGCACCCGCTTCGACATCTCCTGGCCCTTCCTCGCCTCGATCGGGGTGCAGGAGTGCGGCACCGACGGCCACTGTGGCCTCGCGTCGTCGGGTTGCGCCGGCGTGATGGAGATCGCCTACGTACGGGGCTCGGCGTGCAGCCCCGACCCGTCGGCAGCGACCCTCTGGGAACGCTTCGGGGTCGACGCGGACGGCAACGGGAAGAGCATCTTCGACCCCGCCGACGCGATCTTCACCGCCGCGCGCATCTTCGAGGACGACCTGGGCGCGCCACCTGCGGGCGGTTCGTATCGGGGGTACTACCAGGCGGCCTGCGGCTACTACGGCGCCTGCGCCGACGCCTCGGCCGACTACGCCGACGAAGTCATGGCGCGGGCGGTCTCCTTCGGCTTCGGCCGGGAAGGAAAGGTCGCGCGCCATGTCCATGAGGCCGCACGCGGGTCGGAAGGTCCTTCCTGCGGCGGCTCCTCCGTCCTCTCCGGTGGCGCCTCGGGCTCGGCGATCGTCAGGGTCGCCCGCTCCCAGCTCGGGGTGAGCGAGAACCCGATCGGCTCCAACTGCACGAGATACGGCCCGTGCGAGGAGTGGTGCGCGCTCTTCGTCGCCTGGGCCTGGCAGCGCGGCGGCATCAGGATGGCGGGCGGGACCTCTCCCTTCGCCTACTCGGGTTCCTTCTACGGCTGGGTGAAAGAGCACGGAGGCAGGGTCCTGCCGCCCGGTGCGACGCCCTCGCCCGGCGACGCCGTCCTCTATGGCTGGGGGCCGACCGCCTCCGAACATGTCGGCATCGTCGAATCGGTCCTCGGCGGCGAGATCACGACGATCGACGGTAACTTCGACGACCGGGTCGCCAGGGTCGGTCCGTTCCCGCCGGCCCTCGCCGTGGCCGACGGCGAGCCCGCGCCGATCTACGCCTACGCCGAACCGCCGGCCCTCGGTGGCCAAGGAGGCGGGTCGTGACCCGGCGGCTACTCGCCTTGGCGGAGCGGCCGCTCCGCCCGGCGACCGGGAGGATCGTCGTGCTCCTCGGCGGGGCGGTCTGCGTCGGCTTCGCCGTCCTGGTCGGCCTCGGCCTTCTCGGCCCGCGGGGAACCGGTCCGACGCGACCGGTCGCGAGCCCCGCGCAGTCGGGCGTCCCGTCTGCCCCGGTGCCCTCGCCAATGCCCCCGGACGCGGGGCGCCCGATCTCGTCCACCACCGATCGGCGTCCGCAGGACCCCCAGGACCGGCCCGGCAGCTCCGCCCACCGACGCGCGGCCGGCGAGCTGGCCTCCCATCGCGCCCTCCAGCATGTCCCCTGGCGCCACGGCCGCGTCCTGATCCGGTTGGTCGGGGCGAGGGGGACGAAGGCGGTACTCGCGGTCGTCGGGCATACCCTTACCGCCGACCACCGCGGCTGGCGCTTCTTCCTGCGTCGTTTCCACGACGACGGCCGCGCCTACCTGCCCCGCTTCACGACCAGGAGGGCCGGGTGAATGTCGGCAGCCTCTTCGCGGGGATCGGCGGCTTCGACCTCGGCCTCGAGCGGGCGGGGTTCGAGGTCGCCTGGCAGGTCGAGCTCGACCCGTGGTGCCGGGGCGTCCTCGCGCGGCACTTCCCCCGCGCGCGCAGGTTGGAGGACGTCCGCGAGGTCGGGGCGGGGACGCTCGCCGCGGTCGACGTCCTCTGCGGTGGCTTCCCCTGCCAGGACCTCTCGACCGCCGGCAAGGGCGCCGGGATCGACGGCGCCCGCTCGGGTCTTTGGGCCGAGTTCGCCCGACTCGTTCGCGAGCTTCGACCCCGCTACGTCCTCGTGGAGAACGTGCCCGCGCTCCTCACCGGGAAAGGCAAGCGGTGGGACCGGGCGCCGATCGGAAGAGTTCTCGGAGACCTGGCCGAGGCAGGGTATGACGCGGAGTGGGCGCGCCTTTCCGCTCGTGAGTTCGGGGCACCCCACCTGCGAAAGAGGATCTGGATCGTCGCCTACCCGCGAGCGGGTGCCGACGCCGACCCATGCCGACTCCCGGGCCTCGCGCAACTCGACCGCGGGGCGGCGCCCGGGTGCGCGGCCCGCGCATGCCGGCAACACCCTGACCGACTTCGTGACGCTCTTCCCGACCCCGAGCGCGACCGAACCGGACACCTGGCGCTACCTCGATCTGGTCGACAAGGACGGCAACCCACCGTCGCACCCCAACCAGCGCCTCTACGACAAGAAGACCGGGAGGGTGGTCCAGAAAACGCTCGAACACGTCGCGCTGAGCTGGCCGACGCCGACCGTCAGCGACGGCAGGAAAGGGAGATCGGGGGCTCCTCGGCCCGAGGACCGTCGGGGCCGGGAGACCCTCTCGGGGACGGTCCACGCCAGGGCCGCGGAGGCGGGCCGGCCGACCCCTGGGCGTCTGAACCCCGAGTGGGTCGAGTGGCTGATGGGGTTCCCGATCGGGTGGACCGACTCGCCGGCCTCGGCAACGCCCTCGTCCCGCAGATCGCCGAGTGGATCGGACGGGGCATCCTCGAGTACGAGGCGGGGCCGATGAGCGCCGCGCCGACCTCACCGCCGGGTGGAGGCGGGTGATGAGGGCCCTGACGCGGGGCGCCCGGCCCTGCCCGCGCGGGGCCCTCCCGGGGGTCCTCCGGCCGGCCCTCCCGGGGGTCCGCCGTCTCGCGGCCTCCTCGGCCCCATCCTCGCACCAGGCCGGGCCTTCCCGCGCTTCCGGGATGCCGAGATCCCCCCGTCACACCAAGGTCGATCACTGATGGGCCCGTCCCGTCGCACCGACGATCCGCGCCCGATCATCGCGCTCGCCGTCGCGATCGCCTGCCTCGTCCTCCGGCATCTGCTCTCCCGTATGCATCTCCATGCCGATGCGGTGCGCGTCCATCTCGCCTCGCTGATCCCCTTCGCACTCGGCGCGACCGCGATCGCCTCGGCGCCGGCGACGCAACGCATCCTCTCGACCCGCCGCACGCTCGCCTCACGGCGGGCGCTCGCGATCGTCCCGGCCGACGGCTTCGACCCGCGACCGGAGACGGTCGCGGCCCTCGCCGCCGGCCTCGCCCAGTCGGGCCGGCGGATCGGCGCCTGGGCCGACCGACCGGCGAGCGCGGTCAGGGTCCGCCTGACCAACGACGCCGCGGGCAGGCTCGCCTACCTGATCGAGGTCCCCGAGCGGGAGCTGCCCCGCCTCCGCAACGCCCTACGCCCATACAAGGGCGTCGAGATCAGGGACGCCGCGGAGGTGCTCGCGGTGGAGGACCGCGGACACAGGCAGACCGAGGAGCGCCGGCGGACCGTCCGCGCCGAGATGGTCCTCGCCGGGCCCTCCTTCGAGCCGCTCGCGCGCCTGCCGCTCGATCCCGACCCCCTCACCCCGTTCGCCGCCGCCCTCGCCGGTGTGTGTCGTGACCGCGGCGAGGTCGCCGAGGTCTGCCTGGACCTCCTGCCCGCGACCGGTCGGCGGGGGGCAGGGCTGCGCCGCCGCATGAGGCGCCGGGCGAAGAGGCGGGGTCGCGACGGCGGAGCCTCCATCGCCGAGGTGCTCGGCGGCACGAGGGAGGGCGCCCGCCCCGACCTCGTCGACCGGTTCGAGCGCCGTGAGCTCGGCAGGGGCCTCGAGTCCAGGCTCCGCGAGGGCGCGCCGCTATTCCAGGCGCAGATCCTCCTCCGCGTGAGCGCCCCGGACAAGGGCCGGGCGAAGATGGTCCTCGGCGGGCTCCGCGACGCCTTCGCGACGACCGCCGACCGAAACCACCTGCGGGTCCGGGGCATACCGCTGCTCGGCATCGGGTTCCTCGGTTCGGACCTGCCGGGTCGACGGGGTCCTCTTGACCGGCGGCTCGCGACCGGCCTCTTCCGTCCGGCCCGGCGGAACGTCGTCACCGCCGCCGAGGTCGCCGGGTTCCTCAAGCCCCCGACCATCCATTGCCCGGTCGAGAACGTGGTCCGCTCCGGGGCGCTCCTCTCGCCCGCGCCGGAGCTACAGGAGTTCACGCCGGGGCGGGCGGACCTGATGCCGGTCGGCGTGGTGACGGGCGAGGGTGGTGGGCGCCTGGTCGGGGTCCGCACCGCAGACACCTTCTTCACCTACGTCGCCGGGCGCTCGCGCTACGGCAAGACCGAGGCGGCGATCGCGATGTTCACCCATCTGGTGCGCTCGGGCCACGGCGGCCTCTTCCTCGACCCCCACGGCGACGCCCTCGGTCGCATCCGTCCCTACCTCACCGATCCGGAGGTGGGGAGGAGGGTGGTCGAGATCGACCTCGGCTCGGGAGGGCCCGACTCCCAGCCCGCCTGGAACCTCCTCGGGATGCGCGGCGCCGATACCGAGGCCAGGGTCGACGCGATCGTCGCCGCCTTCTCGGCCGCGGTCGGCTGGGGCGAGAAATCGACCAGGGCGATCAACCTGACCACGCAGGCCGCCTCGGCCCTGGCGGCGATCGCCGAGAAGGTGCCGCCCGAGATCGCCCCGACCGTCTTCCAGATCCCGACCCTGCTGACCGACGACGCCTGGCGGGCGGCGGTGCTTCCCTCCCTCCCCGGTCACCTGCAGCGGTTCTGGCGCGAGCGCTTCCCCCTGCTCTCGGCCGAGGCGGTGACCCCGGTCACCAACCTCGTCGACCGGCTGAGGAGCTCGCGGGCGACCACGGCCCTCCTCGGCCAGAGCGAGGGGACCTTCTCGGTCCGCGAGGCGATGGACGAGGGCCTGATCGTCCTCGCCTGTCCCGGCTCGGGAGGTCCTCGCGAGAGGCTCGTCGCCGGTCTCCTCGCCTTCGATCTCCTCCACGCGGCAAGGTCGCGGGCCGACCTCGACCCGCGGAGGCGCAGGCGGTTCGTCGCCGTCTTCGACGAGGTGCAGTCCTACGACGGCGAGAGCCTCGCCGCCCTCCTCGAGCAGTCGGCCAAGTTCGGGCTGCGGGCGATCTTCCTGAACCAGGACCCCGAGCGGCTGCGTCCGGCCACCCTCCACGCCCTCACCACCAACCGCTCCCACCTCCTCACCACGGCGCTGAACTCCCACGCGGCCGGCCTCGTCGCGCGGGAGCTCGGCGGCGAGGTCGAGCCGGCGGACCTGACCCGCCTGCGCCGCTTCCGGTTCGTCGCCCAGGTCACCGAGGGCGGCGAGCTCTCGGCCCCCTTCGCGCTGGGCGGGGCACAGGTCGAGCAGGTGCTCGGGGAGGGCAGGCCGGGGAGCCTCGACGACCTCGCAGGAGCGGTCGCGGCGTCGGGTCGCAACCGCGCCGCGGTCGAGGCGTTGGCACACCTGGAGACGCTCGACGAGCGCATCGTCGCCGCGTTGCGGAAGGGACGGCGGGAGGGGGACGACCCGAGATCCTCGGGATCCGCGCCCACCGATCCCGGGCCCCCGCCCACGTCGTTCGGCATCCCGCGGGGGCGCTCGTGAGTCGGGTGATCACACAAACCTCCGGCCTGCCCGAGGCGACGGTCGAGATCCTCGCCTCGCTGGCCACCCACCGCGCCCTCTCCGCCCGCCAGATCCGCGAGATCCACATGCCGGCGGCCGGGGAGCGACGCAGTCGGGGATCGCTCGGACGGCTGGCCGCCGCCGGCCTCGCCGACCACGTGAGGACGAGCGGCCCGGCGGGGAGCCTCTGGTTCGCGACCCAGACAGGGATCGCCACCGCTGTCGGAGCGGGCGCCCTGCCCGCCGGTCCGCGGGCGCTCGCGGCCGATCAGGTGCGGGGGCCGCTCCGCTCCCACACCTTCGCCGTCAACGAGGCGGCGATCGCGTTCCTGCGGGCGGCGCGAGACCGTGAGGAGGACTTCGGCCCGCTCGCCTGGCGACACGAGGTCGCCCACCCGTTGCGCCCGGGGACGCGGGGGAGGCGGGTGAGGGCGGTGATCGCCGACGCCCTGCTCACCTACCTGCGGCTGACCGAGGAGGAGGTTCTGCTCGAGCAGCGCTTCCTCGAGCTCGACCGCGCCACCCTGCCGGTCGACGCGATGGCCTCCGAGCTGGCCCGCTACGGCGAGCTCCACCGGGCGACCGGGAAGGACGGCACACCGGCCTGGCGGCGCCGGTATCCGGTGTTCCCCGGGGTCCTCTGCGTCCTTGCGGGCGCCGGCCGCGAGGCGCTCTGCCGCCGTCGCGACACCGCCCTCGCCCTGCTGCGGGCCGAACCTTGGCTCACCCGCACCCCGGAGGTCGGGGTCCGGATCTGCCTGCTCGAGGACCTGGTCGACCGCGGTCCCTTCGCGCCGATCTTCCACGGGCTGCGAGAGCCCGGGCGCGAGGTCGACTGGCTGGGCGAGGAGGTCTGATGGCACCCGGCAGGGAGAGGACAGGAAAGCTATCTCCGGCGCGGCGTAGACGTGGCGGCCACGAGCCCGGGGTCCGTCTCCTGCAGGGCGAGTGCGTCGAGGTGATGGCGGGCCTGCCGGAGGCGAGCGTCGACGCCGTCGTCACCGACCCGCCCTACGGGATCGACTGGCAGGGAGAGTCCTGGGACGGGCGCGCGATCCGCGAGGCGGCGGCGCGGGCGGGCGGCGGTCGGCTCACCTCGAACGAGGCCTTCCAGGTCTGGTGCCGGTGCTGGGGCGAGGGATGCCTGCGGATGATGAGGCCCGGCGCCCACCTCCTCGCCTTCGGCTCGCCGCGCACCTGGCACCGGCTGACCGCAGGGCTCGAGGACGCCGGGTTCGAGATCCGCGACTCGCTGATGTGGCTGTATGGGTCGGGGATGCCGAAGACGCGCCGCTATCCCGGCGACCGGGCCTCGGCGCTTAAGCCGGCCTTCGAGCCGATCGTTCTCGCCCGACGTCCGCCGGAGGGCACCCTCTCGGCGAACGTCGAGCTTCACGGCACGGGTCTGCTCGGGACCGGTGCCTGTCGGGTCGAGGGGCGCCATCCGGCGAACGTCGCGATCGGCCACGCGGAGGGCTGCGATGAAGAGCGATGCGCGGCGGGCTGCCCGGTCGCGGAGGCAGATCTGGCCGCGGGGGACCAGCTCCCTCCCAGCCGCTTCCTCCACTGTCCGAAGGCCGGCCGGGCAGAGCGAGACGCGGGATGCGAGGAACTGCCCGAGCGGCATCTGGATCTCTTCCCGAATGCCCGCCGCCGGCCCGACGGCGCCTCGGCGGCGCGGAACCCGCACCCCTCGGTGAAGCCGATCGGGCTGATGAGGTGGTTGGTGCGCCTGGCCTGCCCGCCGGGCGGCCTCCTCCTCGATCCTTTCATGGGCAGCGGCTCGACCGGGTCGGCCGCGCGCCTGGAGGACCGGCGCTTCTGCGGCATCGAGATGGACCCGGCCTACCTGGAGGTCGCCCGTGCCCGAGTCACCCATCACGCCGGGGCGACCGGCCGCCGGGGCCGCGGCCCTTTAGGCGCCCGGAGGTGAGCGCGGTGCCACAGGAGATGCACCTCTCACACGAGTCGATCGAGGCGCTCGCCGGCCGTCTGGCCGAGCTTCTCGGCGGTGCCTCGCCCACGCCCGCCTGCCGGGGTGAGGGAGAGATGATCACCGCCGTCGAGGTGGCCCGGCGCTGGGGCATCTCGCGGCGCTGGGTCTACGGACACGCCGAGGCGCTCGGGGCCATGCGCCTCGGTGCCGGGCCGCGGCCACGCCTGCGCTTCGACCCTGCCGAGGTCGCCGGGCGGCTGGGCGCACCGGCGGTCGGTCCGGGGCCCGGGAGGTCCGATGTGCGGCGATCGACGGGGAGTGCCGCGAGGCGTCGATCCGACTCGCTTTCCCCGCCGACCAGAGCTATGTTCGTCGAAAGCCAGATAGCGGCCGGCGGGCACCCCGACGCCCCCGGCGCGGCACCGCAGGAGGTGCACCGGCGCGACCCCGGACCTGATCACGGCGCGCGCCTGCGACCACCTCCGACGGACCGCAGAGGAGGAGGTTGAGTGAGATGACGACGCCCGAGGGCGGCGCGATCGATCCTGGAAGTGGAGTGGCCGGTGCCGGGCTCTCCTTCATCGACCATGACCGCCAGCGCTACGCGGCGAAGGTGCGACTCCCGCAGGAGGGCGAGATCCTCGTCGGCGACTACGCCGAGGGCGGCGGCACCGGGAGGCTCGGCGAATTTCGGATCGCCCTCCATGACCTCGGCCACCGTGGCGGGCTCCTGCAGCCCCAACTCTGCGTATTCGACGACGGGGCGGCGGCGCTCGCCGCGCTCCTGGGGCCGGCGGGCGCCGATCTCGGGACGCTGCTGGCGCCGGTCGGGGGCCACGAGGCGCTCTCGCGTCGTCTCCTGGCGCTCGGCCTGCGCGACGCCTCCGACACCCCGCTCGCTCCGGGGACGAAGGCGGCCTGAGATGGCCCGCAGAAAGGAGGGTGAGCTCGTCGAGCGCCGCTGGAAGGGCGGGCGTGGCTACGCCCTGCGCTTCCGTGCCTACGGGGAGCGCCGCTACCTGACCCTCGGCAACGAGAGCCAAGGGTGGACGCGCCGTCGCGCCGAGGACGAGCTGGAGAACGTCCTCGCCGATGTCCGCCGCGGCCTCTGGGTGCCGCCGCCGAGGCGACCCGGGCGCGGCGGTTCGACGGCCGGCGCCGAGGGCCCGCGGGAGGAGCCGCTGTTCGGCCCGTTCGCAGAGGGGATCGTCGCGTCCCGCAGGGGCCAGGTCTCCGTCGACACGGTGCGGCTCGAAGAATGGGCGCTCTCTCATCTGAATCCCTACTTCGGGGACTGGCGCCTCGCCGAGATCGACGCCCAGGCCGTCGACGCATATCGCCTCCAAAAGGTGCGCGAGTCCGAGGAGCGCGCCCGGGCAATCGAGCGCGGGCGGCCGAGGCGGAACGACCACGGCCAGGCGCTGCGGCCGCTCGCCCCGGCGACGATCAACCAGACGATCGATGCGCTCGGGCGGATCCTCGGGATCGCGCTCGACTACGGCCACGTCCCGGTCAACGCCGCCTCGGGCCGCAAACGGCGGTTGGTGGTACCGCCCCGCCGTCCTGTCCACCTCGACGCCCCGGCCCAGATCGAGGCGCTGCTCGACGCCGGTGCCGAGCTCGACCGCGGGTCCCGTAGCCGTTGTCGCGACAGGCAGGTGATCCTCGCCACGCTCGTCCTCGCCGGGCCGCGGGCATCGGAGCTCTGCCGGCTGCTGTGGCGCGACCTCGACCTGGCGACCGCACGTCTCCACGTCGGTCGCTCGAAGACGGCGGCCGGGCTGCGGGAGATCCCGATCGGGCCGCTCCTGCGCGATCTCCTCGCCGCCCATAAGGCGAGGAGATACGACGGCGACCCCGACAGACTCGTCTTCCCCAACACCGCCGGCGGCTCCCGCAACAAGGACACCCTTCGCGGAGGGGTGCTCGTCGACGCCTTCGCGCGCGCCGACGAGATCCTCGCGAGGCGCGGGGAGGTGCCGCTGCCGAGGGGCCTCACCGCCCACAAGCTTCGCCACACCTTCGCCTCGGTCATGGTCGCCTGCGGGGAGGACCCTGCCTCGGTCATGCGGATGCTCGGCCACACCGACCCGGCCTTCACCTTGCGCGTCTATACCCATCTGATGGCCCGCTCCGAGGATGAGCGCGCGCGCCTGAAGGCGCTGGTGGGGGGCGAGAGGGCTCTCACGGTCGAGGGCCCGGA
>Ga0208589_1000388_pt1 | contig 21544 bp, 15 predicted proteins | sample NGESurshal092012_2_FD_184486 | JGI IMG/M metagenome (GOLD analysis project Ga0208589, IMG submission 184486) | Arctic peat soil microbial communities from Barrow, Alaska - NGEE Surface sample F53-2 shallow-092012 (SPAdes) | ecosystem: Environmental > Terrestrial > Soil > Wetlands > Peat ... | reverse complement strand
GTGGACAACGGAATTAGAAAAGATGTTTTATAACTTTTTTGTAAAGAGGGCTATGCCCGATTCTTCCAACCCACCTTCTTGGAAGGTGGTCGTTGAGTTCATCAGCGCCAATATGGAAGTACGGAAGATTATACGTATCACAGAATTCAGCAAGGATTTTCTTTAAAATAATCATGCCGGAATCACTTTGCATATCATAATGCATCGCCCTTGTAAACGCAGCGCTATGTCCGGGCATATCTATTTCAGGAACCAGCGTAATGTACCGTTCCTTGCAATAGTTGATCAACTCTTTCATATTTGCTCCGGTATAATATTGCCCTTTATCACGCAGCATATTTTCGGGTGCAGTAAGTTGCGGATACAATTTACTTTGCAAACGCCAGGCGATATCTTCAGTAAAATGAAAGTGAAAAATATTGAGTTTATAAAAAGCCATCTTATCAATTTCCTGTTTCAGCATATCCATGGGTTCATAATTGCGTCCTACATCCACCATAAAGCCACGCCAAGAAAACGCAGGCCAGTCGGTTATTTCACAATTATTCACCAGTTCGCCATCCCTCATTAATTGCCCGAAAGTCTGTATGGCATAAAAAATCCCTTGTGGTGTATTTGCCGCCAGAGTAACTCTATTATCGGTAACATTTACCTTATATGCCTCATCATTTAATTGACGTGCATTTACTTTTTGCAAGCTCAATTCTATGAAAGGTGTAGCATCCTTTATTTTATCTGTGATGTTTACATCCCAACCCATTTCTTTAAATTTTTGATGGATCAATTCTGCTCCTTTTTGCAAAGACTTATCTTTTATCAAAATATTTTTACAGGCGTATAAAGGGAAATTTCCATCTTTCCATTGCAAAGATTGTGGCAAAGGAATCAGTGATGATTTTTGATTCAAATCATAAACATAAGGAAAGACCAGGTGTTTCCAAAGTGCATAACCGACGCCCAATAGATGTAGTCCGTCATTGGAATACTGAGTAACCATCTTTCCATTTCGATCCTGAAAAAAGCTGTGCAAATCAATATAATGGTAATGATGAGTTGAAGAATTTTTCAGAAGCAAAACATTCACTTCATTTATTTTAGCGCCGTTTTGAGTATGATCAGGAAATTTCCCATATACATCATTTACCGGTAAAATACTTTGAACAAATAATTGCGTAGAAGGTGATTCCTGGCGAAGATAATCTGCAATCAATAAAATATTTTTCACCACGCTGTCTGGGCTGATGCCGCGGGCAAGATCATTGGTTCCAATCATCATGAAAATCTTTGCAGGCCTACGCCTTACAATCTCCGGGAATCTTTTGATAAGTCCCGAAGTGACATCGCCGCTGAATCCTCTTGATTTTACATGAATATCGTTAAACAGTTCACTCCAAACAGCGCCATCCGTAATGCTGTTTCCGATAAAGACAATATCACTTTTTGTATCGGGGAGACTTTCTGCAAAAGATGCTTTCTGCAGGTAATAGATTGAAAATAAACTATCAGGATAAACGGGAAGTTTTATCTGTGAAAAGGCATTACTTATAAAAAATGAAAGCAATGCAATCATATTCATTTTGCCTAAGAGTTTGTTCCAATTTTTTTTACTAAAGGCATTCATTATATGGTTTTTAGTTTTTACATTAATTTTTTGTTCTTTCCGTCCGTCATTGCGAGACGCCAGCTTAATCTCTTTTATTTAGTTGATTTCTGTGGCGGCGTGGCAATCTTTTCATTAAAAAGCAATTTGATCTTCCTGTAAATATGCTTCCACGTCCAAATCATGAGATTGCTTCAGCCCAAGAAGTTCATTATAATTTAAAGTCCATTCATGCGCTTCGCAATGATGGTAAAAGAGAGTTTATTTCCACTTCACGACAGTGAACCTAATCTCTTTATAATCATCAGCCTCGTACAAGACTCCGATTTTATTCTCAGACAATTTTACGATGTCCGAATACCCTGTATTTTTTGGATCAATTAAAAACTTTTTCTTCCAGGTTTGTCCTTCATCAAAACTCATTTGTAAAGTAAGACTGTCGCGGTTTTTTGTTTCACCATTATTACAAAACGCCAGAATCGTTTTACCCGTTTTTGTTCCAATGTTCAACAAACTTCCTTCACAAATCGGATCTGGTAAATTGTGATCAACAAACGTAGTATCCCAGGTTTCACCGCCATCTTTACTCAAGGAAATCACGCGATATTTTCCTACCTGGTTACGACTGTTCATCACCAATGAATTATTCGTTAATTGCGCAGCAGTACTCTCATTAGAACCTTCAAAAGGAACGGTTTCACTCAAATGAAAAGTAGCTCCGTGATCATCCGTATAAAAACCATGCGCCTGGTAATCTCTCAATCCGGGTTTGGGATTACCGGAAGAATGATTAGCGGCTACATAAATTCTTCCTTTGTATTTTCCTTCATGAAATTGCAGTGCATGTCCGGGCGTGTTGGCATAAGTACGCCAATCTTCTTTAAAATTCCAGAGAGGGTTTATTTGTGGCTGATGAATTCTGTTTACCTCTAAAGTAATATCAGTCGGCTCGCTCCAGGTTTTTCCATTATCAATGCTTGTTTTGAAAAGAACATCGCGATGGCCTTTGCCTTTCCGCATTTCCATTTCATGTCCGTTACCGGTATTATAAAATAAAAATATTCTTCCCATCGGGAAACGAGGGTCAGTAAAATCTACAACTGGTGCGGGATTGCCAGCCTGCAAACTATCGTTGCTGGCAACTATTTGCAAAGCGTTCCATGTTTTGCCAGCATCATGGCTCCTTTTTAAAACAATCTTTATGTTGCCAAAATCCCCGCCACCGTTTACTCTTCCTTCGCAGAAAGCTAAAAGATCACCGTTCTTAGCTTTTACAATAGCAGGAATACGAAAAGATTTATAGCCATCAGTCCCTGAAACAAAAACAGGAATTGCTTTTGATTGAGCAAATATTTTTACTGAAGAAAATATCAAAAGTAAAAAGATGATTAAGTTTTTTTTCATGGTTGATAGGTTAATTTGTTTAGTGAAAATTCGTGGCAAGAGCCTCATCCCTCCCGATAGATATCGGGACTCCAAAAGGAGAAGGACACGCTCTATCAGAATCCATGCTAATCCCTGTCTGCATGATGCAGTCAGGCATGCGTGGAATTCGTGGTTGCCTCTTCCAACAATTTCAAACAATACCATTCCTGCCTTGGCAAGTGAAACGGCCCTTTAAATAAATTTCCTTTCGTTGGTTGAGCTACGGTTCCATCACGATGCAAGTACCCAAACCACTCACCAAATTCCTTGTCATGAAAATGCGTGTAGGCATAATCGTGAATCTGTCGATGCCATTTTTTATATTTTTCTTTCCCGGTGATCGTATAAGCTAAAAGAGTTGCAATGATCGCTTCGTTATGTGGCCACCAGAATTTCATATCCTGCCAATACTCCTGGACTGGTTTATTATAGACATCCCTGAAATATAAAATACCACCGTACTCTTTATCCCAACCTCGCTCCCACATATAATCCAGCATTTTACAGCCCAGCTTTATTAAATGTTTATCGTTATTTCTGTATTTCGCTTCATGCAAAATGAACCAGGAGCCTTCAATAGCATGGCCTGGATTCAATGTTCTGCCATCAATATGGTCAATGATACTTCCATCCGGCGCCACCTGTTCCATCACGCATTTGATGTCATCTTTGACAAAATAGGTTTCAATTTCTTTGATCCATTTTTCAATCCATTTATCGCAGCGTGGATCGCCAATTGTTTCTCTTAATTGTTGTGCAGTATTCATCATTATCATTGGAACACCAATTCCTCTGGAAGGGCGTGCATCCGAAAATTTAGGAGGTAATTTCAATTCGCCGGTCGAGTAAGCAATACATTTCCCAAAAAGCCCTCTTGCTTTACTTGCTATATCTTCATCCCCACTTGCTTTTGCATAAGCAGCAAAGGCAATAACAGCAAATGTTTCAGAGAAATAGTATCTTCTTTTACGGATTGGTTTTCCTTCACGGGTTACATGAAAAAACATTTGCCCATCGCTATCGAAACAATGGTTTAATAAAAAGTCAACTCCTTTTTTTGCTCCATCTAACCACTCCTGTCTTTTTTCCACGGTATTATACAAAGTCGCCAAAAGCCATGTAGCACGTCCCTGGATCCAAACAGATTTATCATCATCTAATAACTCGCCATTTCTATCGCGCATTAATAGAAAACCTCCGTATTCTTCATCAATACTTTTAGGAAACCAAAACGGAATGGTATCGTTTAACAATTGATCTTTATAGAAATCACGAAGCACTCCAATATCTTTTTTTGAATAACTCATGGCGAAAAAATTTATTTAATTATTTAATTATTTACTGACTCTTAGAACTTTTGGGAAATTATTTTCATACTTCAAAAAAAACAACCAGAACAAAATTTTCCAAAAGCCTAAATAGCAAAATACATTTTTTTATTTTTTTAATACTCTCATCAAATCTTTTCCTAAAACATCGTATCCATCAGCATTTGGATGCAATCCATCCCCCACAAATAATTTTGAATGAATGGTATTACCACTTAAAAAATCTCTTCCAAAATCAACAAATTCCACATGATTTTTTAATGACATCGTTTTGATTTTCTCATTGATATTTTTAACTTGTTCTTCCATTTTTTTTCGGGGTAGAATACCCACCATTATTATTCTCACTTCCGGCTGTCTTGTCTTTATTGCATTGATCAAAAATTGCAAACCCTCTACAATCTCGCTATCAGGATTGATTCCTAAATTATTAGTCCCGATCATCAATACAATATTTTTACCGGTAAAATGATCCAATTCCCCATGATATACCCTCCACAAAACATTCTCTATTCTATCCCAGCCAAAGCCATCATTCTGTACTTTCATCGGCGACATATATTTATCCCATTCGTTGTGCCCCCTGGCTAAAGAACCTTTCGGATTGCCACCCCAATAATTGATAATAGAATTCCCAATTAATAAAGTCGTAGGATTTGTTTTCTCAATATTTGCGATCACATCCTCATGCCGTTGTATCCAGTCATATCCATCGCGGTATTGTTCTATGGGAATTTCTGTAGAAATGTTTCCAACAGGTTCATTTAAAATTTCCCTGACCTTTTTCTCATAAGCAATTGCGTATTTCATCATTCCAATATCATTCGGATGAAGCCCTTCCGTGGTAGAATTAATATCGAAACCAATTTGTTTATCTGTCAGTAAATAAATATTTTTTACACCAGATGATTTCAAACCATTAAAAATTCTTTCTATTACCAAACTGCTATTATGGTATTCATCCAATCTTGCTGTGTCCATATAAAATGGAGCATACCCAATAGCATGCTCAGTAAATAATATCGGAACTTCTTTATTTTTTTCACGCAATTTATTGACGCCATAAATGACACGATTTTTTATTTCTTCTTCAGAAAAACCCCTGGTCAAATTCGGCATACAATCAAGAATATACAGTTTTGCATTTACTTTTGACATCAGATCAAAAATGGGTGCTTCAAATCTTCCATTCCCAGAAAAGCCAAGATTGATCACGGTTCTGTCGAGATTTCTTTGCAAAATATTTGTCCATGCGAGTCCCGGCCTCGAAGCAACAGCACCCTGCAAAATAGAAGTGCCATAAGCAACTATAGGTTCTTCATTCCGCTTGGATGCAAAGGCGAAGGAATCCTTTTGATCAACGCCAATTGATAACCATGTTACTGAATTATATAAAGGCAAATACAAATAAAAATCAGAAACAGATGTGCTGTTTTTTGCGAGAAATAAATTTCTGAAAGTATAAGAACAGGTATCTCCAAAATGATAACTTCCCGGAGCCCAATTCCAGTTGCCATTAATATCTATTGCAAAAAGATCCAAACCACTCACCCCGGTGGAAGGCATATGCGGCATTGAAAAATTGTCGCTTATTAATGTATATCGAACTTTAATTTCTATTGCTGAAGTTTTAAAATGAATGAATTCTCCGGTGGTATTTTGTGATAAATCCCAAACAGGTTTTCGTACTCTATCTTTCATGAATATGGGTAGCCTGTGAAAAATATCAGAAGAATCAGGTACACAAATTCCTTCAACAAATTGTGGTCGATACCACTTTGTTTGTTGTTGTGAAAATCCTTGTTTACCTAAAGCGATGAGCAATAAAAGAAAGATGTAACTTTTCATTTTCACTTATTTTGTCTGGGTAAAACTATTGAATCTATAACCTCTATTGAAAAAGTGCTCGCAGGCAACCCAACTTCATTCTCCAAATTTGCTCTTGTAAAAGGGTAATAGGCATACAATACTTTAATTATTTTTTCTTCTTTATTCAAATGCAAAACCACTTCATTATTTTTTATTTCTGCCTTTGGCCAATTAATTTCTCCCTTTTCATTCATTACCTCAAAGCCAATTAATTTCTCATTATCACGTGTTCGAAGGCTTTTTGAATCGCTAAAATCAATAATAACATCTTTCCCTTTTTGTGAAGCCTGAATGACTTGTGGACCATTTGCAATGATTTTTTTATGATACGTATTTTTTAAAGCCAGCAAGGCCAAACGGTTTCCTATAGGCTCTTTGTGAATAGGATGCACATTTAAAGAATCGCCCCAATCGCTTGAAACGGCCATTCCAACATTTGGAATTCCCCTTTGTATATTTCTTTGCATATCTCTAAAGTAAGGCCACGATGGACGATCCGTGCCAGAAAGTTGCACAAAATAAAAAGGCAAATTTTCTTTCCATAATTTTCTCCAGGAAGAAATTAATTTTTCAAAATTATAGGCATACAGATCCACATTATGCGCATCACTTTCGCCCTGGTACCAAATAATTCCTTTTATAGGTGTATTGATAAATTGAGAAATTCCTGCTTCATAATTATAGCAAGGTTCATATGGATGTCGTTGACGTGGGTCTTTAGAATTTTCTAAATTTTTCGTTGCGCGCTCTCGAACCCACGTCATCAGGAAATCAGATTTTCTCCAATCGTATAATTCATTTACGAGATAATTATCAAACTCCATGGTATGCCTGTCCGTAAACGAAACAATTGGCGCGCCGCCCACTGCCACTTCAATTAAACCGATTGGAACATTTTCCTCCTGCTGAATTTTTTTACCAAAGAAATATCCGACAGCAGAAAAAGTAGATGCAGATTCAGGATTGCATTGTTGCCAGTTTCCGGTAAAATATTCTAACTCATTTACTTTGTCTAAAGTAGCAGAATCCCACGCAACATTATCCGTTTCCTGGATAGCTTTCAATTGAAACAACCTGATATTTTTATTGGTTGAGTTTTCAATCGCATTCTTTCCTTCATAAGATTGATCCAACCTGAATAACATATTCGATTGACCTGAACATAGCCATACATCTCCCATCAAAATATTGCTAAACGCTAATCTTTTATCTTTTGATTGTACAGTTAATGTATAAGGTCCACCCGCAGGTAACGCATCAAAGGTTACTTTCCATTTTCCATCAGAATCAGATTTCGTCTTTTTTGTTTGTTTACTGAAAGAGACAATTATTTCCTCATTTGCACTAGCTGTACCAAAAATAGGAATCGGCTTATTGCGTTGCAAAACCATATCATTCGCAAAAATATTTGGCATTTTTAATACTCCGTAATCTCCTGTTACAGAGCTATAAACGGTTTTTGCTAAAATAATCGCGCCTTCCTTGTTCGGATGTAATGCATCCGGAAATAAATTGGGATGAAAATAAAAAGGAGTATGTAAATCAATCACACCGGTATGATTTACTTTAGCGATTTCAGGAATCAGGTTTTGAATCTTCCAATACCAGTCTCTTGTACCTGAACGAAATCTAGGATGGTCATTGAAGATCGGCGTCATCAAACAGATATACACTTTTACATTTGGATTCACTTTGCGCAAAGTATCTATCAGCCAAGAATAATCGCCACGAAAATCATTGCTGTAATTATTCCAATCTCTTGGGTCAGTATCATTCAATCCCAAATGAATGATGGCGATATCAGGTACTAATTGTAACACTTCAGCAAATTCTTTTGTTTTATAATAAGGATTATGTCCTTTGCGCAAAAGCGTGGCGCCACTGTGGCCATAATTTTTTACCTCATATTTTTCACCCAGCATTTTTTGTAATCGTGCGGGATACGATTCAGTCGAAGGATCTTTTAAACGATACCCATAAGTCACGGAGTTACCAATACAAGCAATTTTTATTTGTTGTTTTTGTGCGAAAAGATCTCCATGGGGAAACAAAATAATGCCAAGAAATATCAGAATATGTTTTTTCATTTTGTAATCTTTTTATTCCTGCGAAAACCGTAAACCAATAAAAAAGGCAGATCCCTATTCAAAAAATCTTTCACTTGCGCTTTGAAATTATGTTTCACCCTACATACTGCTAACCACGGTCTGACCTGCGGTACCGATCGCTACGTTAATATCAGTAAACAAACAAAAAAAACAGATTTCTATTTTAAAAAACTTTCACATGCACTTTTATAACTTTCCAAAAGTTATAAATAATCTATCCTCATACAAAAAGGAAAAGAACTTTTGGAAAGATTTATAAAGAACTCTGAAAGTTGGAAACAGATTTCGCAACTTTCCAAAAGTTACCATGAATCTACTATCATATAACCGCGGTCTGACCTGCGGTACCGACCGCTATCTTAATCCACATAATTATTTGCTTTAGGGCGAAGAAATGAAAGTTGTATAATTACAGCAATCAGGACAATACCACCCAATATCGCAAAACTTTTTCCAAGATTACCTGCATCTGAAGATCTTCCCATAAGATCTGTAATAAAAGCGCCCGCAAATACACCTACCATATTCATTATGCCATACGCCGTTGCTCTATGTTTCGAAGAAACAAACTGGCAAAGTATCGGCATATTATTGGCATCAAACATTCCATAGCCTACACCAAAGCAAAGTGCTGCAGTAACTACATGAAAAAGAGAATGCCCAAAACCTAATAATAATAAGGATGGAATGGTTAATCCTAAACCGATAGCACTGGTATAAATTCTTCCGCGAATATTTTTTTGCACCCATCTGTCTGATAAAATTCCACCAAAGATTACTCCTATAAATGAAGATGCAGCAATGGTGATAGTTGACAGCGGACCGGCCTGCGACATAGGAATATCGAGGTTTTGAGCGAAGAGGGTAGGCAGCCAATTCTTCGTTGCCCATCCGGGCAGACTGGGAATAGCAAAGTAAAAAAGAATGATCCAAAAAGAAATATTAGAAAATAATAACGCCAATCCTTTTAGAATGGAAGACTTTTCCGGGACAAGCATTTTATCAGTCAAACTAATTTTCCCCCGATCCTTTTTCTCTCTTAAAAAAACAATTAATATCAAAGAATAAGCAATACCGATTAAACCAAAAGTATGAAACGTAAAATGCCATGTATAAGCCGCAGCTACCGTAGCGCCAAAGCCACCAAGCGCCTGACCGAAATACAAACCAGTCATGTGAATACCAATTGCAAGTGACCGTGTTTTATCATCGTGATAATCTGCAATCAATGATAATCCGGCGGGAATATACAAGGCTTCGCTGATTCCCATAATGGCTCTCAACCAATAAACCTGATGAAAAGTAGTTGCCAAACCCATTCCAAAAGTTACACCCGACCAAACAAATAAACTTCCGACGATAAGCCATTTTCTATTTACTTTATCAGCAATAATTCCGGATACCGGACTCATAAAACCATACACCCAAAGAAAGATGCCCATCAGGTAACCGAAGTTGGTAGCAGATTGTAGTTCATGAATATCTATCTGCATAGAAGGCCGCATCGTAGCAAGCATTTGCCTGTCCATATAATTCAGCAAGGCCACCACCCAAAGAAGTGCGACTACAACCCATTTGTAATTTTTACTTTCTTTCATGATTTATTTCTGAAACTTTTCCAATCATCACGTTTGGCGTTCTTACTCCCGGCTTTATTTCTCCATTTGAAATAACGATTTCATTTCCCCATTTTACATCAGTCGTTGTAACATGAGTAAGGAATGGCAATTCTCCAATTTTCGTCCATGCATTCTTTTCAGTATTATACAACAACAAGCTTTTATCAAATCCCTTATGGTGAATGCTCAAATTGTTTTTTTCTTGCGTAAGTTTCGCCTTTTCTTCCGGAGTCTTTGCCAGGGCTATTTTTGAAATAAGTGTTTCAATTTTGTGAAACGTTTTTCCATTATCACCTCCGGTAATCAAAATTTCATTTTCTCCGAAAGCAACGCCGGATGCAGCAGACAAATTCGTCGTATGATTTCCATCAGAAATATCCGCACATTTTTTCCATTGCTGTTTTTGAGTATCAAAAGAAAAGGTAGTGTTATGCAAATCGCTGATTCCGGAAGAAGTTTTAGTCCTTCCTCCAATGATAAAAATCTCTTTACCTGATTTTCCATTTTGTGCGATTGCTGTTGTATTTGCTAAAGCGATTGGAAAATTGGGAAGCATTTTCCACACAGCATTTTTATCATTCAAATCCAATGAAAAAAAACTGTTTGAAGAACGCTTGGCTTCGTCACCGCCGACAGCATAAACGACATTGCCAATATTAGCGACAGCAACATTTGTCAAGGATAAAGGCAATTCAGGTAACGACTTTATATCGATGTGGTTTTTTTGTCCATTCCATTTTAATAAGAAACATTTATTAGAATTTCCTTTCTTATTTTCGCCGCCCACATACACAATTCCTAAAGGAGTTGAGGTGCTTCCGCAATAGGCAATTGGTTCAGGCAAAGTACTTGTTACTTTCTTGTTCCAAATAAATTCATCGCCCTTTTTTTCAAGAATAAAAATTTTATCCGAATAAGCTTTTTTCCCACCTTCCCATGGTTTTCCATTTGGAAAATTAGACCCTCCGGCAACAATGAAAACATTATCATTAACACCATTGATTGCACCGGCAAAACCTAATGACGCATTCGAATCAGAAGATGGAATAACAGCAATTTTTTTCCAGGAAATAGTCAAGACAGGCTTTTGCGCTTTGGAATCTGAAGTATGCAACATAAAAATTAATATAAAAGGAAAAAAAATTCGGATCATTATTCATGCTTTAGGTCGAAAGATGCGTTGAGCAAAAGCTACCGAAATTTAATTGCCCGACATCTTTTTTGAACAATTCAAATTGTTCACTACTCATATTTTTCACAGGCAAACGGAAACCTCCGCAATCCAATCCTATCAATTTCATGTAGGCTTTACCGGTGGCAATACCACCATATTTCCCTAACAAAGTAATCATATCAATAGATTGCTGTTGTAAAAGCTGCGCTTTTTTTAAATCACTTTTATTGAATGCCTCGATCAAATCATAATACAGAGGTGCAGCATAGTTAAAAGTACTGCCTACAGCACCTTTGGCACCTACTGCCAATGTGGAAAGCATATTTTCGTCACGGCCCCAAAGCATATCATATTTCCCATTTTGAAAATGCAGACAGGAAAGGAAATCCATAAAATCCTCATGGGTATATTTGATACCGGCAAAATTAGGAATCTTTCCATGTACCTCATTCAACAGATCTATCATGGCTACATTACATCCGTTTAAAACAGGAATATGATAATAATAAAAAGGCATATCAGGAACTGAAGCGGCTATTATTTTACAACAATCTGCCAATGCCGCCGCATTTGCGGGTTTGAAATAAAACGGTGCTGTAAAAGAAATTGCGTATAGGCCTGACTGCTGTGCAAACTTAGCCAGCTCAATACAATCGGCAATACAGGTACCTCCCGTAAGAACCATCACTTTAAAATCTTTATCATTTTTGGTACAATCGCCCCAGGCTTTGGTTACGGCTTTCCTTTCATCGAGAGTCAGTGAAACTCCTTCACCGGTGGAGCCACAGATGAAAGCACCAGTAACTTTATTATGTTTTAAAAATTGGTAGTATTGTGGAATCAATTTAAGATTAAGTTCTCCGTTTTTATCCATTGGAGTAAAAGGAGCTGCTATTAATCCCTGTAAATGTTCAGTCATTATATCAAATATTTATTATGATAAAGTTATTTAGAGAATTTTTAAAATCAGGGGATGAGAACATCCCCCGCTGTTAAATGCTTATTGATTATGAGAAAAAATTTGTTACAAATTAATCTGATTTAGAAATATCTCTGGATAATATCATTACATCTAAACGCATCCATCCCTGAAAAGGAAATCTCACAAAACCATAAAGTGCTTTAATTTAACTTAACAAGATTATTGTTTTTCTGATAATATTTGCTTTATCCATGGAATTATTAATTCTTCTTTAAAATAATGATTAGATGGATCAACATTTACGTCTCTTAAATAGGTAGTTCGATCAATTCCTTCAGGAATATCTTTCATATTAGACCTGTATTCGGGATCTTCAAACTTGGGATAATAATAATATTGGAAATTATTCTCGCTTCCAGCAATTTTATAAGCATTTTTTACGAGCTCGAGATCTCTTGGTAACCCACCTTCAGTAATAATAAGAGGCCGCGGAGCTAATGCTGCGCACAGATCAGGGAAATCAAAATAATGCCAAAAGTTTGGAACAGAATGACTTATATCATGGTTAGGAACAGGCCTCCTACCTTTATCGTTCGGCTTGGTAAGCACCAGTTGGCGTTCCCGCGTTCTACACAAATAGTCATTATAAACAAATGCATAAATTGATGAATCAAGAATACCTAAAGCCATGAGGGGCTCAGTTCCAAGAGAAAAGCCACTAATAATGATCCTCGAAGGATTAATGTAAGGCTGGTGCTTCATCCATTTCAGTACTGCTTGATCATTAAAAACAGAATATCCAAGATAATTCCAACCCATTTCTAATAGATTCTTTGCAATCGGCTCATAATCAAAGTTAGTTGACCCGGTAACTTTTTCGAGATCAGCAGTTTCTCCTACTCCAGGCTCATCAACTGCTACAGCAACTATTCCCATATTCACATAATGTAGTGCCTGCTCGTTTTTCTCATACCATTTGCCATGACTACCCGAAATAAACTCAGGCTCTCCAGAGGATGATTCCTTTGTTTCATTTGTTCCAGGTATGCATAAGACTGCTGGTAAACGGCCTTTCTCTTTAATCTTATTGGGAATCAAAACTAAAAAAGTAACTACACTGTGGGGAAGGGGATAAGCCTCCCATTTTTGAATTTTATATCCCTCTCTTGGCATTTCATATATCATTTTTGGAGGAGGTTGACTTTCAATTTCCGATTCCATAACCGGAAATGGAAATTGCATTAACTTTTTCATTGCCGACCTGACTTCACTCTTCCAATCGTTAAATTCTTTATTAGTAAAATTTCTATTAAAAGATAATGTAGGTGGATTTTCTTTTATTAAATCCCATGTGGTTGCCAGTGAATTAATAAATCTACTATCGCTTCTCGAAGGTTCAAATTTCGGCATACTACCAAATTTGGTTTCGTTCATAAGACCTTGACCTCTGGCATTATCTAACATAAAATAAAGAAAAAAAATACAAAAGATAAATATTGATTTCTTAATTAATATTGGCATTCTCATTATTAATAATTTAATTTGATTAAAAAAATTGATTATGATTCTCCATTAAAAATTTATTAAAATAATCAATTTTTTAAGATTTTAAAATGAAGAATATCCGGGTGTTTGAACTAACAATCTGTTATTGGTCAAAGAAGTTCGGTCTATAGGCCAAAGTAGTCTGCCTACTGGATCTGTATTAGGGAAGGCTGAAGCGGGCAATACGTGTTCATAAACATAAGAACCCGCGGGGTCCATTCTTAATAAATCATACCATCTTTTTCCTTCAAAAATAAATTCATAAAAACGCTCTTGCAGAATTGCCTCTTTAGGATTCACATCGATTGGCTGATTTGGAAAACCCAATGTTGCAGCATCATAATTAGCTCCATAAGCTCTTGCCCTCACCAGGTTAATTTCATTCGACGGATCCATTCCTAATTCCACTTCAGCTTCTGCCTTCAGCAGTAACAGATCTGCATAGCGGTAAATTGGTAAATCATTTGTGATTACCCGGTTGCCAGCCTGAAATTCACCCTGGTACTTATCTACGAAACAGCCTGCAATTACGTATTGACCGTTAACTAAATTATAAGCCGGTTGTATAGATGCCAATGCCCTGGTATCCTGTGGATTAAATTGTCTGAATGTGGCTATTTTTACAGGCGTGCGCAATACGCCACCCCAGTTTCCGGTACTGTTTGGGTTAAATTGCATATTATTCACTGAATCGTAAAAATTAGAGATAAGGGCTGTCTGTGGCAAAAATGAACTTGCAAACCCCATCGTTGCTTCGTTGTAGCCATAATGGGATGCAAAAATAATTTCGGAGTTCAGCCTGTTGGTTGTTGCAAAAACATTGGCAAATGCAGATGGTGCAGAACCGGCAGTTGTTACTAACGCAAGGCCCGGCACATTTGTTTGAATATCATTTAATGCATTTAAAGCAGTTGTAGCGTCTGCAGTTCCTCCCCCTCTATAGCTTGTCCAAAGATAGATATTTGCCTTCAGCATTTGAGTGGCACTTTTTGACCAAAAGTATTTTCCATTCTTTGCGTTAAAAACATAATTGTTGCCAAAGTCATTATTTGAACTATCAATGTCCGATTTAATTAATGCAATTGTTTCATCTGCCGTATTGGACGGCTTGGCCAAAGTGGCGATATTGAAAGAAGTTACAGGATCTGTTTGTAAAATTACCCCTCCCCATGATCTATACAGTTGAAAATAATAAAAGGCTCTCATTCCAAAAGCAATACCGAGATAATAACTTTTAGTGGCCGGAGTCAAAAGAATAGTATTATGCAACTGACTTATCAATAAATCAATTTGTACAATATTATAATAGAATCCTCCAAAATTATTAAGCGTATATACATTATCCAGATTTAAGGTATTGAGCCATGTTCGTTCTACGCCTTGTGTGGCCTCCCCTGTAAAAGCGCCGGAGTTACCGGGATCTGTGCCAAATATATCTGCACGCAATTCGCCCAAAGCCAGGAAGTTTCCATTATCTGTTCTGAACTGGGTATGAATCCCGGTAACAAACGCATCGAATGAACTGGCAGAATTCCAAAAGTTAATATTACTTATGGTACTAACCGGTGAAAGATCTAATTGTTTTGTGCAGGAACTACAAAAACTTATAAATCCTAAACTTAAAATTGCTGTTATTATTTTTTTCATATAATGATTTTTAGAAAATTTAAAATGAAACCTGGGCGCCAAAAACAAACGTTTTAGGAGTTGGGAAGGTGCCTTGATATATTCCGGAAATGACACCATTAGAATTTAAAGGTGGCTCCGGAGAAAGGCCTCTGAATTTTGTAATGTAGAATAAGTTATTAGCACTGACAAATACTCTTGCATGAGTCAAAAATTTTGTTTTTGATAACATGGCTTTTGTAAAATCATACGATATGGATATCTCTCTGCAAGCAACATAATTCCCTTTTTCATACATTGACGAATTATTGCCGTTTAGCACCGCGTTTGCATTATTACCCCGGGTATAATTCTGTTTACCTGCCCCCTGAACCTGGTCTGCATAATAAACTTTAGGAATGTTGGTAATCTCATGAGTAGGGGTCCACGAATCTTTCTGCAATGTTGTAGCATTATAGGTTCCCTGGAAATTTCCCAAAGTTCTTGCAAGTAGATCGTTGTAAATTGTATAATCAAGCGAATAATCAAACCGCGCAAACATTGAGAAATTGTGATAAGACAAATCTGTAGAAAAGCCTCCGGTATATTTTGGATAAATATTTCCGATATAAACCTGGTCTCTTGAATCGATCGTGTCATTATGATCCACATCCAACCAGTTTACATCTCCGGGAGTAATATGGCCGCCATCTGAACCCGGACCAGCTGGTAAATTGGGCCCGGTAATGTTGGCAATTTTATCTACCCTGTTTCCAGCAATTGCTTCTACATCTGCTGCATCTTTAAAAATGGAAACTTGTTTATAAGCGTAAATATCTCCAATCGCTTGTCCTTCCTGGATGCCACCTACCCATTGCAATTGGTTTGTTTTAGGATTCCATACCTGTAATCCACCCTGCCTGTTATTTGCGTTACCGTTATATGGCAACTTCAAAACTTTGTTCTTATCGAATGAGATATTTGCACTAACATTCCATGTAAAACCATTGGGTAATCTTAAAATAGCAGCGTTCAATGTAACTTCATATCCAGTGTTCTGCAAAGTTCCGGAGTTAGTAGTAACAGATGAATAGCCAACATAGCTCGGTAAAGCCAATGATGTTAACAGGTTGCTCGTTTTTCTATCATAATAATCAAACAATAATGTAATCCTGTTATGTAAAAAGCCAAAATCAGCGCCTACATCTGTAGTAGTACTTTTTTCCCATTGCAAACCAGAGTTAACGGGTGACGTATTCAGATAACCTCCCACATTATTATAATTTCCCTGGCTTCCAAAAACACCCTGTACATCATAAGGTCCTACACCGGCAATATTACCATTCTGACCATAACTGATCCTTGGTTTAAAGGTGGACAAAACTTCATGGACTGAACTATTTTTGTAAAATTTCTCGTTTTGCATATTCCATCCTGCTGACATCCCCGGGAAAAAGCCCCACCGTTGTAGAGTGGCAAGATTTGAAACGCCGTCTTCTCTTCCAACTAATGTTACGAGATAACGGTTATCATAATCATAATTTATTCTTCCAAAGCCTGAAACAATTGAGTTCTGGGTTTTTACGCTAAAATTGGAATTACTACCAGCGCTTGTGCTGGTGCCTGCAGCAAAAGTAGTAGAAGAATTTACAGTTGTGATTAAATCGGTAGGAGAATTAGTTCCATATACCTGCATGATAAAATTTTTCTGACCAAAAAATTCTGTTCCAAGCATTGCATTCAAATGGTTCTTTGATAGAAAAGTTTTTGAATAATTTATGGTAGCATCGTATTGTTGCTGAAAAAGATTATTGAAATAATCATAAGCCGGTCTCGATGTTGAAAATGTTGGTGGATTCGAAAAATATTGAGCATAAGTTTGTGTTGCATCCTTATGATATTGTTGCAAATTCTCATAATAATAAATTGAAGCGCTCCCAGTAACATACAAGTCAGGCATAATATTATATTTTACAGATGTATTCGCTGTGATCCTGTTTGTTACATTAGACCTTTGTATTTTTGACAATAAGTATAAAGGATTACCACCATAATATGGACTTCCGGGATTTGGAAGTGTCTTAGCCGAATCTAACCAAGGATTAAACGTCGGCCAAATAGACAACCCACCATATATTGCATTTACGTCACCACTAGGTGTTCCCAATTGAGAAGAGGTAGAAAACGTACCGCCGGTAGTTACTTCTAAATCGGGCCTCACCTTATAAGAATAATTAACATCTCCGGTATAACGCTTATAATTTGATCCAACTATTACCCCACCCTCATTATAATAATCAAAACTTCCAAATACTTTACTCTTGTCATTGCCTGCAATAAGATTAATATAATGATCCTGTGTCTGAGTATTTCTAAAAACAAGATTCTTTATTTCGCCACTATGATCTTTAAAAATAATAGCACCCGAAGGATTTGTAACGCTTGCACCATACGGATCTGATAAGGTATCCCATCCCTGAGATAATAATGATTCATTTCCAGAATATGCCCTGATATTAAAAGTAGCTAAATCAGCAGGATCAGTTAGTAAGCCATACCCTACAGAACTATTAACCTGCGCAAGGGTTCTTCCGGAATTAAGATTACCGAGGCGATTGTAATAAATAAAATCTTTGGCATCCAGGTAGTCGAAGCCGGCTCTCTGTTGATTTTGCCCATCCGTAAATTTATAAGAAATTTCTGCCTTACCGGCTCTCCCTTTTTTTGTTGTGATAAGAATTACACCATTATTTGCGCGGGCGCCGTAAATGGCCGTAGCGGCTGCATCTCTCAAGAGATCAATAGAGGCAATATCCTCTGGCGCGATATCATTAAATGGCCTGATAATACCATCCACCACCACCAATGGAGATCCAGGATTGTTGATACTTGCCCCTCCGCGTAGCAATATATAGGGAGTAGAACCCGGTGTACCAGAAGAATTTATTACCTGTATACCCGCAACAGTTCCTTGTAAAGCAGTTCCTACATTGGCACGCGGAGCAGTAGTTAGAACCTGGTTATCCACTTTACCAATTGAGCTGGTAACGTTTCGTCTTGACTGAGTTCCATAACCCACCACCACAACTTCTCCCAACTTATCGGCAGAAACATTCAATGTAACATTAATAATAGCAGAATTTTCCACTTTTACACTTTGCGTTGCATAACCGACCGATGAAAAATTTAATACATCACCGGATGCCGCATCTATACTATAGACACCTTCCGAATTGGTTTGTGTACCTACAGTATTACCTCTTAAGATAATGGAAACGCCGGAAAGGGGGCTGTTATCAGTGCCTGATGTAACTTTTCCTGTTATCTTTTTCGTTTGCGCCCATGCGGCTGATACAAACAAAAAACAGGCGAAAAAAACTCCAATTTTCAAATAAGAAAATTTCATTTTTAAGTAGTTTTATTTTTAAATAATTATTATGTATGACATAACAAAAATAAAATGTTAACTTTATACTGCCAAATAAATTTCATGATTTCTTTAAAATATTATTTTATTTGATAAGGAATACTACTTTTACTAATAAGGTAAACACCCTGATTTATAACAGAATAAACCAATTAAATTATGAATTCAGCCATATTTAAAAAAAAATTGAAAACAATTGATACTTCCTCCTTAGTAGATAAGGTAGAAAAAAAACTGGTAGAAATATTACAACAAAAGAAACTGAAAATAGGAGACTCTATTCCTAAGGAATTAGAACTTGCTGAAACGCTGGGCGTAAGTCGTACAGTGATAAGGGAAGCCTTATTAAGACTAAGGATGATGGGATTATTAGAATCTAAAAAGAAAAGAGGAGCTGTAATTACCAGTCCCGACATTTTTGGAATTATGAGTAAAAGCATGAATCCGCATATATTAGACCAGGAAACATTAAAAGAAATCTTTGAAATAAGATTGGTACTCGAAATAGGAATGGCCGATTTTCTTTTCGAAAGAAAAACAAAAGAAGATATAGCTGCATTAAGAGAAATTGTAAGAAATGAACCTAAAATTGCTGACAAGCATTTGTTCAACATCAGCCATGAAATCGACTTTCATGGAAAATTATATGAAATAACAGGGAATGAAACTATGAAAAAATTTCAGAAAATGTTATTGCCTGTTTTTGATTATGTACACCATAGCGGATTACTTGGAAAAGAAATTCAATTCAGGAAATTCGTTTCACATAAAGAATTGGTTGATATTTTAGAAAAAGGAACTCCGGAATCATTCAGGAATGCCATGCGCCATCATTTGGAAAACCATTTTGCGCGATTGTTTGATTAAGAATCAATGTGAAAATAGGAAAATGAAGAAAGCAACGCTTTATTATTTTTTTTTAAACAAATATTGGTGACCGAAAAAAAAATTAAAAGTCCCAACAGAAATAATTTTCGAAAGAATATCACTACGGTCTAAATTTTGGTATCTATCGCTTGTAAACCAACCAATCAATTTACCAATTATAATTATTAATTAGTCCAATTTAAATCAGCAAAGACATATTCAAATCCACAAACACTTTTGATCCTGGATGCGGGTAAATCTTCTATGGCATTTTTAATAAAATCGTTTACTTCCTCTAATGAATGATGAAGTTTGTTAGTAAATTTTCTTTTTAAAATGATCCATATATTTTCGGCAGGATTTAATTCTGGGCTATAGGGAGGCAAAAAAATCAATGCAATATTTGCTAGTATTATTAGAGTCTTTTCTTTATGGAAAACTCCATTATCCAAAAATATTATTTTAAACGCTGTTGGATTTTGCAAAGAGAACTCGTTGAGAAATATTTGGAAATTACCACTATTACAACCTTGCGTCTCCTAAAGGAATTTATCCCCGTTGACAGGAGAGAAGCTCCAAATAAGTAGGTGGTTTTAAAAACCTGATGGAAAAGTGAAAAAGCAGTTTCAGAAAAGCCTGGAAGAAAAAATATCTATCAATTATTGATAAAAAGCGTAAGTATTGCAAGAGCAACTAAAAAAGATTTTTTTTTGATCGATGATAAATCTGATATATCTCTGATAAAAAAATTCATTTACTTTGTTCAAAAGCCAAATGAGATTATTTATCCGAGTTTTTTTAACTTATCGTAGCTGTCTATCCTCGAGGCAAGTTAGTGTTTTCCTCTGAATATTTCGAGGTTGCGTTTTTTATACCACGGTTTGGCAAACTTTTATAATGCATCCTGAAGCGCCTGCAAAGCCATCTTTCTCTTGTAGTATCATCAAGACTAAGTGTAAAAGTAAATTAACACGGCACTATCGTAACAATTTGTTTGCTATATTCTGCATGTTTGTTTTGCAGCACATCTGAATTGTGCCGTTCTGAATGAGTTGGAAAATTACTTTGAAGACAAAACCTTCTTCCGCATTGGAACTTTTATTAATGGCCTGTCAAAAATTTGAGATTGCTTATAGTAATAACAATGATTGAGGAGGTCTGCTTTTAAAATTTTAAGCAAATACTTTGGTGGTGCTAATTCATTATTTTCATATTGACCTTTCAATACCTTTTTAACCAAACATTTTGCAACAGCTTCATCTTTTAAAATTCGCCTTGCATATCGTTGTAAAAGTGGTTTGTAGTATTCACTAGCTCCAGAAAAGGGTGGGTTAAATCTTTTCATTATCTGATACTTTATTTTAAACTTTTGAAGATTTCTAAACAAGGATTAAGATTCAAAACAAAAATAAGGTAATTCTTGCCAGTACACAAATGTGTATCAAAATATTTTCTTTAATAGTTCAACTTTCCACTTCTATGCAAGAAAAAGGAAAGGAATATATTAAGTTCAAATTGGCAACTTGTTTAAGAATAATCCTTAGGAACAAGAAGAATCTGGATATAGAAAACAAAGTAAAAAATATTGAAGATTTACGATTGGTTGCATCAATGAGGCAATTGGAGGCTGAATCCGGACTTAGTTATACTATCATCCAAAATGTTTCGGTTGGCAAAAGAGATATACAATTTACCAGCTTAATTACATTGATTGAAAATTTGGGTATTAGTTTTTCTGAATTTGCTGAATTGTATGATACCATTACTGATAAGCAAATGATGGAAGAGAGAGCAATAATAGAAAAAAATAAAACTAAGAAAAAAACAAGATCAAAGAAAATCCCGTGAAAAGGGAAATAATAAAAGTACTAACTATTCAATGAGATTAAATTTATAAGCGGCTTTTACCAACCCGGCAGTATTTTTTACATTCAGTTTATTAATCAAATTTTGCCTGTGCGTGTCAATAGTTCTTTTAGCTAAAAATAATTTTTGTCCAATTTCATCATTGGTCATTTCCATGGCTATCATTTGCAACACTTCTGTTTCCCTGGT
>Ga0208589_1000387_pt1 | contig 21544 bp, 18 predicted proteins | sample NGESurshal092012_2_FD_184486 | JGI IMG/M metagenome (GOLD analysis project Ga0208589, IMG submission 184486) | Arctic peat soil microbial communities from Barrow, Alaska - NGEE Surface sample F53-2 shallow-092012 (SPAdes) | ecosystem: Environmental > Terrestrial > Soil > Wetlands > Peat ... | reverse complement strand
CGGTCGAGTACTACGAGCAGGCGCTGGCCATCGCCCGGGAGACGGGTGACCGGGGCAGTGAGGGGTCTTGGCTGGGCGGCCTCGGTAGCCGGCACGCGGACCTGGGCCAGGCCGGGCGGGCGGTCGAGTACTACGAGCAGGCGCTGGCCATCGCCCGGGAGACGGGTGACCGGGGCAGTGAGGGGTCTTGGCTGGGCGGCCTCGGGGCCTGCTTCGCGGACCTGGGCCAGGCCGGGCGGGCGGTCGAGTACTACGAGCAGGCGCTGGCCATCGCCCGGGAGACCGGTGACCGCTGCAGCGAAGGGGCCTGGCTGGCGGCCGTCGGCAACGGCCACGCGGACCTGGGGCAGACCAAGCAAGCGATTGACCACTACGAGGAAGCTGCTGAGATCGGAGGGGACCTCGCGAACGCCCAGGTTCAGGCAGAAGCCCACCTCGGCCTGGCCCACGCGCACCTGGACCGGGAAGAATGGCCCGAAGCCCGGCGGGCCGCGGAAGCCGCCCGGAGCCACGAATACGGACCGGCATTGCCGCAGGTGTTCGCGGCGCTGGGGACGGCCCGGCTCCGCGGCGGTGATCATGTACACGCCTATGAGGCCTTTTCTGCTGCGCTATCCGCGGCCGACACCCTCCTGGCCGGCAGCAACGGCATGATCTCTGTGCTCTACGTGAAAGGGATCGCCCAGGCGGGGCAGGCCGTCACCGGCGAACCCGACGCGGCGCAGGCCGCCCGTCGCGCGTTCGCTAAGGCGCTGGCCGCCGCCCCGCTACCCGGAATCCGGATGAGAGCCCTTCGCCAATTCGACCTGCTGGCGGCCGCCGACGCCGGGGGTGTCCTGGCCGGGATCCGGCCTGGTCTGGCCAGGCCCTCGTGAGGTAGGGACCAGGGCAGGCGCCGCCCGCCGCCGGGCTGCGCATCAATCCCCCGGTCGCCGGGAATCCGCAGTTTCGCGGACCTGCTGTGCCGACAGGGCCGGTGGTAGCGTTGGCGCGGTGGATACGGGAGAGGTGAGCCGGTTTCGCGATGCCGATCCCGGCGCCGTGCGCGCGGTGTACCGGGCCTATGGGGGCCTGGTATTCGGGGTGGCGCACGATCTCCTGGGCGACCGGCGGCTCGCCGAGGAGGCGACCCAGCAAGCGTTCATCCAGGCATGGCGTGGGGCTGGCGATCATGACCTGACCCAGGAGCCCGGTCCGTGGCTGGCCGTCCTCGTCTGGCGGGCGGCCCAGGATATTCGGCGCCGCTGAAGGAACCGGCTTAAGACGTACCTGTGGTTCGCTGAGCCATCAGCGGTTTCCCGCGGATGGACCGGGGCCCGGGCCGGCTGCCTGGGCGAAGGGGGAGGGGGAGCTGGTGACCAGCGATGACGATTCCATCGCGTACCTGGCGGGTGACACCGGCCGTTCAGTCGAGCCCGGGGACCGGGCGGAGCTGGACCGGCTGCGCGCGTTGCTCGCCGATCCGGCGGCGTGGGAAAAGCCACCACCGGCGCTCGAGAACCGCGTCCTGGCGGCGATCGCGGTGGCGTCGGGCGCCCATCCGAGTCCAGCCCCACGCGCCCGGTCACGCCGGTTCCGCCCTGGACTTGTCTACACGGCGTTCGCGTTCGCGGCGGCCGCCGTTGTGGCGGTGATCGTCACCGTGACGGTGGGTGGCACCGGCGTTTCCTCGACGCAGTTCAAGGCCGCGCTGGCCGGCACCGCCCTGGCCCCAGCCGCCAGCGGTAGCGCAACCCTGACCAAGACCACCCCGGGCTGGCGGATCGAGCTGCATATCACCGGGCTGCCCCGCCGTGACGACGGCCGGTACTACGAAGCATGGCTGAAGAACGCCGCCGGGATCCTGGTTCCCATTGGCACCTTCAACCAGGGCCCGAGCGTCACGTTGTGGGCCGGTGTGCCACCGACCAGCTTCCCGGCGCTGACGGTCACCGAGCAGCAGGCGGGCCGCAGCCAAGCATCATCGGGGAAGCGTGTGCTTACCGGCCCGGTGGATCTCCGCCGCTGAACACCAGAGCGTCCCGATAGCGCCCAGTGGCCCTCGGGGTGCTTCGCAGTCGGCCGGTGATGTCGTTCCCTGCCAGTCTTGACCTCTTACCCGCGGCTGGTGTGGCCCTATCCCGCGGACGCGCCACGGACAAACGATCAAAAAGGCCTGACCGCCTTCCGGCGATCAGGCCCCTGAACTGCGACTACTTGGTAGCGGGGGCAGGATTTGAACCTGCGACCTCTGGGTTATGAGCCGTACGACGCCCGTCTCCGCCGTCCCGGCTGGTCTCATGCATCGCTGCCCACCACCGCAAACGTGGGCTGGCCGTCTCCGGGCGTCCCGGTTGTCTTCCCCACCTCAGCCCGTCTCGCCGCGTCCGGCTTACAGATCCGTTTACGGGGACGGGCGCTGGCCTGCGGGTTTCTGCACCTCTCCCGTCCTCCTCGTAGCTGCCAGCCCTTGGCCGCCGGCCGTCGTGTCAAGGCTCGCGAAGCGACCCGCGTCAGCGGGCTTGGCCTTGACTCGGCGGACTCGGCCGAGACCATCGTGCAGCGAGGAGGACGGACCACGTGACCCACTCGCGACGAGGAGTACCGCAAGAGCGAGGCTTTACAAACCGCCCACGACAGTGCCCCGACTTGCGCAAACGCCGGTTCCTAGCTCACATTGGGCGCGCATTGGGCATGATCAAGTATTCCGATCCCTGGCGTCCGCGAGCCGCTGGATACCGTTCCTCAGGCTCCTGGCCTCTCGACGCGAACTAGTGCCAGATCGGTCAATATGGGTCGCTCAGGCAGTTCGTCGCCCAGTGGCGGCCCGTCCTGGCCGCATCTGGCCGCATCTGGCCGACAGCGTTGCTGTACTCGTCTGCTGTACGCAACGGGGGGCCGGTGGGGGCCTGACCGGGTGTTTAGAAGACACAGCCTGAGCTTGCCGTTTAACCTGCCTGGCTGAGGCTCGGGCGGCTTGCGTGCCTTGAGCTGGTGCTGGTCAGGTTGGGTACAGGCGGATTTTGACGCCGATGGAGTCGGCGATGTGGGCTAGGTCGCCGGGGTCGCCGGGGTCGCCGGGGTCGCCGGGGTCGCCGGGGTCGCTGGTGACGATGGGGGCCTGGTGGCGGATGGCGGTGGCGATGACGATCGCGTCCACGACGTCGGCGGTGGCCGATGCGGCGCAGGCCACGCCTGCGGCGCGGCCGATGCGCTGGTCATCGGGGACGATGTCGCAGCCTTTGAGTACCCGGGAGATCTGATGCTGCGGCCCGCCGCGCCAGGCCTGGGCCAGGACAACGACCGGGACGATCGGCCGGATCCGCGCGGCGGTCAGTTCGTCGTGCAGGGCCAGGAAATCGGGGTTGCGCCGCTCGGCGGCTAGCAGCGCACCAGTGTCGTAGACGATCGTGGGCATTACCCGGCGCCCCGCTGTGGCGGGTCGTCAAGCAGTCCGGTCTCGAGCAGGAACTGGCGGGCACGCTCGCGGGCGGACTGGGGGAGTGGGCCGTGTTCGCTTTCGTACTCAGCGATCAGTTCGCGGGCCGCGGCCCGGCCTGCCGCCTGCGCGGCGGTTGCGTGTGCCTTCTCGGTAGCGGCTTCGGCGAGCCAGGCGGATACCGGGATGCCCTCTTGGGCGGCCGCTGCCTTGATCGTCTCCTCGACCTCGGACGGCACCGAGATCGACAGCTTCCGGGCGGTCATGCGAACATCATACAGTCCGGTAGGAAGGTATTCCTACCGGACGGCCGGAGGTCCTGGCCACAGGCGGTCAGGTGATCAAGGCCGGGGGGCAGTTTGGGGGGCAGAATGCGGCCCGCGAGGGCTGGCACGGGCTGGTGGCTGCTCGCGTGAGCCAGCGTCGGGCCTGCTCAGCGGCCATACGGCGCCTACAGCGACGCTCTGGTGGTCAATGGTAAGGAGAAGGTCTACGGTTCGATTCCGTAAGGGTGCTCCCAGGTAATGCAGCTCATTCGAACATAGAACCGGGTACCTCGCCCGCCCTGAGTGGCAGTCGAGTGGCACTCGGGACGCTGCGGAGGGCTGGCCTACCAGCCATTTCCATGGCAATGAGGCGCATTAGAGCGTCTCCGGAGCTGGGAAGAGGTACCAGGTTCGCCCTGGGGACGGTATTGACGATCTGCCAGCCTCTGACCTTGGGCCCGGCCCGGGGCACGGGCAGCAGCGGGCGGATGGCGCAACTGAGCTCCAGGTCCTCAAGTGTGACCTGGCCGTCCCGTCAGGCCCTGGCCAGGCCCAGGAACTCGCCGCCGGGGGATGCAACTTCCGGCTGGCTGGCGACTTGCCTGAGGATCATGGGCCAGTCACTCCCGGCCAGCACTTCCACGTCAGGGACTCTCGTCCGGATCGCCTCCTCCGGCACATAGCGCTGCCGCTGCCGCGCCTCCGCCGGTACTCCTCCTGGCCCTGCGATGCTCTGCATCTGCCCATCGGACCGCGTCTTCACCGCTGGTGTACACGGTCACCACGTGCAACGAATAGCACCCAGACCCAGGTTCACCAGAAACGACCGCACAGGCGGCTCGCTGCCCATCGTGGCATCCAGCAGGTTCCGGCCATCCGCGACTGCCCGCGCAGCAAGCCGCTTGGCGACATGCTGGGCTTCCGCGTGTACCAGGTGGGCGGCCTCTATGGGCCAAAGCTCTGCGACAAGCGAGATCAAGCTGCGCGGGTCAGCTCCCCAAGGACCAGGTCAATGCTGGTCGCATCTCCAGATGAGCGAGACCGCCCCTGCTTTCCGCGGTCACGTCCCTGCAGGCAGATATAGCTCCTCTATTGCCCGCGACCGGCAAACCCGCTGGCGTGCAAGCCGAGCCGGGGCCCGTCTTGACCCCAGCGTGCAGGCAACCGGGCGCATTCTGCTTGGCATGGACGAAGACTTGCGGTGCCAGGTTCCGTAGCGTCGTAAGGCATGGGCCATATCCAAGGGGAGCGCCTGGATCCGCTCGCCAGGCTGAGGCCACCAGTCCGGCTGGTGGTGAAATGTCCCGCCTGCGGCTGCGTGAGAGCGACCTTGGCCTTGCACGCCGACGCACTCCGCCGGGCAAGCCGGTGCGAAGTGTGCGGCGCAGGGACGGAGTTCGCGGAAGCATCCGAGGTGCATGCCTCCGGCTGTTCCTGTTGTGCCTAACCTCCTCCCCCGGCCAGACAAGGAGACTTTTCATGCGTATTGGAGACCAGGAAACCCCCCTGCCAACAATGATCATGGCCTACTCGAACCCGCGGTGGTATGACTTCGTGTCGGCTCCGTACAACGTTCCCTTCGGGGATTTCATCGAGGATCGGATCGAGACTGAGGTATTCAAGGACGGCCTGTGGGCGGTAGTGGGCGAGCAACAGCGTGCCGGACTGGACCTTGTGGCGGACAGCCGGACCTTCGCGGCTGGGAATTACTCTGACGTCGTCGTGTACTACTTCTTCCGGCTTGCCGGTTTCGTGCCCTACGGCCCGAATGTCACCTACCCGCTGTATTCCACGCTCCACTCTCCTACCTGCGTTGGCGACATCACCAGAGCCGTTCCGATGATGGCGCCCATCGCCAGGATGCTCACCGAGCTGACGGATGCGCCACTCAAGATTCAGTGGACGGCCGCAGGTACTCTCACTAGCCTCTCCGCCGACCGTCACTACAGGACCGACCGGGAACGTGCAATGGCGATCGCGGCCGCACTGAACGAGGACATTCTCGAGGTTGACGCGATCGATCAGGTAAAGGTCCTCCAGCTCGACGAGTGGTTCTGGCCGTATCAGTACGAGGACTGGAGCATCGAGGCCTTCAACCGGACTGTCGAGGGCGTCCACAACGCCAGAGTGATGGTGCACCTGTGCGTGGGCAACTACCGGGGTGGCCGGGGCTACCGGGCAGACGATACGGCTTCGCCGGGCAAAGGCGCATTCGATCTCCACGCCAGGCACGGCGACGCCCTCATCTACGAGTCGGTCATACCTAGGGTGTACGACGCGAAGATTGACATTCTGAACCTGCAAGTGATCGAGGAGGCGGAGATGGGGGTTCTTGAGGCGCTCCGCAAGAATCCACTCCCAGACGGCATGGACTTCGTGTGCGGGGTAATCGATCCGAAGTCCACCTACGTGGAAACCCCAGAGGAGGTTGCTGCCCGAATCGGCCGGGTACTGGACGTCGTCCCCGCCGAGCGTCTCGGCCTCACCACGGGCTGCGGGCTTAAGAACCTGCCGCGCCTGACTGCTTATCAAAAGATACGTTCACTCGCTGACGGGGCATTGCTTGCACGAGAGCGGCTTGCTACCAGGTAGGCACAGGCCCGCACGTGGCGCAAAGGGCCGTGCGCCTCCGCGGTCCCGGCCTTTGCGCTGGCTGGCGCTAGCGACCAAGGATCGTCAGGCGTACCGGCAGCTCGGCGCGGATTATCTCGGTTGCCGCACGGGCTCTTGGAGCTTCCTCGCCATTACCCGACGCATGAAGGTGCAGGCACAGTCGGGAGACACGCGAACCCGCCTGGGAGCGTGGTGATTAATCCCACCAGCTAGCGGTGTGTCCGCCGACTTCCCGTTCAAGAATCCGGCATAGCCTGCTCCTGCAGGTGGAGAGCATATCTACCGGCGGCGCCTGGATGCCGCGCGGGCAGGCCACGTGGTTACTGAGAACAGCATGATCGCGTTCGTCTCCGCAGGCGCCAGCATGGCACAGATTAGCTCGCTCGGCGCCTCGCGAAATGTCTCCGGAGTATCGAAAGGGAACAAATACGGATAGCAGCATCGCGGCTGCTCAACCGGATCTAAGGCCAGGCGCGGGGAAACATATCGCACTCCAGCGCTGCACCGGGTTCCAGGTCGGGCGCGGTCACGTGCCCCGTGAGGCTCTTGTTGTTGAACATATTTGCCGGATGCGGGTTCCAGACCGCTTGGTCACCGGCGTAGAAACTGGCGACCGCACGCCGATAGTCGCCCGTGGTGTTCCCCAGCGAGCCATGGACGGTCAGCGGGTGGTGCAGCAGCAGGTCACCGGGTTCCGCTTCCGCCACCAACCATTCATGGCTGCCGTAGTCCGCCTCGAAGTCCGGCATGTTCTCGTAAGGCGAGTTGACATAGGTGTCGGTGATCATCGGGGTCTTCTTGAAGCCCACCGGATGGTAGATCACGCCCCACCTGTGTGATCCGCGCAGGTAGTGGATTGCGCCGCTGGCTGCGGTCACCCGGTCGAATGGAACCCAGATCCGCACCAACTGGTCGCCCCTGATCGGCAGGAAGGGCAGATCCTGGTGCCACGGTGTCCGTTTGGTGGCACCAGGAGCCTTGGAGAAGATCTGGTCGTAGAAGAACGTGATCGTGTTCGCGTCGGCCATGACCTGCCGGGACACGTCGATCAGAGGTCCGCGGATGGCCCAAGCCTTGAATGCATCGTCGAACATCCACGGGAACGTCTGGGAGAAGAACTGAGGATCGCCCTCGTCGGCGTAGTTCTGCGCCGAGGGGTCTGCCCGCTCGACGAGACGGGTCACGGCGGCGCGCATGAAATAGACCCATTCTTCCGGAATGACGCCCTTGACGATCGCGGCGCCGTCACGGTCGTACGCCGCGCGCTCCCCATCGGAGATCGGACGCAGCAGCCCCTCCTTCGGATAATCGATGTCGATCATCATGATGGAAATGCTCATTGGCCACTCCTGAGGATGGGCTGCCCGAGCGGGACCCCCGGCCCGCCGGCCGCCCGTGAGGCGATATCGAAGAGGACGTAGGCGCCGATCGCACCGAACGCCGAGACTCCAGCCGCCTTGAGCAGACCGGCGTCGGCGTTGATGTATCCGGCAGCGGCGAGCGCCAGGATCAGCTCGACCGGGAAGAAGATCGCGCGGAACGACGAGGGCAGACGCCGTGTGCTGAGGGGGAGCATCGCCGCGACTGCTGGCTGGCCGAGTCCGGCGGCCCAGACCGTCGCGACGAGCAAGCCGAGCCCCGCGGCCGCGACGAGGATCGCGAGGCGCACGCCGGTAACGGGCACATAATTGATCAGTTTGAGGCCCAGCGCCCCGCCCCAGCGACGAACAGTGGCACGCCGACAGCCAGCGGATCGCTTGCGAAGAAGGCCTCTGACGGCGGGGGGCGTGGACGCGAGGCTGGGGATAGATCCTCGCGGGGTGGTGGCATCCGTGTCGATGCGGTCATAGTGACGCCCTAGTCCGAGAGGTATTGAGCGGCGTAGCGGATTATCGGCTTCCGGTACGCCCGGTCGAGGTGTTGCCCATCGCACAGATTGCGAGTGGTCAAAAGAGTTCACACCGCAGTCCAGCCGCCATCAACGACGAGCGCGTGCCCGGTCAGGTAGGTCAGCGAATCGCACGCGAGCATTGCGACCGCCTGCGCGATCTCGTCCGTCCTGGCGACCCGGCCCATCGGGATTCTGGCTTCGACGCTCGCCCGAAGTTCAGGTATGTCTAGGCGCCACTGGGTCATCGGGGACTGAACAAATCCAGGGCAGACGGCGTTGGCCCGGATCCCGTGGGCGGCGTAGTCGGCTGCAATCGACTTGGTGAACATGACCGCGGCGCCCTTGGACGCCGTGTAGGCGCACCGCTGGGGGAAGGCCACGAGTCCCGCGATCGACGCGATCGTGATGACGTGGCCAGAACCTTGCCTCAGCATCGTCGGCAGCGCGGCGCGGGTGCACAGGAACGGTCCGCGCACATTGACAGTGTGGATCCGGTCCCACTCCTCGACCGGCGTCGTATGGCAGACGGTGGCCTGCTGCGACCCCGTGATCCCGGCATTGTTGACCAGTAGGTCGACGCGCCCCAGCCTGCGAAGGACTTCGTCGAACGCGCCCTCGACGTCGGCTGGGTTTCCCACATCCGCGCGAAGGGCCAGTTCGGCCTCGTCCGTGCCGCTGTCCCCGACATCGATGGAAACGACACGGTACCCGTCGGCGGTTAGGCGCGCGCAGGTCGCGCGGCCGATCCCGGACGCCCCGCCGGTGACGACGGCGACACGTCCATCGTTTGCTGGTTCAGCCATCTAGGACAGCCTCAGCCGGGCCAACTCGGTGCCCTCGACCAGGGCTTGCAGCTTGCGCTGGGCATGCTCGCGTTTCAGGTTGAGCATCCCGCAGTCGGTGCTGACACACAGTCGTTCCGGCGAGACGTACTCCGCCGCCTTGACCAGCAGGTCCGCGATCTGTTCCGGCTGCTCGATCACCGTGCATTTCACGTCGATTACCCCGACGCCGAGGCTCACGCGGTCGGGCAGCCCGGCCAGGTACTGCAGGTCGCCCGGCCCGCGCCGGGCTGCCTCGATATGGATCTGGTCCACGTCGGCATCGAAGGCAAACGGGAACATGTCCTGCCCACGAGGCCCGGCCACGCCGGGGTTCCCACCCTGGTTGCCGTAGCAGATGTGCCAGACCCGGTGCGCGTCGACGTCCCGGAACGCCGTGTTGATCACGTCCACGTACCATGCCTCTTCGCCGTAATAGGTCAGCGGTTCGTGGATCTGGATCCAGTCGACTCCGCGCGCGGCGAGGTCGCGGAACTCGGCATTGAATGCCCGTGCGATGTCCATCGCCAGCGCCTTGGTGTCGCCGCCGTAGTGCCGGTCGGTGCAGCAGAACGCCAGGAACAACGGGCCCTGGACGGCAACTTTCACCGGGCGCCCCGCAGCGGCGAACGCCGTGGCCTCCGCCACCGGGGCGTAGATCGGGCGGACCCACTCGATGTCGCCGACCACCGCGGGCGCGTGGAACTTCTTATACAGGTCGATAGCGATGGGATCACCCCAGCGCTTGAACCCCTTCAGGTGGTGGCCCCAGAAGTGGAAGACCTGGCCGTACTCGTGCATGGTCTCGGACTCGAAGTACTGCTGGCCGTCCGACAGAATGTCGAGACCTGCCCGTACCTGGTCGTCCACACAGAGCTGAACAGCGTCCCAGAAACGTTCCTTCGTGCCGTAGTCGATGTAGTCGGGCTCGTCGAACTCCCCGAAGACCTTCCCAGTCAGCCATGGCGGCCGGGGGTAGCTACCAACCATCGTCGTCGGCAGCAGGATCTCGCTGTCACGTACTCGCATCGGAACTCCTTAGTCGGGCACTGTCGAAGACGAAACGCCGTGGGTGAGTCTCGGTTTGGGTTCCCGGCCTGCGCACCCTAGGGCGGGTCATGTCGCACGGTAAGCCGGGGCGGGGGCGCCGTCGTTGTCTCTGCGCGGCTAACAGTGGCGCTGGGATCGGCCGGCACGGACGAGTACCGGTATGCGCATAGCCGCACCTGGCCTGGCTGCAGGTAACTAGAAACCGCCGCGGAATCGACCACCACAGCCAGGGACCGTACAGCCCGATCCCTGATAGGAACATCCCGGAAGTCCGCGGTTCGCAGACGAGTGAAGGAGTCCTCCATGAAGGTTCGCGGCGAAGACGTGCTCTTGCCGGCCACGATGGTGGGCGCCTACCCGCGCCCGATTTTCATGCAGGGCCGGGTTCTCCCCATCGGCGTGCACGCGCCAGAATTCGCCGACTACCGGACGCGGGAGCTGTACCGGCATGCCGTGGAGTCGGCCGTCCGCGACATGCTCGACGTCGGCCTGGACATCGTGACCGACGGTGGCCAGTACTACGAGAACGAAACGGGTTACGAGTACGCTGAGCTGTTCCACGTGATGGCACACCGGCTGGAGGGTTACGCCCCCTACGGTGACCGGATCCAGGTAGGCGCGTTCGATCTGCCCATCTACAAACCCACGGTGCTCGCGGACGTCGCCTGGCGCCGGCCGGTATTCAAGCCGATTGCCGAGGCCGTGCGGGAAGTGACGGATGCGCCGCTGAAAGTCAACGCCTCGATCGGCCCGGCCACGCTTGCGGCGCTGTCGACTGACCAACATTATCACGATCTCAAGGCCCTGTCGCAGGACGTCGCCAAGGCCTATAACGCAGAGTTCCGCGATCTGGAATCTCGCGGTGTCGACCTGATCCAGATCACCGAGCCGCTGACGTTCTTCGAGCCGGAGGACTGGATCATCGAGGCCATCAATACCGCGTTCGACGGGATCTCGGCCTACAAGGTCGTGCACATCTGCTACGGCCACGAAGAGGGCCAGCCGGGCATCCTCGACCTCAAGGGGAGCCGGCTGTTCCCGTGGGCGTTCGATCTGGCCTGCGACCAGATCCACTTCCAGATGGCGAGCCACGAGTTCGCCGAAGTGGACTCCTTGCGCGGATGGCCGGCAGACAAGGACCTCGGTGTGGGTGTCGTGGACATCGAACTGTTGCGGGTCGAGACCCCGGAGCAGATCGCAGGCTGGCTGCACCGGCTCTTCGATGCCGTGCCGCCGGAGCAGGTGTGCGTCTCGACCGACTGCGGGATTGCCTCGATGCGCCGAAATGTGGCCAAGGCCAAGCTTTCAGCGATCGTTGCCGGACGCGATCTCGCCCGGGCGGCGCTGACCGGAAGCCGATGAGCCGCCAGATAGCCACCTCGAACCGTGCCACTAGACCGTATGGCTAAAGACGGCGGCGAATTTCATCCACACGGGCTAAACAGTGCGCCGTCGGCTGGGGTTAGCATTGTGTGATGACCAACAACGTAGTTGGCATATCCGGCATCGATCTGCCCGTCGGCGATCACGTCTGTGCCTTCTATCGCGGGCAGAACGAGCGGAACGAGATCCTGCTGCCGTTTCTGCGGCAGGGCCTCGATGACGGAGACAAGTCCATCTGCGTCATCGAGTCGATGCGGCCCGACGAGATGCTGGCCGCGCTGGGCGAAGCGCCAGGTGAAAGCGATCGCGCTGGACGACTCGACCTGATGACCCCGGAGCAGACCTACCTGCGCGGGGGCCGCTTCTCGATGCCCGCGATGCTGGAGTACTGGCGCCGCGGCGTTGAGTCGGCGCTGGCGGAGCCGCGGTATCGGTTCGTCCGCGTCGTGGGGGAGATGCCGCGGGCGCTCGTCGACCAGGCCGATCTGGATGAGTTCCTCGCCTATGAGTCGGAACTGAACCGCTTCGCTCCCTGCCATCCGCAGACGATCCTGTGTCTGTATGACCTCGATCGGTTCAGCGGGAAGGTCTTCCTGACGATCATGCGCACGCACCCGGTGGTGCTGCTGAGCGGGACGGTGCTCGAGAACCCCTACTACCTCGATCCCGACGAGTTCCTTGCCGACCAGAAGTCAACACCGGTATCACCGGTGCCTCCGGCGGCAGCGTGCGATTTCTGACGGAGGTGCCGCCTGATGGTCGTGTACCCGCTTGAGTTCGCCCGGCCGTCCGCAGCGAGTGCCCGAGGGTATCTGTCCGATCTGCGTGCGTTGCTGGCACTGTCGATGTTGATGGCCGAGGCTGCCGACGAGGACGACATCGTCGAACTGGCCGCCGACGCGGTGTCTACCCTTACCGCCTGTTGCGTTGAAGGAATCTATATCGGCGACGGCCAGTGGCGGCGGACGATTACGCCCTGTAACGGGCTCGCGCTGCAAGCGTACCTGCAGGACCACATGACCACTCTCGGCCGGATGGGCGGTGCGGTGGAGGTCCCGGTCCGACCGTGGGCCTGGGCCTACCCGATGTACCGCATCTCCGGCAGCGCCGGCTTCGTCGTCGTCAGTGCGGCGGCGCCGCCGCACGAACATGACCAATTCCAGTTGCGCCTCCTCTCGCAGCAGACCGGTCTGGCGCTGACTACGCTCCGGCTGCGCCTGCGGGAGCGCCGGGCCGCGGCCGAGCAAGCCACGCTGAACGCGAGACTGGAGGAGACTGTCAGCGCGCTCCAGCGGGGGATGCAGATACACGAGCGCCTCACCGAGGCCGCGGCGTCCGGCGTCGGCGTCGAGGGCATCACCCGGGTAGTTCACCAGCTCACCGGACTCCCCGTGATCGTCGAGGACCGAGCCGGCCACCAGCAGGCGATGGCCGGGGCGGGGGCGGAGGCGGAGCTCTCCGTGCCGTTCGGCCAGCGCCGCGAGCGGCTACTCGACAATGCCCTGGAATGCCGCCGTTCCGTGTGGCACGACGGCCGCTGGCTTGCCCTGGCCAGGACCCGTGAGGAGATACTCGGGATTCTGGTCCTGCTTGACCCCAACCGCAGCGCGGGAGCACCGGAGCTGATGGCTCTGGAGTACGGCGCGACCGTCCTGGCCATCGAGCTGGCGCACATGCAGAGCCTCGCCGAGGTCGAACTCCGGCTGCGCCGCGACATCGTCGAGGACCTGTTGTCGGGCACGGACGAACGCAGCGTGGTCCTGCGCGCTCGCGGGCTGCGGTACGACCTCGCCCGGCCACACCGGGTGGTCGTCGTTGATGCATCGGACCAGATCGATGGGGAGCGACTGTTCCGAGCCGTGCGCCTGGCAGCGCGGAACAGCAATGCCGGCTCACTGGTAGTTGCGCGAGCCGACTCCGTCGTCCTGCTCGCGCACACCGACGTCGAGTGGGGGAAGCTGCACGCGGTGATCGGCCGGGAACTCGGGGGATCGGCCTGCCGGCTCGGCGTCGGCGGCCGCTGCGAGCAGCCGCGTGACTTCCCCCGCTCCTACCGTGAGGCGAGATTCGCCCTGGGCCTGCAAGCTGTGGCCGGTCACCATGGCCGCAGCCTGTGCTTCGACGATCTCGGAGTGCTCCGGCTACTCGGCCAGGTCGCCGATCCCGCGAACCTGCGGGAGCTGGTAACCAGCTGGCTGGACGCGCTGCTCCAGCACGATGCGCGCCGCGGTTCGGAGTACGTCGAGACGCTCGCGGTCTACCTGGAATGCGGTGGCAACCACGAGCAGGCCGCCAAGACGCTGATTGTCCACCGCAGCACGCTCAAATACCGGCTCCGGCGCGTCCACGAGATATCCGGGCACGATCTCGCCGACCACGACACCCGCTTCCATCTCGAACTCGCCGCCCGGGCATGGCGGACCCTGCAGACGCTGGGACAGCCGATGACAGCCAGCCCCGCCGAGTCGGAGGCCGCGGGGCAGGCCACGGGTACGCACCGCTAGCCGGGCGTCGCTGCAGTTAACGTTGTATTGAAGTGGCAGTCGAGGGATCGGACGTGGGAAGACCGGAAGTGGGCAATCGCAGCCTTGGCCGGACGTCGGCAGCCATGGCCGGGCGCGCCGTGCGGCGGATCAGCACACGCGACCGGTTGCAGGCGTTGCAACTGGTCGCGACCGAGATCGTCCGCAGCCTCGACTTCGACGCGACGCTGCTGTCTATCAGCAACGCGGCAGTCGACGTCCTCGCTGCCGACATCGTCGGGATCATGTCCGCCGAGGATGACCGGCTCAAGATGATCTCCTGCGCTGGCAATCGCAACATCGCCGCAGCCAGGTTCGAGGCGGGCCGGGGCGAGGGAGTCGCCGGGATCGTCTTCGAGACCGGCGCGTCCTTCCGCCTCGATGACTTCCGATCGGCCGGGTCGATATCGCCGCACATCCGCGACATCGCGGAAAAGGAGGGGATTCGGGCGGCGCTGGGCGCTCCCATGCTGGCCAACGGCCAGGTGATCGGCGCCGTACTGGCGTGGTCCTCGCATCCGGCTGCGTTCGACGAGCAGGATGAGGAAGTGCTCGCGGGCCTGGCAAACCTCGCGGCGATCGCCATCCAGAACGCCCGCCTGTACGAGAACGCCCGCGAGGCCGCTGACCAGCTGGAACTGGCGAACCGGGCGTTGCGACAGCAGTACGACGTGCTAGAGACGGCGACCGCCATGCAGACGGAACTCACCCAGCTGGTCCTGGATGGCGGCGGGCTGCCGGCCCTGGTCGATATGGTCGCCCGGCACACGGGGGGAGATATCGCCGTGTTGCACACGGAACTCGAGCCGCTGGCGGTCACCGCGGATTGCGACGATGCCCTCGTCGCGCAAGCCAGGGAGCAAGTTGCGGCATCGCGCAGGAGCGGGCGCCCTGGCGCAGACGTCCGTACTGGCGACGGCGGTGTACTGATCATCTGCGAGGTGTCGTCCGGAGACGAGCGGATGGCGTATCTGTGCGTGCGGCTCCATCGGCCGCCAACGGAGCTGACCCAGCTGATAGCCCAGCAGGCAGCGGTCGTCTGCGCGCTTGAACTCACCAAACAGCGCGCCGTTCTCGACGCCCGCACCCAGGTCCGCAGCGACTTTCTCTGGGATCTCCTGGAAGGCAAGATCGCCGACGCGGCCGAGGCCACACTCCGCGCCCGCCGCCTCGGGCACGCTCTTCCGCGGAAACTGCGGGTCATGCTCATCGACGTCGACGGGCTGGAATCCTGGGCGCACGCGGCGGGTGGGGACGGCGACCTGGTCGATCGGCGCCGGTCAGCTCTGCTGGCCGAGATCGAGCGGCTGGCCGCGGAAACTGGCACGGCCAGGGTGCTGTCGGCACGGCGGGCCTCCGCGCTGGTCCTCATTGTCCCACGGCTCGAGGATGTCCGCGATGCGCGCCGGTTCGCCACCCGCCTCGTCTCGGGTCTCGCCGCTGACGCACCCGAGCTGCAATTCAGTGCCGGGGTGAGCACCTGCCATGACCTGACCGCCGACCTGAGCCCTGCGCTGTCACAGGCCCGCACCGCGCTCGCGTCGATCGCGGGGACGCCCTTGCCGGTCGCCCTATTCGATGATCTCGGGGTGTCGAGGTTCCTTCTCGCCCCCGGCCGGCGGGCGGATCTCGCCGACTTCGTCCGCGGTGTATTGGGTGCCATCCTGGACTACGACCGGGATCATTCCACCCATCTGCTCGAGACCCTGGACGCCTACCTTGCCGAGGACCTCAACCTGGGACGCACGGCGAAGCGGCTGTACTGCCACCCGAAGACGGTCCGCTACCGGCTGGACCGCGCCCGCGATCTGACTGGGCGGGACCTGACATCCCAGCGCGACTGCTTCGACATCCAGCTGGCCTTGCGGATGATGGGTGCGCTCGACATCGCGCTGCAGGTGACCGCGCCGCGCAGCGCGCCGTAACCCGGGCCGTCTGCCCCGGCGAGAGCAGTGAACGCGAGATACTCCACCGCAGAGTACGCCGCACAGCTGTTTGCTCCGCCGGAGAGGAAGCAATCGCAGGGATTACCCCGGATACTTCTGGGTGAGTAGCCAGAAGTATCCAGGAGGCCCCGCCGTGGATGTTAGAGAGCAGTCCATTTCGCTTCCCGAGTGGACCCAGATAATCGACGAATACTACGGAACAGACGAGCCGATCGTGAATGTCCGAGCCGGCGACGGTGTCTATGACGCCATTTTCGTTGGCGGCGGCGCGGCGGGCCGTTTCGGATCGTCCTACCTGCGGGCGATGGGCGGGCGGGCGCTCGTCATCGACGCGTGGCCGTTCCTCGGCGGTAGCTGTCCCCATCAGGCGTGTGTTCCCCATCATCTATTCTCTGAGTCAGCGGCACTGCTGGAGCGCGAGCGGCGTCTTGCCGGGCAGCTCTGGTTCCGGCAGGAAGGTGAGATCAAGGCGAGCATCCTCGACCTGGTCGAGGTGTTCCGCAAGGGACGCAACACGGCGCACGCTTTCATGAACTGGCAAACCAAGGATCAGCTCGACGTGGAGTACGTACTCAACGCCTCGGCCACAGTGATTGACCCTTATACCGTCGAGGTCGCTGGTATGACATTCCGTACGCGCAACGTAGTGCTCGGGATCGGTGCGCGGCAACGACCGCTGCAGATGCCCGGCGCGGACCTCCGTGGTATTTACGACTTCGCGAGCCTGGTTGAGGACCTGGACTACGAGCCGAGCCGATGTGTGATCCTCGGGGGCAGCAAGGTCGCCGTCGAGTACGGCACGTTCTTTCAGGCGGCCGGCTGCCAGACGACCATCCTTACCCGCTCGCCGCTGCTGCGCAGCCAGAGCCTGCATCATGTGGACGAGGACATCCGTCGTTACGTGGTCGGCCACATGCGCGACAGTGGCATCGAGATCGTCGAAGGTGCCTCCCCGATGTCGATCGAAGGCAACGGCCGCGTGCAGAAGGTCATCGCGAAGGATGCGGGCGGACAGGCCCGCGAGTACGAGTGTGACTTCGTTTTCAACGGCACCGGCGAGATGCCGAACTCTGAGCTCGCACAGAAGTGGGTCGGGGTGAAGGTCGGTGCCAGCGGAGCGGTCGTCGCTGACAGGCGCATGCGGACCAGCGTGGACAACGTCTATGCGGTCGGCGATCTCATTGGGGCTCCCATGGAGATGTTCAAGGCGCGCAAGTGCGGAATGACGGCGGCGCGCAACATCATGGGCGATCCATACGAGTTCGATTTCTCGGAGTACCCTGACTTCCTGCACACGACCTACGAGATGACCTGGGTCGGGCTGTCCGAGGACGAGGCCCGGCAGAGGTATCCGAACGTCACCGTCATCCAGATGCCCCCGAAGACCGTCAACCCGGCTGACCTGCCGCTGCCGTGCGCGGAGGGCACGATGCTGTACGCATTCCTCAAGCCGGAGCTGTCCGGCCTGCAGAAATGCGTCATCGACGGGGACACCCGCAAGATCGTCGGTTTTCATCATGTCGGCTACGGGGCGAAGGACTCATTCCAGTACCTGGACTACCTGATGCGCCGACCCGAGGGAATCACTATCGATGAGATGGGGCAGATGAACGAGCTGTTCCTCAATCCGGAGCACTTCATCCAACTGTCCCGGCTGCGCGCCGGCAACGAGCACCTGGCGGATCTGTGACGTGACCAACGAGCTATCGCGGGCGGGAACGGAGGAGAACCCTTCCGCTCGGGCCGGAAACGTCGGTCGCCTGCTCTTCGAGGCAGCCAGGACGCATCCCGAGCAGGTAGCGGTTATCTTCCACGGGCGGCAGTGGTCGTATGGCGAGCTCAACGACCGGGTAAACGCTCTGGCGCTCGGGCTGACCAGGCTCGGCTTGCAGACCGGCGACCGGGTGGTCCTCTGGATGAAGAACTGCCCGCAGTTCATCGAGACGATGTTCGCGTGCTGGAAGGTGGGGCTCGTCGTCGTCCCGGTAAACGCTCGGCTCACCCCCGCGGAGGTCGCCGTCCAGGTGAGCGACTGCGCTGCTTCGGCCCTGGTGTACGGGGCGGAATTCATCTCCGGTGCGGCACAGGTGCCCATTGCATACAAGATCAACGTGGGTGGCGAGGACGACCTCAGCTACGAGGATCTGGTCGCCCCCGGCGCTGCGGACGAGCAGACCAGGGAGCTTCCTGAGGATGCGCCAGGCTGGTTGTTCTACACCTCGGGCACCACCGGGCGGCCGAAAGGCGCGGTAATCACCCACCGCAACCTGCTCTTCGTCGTGGTCTCCTGGTGCGCGGACCTGTACTGCCTGCGGGCCGGCGACGTCGTATTGCACTGCGCTCCACTCAGCCACGGGGCGGGCTTTCATGCCCTCACGGCGATCGCACGGGGCGCGCAGAACCTTGTGCACGACCGGTTTGACCCGGATCTGGTGATCGGCGATATTGCGCGCTACCAGGTCACCGCCAGCTGGCTGGTGCCGACACAGGTCAGGATGCTGCTTGACAGTCCCGCGCTCGCCCGCGCCGACCTCGCAAGCATGCGGTCGCTGGTCTACGGCGGCGCGCCGATGCACGCGGCGGACCTGACGGAGGCGATGACCCGGTTCGGTCCCGTGCTGTGCCAGCTCTACGGTCAGGGCGAGTCCCCGATGACGATCAGCTACCTGAGCACCGATGAACACCGTCTCGAACGGGCCGACCGGGAGGTCCTGAGCTCGGCAGGAGTTGCGAGGACGGGCATGGAGATCCGGATTGTCGATGCCCAGGCAACGCCGGTCCCGATCGGTGAGGTTGGTGAGATCGCCGTGCGCGGGCCGGCTGTGATGACCGGGTACTGGAACCGGCCAGACGCGACCGGAGCGGCACTGCGGGGTGGCTGGCTGCACACCGGTGATCTCGGGCGGCTCGACGAACGGGGCTACCTATATGTGCTGGACCGGCTGAAGGACTTCGTGATCACCGGCGGCTCGAACGTCTACGCGCGTGAGGTCGAGGACGTGCTGCTGCAGCACGGCGCTATCCGGGAGGCAGCGGTCTTCGGCGTACCCGATCGACTGTGGGGTGAGGCAGTGACCGCAGCCGTCGTCGGTGCGGACGGATTGACCCCATACGAGGTGATCGCGTTCTGCCGGGCCAGCATGGCTGACTACAAGTGCCCCAAACATGTATACATCTGCCGGGAGCTGCCCAAAAACGCGTACGGCAAAGTACTCAAACGGGAACTACGGCAGCGTTATGGCGTCGGCTAGCCAACGCCATAGTCGTACAGCCGGAGGGCAAAATCCTGGCCGCCGGCTCTGCCAGGCAGGGCCAGAACAGGTTCGCGCCAATTCAGCGCGCGATCGCGCGACAGGGGATACGTGCGCGTGCCTCGGCCGGGTCTGTAGTCACAGCTAGTGGTATCGGAGACGGACACCCCTGGTGGGGGCTCAGGGTGTGGGCTGGAGGATCTCGATGGGGCACTGGGGCACTGGGGTCCAGGAGCCCTGGCGAGTCGGCGGTCGCCCGTGAGCAGGGTGGCTTTCAGCGCTTCGGCGAGTGCCACGTTGGCCGCGCCGTAGATGGTGAGGTTGTCTCGTAGTTCCCAGCAGCGGGGGAGCAGTGGGCGGTGTGCTGCCCTCCGGGCTGGCAGCGCGGCGAGATCGTTCAGTGCAAGGCCAGCGCGCCGGCTGTCGAGGGCGCCGGCTTTTATCTGCCGCCGCAGGACCGATGCGACCTCTAGGCCGGCGAGCTCAGGGAAGGCCAGGTGCTCGCCGCGAAGCCGGGGGCGGGCCTGGTCGCCGTCGGGGTCGTCGTCAGCCAGGGCCACGACAGGACGCTGGTGTCAGCGACGATCACGGTCGTCGCGGATCGCGGCAAAAGCGTCTTTGAGCGGGACCGATCCGCCGGATCGGCCGCCCGCCCGGTCGAGAATCTCCTCCAGGGTCGGCTGGTCTGCCTCTTCGATCAGCCGGGCCCGCAGGTACTCCTGCAGGGACTGATGCGCGGCAGCGGCGCGCTGGCGCAAGATCGCGTGTGTCCGCTCCGGGACGTCCTTGATCTGGATGCTGGTCATGGCGCCTTTTTGGCGCTGTAAGCGCCAAAGTGCAATTCGATGCAATTGAGTGTGGGCGTAGCGCCAGGTGCAGACTTCCGGGACACGTCCTCGGTCCTCATGGTGACAACGTCTGCAGGGAGCCCGAGTGCCGTCAGCCGTCTGCGGGATGCTGCCTGGCCAAGATTAAACTGAGTGGCAGATTGAGTGGCAAATCCCGCTCGCGAGGCCTATCGGGGGCTTGTGGGCGCTGGTCTGTGCCCGTGTTCTGCCTGGTCAGGCGCCCTGCCTGCCGTTACAGAACCTGCCAGTGATCCATGGTAATGAGAAGGTCTACGGTTCGATTCCGTAAGGGGGCTCCGCAAAGCAGCAGGTCAGACGGTTCTTCTGATCACTCTGGGACGGCCTTCAAGATCACCTGACCGTCAGTTGACCGTCGTTCTGGGCGTAGAGAGTTGGCACTCAGCCTCACAGACTGACTGTCGATGACGCGCCGGTCCGGCGCTGCGAAGGCTCTTGTTGAACAGCCGGGTCTTGCTTGCCGCGGGCACACGCTTCGCCGGGCCCCTTGGGTCAGTCCGTCATCCCGAACGCCCAGCAGGAGGTCCGGCCCTCCGCATCGTCCTGTTCCCGATGAGCACCCGACTAGCGCCACTGGCCGGGGGCTCGAGCGAACCGCAGCTTGGAGCTGCAGTCACGGTCGCTGTCTGTAACGCAGCGCTATGCCGCCCGAGCGATTCCGAGATAGCCGATGGCGCATATCGCCGAATCGGGCGCGACAAGACCCTCGGGCACGGACACGGCGGTCGCGTCAGATCGGCCAGGTCTGTGCAGCTTCGGCGAGGCCGGGCCGCTCGACGCGGGTCTTGGTGGTCACCTGCGAGACCTGCGTGTTGGCTCCGGCCGACGCAACTGGCTAACTCAAATCGATCCGGTCCACCCTGGAGCAGGGTTTATCCCCCGCAGCATCGATCACGACCGGGGCCCCGCGGTGGGAGAAGTAGGCAGCGGGAGTGACGCCGGTCTCCCGGCGGAACGCGGCGACGAAGGCGCTAGGCGTCTCATAGCCGACGTGCCGGGCCACCAGGCCAACCGCCTGGCCCGCCGCGAGTTGCTGCAGTGCGGCGTGCAGCCGGGCCAGCCGGCGCCACTGGCCGAAGGGCATTCCCGTCCCGGCCAGGAACGCGCGCGCCAGGGTCCGCCCGCTAGCGCCGACGTTCCTGCCCCACTCGGCCAAGGTCCGCCCGTCAGCCGGGTCGGCGAGCAGCGCGGCAGCAACCTCCGCGGCACGCCCATCACTGGGCATGCGCACGTCAATTGTGGTCATCGGCACGGGCAGCAGCAGGTCGCAGAGCAGCGCCTCTGCCCGCTCCCGCTGCGCGGCGCTTAGGGATTCGGTGCCCATGTAGTCAATGAGCTCGGCGAGCAGCGGGGTCACCGTGACCGGCACTGGCCCCGTCCAGCGGGCCCAAGTCCGGTCCGGCCGGAGATACAGCGACCGCATGGTGGCCACTCCGGCCGACAGCGTCTCGTGCTTCAGCCCGGCCGGAATCCACAGTGCCCTAGTCGGCGGCAGCACCCAGTCAGCCGAGTCGGTT
>Ga0208589_1000386_pt1 | contig 21557 bp, 18 predicted proteins | sample NGESurshal092012_2_FD_184486 | JGI IMG/M metagenome (GOLD analysis project Ga0208589, IMG submission 184486) | Arctic peat soil microbial communities from Barrow, Alaska - NGEE Surface sample F53-2 shallow-092012 (SPAdes) | ecosystem: Environmental > Terrestrial > Soil > Wetlands > Peat ... | reverse complement strand
CACGCCGCCCCGAAGGCGAGACAATTTAGTCAATCAGCTAATTAAAAAATACCTCTCGAGAGCGCGCAGGAAACGCACATGAAATTCGGCATTTTCTACGAACATCAATTGCCGCGGCCGTGGAACGATGGCGCCGAGCACCGGCTGTTCGAGGAAGCGCTCGATCAGGTCGAACTCGCGGACAAACTCGGCATCGACTACGCCTGGGAAGTCGAGCACCATTTTCTGGAGGAATATTCGCATTCCTCGGCGCCGGAAATCTTCCTGGCCGCCTGCTCGCAACGCACCAAGCGCATCCGTCTCGGCCACGGCATCTGCCTTATGCCGCCGAAATACAATCACCCGGCCCGCGTCGCCGAGCGCATCGCCACGCTCGACCTCGTTTCCAACGGTCGCGTCGAGTTCGGCACCGGTGAGAGTGCTTCCTTGATGGAACTCGGCGGCTTCAATGTCGGCTTTGACGCAACCGAGAAGCGGCGGATGTGGCTAGAGGCGGTCGAGCAATGCGCCGACATGATGGTGATGAACCCCTACCCCGGCTTCAAGGGCGAGTTCTTCGAAATGCCCTGCCGCAATGTGTTGCCCAAGCCGGTGCAGAAGCCGCATCCGCCGCTGTGGGTCGCCTGCTCCAACCGCGAGACGATCAAGATGGCGGCGCGCCACGGCATCGGCGCGCTGACATTTGCGTTTGTCGACCCGCGCGAGGCGCGGCAATGGGTTGACGATTATTATCGCATCTTCCGCGAGGAATGCGTGCCGATCGGCCACGCCGTCAATCCCAATGTCGCGATGGTGACCGGCTTCTCGGTGCACCCCGACGAGATGGAAGCGCGCCGCCGCGGCGAGGACGGGTTGCGCTTCTTCCGCTACGGCCTGGCGCATCATTATATCTTCGGCGAGCACAAGCCCGGCCGCACCGATATCTGGGCCAATTTCGAAAAAGCCCGCCATGCGCTGCCGCCGGCCGGCGCCGATCACGGCATCGGCACGCCGGATCAGTTGCGCACCCATTTGCGACACTTCGAGCAATCCGGCGTCGACCAGACTGTATTCATCCAGCAGGGCGGCCGTAACAAACACAGCGACATCTGCGACGCGCTGGAATTGTTCGCGCACGACGTGATGCCGGAATTCCGCGCCCGCGAGATCGAGCGCGAGAAGAAAAAGCAGGAAGAACTCGCGCCCTACATTGAAAAGGCGATGGCGCGCAAGAAGGCCCGTAAGCCGATGCGCGACGAGGAAATCCCCGTCTATATTGCGCTCGGCCGCAAGGTCGCCGAAGAAGGCACCGGCACCGAACGCCAAAAAGAGAACGCCAAATTATGGGCTGATGCCGCCAAGGTGACGCTCGGCGATCCCGGCCGCCACGGCGGCAAGACCACAGCGGCTTCCTGAACTCCCTTTGTGCAATGGAAAAATACCGTGCTCGATAAACCAGCCCCGCAGTCTTCTACCCGCACCTCCGGCCCGCTCGCCGGCTACCGCATCGTTGAATTCGCCGGCATCGGTCCAGGTCCGTTCGCCTGCATGATGCTCGCCGACATGGGTGCGGAGGTGGTCACGCTCGATCGCGTCGGCGCCAAAAAGAATTTGAAGTCGGTCGCCGGGCGAGGACGAAAAGTGGTGGAACTCGACCTCAAGGACAAGGCGTCGATCGCAAAGGTGCTCGACCTCCTCGCCAACGCCGACGCGCTGATCGAAGGTTTCAGGCCCGGCGTGATGGAGCGGCTGGGATTAGGCCCCGACGTGGTGCTTGCGCGCAATCCGCGCCTCGTTTTTGGGCGCATGACCGGATGGGGCCAGGAGGGCCCGCTGGCGCAGGCCGCCGGCCACGACATCAATTACATCTCGGTCACCGGCGCGCTGGCCGCGATCGGCACCAAGGAAAAGCCGGTGCCGCCGCTCAATCTGGTCGGCGATTTCGGCGGCGGCGCGCTGTATCTGGTGGTCGGTGTACTCGCCGCGTTGCTCGAGGCCAAGAAATCCGGCAAGGGCCAGGTGGTCGATGCCGCGATGTGTGACGGCGCGGCGTCACTGATGTCGATGTTCTTCGACATGGCCGCCGCCGGGCGCTGGACCGATCAGCGCGAGACCAATTTCCTCGACGGCGGCGCGCATTTCTATGGCGTTTACGAATGCTCCTGCGGTCAATTCATTTCGATCGGCTCGATCGAGCCGCAGTTCTACGCGTTGCTGCGCCAGCATGCGGGGTTATCGGAAGCCTGCTTCGATGCGCATCTCGACCGCGACGCCTGGCCGGCGTTGAAGCAAAAGCTGGTCGAGATATTCAAGACCAAAAGCCGCGACGAATGGTGCAGGATCATGGAAGGCACCGACATCTGCTTTGCGCCGATCCTGACCATGAAGGAAGCGCCGCATCATCCGCATATGGCCGCGCGCGAGGTCTTTGTGACTCGCCATGGCGTCACCCAGCCCGCGCCGGCGCCGCGTTTTTCACGAACACCGTCGGCGATAAGGGATGCCGCGAAGGCGGATATCGCCGATATTACCAGCGAATGGGGCGCGGCGAAGTAGAATGAGCGTCATCTCGGGGACGAACGCGGTTGCGTTCACCCGTAAGGTGCGAGCCGTCGTCGGCGAGCCTCGAAGGATGGCAACGAAGGGAGCGCACGTTGTTGGGCCATCCTTCGAGGCGCGCAAGGAAGAGCGCGCACCTCAGGATGACGGAAGGTGCGGAACGCTACGCCGCGTCGTCGACTTTCAGCACGCCGCGGCGGATCTGGTCTTCCTCGATCGATTCGAACAGCGCCTTGAAATTGCCCTCGCCAAAACCGTCGTCGCCCTTGCGCTGGATGAACTCGAAGAAGATCGGTCCGATCGCGTTGGCGGAGAAGATTTGTAGCAGCACCTTGGTGTGACCGCCATCGACCACGCCCTCGCCGTCGATCAGGATGCCGTCGCGCTCGAGTCGTACGACATCCTCGCCATGCCTGGGAAGACGCGCGTCGATCTTCTCGAAATAGGTCGCGGGCGGCGCCGGCATGAACGGCAGGCCGTCGGCACGCAGGGTTTCGATGCTGCGATAGATGTCCCGCGCGCCGCAGGCGATATGCTGGATGCCCTCGCCGCGATAGACGCTCAGATATTCCTCGATCTGGCCGGCATCGCCGGCGTCTTCGTTGATCGGAATCCGGATCTTGCCGTCGGGGCTGGTCAGCGCCCGCGAAAACAGGCCGGAGGCGCGGCCCTCGATATCGAAGAAGCGGATCTGACGGAAGTTGAACAGCTTCTCGTAGAAGCCGGTCCAGATATCCATCCGGCCGCGATGGACGTTGTGGGTGAGGTGATCGAGATAGAACAACCCCGCGCCCTCGGGTCGCGGATTTTTCGCAGCCACCCATTCGAACTCGGCGTCATAAGCCGAGCCATTGGCGCCGTAACGATCGACGAAATAGAGCAGACTGCCGCCGATGCCCTTGATCGCGGGCACATCGAGCGTCTTTTGTGCCGAAGGAATGCCGGCCGACTCTGCGCCGAGCGACAGCGCGCGCTCATAGGCCAGTTTCGCATCGACCACCCGGAACGCCATCGAGGGCGCGCACGGCCCGTGCGCCGCGACGAACGAAAAGCCGTGGGTGCCGGGCTGCTCGTTGACGAGATAATTGATGTCGCCCTGGCGATAGACGGTGATCTTCCTGGTCTTGTGGCGCGCCACCGGTGCATACCCCATCAGCTTGAACAGCGCGTGCAGTTCTTCGGGGTTCGGGTGGGCGTATTCGACGAACTCGAAACCGTCGGTGCCCATCGGGTTGTCGGCGCTGATCTTCGCAGCCGGCGCATCGTGCGGAAACGGACCCATGGCAAACCTCCTCGAAGCTCTGATTCAATCCAAGGATTTTCCGTCATTCGACCCGCAATGTGTATGCAAAATGGCTCATAACTGGCTATACTTATGCACGATCTGTGCACGAAATGGGCAATGGACGCATGATATCGGTTGACGGATTCGACCTCAAAATACTCGGCGCCCTGCAGGACGACGGCCGCCTGACCAACCAGCAACTCGCCGATCTGGTCGGCCTGTCGGCGTCGCAGTGCTCGCGGCGGCGGATCCGGCTGGAAGAGGAGAAGGTGATCGCGGGGTATCACGCCGATCTCCAAAGCGAAGCGCTCGGCTTCAACCTGATCGCCTTCATCCACATCACGTTGGCGACCCATTCGCCCGACAACGCCAAGAAATTCCGTGCGCTGGTCAACCGCGTCGACGATATCCAGGAAGCCTATTCGCTGACCGGCGACGCCGACTACCTGTTGAAGGCGGTGCTGCGCGACCTCAAAAGCCTGTCCGACATCGTCAACAATGTGCTGATGCCGCACCAGAGCGTGGCGCATGTTCGCTCGTCGATCGTGCTGGATCGGCTGAAGGAGAGCATGAAACTGCCGCTGAAGGTGTTGGGCTAGATGTCCAAAATCGAGGGAAATTCGCCATTCGGATTCGGCGACTGATTTGCGATGATCCGCCTCGCTCACATGATGAGAGATCGCCATGGCATTGCAACTTCGACCGAACTGCGAATATTGCGACAAGGACCTGCCTCCGGGCGCGACGGACGCACGCATCTGCAGCTATGAATGCACGTTCTGCGCGGATTGCGTCGAGAGCAAACTCCAAAACGTCTGCCCCAACTGTGGCGGCGGCTTCGCGCCTCGGCCGATCCGCCCCTCAAAGCCATGGCGACCGGGCCTGTGCACCGAAGCGCAGCCGCCCTCGAATAAACGCGTCCATCTCGAGTTCAGTCATGAGGACGTGGCGAAGCATTCGGCGAGGATCCGGCATATTCCACCGGAAGAGCGCTGAGGCAACAACAAGCGTCATTGCGAGGAGCGAAGCGACGAAGCAATCCAGTGCTCGATGCGTGGCTCTGGATTGCCTCGCTCGCGCTCGCAATGACGAATGGAATTACTCCGCCGGCAAAATCGTCCCCTCGACCTCCCCAAAACCGACGCGATAGCCGTCGCCCTGGCACCAGCCGCGCATGACAAGCGAATCGCCGTCTTCGAGGAATGTGCGCTTGGCTCCGCCGGGCAATTCCACCGGCTCGGTGCCGTTCCAGCTGATTTCCAGCAAGCTGCCGCGCGAATCCTTGTCCGGGCCGCTGATGGTACCACTTCCCAAGACATCGCCGATATTCATCGCGCAGCCGGAAGAAGCGTGGTGCATCAATTGCTGCACCGACGACCAGTACATGTATTTGAAATTGGTGCGGCAGATCCGCATCGCCTCGTTCATCCCGGCCGCGCGCAGGGAGACGTCAAGCTGCAGGTCATAGTTGTTCGCCAGCGCCTGCAGCAAATACGGCAGCGGCGCCGGGTCCTGCGCCGGACCATGCAGGCGGAACGGCTCCAGCGCCTCGCGAGTCACGATCCACGGGCTGATCGAGGTCGCGAACGCCTTGGCCTGGAACGGTCCGAGCGGCACATATTCCCATTGCTGGATATCGCGGGCGCTCCAGTCATTGAGGATGGTGAAGCCGAAGATCATCTCCTCGGCCTGCTTCTCGGTCAGCATTTCGCCCATCGCAGACGGCTGGCCGACGACGAATCCCATCTCAAGTTCGAAATCGAGCCGCTTGCACGGCCCGAAACTCGGCAGCTCCGCGCTCGGCGGCTTCAATTGGCCGCGGGGCCGACGCACCTTGGTGCCGCCGACAACGACGGTCGACGCGCGGCCATTGTAGCCGATCGGCATATGCAGCCAGTTCGGCTGCAGCGCATTGTCCTTGCCGCGGAACATGACGCCGACATTGGTAGCGTGTTCCCTGGACGAATAGAAATCGGTGTAGCCCGCGACCGCGATCGGCATATGCAACTTCACGTCCGCCATCGGCACCAGCGCGAGCGCGCGCAGTTCTTCATTGTCGCGCAGTTCCGGATGATCATGCCGCAGCAATTCGCTGATCCGCGCCCGGGTGCGCGACCATACCTTCGGTCCCAGCGCCATGAAGGCATTCAGCGTCGGCCCGGCGAACACACCGAGGTCGCCGACATCGAGCCGGCCATCCTGCGCGAGCTCCCAGAGATCGAGCACAAAATCGCCGATCGCCACGCCGATGCGCGGTGCGCGGCCGTCCTTGGACGAAAACACGCCGTAAGGCAGGTTCTGGATCGGGAAATCGGAGGCGGCATCGACGTCGATAAAGGAACGAAGTTTGGGGTCGTTGGGATTGGGCATCGTGTTCCCGGTGCATGAGATGTTGAAGCGGCGACTGACTTCACCCTCCCCTGGAGGAGGAGGGTCGACGCGAATGAAATGAGCGGCGGGGCGGGGTGGCGACGTTTCGTTCCGTGGCTTCACCCCACCCCGTCTCACATTTCGCTGCGCTCAATGCGAGTCGACCCTCCCCGTCCAGGGAGGGTAAGAAAATCACGGCTTGTTCGGATCGAACCGCTTTTCCAGCCCGTTCCAGCAATCCGCGTAATCGTCCTGCAAGGTAGACGACTTCGCGGCATGTTCGGTAACACGCTGCGGATAGCGCGTCTCGAACATGAAGGCCATCGTACCCGTCAGCTTGACCGGCTTGAGTTCGGAATTGCTGGCGTGGTCGAAGGCCTGGCGATCGGGGCCGTGCGGCAGCATCTGGTTGTGCAGCGAGATGCTGCCGGGGGTAAAGCCTTGCAGCTTGGCGTCGTAGACGCCGTAGATCAGCCCCATGAACTCCGACATGATATTCATGTGATACCACGGCGGACGGAACGTGTTCTCGGCCACCGCCCAGCGCTCCGGGAAAATGACAAAATCGATGTTGGCAGTGCCGGCGGTTTCCGACGGCGACGTCATCACCGTGAAGATCGAGGGATCGGGGTGATCGAACCCGATCGCGCCGACCGGCGAGAACGTGCGCAAATCGTATTTATACGGCGCGTAATTGCCGTGCCATGCCACCACGTCGATCGGCGAATGCGGCAGCGTCGTCTTCCACAGCGCTCCGCCCCACTTCACGAACAGCTCGGTCGGCGTGTCCTTGTCTTCATAGGCAGCAATGGGCGTCAGGAAATCGCGCGCATTGGCAAGACAATTAGCGCCAATCGGGCCGCGCTCCGGCAGCGTGAACGCGCCGCCGTAATTCTCGCAGAGATAGCCGCGCGCGGGACCGGACGGAATCTCGACGCGGAATTTCACCCCGCGCGGGATCATCGCTATCTCGCCGGGCTCGGCGTCGATGCGGCCGAACTCGGTGACAAAACGCAGATTGCCCTGCTGCGGTACGAACATCATCTCGCCGTCGGCATTGTAGAAATTCTGGTCGACCATCGATTGGGTGATCAGGAATACATGCGCGGCCATGCCGGCCTGGGTATTGGCATCGCCCGCCGTGGTCATGGTCTGCACGCCCTGCAGAAACGTCACGTCGCCCTTGGGCATCGGCGCCGGGTCCCAGCGCAATTGCGCGATCGGCATCTCGACCTCGTGGCACGGCGCGGTGCGCCACAGCCCGGCATCAACCCTGGTAAAGCGGCCGGAGTGCCTCACCGACGGCCTGATACGATAGAGCCAGGAGCGCTCGTTGCTGCCGCGCGGCGCGGTGAAGGGCGAGCCGGACAATTGCTCGGCGTAAAGCCCGTAGGCGCAGCGCTGCGGTGAGTTGCGGCCGACCGGCAGCGCGCCCGGCAACGCCTCGGTCTCAAAACTGTTGCCGAAGCCGGACATATAGCCCGGCGTGATATTGACCGAGCTGCGGTTGATGAGGTCGGGCGAGGTATTGATATTCATGGTCATCCTCCTTGCAAGGCAGCCCACATTTCCTGATCGCGCTTGTCGGTCCAGATCACGGGATCGTCTATGCCTGAGGCTTCGTCGAACGCGCGCGAAACGTTGAACGGCAGGCAGTGTTCGTAGATCGCGAATTTGGAGAATTTCGGGTCCATCACCTCGCGCGACATCGCCATCGTCTGCTTGAGATTGCGGCCTTTGGCGACCGCGCTTTCCGCCGCGCCGTAGAGCGTCGTGACAAAATCCCGTGTCATCGCGATGGCGTCGCGGCCGGTGGCAACGCCTTTCAGCGCATCACCGCGCCCCGGCGCGATCGCCTTGGGATTGAAGTCGCGGATTTCATTCAGGGTTGCCGGCCACTCGCGCAAATGCGCGTCACCGCAATAGCAGGCCGAGTGATATTCGATCAGATCGCCCGAGAACATCACTTCGGCATCCGGCACCCACGCAACAATATCGCCCGAGGTGTGGCCCGCGCCGAGCTGCATCAGTCGCACTTCGCGCTTTCCGAGATAGACCGACATCTGGCCTTCGAAGGTCAGCGTCGGCCAGGTCAGACCGGGAATGCTCTGCGCATCCTGGAACAGGCGCGGGAAGCGGCCGTACTCCGAATCCCAATCCTGCTGGCCGCGTTCCGCGACCAGCCGATGGGTTTCCTGCGAGGCGATGATGCCCTGCGCCTTGTAGGCCGACGCGCCGAGCACGCGCACCGCGTGATAATGCGACAGCACGACATATTTGATCGGCTTGTCGGTGACCTTGCGCACCCGCTCGATCACCTTGTTGGCCATCGCCGGCGTCGACTGCGCGTCGAACACCAGGCAGCCGTCGTCGCCGACGATGATCGCCGAGTTCGGATCGCCTTCGGCGGTGAAGGCATAGAGATCGGTGCCGATCTCGGAGAAGGTGATTTTCTTTTCCGACATATCGGTCGTGGATGCAAAGCCCTTGGCCATCGATTTGAACTTCCCTGTTATTGTTGTTGCTGCTGTTGCTGTTGATCCGCGGTGCTACGCCTTGCCAGCGCGATCGCCTCGCGCAGCACGCCGATATCGCCGATATGATTGGCAAGAATCAGGACCAGCGCGGCGTCGAGATCGGCGCTCTCGGCATCGCTCAATCCGCGGTGCGCCTCGACGACAGCGCGGAAGGCGTCATCGGGCTTGGCAAAATTGGAATCAGTCGAGAGCGCCATGACCGAGACCTTCAATTGAAGCCGCTGGCGCGCGCCAAGGCTGCTTCGAGCGCGGCGCGGGTCGGATGCCGGAACCGTGCGGCCACGTAGCCATCGGGCCGCAACAGATAGGCGCTGCCGGGTTCGGCATCGTAACGTTGGCCGGCAAGCCCGCCAGGATCGGCCAGGCCTTCGTCGCCGATGCGGATTACGCCGACATCATCGGGCACATCGACCGCCGCGCCATTACTGAACTCCAGCAGCGTGAATCGGGTTCCCGCCTTGATAAAGGCTTCGGTCAAAAAGCCGCCTTCGCGGCCACGGGGCGTGACCGGCGCGTCCGGCATCGAGGTGCCGGGCCGCGGGCCGCTGCGCCAGAGATCGCGATCGGCCGTCGACAGCGGCGATTCATAAATCGAGGGCACCGAGAGCCGGCCGCCATTGATCATGCGCTTGCCGAATTCGGTTTCCTTGGCGAGCGAAAGCACCGCCTTGCGCAGCCGCGCCTCCTGGTTGGAGACGGGCGCCATGAAATCGGTCGAGCGGGTCGATTCACGAATGTTCTCGTCGGCCGCGGCACTTCGTTCAGCATGATAGCTTTCGAGCAGCGATTCCGGCGACGTCCCGCGCAGCACGCGGTCGAGTTTCCACGCCAGGTTTTCAGCGTCTTCCAGACCGGAATTCGCACCGCGCGCGCCGAACGGCGAGACCTGATGCGCCGAATCGCCGGCGAACAGCACGCGGCCGTGGATGAAACTATCCATCCGGCGACACTGGAATTTGTACAGCGATATCCATTCGAATTCGAACTTGTCGTGCCCGAGCATGCGCGCGATCCGCGGGCGCACATTTTCGGGCCGCCGCTCCATCACCGGATCGGCATCCGGATGCAGTTGCAGGTCGATCCGCCAGATGTCGTCGGGCTGCCGGTGCAGCAACGCAGAACGGCCAGCGTGAAACGGCGGATCGAACCAGAACCAGCGTTCGGTGGGAAATTTCGCGGTCATCTTGACGTCGGCGATCAGGAACTGGTCTTCGAATACCTGGCCGGTGAATTCCGCGCCGACCATCTGCCGCAACGACGACCGCGCGCCGTCGCAGGCGACGACATAATTCGCGCGCAGCCGATAGGGTCCATCCGGCGTCTCGATGGTCAACAGCACATGGTCGTTGCGGGGTTCGAGGCCCGTCACCTTGTTGCGCCAGCGCAACTCGACCGCCGGCAATGTCTCGACCCGATCGACCAGATAGGCCTCCGCGTAGAATTGCTGCAGGTTGATGAAGGCCGGCCGCTTGTGGCCCTGCTCGGGCAGCAAGTTGAACTGATAGAGCTGACTGTCGCCGTGAAAGATCTTGCCGACGCTCCACACCACGCCCTTGTCGACCATGCGCTGGCCGACGCCGAGCCGATCCCAGAACTCCAGCGACCGCTTGGAAAAGCAGATCGCCCGCGACCCTTCGCCGATCCGGTCGGCGTCGTCGAGCAGCACCACGGACTGGCCGCGTTGCGCGAGGTCGATCGCCAGCGACAACCCGACCGGCCCGGCGCCGACCACCACCACGGCATGATGCGCCGGATCGCCATCGGGCCGGTCCTGGTCGGGATGCCTGGCATAGCCGAACTGGATTTTGGAAGACTGCGCCATGCGCTTCAATCTGCTCTGGCCAAGGAATGTCGTTGCCGCTAAGATAGTCGCATCTGCAACTATCTAAACTCCCGGCGCGTTCGTCCGTCAACTCAAATTGGAGCGATTTTTGCCAAAAGCAGCATCCAGCCAACGGATGCCTCGGACGCGCGCAGGCGCCGCTGAGCGCCGGGAAGACGCGGCAAATCGGGGCTTGAAACTCGATCTCTTTCATTTCGTGCCGTTTCGGCTGAACCGGCTGGCGGCCGAGGTCAGCGCCGCGCTATCGAGCGAATATCGCGAGCGCTACGGGCTGGACATTCCGGAATGGCGGGTACTGGCGACGCTCGGTTTCCGCAACGAAGCCTGCAGCGCGCAATACATCGCCCATTGTACCCGCACCCATAAATCTACCATCAGCCGCGCCGTCACCACGCTGATGACGCGGCAACTGATCGAGCGCGTCGAGAACGAGGACGACCGGCGCGAATATCGCCTGCGCATGACGCGCAAGGGCAGCGCGCTCTACGAAGAGCTGATCCCGCGCCTGCTACTCAAGGAACAAGACATCCTGTCCTGCCTGTCGCCACGCGAGCAAAAGGATTTTGCTGTCATGTTGGGCAAGATCGAGCAGCGCCTCGGCCTTATTCAGACCGCACACGAAGCGCGCGAGAAGGAAGCGTATTGAGTTCCTCCTCGTCATTCCGGGCCCGCGCAAGAGCACGTCCCGGAATGACGGAGGTTTTCTTAACCCTTATCAATATGCTTCGCGATCACGGGGAAATACGCGCCACCCGAACCCGCATCGATCGCTTCCTGCAAAATCTCGTTGATCAACTCCGCGCCACGGATCCGAATGCCGGCGTCCTTCGCCAGCTCCAGCGCATAGGACAAGTCCTTCAGCGCATATTCGGTCGAAAACGCCCGCTCGGGGAAATTGCCGGGCACGATCGCCTTCATACCATGATTGCGCAGCGCAAAACTGTCGGCCGAGCCTTTCGACAACGTCTCCAGCAACAGCTTCGGATCGACGCCGTTGCGCTTTGCCACTGCAACGGCCTCGGACAGCGCGTTGACGGTCTCGAACAGCACCATGTTGTTGAGGATTTTCGTCACCTGTCCCGCGCCGGTGCTGCCGCATAATGTCACGTCGGTCGCGAAGCAGCGGATCAGGGGTTCGATCGCAGCATATAATTCCGGCACGGCGCCGACCATCACGCTGAGCGTACCGTCCTGCGCCGCCTGCCGGGTGCGCGCAATCGGCGCATCGGCCCATGACGCGCCCTTCTCCCGCAGGCGCTTTGCGAAATCGCGGGTCTGATCGACCGACGACGTCCCGAGATCGACGACGATCTGGCCCTTGCGGATGTTTTTCAGGATCCCGTCGCCATCGAATACCGCACGCGCGTGTTTGGCGCTGGGCAGGCACAGGAACACGATGTCGCTTTTGCCGACGACCTCGGCGACCGAACCTGCGATCACCGCGCCCTCGGTTCGCAACCGCGCCAGCGGCTCCGGCGCAAGGTCGAAGGCGATCACGACCGCGCCTGTCTTCCTTGCAAGATTTCGGCAAATCGGTTCGCCCATCACGCCAAGGCCGATGAACCCGATGTTTTTGAACGCTGACATGCCTTGCTCGTGTTCTATTCCGGTTTCGCGTCGCTATTTCGCGAACGAGCGCGACGGCGGCAAATGCAGCGCGAACGCATCGGTGTTGTCGCCGGCCTTCGGATAAATCTCGCTCACGATCGGGTCGTGACCGGGGATGAAGCGATCGGGATGGCCGGCCAGACGCTCGACGATCTCCCAGCCCTGCGCCATGTCGCCGATGTTGTAGACGATCGGAAACGGGCTGCGTTTGTGCAGATTGCCGTAGTAATGCGCCGCGTCCGAGGCCAGCACCACCGGACCTCGCGCGGTTTCGACCTTCACCACCTGCAAGCCGTCGGAATGGCCGCCGACGCGATGCACCGTCACGCCCGGCGCGATCTCGCCGTCGCCGGAATGGAAGGTGACGCGCTCGCCATAGACATGGCGCACCATCAAGGTCACGTGCTCGACCGAAAACGGATGCCTCAGCATGCCGTTGCACATGCAGCGGCCGGTGGCATAGCTCATCTCGCGTTCCTGCAGATGAAATCGCGCATTCGGAAAGCGATCGAGATTGCCGGCATGGTCGTAATGCAGATGGGTGACGATGACATCCTTGATGCTGTCGGCCTTGACCCCGAAACGCTCCAACGCGTCGACCGGATTGAGGTTGAGCTTGCGCCCGCGCAATTTTGCTTCCTCGGCGTTGAAGCCGGTATCGACCAGGATGTCGCGGCCGCCGCCCCGGATCAGCCAGACGAAATAATCGAGATCCTGGGCGGTGGTCTCATGCGGATCCGGCACCAAATAATTCAAATGAGGCGTGCGCGGCGACATCGTCGCATAGCGAAGGGCGTAAATTTCGTAGACGTTTCCCATTGGTTTCACTTTTCTTGGTTGCGGACGGCCGATTGCCCCAGCAAGCCATTGTCACCGGCAAAGGTCAAACCTCGCCGAAGGTCGCACTGGCGAGCCGGCGGTCATGTCATCGGGACGACATGACCGCCCTCCAATGTGAGGCCTATCACATTGCCGGCGCGCCGCCCGATCCATGCCGCAATCCGGTTTGGGGCGTGATTTATTCCCTTCGGAGGCAGCCGCGACGCAGCGGTTAATTGTCGCGATAAGCCCGACTCCACAAGCGGTTGACGGGTCGCGACCCCGGTTTGATAATGCATGTTTCGTAGAGTAAGGTCGCCGAGGCGCAAGCTGGGATCGGCGCCCGGTTGGCTGGACCCCTGTCGCATGAGAATTTGGCTCGCATTGCTTGTGACCTCGATTTTGGCAATTGCGCCGGTCGACCGATCGCTTGCCGCGGATAGCCGGGCCGACCGTTTTGCGCTGGTCATCGGCAATTCCAAATATCCCGACGCCGACGCGCCGCTCAAGGAGCCGATCAACGACGCCCGCGACGTCGCCGATGAACTCAAGCGCGACGGCTTCAGCGTCGATGTCGGGGAAAACCTCACCGGCGACGGGATGCGGCGCGCGTTCGATCGGCTCTATAACAAGGTCAAGCCCGGCTCCGTGGTGCTGATCTTCTTCAGCGGGTTCGGCGTGCAGGCAGCACGGCAGAGCTACATGATCCCGGTCGATGCCCAGATCTGGACCGAACCGGATGTGCGCCGCGACGGCTTCAGCCTCGAATCCGTGCTCGGCGAAATCAACAATCGCGGCGCGGGCGTCAAGATCGCCCTGATCGACGCCTCGCGACGTAATCCGTTCGAGCGTCGATTCCGTAGCTTTTCGGCAGGGCTTGCGCCGGTGATCGCGCCGAACGGTACGCTGGTGATGTATTCGGCCGCACTGAGTTCGGTCGTTTCCGACAATGGCGGCGACCATAGCCTGTTCGTGCAGGAGTTGTTGAAGGAAATCCGCGTTCCGGACCTGATGGCGGAGGAGACGCTGAACCGGACCCGCGTCGGCGTCACCCGCGCCTCCCGCAGCGAGCAGGTGCCGTGGATATCGTCCTCCTTGGCGGAGGATTTCGCATTTATCCCGGGCACCGTGCCGGGCGCCAATCCACCGCCGCCGCGGCCGGCCAACCCCGTAATCGCCAACACCCAGCCGGCCCCGCCACCGCCACCGCCTCGGATTGAACTACCGCCACCACCGCCGCCGATCACCAAGCCGGTGGAAATTCCCGTTGCTCCCGCAGCCACGCCGGAGCCGAAAACTGACAGCCAGACCGCCTCGGCGCTGGCCGACGACCCAACCGTCAAGAGCCTGACGCAGAAGCTCAACGACAATCCCGACGACGCCAACGCGCTGTACCGGCGCGGCCAGGTCTATGCCAGCAAGGGCGCCTACAGCCTCGCCATCAACGACTTCTCCGACTCGCTGCGGCTGAACTCAAAAGACGTCGAAGCCTATAACAATCGCTGCTGGGCCCGCACCGTGATCGGCGATCTGCAGGCGGCATTGAAGGATTGCAACGAGGCCCTGCGGCTGCGTCCGAGTTTTGTCGATGCGCTGGACAGCCGGGGACTTCTCAATTTGAAGAGCGGGCAGACCAAGAACGCGATTGCCGATTTCGACGCCGCCCTCAAGATCAATCCGAGATTGACCTCGTCGCTGTACGGGCGCGGCCTTGCCAGGCAGCGCAATGGCGCCGTATCGGAAGGCGATCTGGATATCGCCAACGCCAAGGCCATGGATCCAAATATCGTCAAGGAATTCGCCGACTACGGGGTAAATTGACCAAAACTGAGTTGGAAGGACGGGCGCTTTTCCTCGAACCTCGGGTCGGCGCCAAGGACATACTAAAGAGATGGTAACCGCCGCGATCGGGTTGTGATCAGTTGCAAGCAGCGGCTTTTGGTTGGCAATCGTATTGAAAACGCGCTCATTGCGCAGGAGGGACTGGCAATGTCGAAAATGTCTGCAAGGGAGAATTTCACCGCGATCCTTTCGGTCGTGGCCGTCGCCGCGGCGCTGTCGATCGGCGCAGGGACCGCGATCGCCGGCGACAACAATGTTACCGAGGATCAGATCCTCAAGGCGCTCGCACCCCCGCCGCCAAAGGCGCTGACCCGAGGTCTGTCGGTCGGACCGCAGGCCGATCCGGCGAAGGTCGCGGAAGAAGGCGCCTTCGTCCAGAAGATCCGCAACCGCTCCACCCGTTCGCTCTCGATCGGTGAGCGCGAGGAAATCGCCACCATCGCCAAGACCAAGCCGAACATCGATCTGGAAATCAACTTCGACTACAATTCGGCTGACATCAGCACCAAATCGATGCCGTCGGTTCAGGCGCTGGGCAAGGCGCTGACCAATCCCGACCTGAAGGGCTCGACCTTCGTCGTTGCCGGCTATACCGACGCCGCCGGCGGCGAGGCGTACAACCAGGACCTGTCCGAGCGCCGTGCGGACGCGATCAAGCGCTATCTGGTCGACAAATACGGCATCGCCGGCAGCGATCTCGTGACCGTCGGATACGGCAAGACCAAGCTCAAGGATCCCAGCCAGCCGATGGCGGAAGTGAACCGCCGCGTGCAGGTCGTCAATATGCAGAACAAGGAAACCGCCTCCAAATGAACGGAGCGTGGCACTGAGTAAGGTTTTGCAGCACCCATGCGTCCCGCCCGTTTGCGGGACGCTCGTCGTTTCGGCAGTTCCCTCCCGCGCCCGAAACGAGTTGACGACAGCTCCACAGAATACAGGTCTGGATTGATCCGGCGATGACGCTCACCGAATATCTCAAGCCTGCACTGGCGGTGGTTGCGATCGGCGTACTCGGCGGCGGATATTACTGGTTCGAGCACCGGTCGCGGCCGGAAGAAAAGCAAGCGCCGGGCCAGGCCCTGGTCGTCGTCGCGAAATCCACCAATGCCTGCTTCTCCGACCTGGTGCGGGTTACCGGCTTTGTGGTGCCCCGCCGGGAAGCCGTGGTCGGCGCCGATCAAGAAGGCTCCAAGGTCACCGATCTATACGTGCGTGAGGGCGACACTGTCGGCGACAACCAGGAACTGGCGCGGTTAAGCGCACCGCCGCAGCAGCCGGGCGCACCGGCGAGGCCCAGTCAGGGACCGATCTCGCTGCGCGCGCCAGCCGCGGGGCTGATCACCGAGGTCAAGACGATCGTCGGCGCACCGGCCTCGCCGCAGGCCGGGCCGATGTTTCGCATCGCCGTCAACAACGAGCTCGAACTGGATGCGCAGGTCCCCGCCGTCCACATGCTGAAACTCAATCCGGGCGCCACGGTGCGGATCAGCCGCGACGATGCGCCCGACCTGACCGGCCGCGTCCGGCTGGTGGGACCGGAGATCGACCGCTCCAACCAGCTCGGCCACATCAGGATATCGCTGACCAACAATCCCTCGCTCAAGGTCGGCATGTTCGCGCGCGCCAGCATCGACGCCAAACGCAGTTGCGGCGTGGCAGTGCCCCGCACCGCGATTGACCATCTGACGGTCCAGGTGGTCAAAGGAAACACGGTCGAGACGCGCAATGTCCGGGTCGGGCTGACGTCCGACACCAGCGTGGAAATTCTGGAAGGCCTCGACGTCGGCGAAATCGTCGTGGCCGACGCCGGCAGCTCGCTGCACGACGGCGACCGGATCAAGACCATGTTCGCCGAGGACCTCGATCGAACGCGGGTACGCTGATGGCTTTGAATATCTCGGCATGGTCGATCCGAAACCCGCTTCCGTCCGTCGTGTTTTCGATCATCCTGTTGGCGCTGGGCTGGCTGAGCTTCACCAAGCTCGCGGTGACGCGGCTGCCGAGCGCCGACATTCCGGTGATCTCGGTCGCGGTCGGACAATTCGGCGCGGCGCCGGCCGAGCTGGAATCGCAGGTCACCAAGACCATCGAAGACGGTGTGTCGGGCGTCGAAGGCGTGCGGCACATCGCCTCGTCGATCACCGACGGCCTGTCGGTGACCACGATCGAATTCGCGCTTGAGACCAATACCGACCGCGCGCTGAACGACGTCAAGGACGCCGTCACCAGCGTCCGCAGCAACCTGCCGCAGAATGTCACCGAGCCGCTGATCCAGCGCGTCGACGTGATCGGCCTGCCGATCGTCACCTATGCCGCGATCTCGCCGGGCAAGACGCCGGAGCAATTGTCTTATTTCGTCGACGACGTGGTCAAGCGCGCGCTGCAGGGCGTCCGCGGCGTCTCCCAGGTCGAGCGCATCGGCGGTGTCGAGCGCGAAATCCTGGTGTCGCTCGATCCCGACCGGCTGCAGGCCGCGGGCCTCACCGCCGTCAATGTCAGCCAGAGCCTGCGCGGCACCAATGTCGACCTCGCCGGCGGCCGGGCCGAGATCGGCAAGAATGACCAGGCGATCCGGACGCTTGCCGGCGCCAAGACGCTGAACGAACTCGCCGGCACCATGATCCCGCTGTTTTCCGGCGGCGAGATGCGGCTCGACGATCTCGGCACCGTCACCGATACCATTGCCGACCGCCGGACCTTCGCACGCTTCAACGGCGAGCCGGTGGTGGCGCTCGGTATCAAGCGCGCCAAGGGCGCCAGCGACGTGGTGGTCGCGGGGCTGGTGCAGAAGCGGATCGACGCGCTCAAGGTTGCCTATCCCGATGTCGATCTCAAGCTGATCGACACCTCGGTGGAATTCACCAAGGGCAATTACGACGCCGCGATCGAGACCCTGTTCGAGGGCGCTATTCTCGCCGTCATCATCGTGCTGCTGTTTTTGCGCGACATCCGCGCCACCATCATCGCGGCGATCTCGCTGCCATTGTCGATCTTCCCGGCATTCTGGGCGATGGACATCCTCGGCTTCTCGCTCAACATGGTGAGCTTCCTGGCCATTACGCTGTCGACCGGCATCCTGGTCGACGACGCCATCGTCGAGATCGAGAACATCGTGCGCCATATGCGGATGGGCAAGACGCCCTACCGCGCGGCGCTGGAGGCCGCCGACGAAATCGGCCTCGCCGTGATCGCGATCAGCCTCACCATCATCGCGATCTTTGCGCCGGCAAGCTTCATGTCGGGCATCGCGGGACAATTCTTCAAGCAGTTCGGCATCACGGTTTCGGTGCAGGTGTTTTTCTCGCTATTGGCGGCGCGGTTCGTTACGCCGGTGCTGGCGGCCTATTTCCTCAAGCACCATGACCATGAAGATCCAAAGCCGGGACGCCCGCTGGAGCTCTACACCAAACTCGTCACCTGGTCGGTGCGCCATTATTTCATCACGGTGCTGATCGGCTTCGGCATCTTCGCCGCCTCGATCTGGAGCATCGTGCTGTTGCCGCAGGGCTATTTGCCGGCCCAGGATGCCGCGCGTTCGCTGCTGGCGATGGAGCTGCCGCCGGGATCGCAACTCGCTTACACGGAGAAGGTCACCGAAGAGATCGTCGCCCGCCTGCGCAAGCGCCCCGAGGTCGAAAGCGTCTTCGTCGACGGCGGCCGCGTGCCGCCGGGATTGCTGGAGGTGCGCCGCGCGGCGCTGATCATCAATTACACGCCGAAAAACAAACGCAAGATCACCCAGCGCCAGCTTGAACTGGCGATCGCCAACGACCTCGAGAACGTGCCGGACATCCGCTACTGGTTCCTCGACGAGAACGGCCAGCGCGCGGTGCAGCTGGTGGTGACCGGAACTGATAGCAATATCGTCGCCAACGTCGCCAGCGAACTGGCCAACCAAATGAAGCGAATACCGCAGATCGCCGACGTGATCTCGGAAACCTCGCTCGACCGGCCGGAGCTGCGCATCGAACCGCGCGCCGATCTCGCCGCACGGCTTGGCGTTTCCACCGAAAGCCTGTCGCAGACGATCCGCGTCGCCACCATCGGCGACGTCGGCCCCGCGCTCGCCAAGTTCGACGCCGGCGACCGACAGGTGCCAATCCGGGTCCAGCTTGAAGACGCCGCCCGCGGCGATTTGAAGACGCTTGAGGAATTGCGCGTGCCGCTCGGCGAGCACGGCGAAAAAGGCGGCGTTCCGCTCTCGGTCGTCGCCGACATCAAATTCGACCAAGGGCCGACCAGCATCAACCGCTACGATCGGGAACGCCAGGCGACCGTCGCCGCCGATCTGGTCGGCACCGCGGCGCTCGGCGACGTCACCAAGAAGATCAACGAACTGCCGGTGATGAAAAGCCTGCCCAAGAACGTCAAGGTGGGCCCGTCGGGCGACGCCGAAGCGCTGAAGGATCTCTCGGACGGTTTTGCTACCGCGATGACCGCCGGCCTTATGATGGTCTATGCCGTGCTGGTGCTGTTGTTCGGCACCTTCCTGCAGCCGATCACCATCCTGTTCTCGCTGCCGCTCTCGATCGGCGGCGCGATCGGCGCGCTGTTGTTGACCGGCAAGCAGCTCACGGTTCCGGTCTGGATCGGCATGCTGATGCTGATGGGCATCGTCACCAAGAACGCCATCATGCTGGTGGAGTTCGCGGTCGAATCGATCCGCGACGGCAAGCCGCGCGACGAGGCGATCATCGACGCCGGCCGCAAGCGCGCGCGCCCCATCGTGATGACCACGATCGCGATGGCCGCCGGCATGACGCCATCGGCGCTCGCATTCGGCGCCGGCGGCGAATTCCGTTCGCCGATGGCGCTGGCTGTGATCGGCGGCCTGTTGTTCTCGACCGTGCTGTCGCTGGTGTTCGTGCCGGCGATGTTCATGATGATGGACGATCTCGGCGCGCTGATCTGGCGCTTCGGCAAGAAGCTCATCGTCTCCCACGGCGAGAGCGACTCGGCGTCCGATCCCGGCGATCACAGGGATCCGCCGGCGCCGCCTGGCGCCGTGCACTCGCCCGCGGCGGAGTGATAGTGATGGTGAATTAAAGGACGGCCCTAGTCTAGTCGTTGCGCGCCACCGCGGTCAGCTTGTTCATGTTCTGCAATAAAATCCGGCCGCGCTGCAGATCCAGGATGCCGTCCTTGCGCCAGAGCTGCAGTTGACGGTTGACGCTTTCGCGGGCGGCGCCGACGAAAATGCCGAGCTGTTCCTGCGAGATGTGCACCTCGGAGCCGAAATCGTCGGCCAGCGCACAAAGCCGCCGCGCCAGCCGGATCGGCAGCGGCTGCAGCACGGATTCTTCCATCCGCTCGCTCTGCCAGCGGATGCGCTGGCACAATAGCTGGATCAGCTTGATCGCGACGCGCGGCTCGCGTTCGAGGAAGGCCAGGAAATCGGCGCGCCGCAGCACGAACAATTCCGACGGCTCGCCCGCCATCGCATCGGCGGTGCGGCTCTGGCCGTCGAGCACCGCGACCTCGCCGAACAGCTCGCCCGGCCCCATGAAATTCAGCGTCAGCCGGCTACCGTCGGAAGCGCCGGTCTCGATCCGGATCTGGCCGCGCCGGACCCCGAACAGGGCGTCGCCGGCGTCGCCTTTCTGGAACAGCACCTCGCCGACCCCCAGTTGCTGGGTGTGGCAAAGGCCGGAAATCCGCTGCAGTTCGTCGGCGCCCAAATCCGCGAACATCGGGTTCATCTTCAGAATAACCGCAAATTCGGCTTGTTTGCTCATTGCAATACCTTCCAGATCGTCGAAACAGGCGTAGCAAAGTATTGGTCTCCGGAAGTGTGTCATAGGTCACATAATTTTGCAGCAACCCCGGATTATTTTTGGCCTCCTTTGAGCGGGTACCCCTTCGGGATAAGCTCATGCCCTCGGCTGCGTCCGGTCGTGACCTGCCGGACCAGCTTGCCGATTTAATTGCCGATTTGGAATGCCGTCATGAGAGCCCTCAAAATCGTCGGCGCCGCCGTCGCTGCCATCGTCGTCGTCGCGGGCCTCGTGCTGGTGATCGGGATTCCCTCCGATTTCCTGACCTCGGCGATCCAGGCGCGGGTCGAACGCGAGACCGGCTACCGCTTGACGATCGCCGGCGCCACCCGGATCGGCGTCTGGCCGTCGTTGAACGTGAACTTGCACGACGTCACCCTGCAGGACCCCAAAAATCGTGACACGAGCGACCGGCTGACCATCGGCAACCTTCAGGCCGACGTCACGCTGGCGAGCCTGTGGTCTGGCCGCCCTGAAGTGACCGAACTCGTGATCGAGCGCCCGGTGTTGTCGGTGCCGCTGCTGCGCGAGCGGATCGCCGCGCCGAATGCGGCGCCGAAAGGCGTGGTGCCCTCCAGCGAGACCGAAAGCGGCGGCGTTGCGATCCATCGCGTCACCGTCACCGACGGCACCATTACGCTCTCCAATCTGCGCGACCGCGTCGACAACCGCATCGAGGGCATCAACGCCAACATCGTGATCAACGCCGATCGCAACATCAACGTAACCGGCAGCGCGCGCGCCAGCGACTGGCCGGTCAAATTCACGATCAAGGCGGCGCTGCCCGCGCCACCGGTCGAGCGCCAGAACATTCCGCTCGAGCTTTCGCTGGATGCGCCAAATCTGTTGCCAAATCCGTTGACGGCGAAGGCCGAAGTGCGGCTCAACGGCTCCGTCGTGATGATCAACGGCCTGTCCGGCGCGCTCGGCGACGGCGCGTT
>Ga0208589_1000385_pt1 | contig 21568 bp, 16 predicted proteins | sample NGESurshal092012_2_FD_184486 | JGI IMG/M metagenome (GOLD analysis project Ga0208589, IMG submission 184486) | Arctic peat soil microbial communities from Barrow, Alaska - NGEE Surface sample F53-2 shallow-092012 (SPAdes) | ecosystem: Environmental > Terrestrial > Soil > Wetlands > Peat ... | reverse complement strand
CGGCGCCGGGTCGGTGCCGGGCCGGCCGATGCGCTGGCCGAGCAGCCGCACCAGCGGCTCGGACACGGCGACCATCGCGGCGATCCGCTCGGCGCGGTCCGGCGAGTCCGGGTTCTGGTCGAGGTGACGCAGGTTCTGGCGTACCCCGGCGTAGACCTCGGCGCGGGCCCGGCGCAGCAGCGGCTGCGCGAACCAGCGGAACACCACACCGCGGGCGAGGTCGCTCACCGAGGGATAACGGACCTGCGTGGCGGCCACCAGGTGCTCCAGCGCCAGGCCCGCTTCCTCCCGCAGTGACTCCTCGGGCGGCGCCTCGGTGAGCCACTGGCGCAGCAGCGCCGAGACGATCGCGACGTCGGCCGAGGCGCGCTGCTGGGCCAGGAAGATGCGGAAGACCGCCTCCTCCAGCTCCGGCGTGCGTTCCAGGCCGGCGACACCGTAATGGCCCAGCACCCTCCGCAGCCTGCCCTGGAACACCTCCGGCAGCCCGGCCCGCTGCACGTCGAGACTCTGCAGGTAGGTGTGGAAGTACTCGCGGGCACTGTGCACCGGGTGCCCGGCGCTGACGTCCTCCCCGGCCGGCCTGTTGCGGGACAGCTCCGACAGGTCCGAGAACACCTGGAGCAGCCCGACCTCGGCGGTCAGCGGCCGGCCTGGCTCGCCCAGTTCGGCGCGCGCGGCGAGGTAGCCGGCGAGCGTGCGGCCCTGGTCCTGCGGGTCGACGTCGAAGCCGAGCAGCAGGCTGCGCAGGTCCTGCAGGCCCCGTTCGGCGCGGCTGGCGGCCGACGCGCCGGCAGGCTGGGCCGGAAGGTCGATCTCGGCCGTCGCGCCCGGGCCGGCGGCCTCCGGCTCCTCGCTCTCGTCGGCCAGCGGTTCCAGGCGCAGCAGCGCCGCGCCCGTCTCCACCTGGCTGCCGACCGAGACTGGCAGCTCCCGCACCCGGGCGCGGAACGGCGAGCGCAGCACGGTCTCCATCTTCATGCTCTCCAGCACCAGGACCGGCGCGTTCGCCCCGACCTCGTCGCCCACGAAGACCGGCGTCGCGACCACCAGCGCGGGCGCGGGGGAGCGGATGACACCCCCTTCGTCGAGGCTGACGCGGTGGGTCACGCCATCCACCTCGACCAGGTGGATCGGACCGTTAGTGCTGGTGATCAGACGGTAACGGTGGCCGTTCACGGTGATCTGGCCGCTGTAGGAGTCGAAGCGCTCGATGTCGGCGTCGGCCGGGTGCACGTCGCCGCCGCTGCTGATGCCGACCCGGAAACGCTGGTGCCCGATGCGGGCCACGCTCACCCGGTAGGAGACGCCGCGGAGCTTGAGATCCAGCGGGCGGCCGGTGTCGTGCCGCACCTGCGGGCGGCCGCCGTGGGCGGTGGCGAGCAGCCGCTGCCGGGCGACCTCCTCCTCGTCCTCGTAGGCCTCGATGGCCGCCGCGGCGAGCGCGATGCCGGAGTGCCTCCTGGTCACGAGCCTGCCCTCGGCGCGGACCCGGTCGATCCAGCCGGTGTCCGCGCTGGCGTCGATCACCTCCGGCTGGTCGAGGAGGTCGAGCACGAAGCTCTTGTTGGTGACCCCGCCCTCGATGATCACGGTGGTCTCGCCCATCGCGCGGCGCAGCCGGGCGAGCGCCTGGTCGCGGTGGCTGCCGTAGGCGATGATCTTGGCGATCATCGAGTCGAAGTCGGCGGGGATGGTGTCGCCCTCGCTCACGCCGGTGTCGACGCGGATGCCCGGGCCCGCGGGCAGCTGCAGGCGCGCGATGCGGCCGGGGGAGGGGGCGAAGTCGCGGTCCGGGTCCTCGGCGTTGAGCCGCGCCTCGACGGCGTGCCCGGACTCCGCCGGCTGCGGGTCTTCCAGCCTGCCGCCTGCGGCGACGTGCAGCTGCAGCCGTACCAGGTCGGTGCCGGTGGTGATCTCAGTGATCGGGTGCTCGACCTGGAGCCGGGTGTTCACCTCGAGGAAGGCGAACAGCTTCTCCCCGGGGTGGTACAGAAACTCGACGGTGCAGGCGCCGCGATAGCCCACGGTGACAGCGAGCCGCCTGGCCGATGCCTTCAGCTCGGCAGCCTGCTCGGGTGAGAGCACCGGCGAGGCGGACTCCTCGATGATCTTCTGGTTGCGTCGCTGCACCGAGCAGTCCCGGACACCAAGAGCCCACGCTGTGCCCTGGCCGTCGGCGATCACCTGGACCTCGACGTGCCGCGCGCCCGTGACCAGGCGTTCGGCGAAGACGACGCCACTGCCGAACGCGCGCAGCGCCTCCTGCCTGGTGCGCTCGTAGGCGTCGGTGAGATCCTCGGCCGAGGCGACCATGCGGATGCCGCGCCCCCCGCCGCCCGCAGTGGCCTTGAGCATCAGGGGGTAGCCGATCTCGTCGCCCGCGCGCAGCGCGGCGTCGAGACTCGCGACCTCACCACGGCTCCACGGCGCGACCGGAACCCCGGCCTCCTCGGCGATCAGCTTCGCGCCGATCTTGTCACCGAGCTTGCGCATCGCCTCCGCGCTGGGCCCGACGAACGTGACCCCGACCTTCTCGCACAGCTCGGCGAACGCCGGGTCCTCGGCCACGAAACCCCAGCCGACCCACGCGGCGTCGGCCCTCGTCTCGACCAGTGCCTTTTCCAGCACGGCAAGGTCCAGATAAGGCCGGGCGGATGCCGGGCCCAGCGAGTAGGCCAGGTCGGCCTCCCGGACGAACGTCGCGGAGCGGTCCGCATCGGTGTAGAGGGCCACCGTCTCGATCCGGGTTCCTGTTTCCGCGGAAAGGTCCCGGACGGCGTGGATCAGCCGCATCGCGGCCTCCCCGCGGTTCACGATGGCGACACGACTGAACACGGACTGAGCCTCCCAGGTACCCACGCACAGCAGGCGACGTCCTGCCCCCGGAGCGTCGCCCTGCACTTCGGTACCACCCTGCCCCCTCACCGGCGGATACACCTATGTCGTGCATGGCGCATGCTGGGGCCGCAGTGTTGTGGGAACCAGCCAAAAGCGGTGGAGGTTCGATGCCATCCGCTGGTACTCGGTCTAACCCGGGTGAAAACCCCGGCTGGGTGAAGGCAAATCACCCCTTCGGCCGTCATGTTGGCCAGAGGACTACTCGTGACGACCGCGAGCTGAGGGAATGAGTCAACATGACGGTTAGCACCGGCCAGTCGGTACGCAATCAGCAGATGATGATGCTCGTGATCGCTCTGGCCGCGGCCAGAGCCGTCGCCCGGAACCGGGTCGTTATAGTACTCGGGCTGATCGCAATAACCCAGGTCGCGCACCGTAAGGGAGCGGCGACGTCCGCGGCTCTGCGACGCCGCATGGCGGCCAACGTGTCCGCCTGGCGCAACTAGGCCCACGGGGAAGAGCGGGGCTGCTCTACTCCCGGCCTTTTTTGGGCGAGTTCTCGTCACCCGCTGTACTTAGACCTACCCAGAGAGTTCTCCGGGGCCCACGGCGATGGCGATGGGGTGGTTCCCGACCTTGATGGGCTTCTCCGGGGCGCCGGTGACCAGATTGACCGGGGTCACGGTTCCCCAGCTTTGCCAGTTGGCGACGTAGGCGATCCTGCCGTCGGGGCTGATCGCGATGGCCTGGGGATTGTTGCCTGGCTTGAGCGGCTTACGGGGCCTGCCGGTGGCGGCCTGGATCGGTGTCATGGGTCCTGGCATGTCCGATTCAACGGTTGAGTCCGACTCAAAGAGGGCGCTGACGTAGACGGTCGTGCCATCCGGGGAGATGGCGATAGCCGCGGGGCCATAGCCGGCGTTGACCGGCTTGATCTGGCGGGCCGGAGTGCCGCTTGGGATGTCGATGCGAGACACAGAGTTGTCATTGGCCACATAGGCGGTCTGCCCGTCCGGGGTGATCGCGATGGCGTCGGGCTGAGGGCCGACCCTGATCGGCCTGGCGGCCCGGTTGGTGGCGGTACTGATCGGCGTCACCGCGTGCGAGTCAGCGTCGGCGACCAAGACGGTCCTCCCGTCCGAGGTGATCGCGATCGCGTCTGGGGAGATGCCGACCTTGATGGGTGCGAGGGCGGTGCGGGTGGAAGTGTCGATCGGCGTGACCGTGCCGGAGTCCTCGTTGACGACATAGGCGGTAGCTGCCACATTGACCGGCCCGCCAAAACTGGATCCGGCCGGCCGGGCAGGACTGGCCGTGCAGGAAGCCAGCAGAATGAGCGTAGGAGCGGCCGCTGCAAGACTGATGCTCTTGACCATAATTCCCCAGTTGCCGGGGCCTGAGCGTATACCGCCATGGGGCTGGCTACCCAAGGGACCGCTGGATCAGCGGATGGCCGTCATGCCGTGGCATACCGGCCATCCCGCCGCTGCCCGACGCTATCCTCCGGCGGCTGGCACCTTTATCTAATTGCCGATAACCCTGGACAGGGTGGGCACAATCGCTGTGCCTGTGCGAGCAATTTATGGCGGCGGGGGTGTCGATACGGGCGCGGGCCGCGCCCGTACACGATCATTGTCTCGGAGGCTTCCGCAAAAGGTATCGCAGAACTTCCGGAAGTCCTTTCGGCGGGATAGCGACATTGCTATGAAAGGACCAGTAATGGACGATTTTGATGCCAGCGCGGATGCAGGCACCCCCACGGATGCAGGCGCCCGCGGCGACGCCGGCGGGGGCGGCATCACCCGTGGCGAGCTGCTGAAGGCCGCTGCTGTCGTTGCGCCAGGACTCCTGCTCGGCCGGACGGCCGCCGCCACGGCCTCAACGCGGACGAGCCCATCGAGGCGTCCCGCGCGAACTCGCGGGATCAAGGGCATGAACGTCCTTCTCTTCCTGACCGATCAGCAGCGCGCCATCCAGCATTTCCCGCGGGGATGGAGCAGGCGCAACCTGCCGGGCATGACCCGCCTGCAGGAACACGGCATGCTGTTCGAGAATGCGTTCACGAACGCGTGCATGTGCTCGCCGGCCCGCTCGACGCTGATGTCCGGGTACTTCCCGGCCCAGCACGGCGTCAAGTACACGCTGGAGCAGGACATGCCCGCACCGCAGTACCCGCAGGTCGAGCTGTCCACCAGCCTCAAGAACCTGGCCAGCGTCTCGCTGGCGGCCGGCTACGTGCCGGTCTACAAGGGGAAGTTCCACTGCAACAAGCCCTCGGCTGGATCGGACTGGATCCCCGAGGACGTCAACAAGTACGGCTTCACCCGGTGGAACCCGCCGGATGCGGGCGCCGACCAGAGCATCCCCGAAGAGGGCGGCGGCATCTACGACAACGACGGCCGCTTCATGAACTCAGAAGGCACGGCGCAAGCGGGAACCGAGGGCGCTGTCCAGTACCTGCGCGATACGGCCGCGCAAAGCCAGCCGTTCTTCATGGTCGTCTCGCTGGTCAACCCGCACGACGTGCTCTTCTACCCGTCGAGTTACGTGGCTGGAGGGTACGACGACAACTGGCTGGACGGCGAGATCGGACTGCCCGCCACCGTCAACGAGGACCTGTCGACGAAGCCGACCGTCCAGGCGCAGTTCCTGCGGATATTCAACGCCACCGGGCCGATTCCGACCCCGCAGATGAAACGCAATTACCTGAACTTCTACGGCAACCTGATGAAGGCCTCGGACGAGTACCTGGTCAAGATCCTCGACACGCTGGAGTCGGGCGGCCTGCTGGAGAACACGCTGGTGGTCGCGACGGCCGATCACGGGGAGATGGGCACGGCTCACGGCGGCCTGCGCCAGAAGAACTTCAACTTCTACGAGGAAACGACCCGGATCCCGCTGGTCTACTCCAACCCGCGTCTTTTCCCCCGGCCCGAGACAAACCGCTCCATCGTGTCGCACGTCGATTTCCTGCCCACCCTCGCGAGTCTCCTCGACGTGCCCGCGGACGCCCGGGCCAACTGGCAGGGGGTCGATTACTCCGACCAGATCCTGTGCCACTCAGCCAGGCCACCGCAGACCTACACCGTCTTCACCTACGACGACTGGCAGTCCGGGCAGGCCACCGGCCCGTACCCGCAGCCCCCGAACCACATCGTCAGCATCCGCGAGCACCGCTGGAAGATCGCGCGCTACTACGACGCCAATGGGAAGGTGCCGCCCCAGTGGGAGATGTATGACCTGAAGAACGACCCGCTCGAGCGCACGAACCTGGCGTACAAGGGTTACCGGCGTACTCCAGAACAGGAGCGGGAATACAAGCGCCTCCGGCGCAAGCTCGCCCGCGTCGAGCGGACGCGCCTGCAGCCGCTGAGCTGATCACGCCCGGAGAGCGGCCAGGCCGCTGCCGCGCAGAACGTTGTCCCGGCCAGGAATGGTGTGCGTCCAGGGAAGATCTCTCAGCAACTCCACCAGCGCGGGCAGTTCCGCGCCGTCCAGCCATTTGTGCAACTGGACGCCGGCGTTGCCGCAGCCGCGGTCCCCGCACGAGCACTGCGGCACGCGGGCTAGCCGGATGTCGCCCTCGCCTACGTCGATGACGGCGACGCCGTCGCTCTGCTCTGGCTCGCCGGCCCACGCTTCTGCCCTCAGGTCCTGGTCAATACAGGTCACGAGCAGGTTGAGTCCACGCCGGACGCCGACGAGGGCACTCCAGTCATAGTCGGACCCCTCGGCCGTCTGCATGCGTTCGGCGCGCAGGCCCCAGTCCTGGCCGACGATTCGGCGCGTGCGCGGGTCCGCTCTCACCCCATCGGCCACGGAGCCATCGTAAGGCTGACGGCTACCGAGAGATATGCGCATATTACGGGAGAAACCCCCATTGCCCGGGCGGTTACGGTGCACGATTGGCCCGGGACCACCTCATGACGCAATCCATTGCACGCTGGGGCCGGGGAGCGGGCCGGGCCGCGGCGCACTTCACCCATCCTTGAGAGGTTGTCATGGCCCAGCCTGCTCCCCCGGACAGCAGACCAATCGTCCGGGGCGTGGTCACCGTCTTGCTGCTGGTGGCGATCGGCGGCGCCCTGGTGGTGCCTATCTACGCGCGCTCCAGGCCAAAGCTCGGTGACTTCCCCTTCTTCTACTGGTACCAGCTCGCCTGGGTACCGGTGGTCGCCATTGCGTGCGGACTCTGTTACATCCTGTTGCGAACCAAGCCCGCCCGGGTGGACGCGTCCACGAACGGCGGAGAGGTGCAGCAATGAGTCACGTGAACGCGGTCTCGTTCGCCATCCTCGCCGTCTCGTTCCTGAGCGTGACCCTGATCGGCTTCGCCGCCGCCCGATGGCGCCCGGCGGAGGACCCGATGCAGCTGAACGAGTGGGGCCTCGGCGGCCGGGGGTTCGGCACGTTCATCAGCTGGTTCCTGCTCGGCGGCGACCTCTACACCGCCTACACGTTCATCGCCGTGCCCGCGCTGGTGTACGCGACCGGCGCCGCCGGGTTCTACGCGCTGTCGTACACCATCATGGTCTTCCCGATCGTGTTCCTCTTCGGCCCGCGGCTCTGGTCGGTCGCCCGGGCCCGGGGCTACGTCACCCCCGGCGAATTCGTCCGCGGCAGATATGGCTCGCAGGGCCTCGGGCTCGCCGTGACGCTGACCGGCATCCTGGCCACCATGCCTTACATCGCGCTGCAGCTCGTGGGCATCGAGTCAGTGCTGGCCGTCATGGGGCTGGGCACCAGCTCGGGGAACGCGTTCGTCGCGAACCTGCCGCTGGTCATCGCGTTCGTCATCCTGGCCGGGTACACCTACCTGGCCGGGCTGCGCGCCCCGGCCCTGATCGCGTTCGTCAAGGACGCCTTCATCTACGTGACCGTTATCGTCGCGATCATCTACATCCCCAGCCGGCTAGGCGGCTGGGCGCACATCTTCGGTGCCGCGTCGGCACACCTCAAGAGCGTGAACCCGGCGACGGGCAAGCCGTTCGGCAGCCTCGTCGTGCTCCCTTCCGGCGAATGGGCCTACGCCACGCTCGCGCTGGGCTCCGCGCTGGCACTGTTCATTTACCCGCACGCGGTCACGGGCGTGCTCGCCGCCCGGCGGCGGGACGTGATCAGGCGCAACGCCGCCATGCTGCCCGCCTACACGCTGGTCCTGGGCCTGATCGCGCTGCTCGGTTACATGGCCCGGGCCACCCCGGCCGTGAACGCCGGCGTCGCGGCGGGGGGTGGCGACGCGCAACTGTCCGTCCCGCTGCTGTTCCAGCACATGTTCCCGAGCTGGATGGCGGGGATCGGCTACTCGGCGATCGTCATCGGGGCGCTCGTCCCCGCGGCCATCATGTCGATCGCCGCAGCGAACCTGTTCACCCGCAACATCTACAAAGAGCTCTTCCGGCCCCATGCCACCCAGGCCCAGGAGACGCGGGTAGCGCAGCTGGCCTCGCTGGTCATGAAGGTCGGCGCGCTGGGTTTCGCGCTGGAGCTCAACCGGACGTTCTCGATCAACCTGCAGCTGCTGGGCGGGATCTGGATCCTGCAGACCTTCCCGGCCGTGGTGATCAGCCTGTACACGCGCTGGTTCCACCGCTTCGCGCTGATCATCGGCTGGGCCGTGGGGATCGCGTACGGCACGATCGAGGCGTACCGGACCCCGGGCGGCGGCCAGCAGCACTTCGGTGCCTCCATCGCCCCGGTGTTCGGGCACACCACGTACATCGCCATCACCGCGGTCCTCGTCAACCTGGTCGTCGCGGTTGGCCTCACGCTCGTCTTCCATGCCGTCCGGCTGAGGGACGGGTACGACCACACCCGACCCGCCGACTACTCCGCCGACGCCGCGCCCCCCGTCGTGGCCGCCGCCCGGGGCACGGTCAGCGCGGCCCCATAGTTATCGGGCCGGGCAGGGACGGCACCCGGTCACCGGACCGCGCGGGCGAGCCGCTCGTTAGCGGCCAGCACCTGCTCATGATCGATCTCGAAGCCGAGGTACGAGCAGCCCAGCAGGCGGGCCGCCACGCCGGTGGTGCCTGATCCGCTGAACGGGTCGAGCACGATGACGTCCTCGCCCAGTGTCCCGTAGGCCTCAATGCACCGGCGCGGCAGCTCCTCAGGAAACCGGGAAAAGTGCTTCAGCCCCGGAAGCTTTTCGTTGCTGAATTCCCAGATGGAGCCGACCGGAGGCGCCGTGCGGAACCGGTGGCGCTCCTCGCGGGCGAACAGGTAGATGGTCTCGTGCTGGCGGTGCGGGCGGCGGCACTTTCCTTCCGGCATCGGATTGCGCTTTCGCCAGATCACCTCGCCGCGAAAGAGCCAGCCCGCGTCGCACATCGCGATGGCCAGACGGTAGGGGAGAGCCAGGAGATTCCCGTAGCGCAACCACGGCTCACTGGAGTCCAGGAACGCTTTCCGCTGATGCCTGGGCTTGACGTATGCGGAGTTCGCCGGATCGAGGCCGGTCCGGCCGGGCCCGAGGGTGCTGTAGGAGTAGTCCTCGACGCGCCAGTTCACCGGGGTGTTGTACGCGTCGCCGACGTTGAGCCAGAGCAGGCCGTCTGGCTTCAGCTTAGGCAGCAGCGAGCCGAAAATTGCCGCGAGCTCGGCCAGGTACGCCCGCGGATCGGCCTCGACGCCATTGCCCTCGGACATACGCTGGCCCCAGTACGGGGGGCTGGTGACCACCACATCAATGCAATTATCGGGCAGGTCGGCGATCAGCTTTCCGCAGTCGCCCTCGGTGACCTCATTCAATGGAAACCGTCCCACTGATGAGTTCGTCACATTCGCTCCTGCTCATTACCGGTGGCGATAGCAGGAACTCTATCTAACGGCTTGACCGGCCCCGGGGAACACGCCCAGTATGCACCGGGCCGCGGCCCTGGCCTCAGACCCGGCGCCAGCGGGCCTCGGCCAGCCCGTAGAGGCCGAACGCGATCAGCCCGATCGCCGCGATGATCAGCAGGAACTCCCCGAACGGCTGGTTGCGCAGGGTGTGCAAGGACGTGTCCAGGCCACCCGCCTTGGACGCGTTGGCGGTGATGGCCGCGTCGATCACCAGCACCCCGGCCAGCGCGAACACCAGTCCCCGGGCCACGGTTCCCACCGTGCCGAGCCGCTTCACCATCTTGCGGGTCTGCGCGCTCATCTCGCCGGTGCGCAGGTGCTTCATGAACTTGTGCCGGGCGCCCTCGACCACCAGCGCCAGGCCGACGATCACGATGATCAGCCCGACGATCCCGATCAGGAAGCGGCCGCCGGTGTGCTGCATGACGCTGGCGGTGAAGTCCTTCTGCTGGCCGGCCTGGTTGGTCTTCTTGCCCGCGATGACCTTGAAGGTGAGGAGCGCGAAGCTCGCGTAGACCAGCGCGCGCACCAGCGACTTGAGCCGGGGGCCGGCACCGTTGCCCTCGCCGGACACGCCGAACGCGGCCTCGCTGAGCCGCCACAGCGCGTAGCCGACGAAGCCGATGGCCAGCAGCCACAGCAGGACCAGGCCGAAGGGCTGGGCCGCCAGCAGTTGCAGAGCGCCCTGCTGGTCAGCCTGGTGGCCGCCCTGGCCGATCGCGACCAGGATGGCGACTATGCCGATGAGAATGTAGATCACGCCGCGGGCGGTCAGGCCCGCGCGGGCGAGCAGTTGCGCCGGTCGGCTGTCTGAGGCGCGCCTGGCCTTCATAGATACGCGCGCTGATGATGACGACATCACTGTCTCCGCTCTCGGAAACCGGTCTCGGAACCGGAAGAACCGCCCACCATGTGCCCCTGCGCCGCCTCTTCATGCACGGGTTCTGGCCCGCGTCGCAGGAGGCCAGGTCAGGCCCGGCGGCGAGCGAAAGGCGGGCGGTGATGGCGCTGCCGGAGCAGCAGCCGGATCCGGTGCTCGGCGATCTGGTGCGTGTGGTAGCTGAGCCACAGGCACAGGGCCGCCAGCGGCAGCTCCACCACGCCGCACAGCAGGAACGACTCCCAGCGCTCGTTGGCCGGGGTGGTCATGCAGTCGAACCACGCGTCCACGAGGAGCAGCGTGGCGGTCGCCGAGGCCGCGGTGCTCAGGTACCTCGACCGCCGCAGCGCGAAGTAGGCCGTGCTCGCCAGCCCGGCGAGCAGGAAAACGTCGAACCCGGCCCAGGCGATGTCGTAATTCGGGGACAGCTGGCGGGACGGCAGCGACTCGGCGATGTACCCGATCCACGGCAGCAGGAGCAGCGAGAACAGCACGAACGAAGGGCCGGCCCAGCGCACGAGCCGGGCATCGTCGGTCAGCACCGCGTTCTCCGGCTCGGGGGCCGTGCTGACCAGCTGGTCGAGCCGGGTGAGCGGATCCTGGGCATCCGGGGCTGGTTTCACCGTGCACCTCGTGGTCCTGGCCGGGCATGAGCCCGGCCCGCGTGCTGTTGGTGGTCTTGTATCAGGACTCCTGTACTCCCCGCCAGCAGCAAAGGAACGCTACCGTGACCGTGCACGACATTCCGCTCAGCACCCTGACCGGCCAGCCCGCCTCACTCGGTGACCTGTCGGGCCGCACCCTACTCGTGGTCAACGTCGCGTCCAAGTGCGGCCTGACGCCACAGTACGCGGGGCTGGAGCGGCTCCAGGAGACCTACCGTGACCGCGGGTTCTCGGTCGTCGGCTTCCCATGCAACCAGTTTGGCGGCCAGGAGCCCGGCACAGCCGACGAGATCAGCGAGTTCTGCTCGGCCACCTACGGGGTGAGCTTTCCGCTCTTCGAGAAGATCGAGGTCAACGGGCCCGGGCGGCACCCGGTGTATGAGGAGCTCACCGCGGTGCCCGACGCGGACGGCGAAGCGGGCGACATCCAGTGGAACTTCGAGAAGTTCCTGGTCGGCCCGGACGGGGCGGTCATCGCCCGGTTCCGCCCGCGCACCGACCCCGAGGACCCGGCCGTGATCTCCGCGATCGAGACGAACCTGCCCAGCTGACGGCCATTTTTTTCCGCAACGAGAACCAGTCGCCGGGACCGGGATCCGCGACGATTTCCCGCATCCCCGGCCGGATTGGCGGCCGAATGGCTAATCCCTGGCTCAGCTGACCCGGGCTTGCGACAGCACTGCGTGACGTGGCATGCGCAATGAGTTCACATAATCCAGGCCTACCTGGCCCGATGTGAGCCGGCGGAACGAAAGGGACCGCATTGCCGTACTATTCCCGTGTGTCCCAAAGACACCTGATTACTCACTGTAAGGGAACACCTAGCCCGCTGGGGTCGTCCTCGGGTGCGTGACCTGGCGGCCTGACGTGGTGGCGGCCAGGTGACGGCTGGGGGGCGATGCCATGGTGTGTTTCCTGTTGGCTAACTCTTTCTGTTACGCACACAGTGGTCCCCGCATATCTGGCATGCTTCTGCGGTCCAGGGTCAGCCCGGGATCCCGCCCCGCGACCAGGCCAGGAACGCTCAGTGGAGGCCCGCGTTGCTAAGTGCGCCCGAAATCGTTGCGTTGATGCGCCAGGCGGTGCCGCCGGGACGGGACACTCTGGACGACCCGTCCCTGACACGGCTGCGGGAGCTGACCCGGGCGCTACTGGAGGCTAAGCCCGACGCGCAGCAGGAGTACGCGCGGTTCCTGGCCATCAGCGAGCGGGCGCTGCCGCTCCCGGACGACGAACTGGATGCCTGGCTGTGCGGCAAGACCGTGGTCGTGGTGGGCGGGACCGGCTGCATCGGCTCCAAGCTGATGCACCAAGTCGAGATCCGCTGCCCGAAGCGGCTGGTGAGCGTGGGCCGGGGCGTGACAGCCGGGTACCCGCGGCTGCCAGGCGCCGAGTACCTGCAGGCTGACATCCGGGACCGGTCACGGCTCGCGGTCGTGTTCAACGAGGTCCGGCCGGATGTGATCTTCCACGTCGCCGCGCAGCGTGACCCGGGCCTGGCCGAGCACGAGGTGCACCGGACGCTGAGCACGAACGTGCTCGGCACCCAGAACGTCATCACGGTCGCGGCCGAGTGCGGCGTCCCCCAGGTCGTGTGCGCGTCCACCGGCAAGGCGCTGCGCCCGTACTCCCCGGACGTCTACACGGCGTCCAAGCGGGTGGCCGAGTGGGTGGTGGCGCAGGCCGCGGCGGCCACCAGCAGCACCACCTACTCGACCGCGCGGTTCACTCACGTGGTGGACAACTCGATCATCCACGGCCGGCTCCTCGACTGGTGCCGGGGCGGGGTGATCCGCCTGCACAGCGCGGAGATCGGTTTCTACGGGGAGTCCGCGCTCGAGTCGGCCCAGCTGCTGCTGGCGGCCGGGCTGGGCGCACGGCCCGGCGAGCTGCGCGTGCACGCCATCACCGACCTCGGCTGGCCGGTCACCCTGCTCGACGTGACCCTGGGCGTGCTGGCCCAGACGGGCTCCAGCACCCCGATCTACATCAGCGGCTACGACCGCGGCTACGAGCCCATCCCGTTCCCGGGGCTCTACGACCCGCTGACCGCCGGCGAGGTGAGCCCGCTGCTCAGCGCCTTCGAGGCGGCCACCGCCGAACCCATGCCGGGCGGCATGGTGGACGCGTTCCCGCTGGCCGTGACGCCGAGCCGGGAGCTGGACCAGCGGCTGGAGGAACTGGCCGAGGCGTGTCACCGCACGCAGGAGGCCGCGGTGCTGCGCCCGGCGCTCGACCAGGTGTCCTGGGCCCTGCTCGACGCCACGCTCAGCGCGGTGGACCAGCCGGTGCTGGCCCGGGCCGCCCAGTTGACCGTCAAGCACCAGGGCGTGCTGATCCCGGAGCACCAGCGGATGCTGGCCGCGATCATGCGCGAAGCCGGGATCAGCGAGTCCGCCCTGGTCTGACGCCTGGGTCGGTGCGGGTTAGCGCCGGATCCAGACGTAATAGACGCCGTTATGGTTTGAGCTGGTGACGGTGGACGCGAGACGGTAGTCAGGGTCGGCGCGCAGGGTAGTGGCGAGAACGTTGTCCAGGGCCGGGGTCGATTCACCGTTGTAGGCGACCACCTTGAAGTAGCCCGCTTTGATGGCCGCGACGTAGCCGGCGTTGCCGCCCAGGGTGTGGCCCTGCCGGTCGTACGCGATGAAATAGGTCGACGTGAACTGGTCTACCTGCGCATCCGGGTGGTTGCGCAGGTAGTAGATCGGTACCTCGTACGCCTCGACCAGGTAGTGCGCGCCGGGCTGCAGCTGACGGCTCATCACCGAGATAAAGCCGCTGGAATTAGCCCAGCCATTGAACAGGGAGTCGGCCTGGGTCATCCCGATCACCAGGGCCGCTCCCCAGATCGCGATCCCCACCTGGGCCCGGCGGAAGTGGTCGCCGACGATGCGGGCCAGCCCGACTCCAGCGAACGGGGCGGCGAAGAAGAGCCCGAAGCCGATGTGCTTCTGCAGCGAGGTCACGGTGTGGAGATGGATCTGGTCGGCGGGCGCCAGCAGCGCGGTCCCGGTCAGGACGACGCCGAGCATGATGCGGCAGAGCTTGCCGCCCGGCGGCGCGATCAGCTCGCCGGGCTCGGTCCGGGGCCGGAGCGCGTACGCCACGGCACCGATGACGGCCAGCGCGAACGGCAGCCCGCCCCAGGCCAGGCTGTCCCGCAGCAGCAGCGAGGTGGCCGTGGTCCCCGCGGCCCGCGCCGTCGTGGTGAACCTGACGCCGGTCTCGTAGGCCGGGCCAGCCAGGTAGAGCGCGCCGCTGAGCAGCGCGGCAACCGCCGCGGAGAGGGCGGCCAGCGGTATCAGCGCCTTGCGCCCCCGGTACGGCCACGCCGCGAGCGCGCTCAGCACCACGATGGTCGGCACGAACAGCCCCGCGGCGTACTTGGTGGCCACCGCGAGCGCGATCGGCGGCGCGGCCAGCAGGTACCCGGGCCAGCGGAACGGCGCCGTCCGGACGACGATCCAGGTGGCCAGCGCGAGCAGGAACAGCGCCGGGGCGTCGTAGGTGGCCAGCCGTCCGAGGAAGAGAGCCGACTCGGTGACCGAGAAGATCACGGCCGCGCACAGGCCGACCCGCTCGTTGAACAGCCGCCGGGTGAGCGAGTAGAGCAGGGCGGTGGTGCCCAGCATCGCGATCAGGCTGACCGCCCGGGCCGCGGCCAGGCCGCCGACGTCGTCGGCGAGTGCGCCGAGGACGGGGTACAGCACCGGCGCGCCGGAGAAGTATGAGGAGTAGTCGCCCTGCAGCGGCATCCCGTGCAGCAGGTGGGCGATTTCCAGGTGACCGCTGTACAGGTACAGCGCCTCGTCCTCGAACGCCGTGTTGCTCATCCGGAGGGACAGGGCCGCCTGCACGCACAAGATCGCGAAGAGCACGGCGCGGCTCACCCAGGTCCGCCGCCGGCTCGACGTGCTGAACCGCATCGGGCCGGAGCCGTGCTTCCCGCCGGGCAGCCGGAGCACCCGGGTGCTCTCGCCCGGGGCGTCTGGTTCCGGTGGTCCCAGTAGCAGGGCGTCGCTCTGCTGGGTGAACTTGGCCAGCATCACGGTGTCGACCACGTCCGGCCAGACCGGCGGGCGCTGGCCCCCGGGAGTGCCCCGGTCCCGGCGGACCGGCCCGGGACGCCCGGGAGGCGCCGGGTTATTCGGCCGCCGGCTCATTTCCGCGGATTGACGAGGGTCAGCCCGGCGATGTCACCCGCGATGGCCGCCCGCACGAGCGGGCGCGATTCGACACGCCAGTCGACACCCAGCTTGTTGTAGTCGAACCACATGAACCCGAGCACATCCGGATGCCGGGTCACCGAGTCGACCAGCTGCTGCGCGGATGCGACCGAGGCCGGGCCGGTCTCGATGGCCGTCTCGGCGATGAGGAAGGGCTTGCCGGTGAACTGCCTGATCTCGGTGATCGTGGGCTGGTACAGCGTGGCGTAGGTGTGCGGGCCGGTCGTCGCGAAGTACCCGGTCAGGCCGACCCAGCTGACATAGGCCCGGCCCGGCCAGTACGACCTGAGCTGGATCTGCGGCACCGGGTTGATGATGTTCGGGTTCCACACCCAGATCACGTTGGCCGCCCCGGCCTGGGCGAACAGGTCGTGGATGTGCCGCCAGGCCGCCACGAACTGGGCCGGGGTGGTCTGGCTGGTTCCCCACGGGTACCAGTTGCCGTTCATCTCGTGGCCGAAGCTGATCGCGACCGGGATATTCAGCGCCCGGACGGCCCTGGCGAAGCGGGTGATGTAGCCGTCGCTGCGGCCCGCGGCGATGGACTGGACAGTCACCCCGAACGGCTCCCAGGCCATGTAGTACAGGGCACCGTAGGACCAGGCGTTGGTCACCGCCTGGGTGTCGAACGGCTTGCCCCAGGCCACGTACTGGCCGATGAGGTCCGGCTTGCGGCCGGTGTTGGCCGCGAAGGTCTCGACCGGGGCCAGCGAGTCGGGCGCACCCCCGGCCTCGAGGCCGAGGTACTTCCCGGCGGCCGGGTGCAGAAGCCCGGAGATGTTGTAAGGCTTGCTGCTGGGCCGGGCGCTCGGCGCTGCGCTCGCTGCAGCGTTCTGCCCGCTGGAGGTCGCGGTGGTCGGCGGGGCCAGCAGCCCGCAGCCACTGAGGAGGACGGCCAGACCCAGCAGGACGGCCAGGCTGCTCCGGGAGGCCCTCATGAGGCCTGCCCCGCTCGGGGCTGGATGAGGATCCGGCCGACCACTACGAGCTGGAAGACGCCGAGCACGAAGAGGAGGAAGAAGTTGTACGGATCCATGGTCATCATCCGCCACAGGGCCAGGCCCGCCCAGAGCGCGGCGGACCCTCCGCTCCACAGGACCAGGCCGATCCAGAAGCGCCGCCTGCCGTTCTGCCGGTTCGCGCCGCTGCCCGACGGCTGCCAGCCGTGCAGCCGCCCGCGGACCATGTCCGAGAGCGCGAAGACGTGGGCCCAGCCGCAGACGACCCGGACGGACCAGGCCTCGAGCCGGTACGGGGCACGGTGCCACATCGGGTAGATGACGCCCGCGTAGAACAGTACTGGCACGATGAAGATCAGGTTACGCAGCAGCAGGGTGCCCGGGACGAAGAGCAGCATGCCAATGGACAGGGCGGGCGCCACGAACGTGAAGACGGCGGTGTACACATAGCCGACGAACCCGGTCAGATAGCACAGCCGGGTGTAGAACGGCAGCTTCGTCTTCCAGAAGATCTGGTCCTTTAGCAGGCTCATGGTGCCCGAGCACCAGCGGTACTGCTGGTTCAGGAACGAGAGGATGTTGTCGGGGCAGTTGCCGGTGGACAGCGCGACCGGCAGGTAGCGCAGCCGCCAGCCCAGCCGGTGCAGGTCGAAGCCGGTCCACAGGTCCTCGGAGTGCTCCGCGAGGGACATGCCGCCGTTGGGCTCCAGGGCCGCCCGCCGGTAGACCGCGCAGCTCCCCACACAGATCGCCCCGCCTTTCTTGGCCCGGGCTGTCTGAATAGAGCGGTAAAAGAGTTCCTGAATGGCGCCCGCGCCGCGCTCGACCCAGGTCTGCTGATCCAGGACGTGGAAGAACTGGGGGGTCTGGACAATCCCGACATCAGGAAACATGTCCAGGTAGGGCACGGTCTCCTGGAGCGTGTCCGGCCGGGGGGCGAAGTCCGCGTCCAGCAGCAGGATGTACTCGCCGTCCGAGATCTGGAACCCGAAGCGCAGGTTGCCGGCCTTCTTGAACCAGCCCCGGTCCGGGCGGGTGGCGTAGGCGAACCCGAAATGGCGGGCCATGGCCTTCAGTGCCGGGCTGGCCGAGTCGTCGAGCACGTACGGAGTGACCTGCCCCGGGTAGTGGTTACGCATCACGGCCACGTGGGACCAGGCGTTACGGAGCACTTCGACCGGCTCGCCGCAGACCGGCAGGAAGACGTCCACCGACGGGTAGCGGCGGGGGGCCCAGGCGGCCACGATGCGTTTGTGCTCGTCCACGTCGAAGCTGCGGCTCATCCCGTCCACGGTCAGCGACAGCAGGAAGCAGAACACGCCGAACAGCGCGAACGGCGCGTAGATGATGAACCAGGGAGAGTTCTCGACCATCCGCACCTGGCTGTACACCAGCGGCGGGAAGCTGAGTGCCATACAGAGGGTTAGCACCCAGATGTGCCGCCGGACGTAGGAGTACTTCTCGCTGTCCAGGGGCGGGGTCGGGAGTACCGGCGGCACCGAGCCGGGCGAAGGCGTGGGGAGCAGTGCCCGGCCCTTGCGATGCCGTGGTGCTGCCCTGGAACCCTCCCTGCGTTCGATGACACCAGCCATCGTCGACCCTTTTCTCCATCCGGAAGCCAGTGACGGGCACCCGGACGTAAGGCACGAACGAAACGAACCGGGCGGGGCTTCACAGGATTGTAAGGTCGGGATGTTCCTCAGTGCGGTGAGAACAACCGAATTGGCCCGGCGTTTCCGGGCAATCCATTACCAGGCCGCTACGCTCCGCAGTTACTTAGTGGGGTAACCGCCGGTCACCGGCGGAGTGCCGGGGCGGCATATCCTGCTCAGTGGAGAGCGTCAACCTGCGGTGAGCTATGGCGGAGGCAGTCATGGGACTGATGGACAAGGTCAGGGCGCAGGGCACGCAGATCGCCCAGATGGCCCAGGAAACTGCGCGCGAGGGCAAGGTCAAGCTGGACCAGGCCCAGGCCAAGCGCCGGGCTGACGCGATGTTCCGCGACCTGGGTGCGACGGTGTATGCCGAGCGCACCGGGCGGGGCACCCCGGACAGCAAGGACAAGATCGACCGGCTGGTGGACGCGCTGTCCCGGCAGGAAGCGTCCCAGGGTCTTGGCGACCCGGACGGCAGTGCACCGGGAACTACGCCGCCGGGGGACACGTCCGCGGGAGATGCGGCGACAGGAGACGCGGCGACAGGGGATGCGGCGACCGGGGGCACGTCCCCGGGGAGCACCCCGGGGAACTAGCTGGCGGACTCAGTGGTGGCAGGCGAACTGGGCGGCGGTGGCGGACGGGACGCCCGTGGAGGACGCGGCCGGGTTCGGCGTGGTCGTCCCGGAGCTGACCGAGTACCCGTTCGTGCCCAGCACGATCCGGACCTTGGCCAGCCCCTTCACCTGCTGCAGTGACCCGCCCGGCATGACCTTCTGGACCAGCTTGGCCCCGGCCAGGTCGCCGGGCGGGTACTGGATGGCGGTCTGGCTCATGTCGTGCACCGGCCAGGTCAGTCCGGCCTTGACCGGAAAGCCCAGCCTGGACAGGTCAGCGCCGGTGCTGGCGGACAGGCCGCCGATCAGCGTCCCGTTCCAGACTTCGACCGGCACCTGGCTGCGGCGCAGTGACGGGCCAGCCGCCCGGTGGTGCACGACCTTGGGCTTCGTGGCCGGCTTGTCGTTCTTCAGCTCTGTGAACAGGGCCTGCGACTCCTTGGAGTCCCACAGCACGGCCGATTCCCCGGTCGGGGTCTGGTAGTTGTAGTTGGACAGCGGCACGGTCATGAACCGGACGTCGCGGGAGGAGATGCCGCGCATTTGGTCCGCCAGCGCGGCCACATTGAGTCCCTGGTCGACCTTGATCGCGGCCAGTGCCGCTCGCAGGAACCGGTCCAGCTTGACCGGGTTGGCCAGCGTGCCCGAGCTGATCGCCTCGGTGAGCATCGAGGACAGCAGCCGCTGCTGGTCCTGGATCCGGGCCAGGTCCGAGGTGGCGAACGAGTGGCGGTCCCGGGCGTAGGCCAGGGCCGTGATGCCGCTCACGTGGTGCAGCCCCTTGGACAGGTGCAGCCCGCTGTAGGAGTCGTCCACCGCGAACGGCAGGCAGATGTTGACGCCGCCCAGCGCGTCGATGACCTTGACGAAGCCGAGGAAGTTGACCTGGACGAAGTCGTTGATGGTCAGCCCGGTGTTCTGCTCCACGGTCTGGACCACGAGCTTCGGGCCGCCCAGCCCGTAGGCCGCGTTGATCTTGTTCATCCCGTGCCCCGGGATGTCCACCCAGGAGTCGCGGGGAAGGCTGATCACCGTGACCCGGCTCCGGTCGCCGGACACGTGGATGAGCATCATCGTGTCGGAGTTCGAGCTGACCGCGTTGCCCACGTGCAGGGCGAGCTGCTGATGGCGGGTCAGCCCGGAGCGTTGGTCCACCCCGGCCAGCAGCACGTTCAGCGGCCCGCTCGCCGGGGTGCCGGCGGTGCCCGCGTTTACCCGGCCGATGGTGTCGTTGATGTAGCTAGTGAATCCCCAGGCGGTCCCGGCCACGAAGAGCACGACCGCGGACAGGGCGGCGCTGACGGTGAGCATGACGCGGCGGTGCCTGGCCTTCCGGCCCGACGCGATGCGGGTCAGCAGCCGCTGCTGCGCGGCAGATGGCCCGGGCCGCCGCGGCCCGCCGCGGGGCGCGGGCGGATCCTGGTTCTGGTCCGGCCCGGTCACCGGCTTACCTGGGACGCCGGGTCGCCCGCCCGGTGTGCGGCCGGGCTTGTCATCCGGCGCACGACGGGAACCAGAACCGGCCATCCAGCCAGGTTCACGGTATCCGCCCATCGCGTCGTCGCCGTTGTCGGCCATCGGCCCCCCAGATGCCGGCTCTGAGTAGGCTAGCGCGGCCACCACGGATTAGCCGGGAGGCTGGGCGTGTCTCCCGAGTTGCCGGTCGTGTCCGTATCGGGTCTAGCCGGCCGGCGGCTCCGGATCCCGTGGCAGGCCGAGTATCCGTTCGCCGATGATGTTCAGCTGGATGTCGGTGGTCCCCCCGCCGATGGTCAGCGCCCGGGTCAGCAGGACCTGCCGGGCCCAGTGCCAGCCAGCAGAGTTCGCGCCCAGGGCCCCCGCGGCCCCTTGCAGGGACCAGCACAACTCCGCGACCTGCTGGGCGTGCCGCATGCTGAGCAGCTTGCGGACGCTGCCGGTGGCCCCCGGCTCGGTTCCGGACAGCTGCTTCAGCGTGACCCGCATCCCGAGCACGTCGATGGCGTGTCCCTCGGCCACCAGCCGCCCGGCCGTCTCGAGCTGGGCCTGCCGGGACTGCTCGTCCAGGCCGCGGAGCACGCTCAGCAGTTCCGGCGTGCCGCAGCCGAACGTCCAGGTCCGCGACAGTGACACGCGCTCGTTGGCCAGCGTGGTCCTGGCCACCTGCCAGCCGTCGCCGACCTCGCCCACCACCAGGTCGTCCGGCACCAGCACGCCGTCCAGGAAGACCTCGTTGAACAGCGCGTCCCCGGTCAGCTCGCGCAGCGGGCGCACGGTCACCCCCGGTGATTTCATGTCCACCAGGAAGTAGGTGATGCCCGCGTGCCGCCGAGTGGACGGGTCGGTGCGGGCCACGCAGATGGCCCAGTCCGCCTCCCGGGCCAGCGAGGTCCAGATCTTCTGGCCGGTCAGCCGCCAGCCCCCGGCCGCCCCTCCGTCCCCCTGCGCTGCCGCGCCGTCACCCGTCACGCGTTCCGCCTTGGTGGTCAGCCCAGCCAGGTCCGAGCCAGCCCCGGGTTCGCTGAACAGCTGGCACCAGGTGATCTCGCCGCGCAGCGTGGCTGGCAGGAAACGCTCCTGCTGCGCGGGGGTGCCGTACCGGGTCAGGGCCGGTACCACCCAGGCGCCGATCAGCAGGGCCGGGGCCCGCAGCCCGGCCTGCTTCATTTCCTCGGCGATGACCAGCTGCTCCAGCGGCCCGGCCGCCCGGCCCCAGGGGGCGGGCAGGTGCGGGGCCACCCAGCCGCCGTCCGCCAGCCGCGGGGTGCGCGCCGGGGGCTCCAGCGCGGCGATGGAAGCCAGTTCCGCACGGATCTGCGTGCGCAGCGGCTCGGCGTCCGCGGGCAGGTCGACACCGGCCGGCCGGCCGGCGCCGCCGAGGGCCAGCTCCGCGACCC